>OMKS01004378.1_pt1 | contig 10662 bp, 5 predicted proteins | sample 1674721 | NCBI WGS metagenome assembly OMKS01 (sample SAMN06264996, study PRJEB25208) | sediment metagenome | isolation source: hot spring sediment | place: USA: California | collected 2014-09-02 | reverse complement strand
CCCACCTACGCCCACCCCGTCCACTATCGTCATGCCGACACCACTCCCGACCGAAGTCGTTGGCGAAGCGAGCGCCGCCGACACCCCGCTCATCAATCTGTACGAGCGCGCCAATCCAGCCGTCGTGTACATCCAAGTTCTGGCGAACGATGGCGCGACACAAATCGCCCTCGGCAGCGGATCCGGATTTGTCATCGCCGAGGATGGGATCATTGTCACCAATGCCCACGTCGTCGAGCAGGCGGACGTCGTCCAGGTCACGTTCTCCAACGGCAGCGTGACCAACGCTCAAATCATGGGCCAAGACCCCTACTCCGATCTGGCCATCATCAAGGCTGATACCCTGCCGGAAGGAATCCTACCGTTGGAACTGGGAGACACCAACTCGCTGCGCGTAGGTCAACGGGTCGTCGCCATCGGGAATCCCTTCGGGTTGGAGGGGACGATGACCGTGGGCATCATCAGCGCCCTGGGGCGCACGCTGCCGGCCCAGATATTGGAAAGCACGGGACGGTTCTCCAATCCTGAAATCATCCAGACCGACGCGGCCATCAATCCCGGCAACTCAGGGGGCCCACTGCTGGACATCCAGGGACGCGTGGTGGGGATCAACACAGCGATCCGCTCGACCACAGGGGTCAACTCTGGCATCGGGTTTGCCGTGCCGGTCAACACCCTCAAACGTATCCTGCCCTCTCTGCTCGAAGAGGGCACGTATCATTATCCCTATCTGGGCATTACTGCAGATAATCGTTTCACCGTCGCGGAACTGGCAGGCTCCCTGGAGCTACCAGTGAGTTACGGCGTACTCATCTCTACCGTCCAACCCGGCACCGCAGCCCACCGAGCCGGTCTGCGAGGCGGTAACTATGAGGCCCAAGTTCAAGGAATGACCGTTATGGCCGGCGGAGATATTATCATCGCCATTGACGGACAAAAGATCGCGTCCTTTGAAGACCTGATCGCCTATCTCGTACTCGAGACCGAAGTGGGGCAAGAGGTGACCTTGACCATCATCCGCGATGGGAGAGAGATGGAAATTCCGGTGACGCTGGGGGAGAGATAATCAAAGAAAGGGGAAAAATATGTTCAACCAGGACGAGTTGCACGAACTGGCAGCACTTGAGACCAAGACACCGACGTTGAGTGTCTACCTGAACGTGGACCCGACCGAGCGCACGACCGACGAGTACAAACTGGCCCTGCGACACATGTTGGAACACGCGGAAGGACTCGCGACTCCTAAAGACATCGAAGCCGTGAAACGCTTCTTTGACCACCAATACGATTGGTCGGGTCGAGGGGTGGTGGTCTTTTCGAACACGCAAGAGGCCCTATGGCGCGTCTATTCCCTGGCTGTTCCCGTCGCTTCCGGCGTGACGGTAGCCCGCAAACCGTATATCTGGCCCATGACGGCGCTGGTGAACGCCTACGGAAAGTACGCTGTTGCACAGGTAGACCGACAGGAGGTGCGGCTGTCGCTGTTTGCATTGGGCGAGCTGCAAGCTACGGATGGATACGTGGGCGAGGAAGTGCGCAAACTCAAAAAGGGGCGGGGATCGTCAGGAGGTGCAGGACGGCGAGGAGGAGCACCTGTGTCGAGCCGGCGTGAGGAAGAGATCGCACAACGCAACATCCGAGAAGCGGTCAAGGTCACAGAACAGTTCTATCGCAAGTACAAACCACAGCGCTTGATCGTCGCCGGGGCCGATCCAACGATAGCCCAATTCCGCGATGCGCTGCCCAAACAGCTGCAGGAGAAGGTGATTGGCACGTTCAACGCCGATATGAACGCGCCAGAACCAGAGATCAAGGACCGCTCGCTAGAAATCCTGCAAGAGGCAGAGCAGGAGCGGGAAAAGGAGTTGGTGGAGGCCGTGTTCACCGCTGCGGCCAAGGGGCGGGGAGGCGTGATTCGCCTGGCCGATACCCTCGGCGTTGCCCACGAGGGCCGCATCCAGACCCTGATCATTGCCCGCGATTACCACGAACCGGGCTACCAGTGCCGCAACTGCGCCTACATCACCGACCAGGATTTAGAGACCTGTCCCTTCTGCGGGGGCGAATTCATGGAAATTGCCGACGCCGCCGAGGCTCTGGTGACCAAAGTGATAGACGACGGGGGACAGGTGGAAGTGATAGACGATCACCCCAAGGTCGAAGAGTTCGGCGTGGGGGCATTGCTGCGATACTAGAACACCGGGGGACGCAGGGAGCGAGACGGGTCGGAGGTCACGTCTGTGACCTCCGATCATTTTATTTTGTGCCGCAACTCGACCTGTCATGGTCATTCTTATACAAATCCAACTCTACGTTATGGAAAATCTAATGGATGAGCGGTAAAATGCACTTGGATTCCCAAGACAAGGAGTAGGAAATGGATTTGGAGAAATTCACACAAAAAGCACAACAAGCCATCGTCGGCGCCCAGGCGATAGCAGGAGAGTACAGCCACGGCCAGATCGAGCCGCAGCACCTGCTGCTGGCCTTGCTGCGCCAGTCGGAGGGCATCGTCCCCCAGATCATCCAAAAGCTGGAGGCCAAGCCCGACGAGATGAGCCTGGCGCTGGCAGGGGAACTAGAGCGCAAGCCCAAAGTGTACGGCGCGACGACGCAGGTAGGGCTTTCTCGCGAGTTAAACCGCGCCATCAACGAAGCGGAAGCGGTCGCACGCCGCATGCACGACGAGTACGTCAGCACCGAGCACTTGCTGCTCGCTCTGACCGGCACCCACGGCGGGGAGGCGGCCCGTTTCCTGGCCGCCCACGGCATCACCGAGGACGCGGTGTTGCGGGCGTTGACCGCCATCCGGGGCAGTCAGCGGGTCACCAGCCAGACCCCCGAGGCGACGTATCAAGCGCTCGAAAAATACGGCCGGGATTTGACTCAACTGGCCCGGCGGGGCAAGCTCGATCCGGTCATCGGGCGGGACGACGAGATCCGGCGCGTGATGCGCATCCTCAGCCGGCGCACCAAGAACAACCCCGTGCTGGTGGGGGATGCTGGCGTGGGCAAGACCGCCATCGTCGAGGGCTTGGCTCAGCGCGTCGTGAAAGGGGACGTGCCCGAGAGCCTGAAACACAAACGGATCATCGCCCTCGATATGGGCGCGTTGATCGCCGGGGCCAAGTTTCGGGGCGAGTTCGAGGAGCGGCTCAAGGCGGTGCTGAAAGAGGTGACCGACGCCGCCGGCGAGGTGATCCTGTTCATAGACGAGCTGCACACCGTCGTGGGAGCGGGCGCGGCCGAGGGAGCCATGGACGCCAGCAACATGCTCAAGCCGATGTTGGCCCGGGGTGAACTGCACGCCATCGGCGCGACGACGCTGGACGAGTATCGGAAATACATCGAAAAGGACGCCGCCCTGGAGCGGCGCTTCCAGCCGGTTTATGTGGACGAGCCGTCGGTCGAGGACACCATCAGCATCCTGCGCGGCCTCAAGGAGCGGTACGAGGCCCATCACCGGGTGCGCATCCAGGACGGCGCCGTCATCGCCGCCGCCACGTTGAGCGAGCGGTACATCGCTGACCGGCAGTTGCCGGACAAGGCGATTGACCTGATAGATGAGGCGGCCTCGCGGCTCAAGTTGGAGACCGAGTCGAAACCGGCCGAGTTGGACGAGATAGACCGCCGCATCATCCAGTTAGAGACGGAACGAGAGGCCCTCAAGAAGGAAAAGGACAAGGCGAGCAAAGAACGGCTGAAAAAGTTGGAGCAAGAGCTGGCCGATCTGCAGGAGCAGAGCCACGCCCTGCGCAGCCGGTGGGAACAGGAACGGGAGGCGATTCAGGCCATCGGTGCGACACAGGAAGAGATCGAACAGGTGCGCCACCAGATCGAGCGGGCCCAGCGGGCGGCCGATTACGCCCGGGCCGGCGAGCTGCAGCACGGACAGCTCCCGGAATTGGAGCGCCAACTGGCGAGCCAGGAGCAACGCCTGCGCGAGCTGCAAGGGGACGCCCCCCTGCTCAAAGAAGAGGTCGGCGCCGAGGATATCGCCGAGGTGGTCTCGGAGTGGACCGGCATCCCGGTCTCCAGGCTGCTGGAGGGCGAGGTCGAAAAGCTGCTCCGCATGGAAGAAGCGCTCCACCGGCGGGTGGTGGGGCAGGACGAGGCGGTCGAGGCCGTCTCCCACGCCGTCCGGCGGGCGCGAGCGGGCTTGCAGGACGCCAATCGGCCCATCGGCACGTTCATCTTTCTGGGGCCGACCGGCGTGGGCAAGACCGAGTTGGCGCGGGCCCTGGCCGAGTTTCTCTTTGATACCGAGGACGCCATCGTACGTATTGATATGAGCGAGTATCAGGAGCGGCACACCGTCTCCCGGCTCATCGGCGCCCCGCCCGGATACGTGGGCTACGACGAGGGCGGTCAGCTCACCGAGGCGGTACGCCGACGGCCCTACAGCGTGGTGCTGTTCGACGAGATCGAAAAGGCCCACACCGAGGTCTTTAACACCCTGCTCCAACTGCTCGACGAGGGCCGGTTGACCGATGGTCACGGACGGACGGTGGATTTTACCAACACCATCGTCATCATGACCAGCAACACCGGCAGCCGCTGGATCAAAGAGTTGGGGGCCGAGGCGGCCCGGGAGCGGGTGCTGGAAGAGTTGGACCGCACCTTCCGGCCCGAATTCTTGAACCGCGTGGACGAGATCATCCTCTTCCGCAGTCTGAGCAAGGAGGACCTGCTGGACATTGTGGACATCCAGATGCGTCACCTGCGCAATCTGCTGGCGGAGCGGCGCATTGGGTTAGCGTCGAGCGCTGCGGCCCGGCAGTACCTGGCCGACGTGGGCTACGACCCGGTCTATGGCGCGCGGCCTCTCAAGCGGGTTATCCAGCGGGAGGTGCAGGACAGACTGGCGCTGGCGCTCCTGCAGGGCGAGTTCCGCGAGGGGGACCGGGTGCGGGTGGACGCCCACGAGGGGCAAATCCAGTTCGAGAAGGTGAGCCAGGAATCGGCCGCCGCGTGATCCAACGACGACGGGCCACGCTGTGAGAGGTCGGGCATCGTTCTCATCCCTGTAGTGGGACGAGAACGGCGCCCGGCATCGCGCGCTTTGTCGGGCTTGGGGTTGTGGGGTATAATGCTGAGCGAGCGCCGCAGAGCGGATTGCCAATCCGCCCTACCTATCCCAGTTCTTGCAAATACCAGGGGAGAGTACCATACTATGATGAGATTGGATCGTTTCACCGAGCGCGCCCAGGACGCTGCCCAGCGGGCGCTAGAGATCATGACGCGCTACGGACACACCCAGATTGATATCGAGCACATCCTGCTGGCCCTCATGGAACAACCGGAGGGAGTGATTCCCCAACTGTTGGAGCACCTGGGAGCGGACATGGACCTGATCCAACAGCGGGTCGACGATGTGCTCAAGGCGAGTCCCAAGGTCGGCATCTATGGAGGCGGAGGGGTGGGGCAGGTCTTTATCACCCCCCGGGTCAAGCGCGTCCTCGACCTGGCCAATGACGAGGCGAACCGGCTGAAAGACGACTATATTTCGACGGAACACCTCTTCCTGGCTATCGCCAGCGAGCGCAACACGCCCGTGGCCCGCATCCTGTTGGAAAACGGCGTCACCAAGACCCGCATCTATGACGCGGTCAAAGAAGTGCGCGGCGGTCAGCGGGTCACCAACCGGAAGGCCGAGACCCGCTACCGCATCCTGGAGAAATTCAGCCGCGATCTGACCTCTATGGCGCGCGAGCTCAAGCTCGACCCGGTCATCGGGCGGGACGACGAGATTCTGCGCGTGATCCAGATTCTCAGCCGGCGGACCAAGAACAACCCGGTTCTCATCGGCGAGGCGGGAGTGGGCAAGACGGCCATTATCGAGGGGTTGGCCCAGAAAATCGCGGCCGACGACGTGCCGGAAATTCTCAAGGACAAACGGGTGACGCAATTGGACCTGGCCGCCATGGTGGCCGGGTCTCGTTTTCGGGGCGAGTTCGAGGAACGGCTGAAAGGAGCCATCGAAGAGATTCAGCGCGCCGAGGGAGAGATCATCCTGTTCATTGACGAGCTGCACAACGTCGTCGGCGCGGGGGCCGGGATGGGAGCGATGGACGCTTCCAACATGATGAAACCGGCCCTAGCGCGCGGGGAACTGCAATGCATCGGCGCGACGACGTTGGACGAATACCGCCAGTACGTCGAGCGGGATAGCGCCCTGGAGCGGCGGTTCGCCCCCGTCTTTGTCGAGGAGCCCTCGGTTGAGGAGACCATCGAGATGCTCAAGGGGCTGCGCGACCGGTACGAGGCCCACCACAAGGTCGGCATCTCCGACGAGGCTATCGTGGCGGCCGCGCGGCTGTCTCACCGCTACGTCACCGACCGCCGCCTGCCGGACAAGGCGATTGATCTGATGGACGAGGCGGCGGCCAAGCTGCGGGTGGCGCTCTACACCCTGCCGCCCGAACTCAAGGCGAAGCAAGCAGAGCTTCAACGCCTGCAGACCGAAATTGACGCCGCCAGCGCGGTGGAGGACTATAAACGTGCGGCCGAACTCAAGTCGGAGCGGATCAACCTGCAGGCTGAATTCAACCTGCAGCGCGAGGTGTGGCAGCGGGAACATCAACTGGACGAGACGATCGAGGCCGAAGACATCGCCGAGGTGGTGGCGAGTTGGACCGGCATCCCGGTGGCGCAGATGATGGAGACCGAGGCGAAAAAGCTGCTGCGTATGGAGGAGGCGCTGCGTCAGCGCATCATCGGGCAGGACAAGGCTTTGACGGTCATATCGGACGCCATCCGCCGCGCTCGCTCTGGCCTCAAGGACCCCCGCCGCCCCATCGGCAGTTTCATCTTTTTGGGGTCCTCCGGCGTGGGCAAGACCGAGCTGGCCAAAGCTCTGGCCTGGTTCCTCTTTGACGACGAGGACGCTCTGGTGCGCATTGATATGAGCGAGTACGGTGAGCATCACACCATCAGCCGTCTCTTTGGCGCCCCGCCGGGCTACATCGGATACGAAAAGGGCGGCCAGTTGACCGAGGCAGTGCGCCGCCGGCCCTACCGCGTGATCCTGTTCGACGAGATCGAAAAGGCGCACCCCGATGTATGGAACGCGCTGCTCCAAATCATGGACGATGGTCGCCTGACCGACGGTCAGGGCCGCTTGGTCGACTTTCGCAACACGGTGATCGTGATGACCTCTAACATCGGCACCGATTACGCGCACAAGGGCGGGGCGCTAGGCTTTATGCGCAGCGGCGAAAACGGCAGCGATGAGGCGGAGAGCCAGCGTGAGATCGAGAGGGAGCTCCGTAAGACCTTCCCGCCGGAATTCATCAATCGCGTGGACGAGACCATCATATTCGGCGACCTGACGGTCGAAGACGTGAAACAGATCGTGGACTTGCAGATGGCCGAGATCGCCGAGCGACTGCAAGAGCGAGGGTTAAGCGTCGCACTGACGGACACGGCCCGCAGTTGGCTGGCCCGGGCGGGATTCGACGCCCAGTTCGGCGCCCGCCCCCTGCGCCGCGCTCTGCAACAGTACGTGGAGAGTCCGCTCAGCGTCAAGCTGCTGCGCGGCGATTTCCAGCCGGGCGACCTGGTCCTGGTGAATGCAGAAGAGGCTGACGACCAAGAACTGGTCTTCAAACGACAGGCAGAACAGAACGGCGACGAACCGGACCAAGAGGACGCGGAGTAACCAGAAAGGACAGACAGAACACCGATCAACGCACAGGCCAATGGGTGGCGTGTCCGCCCATCGGCCTGCTCGTTCACCCACCAACTGACTAGACCGGGAAGAAGCACACCCCCACCGTGCCCGGCCCAGAGTGGACGGCCAGGGCCGGGGACAAGTCGGTCACGATCACTTCTGCACACTCGAATTTTCCCATGACCAGGTGTTGCAGTTTATCCACTTGCTCCACAGCCAGCACGTGGGTAAAGGCGACCTTGATACGGGTCCCTTCTCCCACCCGCTGCTGCATCAGGTCCACCATGCGGCGATAGGCCTTGAGCCGACTGCGGGCCGTGCCCAGGGCCACGATGATCCCATCCTGCATCCCAATCAGGGGCTTGATGTTGAGGAGCGATCCGGCCAGGTGCTGAGCCTTACCAATGCGTCCTCCCATGTAGAGATAGCGCAGTGTGTCGGCGGTCTGGATCATGCTGCTTTGTTGGGCCACTTCCCGCGCCCGCTGAACGACATCCTCCAGCGAGAGGCCGACCAGGGCTACCCGGGCCGCCTCAATCGCCGCCCATCCCTGGGCCATAGCCACCTGCAGCGTATCAATGACCTCCACTCGAACGTCAGGAGACTGCTCCTTGAATATATCCACAGCGGCCAGGCAGGACTGGTAGGCGCCGCTCCCCTTTGAGGTCATCGTGAGCACCACGATTTCCTTGACCCGTCTCGCGAGACGCTTCAGGCCCGTCATATAGTCACCAGGGGCCGGATTGGACGTCGTGGGCAGCTTGGTCGCCTCTTTCAACCACACGGCGAACTCGCGCGGCTTGACGTCTATCATATCTCGCAACGTGTCCAGCCCGTTATGGACATAGTAGGGGACTGTCTCGATGCCCAGCTTCTGAGTCAACTGTTCAGGAATGCTGGCCGTCGTATCTGTGAGAATACCAACCATCTCTCCCATCCTTTCTTCAATCCACGGTTTGACTGTACATTTATTATACGCCTACAAATCAACAGCGTCAACCAAGTCCCCACCTTGCAGGGAAAAGTGCTACTCACGGAGCAGCCAGTGGCGTAACAGTGCGACGTACTGCACGCGCCAGGGCTGGCCGTTAAAGTTGGGGTACATCCACCCCACGCCCCACGCGTGTATACCCACACCGACGATCAAGAGTAGGAAAAGCGCCCACTTCGGCCAACGCCCCGCGCCAGGCCAGCGCTCCACCCCCAACGCCACCAGCAAGAGCCCCAATGGCAGCCAGTCCAGGGCGAAACGGTAGCCAAACTGGTACGAACCGGTGTTGAAATACAGCAGCGAGGGAAGCTGAACCAACAGAATAGCAAGCCACAGTCCCAGGACGAGCCAGGGGGCTCGCTCGGTACGATGCCAGGAGATCAGAGTCGGGAGAGCCAGCAGCAGCGCCGGACAGGTGAACAGTAACCCCATCCCCCACGGATCCGGCATGATGCAGAGCGGGTCGAATGAGACGAGGGGCGGTCGAATCAGCAGGGTGTACGCGTTCTCGGGCAAAAAGTGGAGGCTGAACTGCCCCCAGGTCGTCTGGCGCTCCAACAGGGGGCCGGGGCTGTTCATCCAGCGATAGCCAAATTCGAGGGGACTGCCAAAGCGGACGCCGTTGTAAACGGCCTGGCCCGCCAGCGCCGGGGCCATCCCCAGCACGAACAGGAGCAGGAACCGAGCCCGCGCCCGCCAGTCGTGACCGGTGTACCAGGCCAGGGCCAGGCTCAGCGGAAAGGCCAGGATCACCGGCGGGCGGGCCAGGAACGCCAGTCCCAGCCACCAACCCGCCCACCCGGGCCGGTTGCGCCCCATCACCTCCAGCGCGTAAAGGCAGAGGCAGGCGACGGCCGCCACGTGAGCGGTGTACCAGACGGATCCCAGGGCGGCGCAGTACCACAGCGGCGTCCCCGCCCCCAGCAGGACCTCGCAGCAGTCCAGCGCGGCCTCGGAGAGCAAGGAGTTGCAGACGCCCGCGTGGCCAGTGTCCAGCTTCAAGCCGGAGTACCCGAGCCCAAGACGCACCGCCTCCACTGTTATCCCTTCTATGCCTGGCACCTCGTCCATTAGCTGGCCCCTGACCTCAGTTAATATGTCTGACACGTCTATTCACCCGATTCGCGCAACCTGTCTACTATGATCATGGGCGTCTCGGTTTATGTTTAACTGATTCCATCCGCCCAGCATCGCTCGTTTGTTTTTTATTGTCTTCGGCGTAATGTCCCGTAGATGGTCTAAGATGGTTACTTTGGAAGAGGTACACGAGCTGGGAGCAGAGCTTGAGAGGTGGCTCCGGATGAGGGTCCACCCCATAGCGGTCAAGATGCTGAAGGGCAGGGAGGACATACCGGGGGACGCCTTGGTCCCTACCCGGGACTGGGGCCACAAGTTCAGCCTCTGCCAGGCCTTCGCGAAGGCCCAGAGGGACGGCTTCACGGTGGCCATGTTCAAGGAGGACATGTGGTGCTTCGAGCCGGTCCTCGGCCTGGGTCTGGCGGAGAGCATCCCCTACTTCGAGGAGGGGAACCACAGGTACCCCGACAGCGTCAGGACTCTGGAGGACGCTGGGAGGTGGTGCAGGAACATGCCCCACCTGGAGTACGGCTTGTACCAGGGCATCGTCGTGGCGCCTGTGAACACGTGCAGCTACATGCCCCAGGTGGTCACAATGCACGTGAACGGGATGCAGACGAGCCAGCTCCTCATAGTGAAGAACTGGATAGACGGCAGGGACATACAGGCCCAGCTCTCGGGGCACGCGGTCTGCAACTACGCGGTGGTGCCGCCGCTGCTCACCGGGGAGTGCACCGTCGCCATCCCCTGCAAGGGGGACCGACGCCTCGCCATGGCCCAGGACGACGAGATAATGTTCTCGCTGCTCCCGGATATGCTGCCTGACTTCGTCGAGGCCGCCATGTTCCTCCAGGAGCACAACTGGGGGATACCCATGCTGCAGGAGTACAAGGAGGAGTACGACCTGAAGCCGGCGTACGCC
>OMKS01004377.1_pt1 | contig 10663 bp, 10 predicted proteins | sample 1674721 | NCBI WGS metagenome assembly OMKS01 (sample SAMN06264996, study PRJEB25208) | sediment metagenome | isolation source: hot spring sediment | place: USA: California | collected 2014-09-02 | reverse complement strand
CTGTACAATTCTCACCCATCAGGTCGTAACCGGAGAGGGGCTGCGGCACGTATTTATCTTGTATTACAGTGTTTTTTTGCCGCTCTCTCTTTTTTGGGTTTCTGGCATGTAATTTGCTAACTCTTTCCCCAAAGGCACAAGAAAGGCACAAGCTAATTTGAAACCGAAAAAAAAGGGGGAACCGATGAAAAGGATGTTTGGTTGGCTGTTTCTGGCGGCGTTTTTAACTCCTTGCTGGTCCATGGCCGCGCCCATCGCGGAAGTGGACTTGAAAATGTCCCACTCCTCACCCACCGGCGAGGTCACTTTTCCCGGGCTGGGTACGGGATCCTATTATCTCGACTATGATGCCGAACTGACTTGGGCTGGCACGACCCATAACCTGGAGATTTTCTGTGTTGAAAATCTCTCCGGCAGCACGTCGAACAAGCCCTATGAGCTTTATACCTTGGATTCGTTGGGCGAGATCGGTCTTGACTCCGAGAGATATCTGACCGCCGCCTGGATCGCGGAACAGTATTACGATATGCCCGATCAGCAGGATTATTGGAAGGCCATGGCTCAGATCGCCATCTGGGAAGTTATTTTCGACTTCGGCTCTTTGGACTTAAGCGCCGGGAATTTCCTCTCTCACACCTACATCTCGGACCCCCAGACGATACTGGCCGGACTGCCGGCGCAGATACCCAGCAGTTCCCCCTGGCTGCTGGCGGTGAATCCCGACCACCAGAACTACCTGGTACGAAATCCGGTCCCGGTTCCCGAACCGGCCAGCATGCTGCTTTTCGCCACCGGCCTGGCCGGTTTGGCCGGTATCCGGCGGCTGAGAGGGACGGACATAAAATTATAAGTTTCCCCTTGGCCTCTTAACAGTAACGAACAAGAGCGCAGACACCAAAGCCCCGTTCCAGTCGCTGCCAGCGACTGGAACGGGGCTTTTTTTGTAAATTGGGGAAATTGATTATGAGGTTCGCCGGCTCTCCAGCCCCGGCCGCGGCTTTCTACTCCACCTCGTAGGCTCGAAGGATCAGGATATCCTTAGCTGGGACATCCTGGAAAAAACCTTTACTGGTGGTGGGTTGGGCGGCGATGGCGTCCACCACCTCCATCCCCCTGATCACCTGGCCGAAGACCGCGTAACCATACATGTTGGGGTTTTTGCCGCGGTGGTCCAGGGCCTTGTTGTCGGTGAGGTTGATGAAAAATTGGCTGGTGGCGCTGTCCACCACACCGGTGCGAGCCATGGAGAGGGTGCCGCGCAGATTGTCGAGACCGTTGTCCGCTTCGTTTTTGATCGGCTCACGGGTGGGGCGCTGCTCCATCCCCGGGGCCATCCCCCCGCCCTGGATGACAAAGCCGGGGATCACCCGATGAAAGATCAGGCCGTCATAGAAGCCATCGCGGACATACTGGCGGAAGTTGGCCGCCGAAAGCGGGGCCTTGTTGTCGAACAACTCGATTTCAAGTTCGCCGAGGGTGGTTTCAAACACCACATTGGCCCGGGACTGTTCCTGGGCGGCAACATTTTTTCCGGTTACTGAGATAGTCAGGCAGAACAGGGTGGCGAGTAACAGCAGTTTCATTTTTTTCTCCTTTTGGACAGGCTGGTTGAACCCCTTTGCGGGGGGGTCCTTTATATGGTATAAATAAAAGGTTTTGTTTTTAGAAGATTTACCCAAATTCACCGATCCACGGGGAGTACCCAATTGATGGCAGACCTGCAAGAATTAACACAAACCGATCACGAGCGCCATTACTTCGGCTTGAATTCCGTGGATCCGGGCATGACTCGTTTGGTGACCGGGTTGGGGCTTGCTCTGGTGCTGACCCTGATTGTGAACCTCAAGCCCCTGGCGACGGACTCTCCCTTGATGGCCATTAACGCGAATCAGGTCCGTTTGGTCGAGGTTGATGACGCCGCTTCCCTGGTGAGGACCCTCCACCACCTGGGTCTTTGGGAACTCGATGGCCGCGAGCGTTTGCCGGCGGTGGTTTTTAGCTCTTTTCCCAGCGACATCAGCCGACTGCGGGTCGAGACCCGCAAACGGGTTTTCCTGCACTCCCTGGCCCCCATTGCCCTGGTGGCCTTAACCGAGGTGGAACAGGAGCGGGCCGCTCTGCTCCAGATTATCGGGCGAATGGAACTGCGGGAGTGTTCCCTGGAACAGCTGCTTGACGGGGCGGTGGATCATCGTCAGTGCGGGATCAGCCGCACCGAGGCCGATTTCCTGGAAGAGTTGTGCTCCAAGTATCGCAGTGAGCAACTTGACGTTCTGCTCAAGCGGATCAACCCGGTGCCCATCAGCCTGATCCTGGCCCAGGCGGCGCTGGAATCTTCCTGGGGAGCCTCCCGTTTTTCCCTGGAGGGAAATAATATTTTCGGGATCTGGACCTGGGGGGAGCATGGGATGGTTCCCGCCAATCGTCCCCAAGGCATGACCCACCGGGTGGCGGTTTATGATTCCCTGCTCGACGCGGTACGCTCCTACCTGCTGATGCTCAACCGGGTGGCGGCTTATCGGACCCTGCGGGATATCCGGATGGAAAGCATGAACTCCCTGGCCCTGATCAACGGTCTGCGTTACTACTCCGAAAAACGGGACGCCTATGTCGATGACCTGCGCGTCCTGATCCTGGCCAATGAGTTGCAGCGCTATGACAATCTTAAGCTTTCCCCCCATAACCCGGTGATGGTCGGCGTGAAATAACCGTCCCCCCTCAACCTGGAGGAGCAGCGATGTCTGCGCGAATCTGTCTACCCGTTGTTTACTTGCTGCTTACCTTTTTGTTCGCCTCCTTGCCGGCCACCGCGGCCGGCGGTCGGGGTGATGCCACCATCTTCATCTATCATCATTTCGGGGATAATCGTTATCCCACCACCAATGTGGGAATGGACGAGTTCAGGGAGCAGATGGCCTATCTGGCCGCCCATGACTACTCGGTAATTCCCCTCTCTGAACTGGTGGAGATGCTGGCCTCCTCGACCCCCTTGCCCCCCAAAACCGTGGTGATCACCATCGATGACGGCTATCGCACCACCTACAGCGAAGCCTGGCCGGTGCTGCGGGAGTACGGTTTCCCTTTCACCGTTTTTCTTTACGTGGAGGGCCTGGAAAAACGTTACTCCAATTACCTGACCTGGGACCAGGTGGCCGAGATGGCCGCCGCCGGGGTCGATTTTCAGGATCACAGCTACTCGCACCACCGCCTGGCCGATTGGCCCCGGGGGATGGCTGAGGACCAGTATCGGGCCTGGATCCGCAATGATCTGGTCAAGGGGGCGGAGATTATGGAGCGGCGCCTGGGGCAGCGGCCCCGCTTTTTTGCCATTCCCTACGGCGAATATAACCATATCGTGTTGGATGAGGCTCAAAAACTGGGTTATGAGGCGGTGTTTACCCAAGATGCCGGTTCGGTCAGTGACGATACCGACCTGATGATGATCCCCCGGGAGCCGATCCTGGGCACCAACTGGTCCACCCTGGCCCATTTTATCCAGGTATTGGAGCGGGTTGATCTGCCTTTCAGCGAAATGACCCCGGGGTTGAGCCCCCTGAGAGAAAATCCGCCGCCTCGGATCGGGGCCCGCCTGCTCTATCCGGAACGTTATCGGCCGGGGACTTTCGGGATCTTCGTCAGTGAGCTGGGTTGGCGCCAGGCCACCCTGGAGGGTGATCTGGTCTATATCGACAATGACACCGAACTGACCCGCCGGATCAACCGGGTGATGATCAGCGCCCGGGAGAGGGAGAGCGGACGCACGGCCCTGAGATTCTGGATGCTGACCCAGCCCCCCGGGGAATAGGTTTTGACATCACTTGGTAAAGAGGGTATTTCTGGACCCGTTTGTTCGGGACTCCAGCCGATACCGGGGTCTGATGGGAGTTTTACACACATAATATTTGCTGGTACGAGGAAAAATAGATGCGTGAAATAAGGGTGGGATTGATTGGGTTCGGCACCGTGGGCAGCGGCACCGCCGAGGTGCTGCGGGTGCAGGCCGAACGTTTGCAGCGCAAGACCGGAGCGGATATTCGCCTGGTTCGGGTGGCGGATATCGCCATCGACCGGTTGCCGCCGGAGTTTGCCGGAGTGGAGCTGACCCGGGACGCTGATCTCATACTGACGGCCTCCGATATCGATATCGTGGTGGAGTTGATCGGTGGGATCGAGCCGGCCAAAAGCTTTATTCTCAAGGCGATTGCCAGCAACAAGCACGTGGTCACCGCCAACAAAGCCTTGATCTCACAGCATGGCCGGGAAATCTTCGCCGCGGCCGCGGCCAGAAATGTCGAGGTCGGCTTCGAGGCCAGCGTCGGTGGTGGTATTCCGGTGATCAAGGCCCTCAAGGAGGGTCTGGTGGCCAATCGAATCGAGGCGATCATCGGGATCATGAACGGTACCGCCAACTACATTCTCAACCGGATGACCGACGAGGGCCTTGATTTCGCGTCGGCTCTCAAGGACGCCCAGGCCCGCGGCTATGCCGAAGCCGATCCCACCTACGATATCGAGGGGATTGACACTGCCCACAAACTGGTGATTCTGATGGGGATGGCTTATGGGGCCCATGTTCGCCTGGACCAGGTGACCACCGAGGGGATCAGCCGGATCGAGCCGATCGATATCGAGTTTGCCCGCGAGTTCGGCTACCGGATCAAGCTGCTGGCGATCAGCCGCAACAACGGCGACAGTTACGAGGCCCGGGTTCATCCCACCATGGTGCCGAGCCGGGAGCTGCTGGCCAATATCGGAGGGGCCTTCAACGCCATTCAGTTTACCGGCGACATGGTGGACGATGTTTTGCTTTACGGCCAGGGTGCCGGCAAAATGCCCACCGGTAGCGCGGTTGCGGCCGATATTGTCGATATCGCCCGCAATATTCTCAACGGGGCGATCAATCGGGTGCCCAGCCTGGGTTTTCTGCACGAGACCTTCAAGGAGATCGAGATAACCCCCTTGGAGAGGTTGCGTTGCCCTTACTATTTCCGAGTTACGGTCCAGGACCGGCCCGGGGTTCTTTCGGCCATTACCGGGATCCTGGGTAAACATGGTATCAGTATCCGCTCCATGCTGCAGCAGGGGCGGGAAGAGGGCGGGGTGGTGCCGGTCATGATGCGGGCCTACGAAGCGGAAGAGTCGGCGGTACGGGCGGCCTTGGCCGAGATCGACGCCCTGGAGATCTGCACGGCGCCCACGGTAAAAATCCGGATCATGGATGAAGATTAAGCCAAAGGCGACGAGAGGATGAAATACGTTATTTTAGTGGGCGACGGGATGGGCGACCTGCCCATGGCCGAGCTTGGCGGCAAAACCCCGCTGGAGGCCGCCGAAACCCCGGTGATGGATTATCTGGCCGGGCGCGGTGTTTTGCGGCGCCTGCGGACCGTGCCGGAGGGGTTTGCCCCGGGCAGTGATGTGGCCAACCTCTCCCTGCTCGGCTACCGGCCCGCGGAATGCTACAGCGGCCGGGCGCCCTTGGAAGCGGCCAGCATGGGGGTGGAACTGCCCGCCGACGCCATCGCTTTTCGCTGCAACCTGGTCACGCTGGAGCAGGCCGGTGACCGAGTCAAAATGGTGGACTACAGTGCCGGCCATATCGATACCAAAACCGCCGCCGGCCTGGTCAGGATGCTGGATGCCGAACTGGGCAATGAGCATTGCCGCTTTTATCCGGGGGTGAGCTATCGTCACCTGCTGGTCTGGCGACGTGATTGCGCCGGCCTGGTAACCGCTCCGCCCCATGATCACAGCGACCGGGAGGTTGGTGAATGGTGGCGGCGCTATCTGGCGGTGCCGGGTTTGGGCGAGGTGGTGCAAAAGGCCGCCGCGCTGCTGGCCGCGGCCCCGGAAAACCAGGAGCGCCGGCAGCAGGGGATCAATCCGGCCAATGCCATCTGGCTTTGGGGCGAGGGTAAGCCTCCCGCGATGAAAACCTTACAGGAACAGTTCGGGGTCAGCGGCGCTTTGATCTCGGCGGTGGATCTGCTCAAGGGGATCGGAGTGTACGCCGGGATGGAGATTATCGCGGTGCCGGGGGCCACCGGCTACCTGGACACCAATTATCAGGGTAAGGTGGCGGCGGCCTTGGCGGCCTTGGATCGCCACGACCTGGTTTTTGTCCATATCGAGGCTCCGGACGAGGTTTCCCACCAGGGTGACCTGAAAAACAAGCTCAAAGCGATCGCCGATTTCGACCATTTGGTGGTGGGGCCGATCCTTGCCGGGCTGCAGCGGCGCGGCGAAGATTTTCGCCTGACGGTGACCATGGATCATTTCACCCCCCTGAGCACCCGTACTCATGCCGAGTTGCCGATACCCTTTCTGCTCTACGATTCCCGCCGCCACGCCCGCAAACCGGAGGATTGCGGGGGCTCCTGCTGGCAGGATCCGCCGACCGGGGCCTATTGCGAACGGCAGGCGGAAAACAGCCCCCTGGTGGCCGATGGCCGGCAATTTTTGCGCCTGGTGCTGGATCAAGCGGGAGATGAGGCCGGATGAGCAGCGCCGAATTCGATCTTGAGCCCCCGATCCATCTTCATACCTGCCGGGTGCTCTACGGCGACACCGATGCCGCCGGGGTGGTTTATTACGCCAACTACCTGCGTTTCTGTGAGGCCGGCCGTTCTGAGTATATGCGCGATCTGGTTCGACATTCCTATCGCCGCCTGGAGGAGATGGGCCTGATCCTGCCGGTGGTCGATTGCCGGGTGCGCTACAAGGCCTCGGCCCGTTACGACGACCTCTTGAGCGTGGAGACCTCCCTGGTGGCGATCAGGCCCGTCTCCTGCCGTTTCAACTACCGGATCAGCAGCCAGGAGGGCCGCCTGCTGGCCCTGGCCTACACCGTCCATGCCGTGGTCAATCCCCAAGGCAAACTGGCCCGCTTCCCCGCCGAAATTCTCTCCCTCCTGGATCAAGCCGCCGGCAATATCCGCACCAGGCGGTTCCTAAAGAGCGACGGGCCGTAGCCGGTCATTTCCAACCCCAGTTCTTTGAAAAGACGGCAGTAACTGTGGCCTCTGCTGACCCGGTGCGCCGAGAGCCAGGCGTGCCGGCTTGGCGGGTGGCCCTTGAGGATTCTGGGAAAATTGCTCGGTATAAAAGTCTTCCACGAGATCCCACAGAAAATATTCAACTTGACTTTTCCGCAAGGTTTCAGAAGAATGCCCAGATTGAATCTCCAGGTGCCCGCAAGGGTTAAAAAGGGAATTCCGTGTAAATCGGAAACGGGCCCGCCGCTGTAATCGGGGACGAACACCGCACAAAGCCACTGACCATGATGACACATGGGCGGGAAGGCGCGGTCAGTAGAGTGAACCGAAAGTCAGAAGACCTGCCTGGAGCATTGGAAGCAGCCCCCGTGGACCGGGGTTGTGCGACCGATCCTGTGGAGAGCAAAGGGAGTCCCGGATCGATATTTCTTATCGGTTCGGGATTTTTATTTCCGCTACCGAACAGCTCACGACAGGAGTCAACTGATGAAAACACTGCCTATTCTCTTCACCCTGTGCACCCTGATTCTGGTAACCGCTGCCGGAAAGGTTGCGGCTGATACCTCATGGACGCTGGAACCGGTAGTGGTTACCGCGACCCGTTCCGAGCAACAGCTTTTTGACCTGCCCACCGCCATCAGTCTGATCGATCAAGAACGGCTGCGGGAAACCTCCCCCGGATCACCCGCCGAGGCGATCGATCGTATTGCCGGGGTGTCTCTGGAAAAAGCCGGTTCCTGGGAGGCCAGTCCAATTATCCGAGGATTGGGCAGCAACCGGGTTCTGGTTCTTTACGACGGCGACCGGGAGAGCAATCTGTGGGCGGGAAGGATGCCCCTGACTCCCTTTGTCGAGATGGTCAATGTTGAGCGAATCGAGGTGGTCAAGGGTCCTGCTTCGGCCCTCTACGGCAGCGACGCTCTGGGTGGGGTCATCAACATCATCAGCAAAGACGTCCTCTTTTCCCTCCAGGATGAATTGCAACAGCAAGGTACGTTCACCAGTCGTTTCGCCACCGTTGATCGCAGTTGGCTGACCGGCTACCAGTTGCTGGCCGGTGGCAGAGGAGTGGGCATACGGTTGGCGATCTCCGGACGCAAAGCCGACGATTACCGCGACGGAGACGGTCATCGGATTAACAACTCCCAGTTTGAAAATCGCAACCTGGACCTGAAAACTCACTACCAGTTGAATCAACAACACCGACTAGGAGCGGAAATTCGGATCAATTATATCGACGATATGGGCGTCCCGCAGAAAAATCAAAAAGCTCCCTGGTCTCATTTTGATCGTTTCGACAGCCGCAGTTACAAACTGAATTACCGGGGAGAGCAGCTGGGGGTTATTGAATCCCTGCAGGTGCGGGCGTTCGGCGTAGATCAGGATCGAATATACAAAGGCAACTATCCCGGCGAAACCAATTACAACCTGAAAAACAACCGCATTGAAACCACCGCCATGGGCACATCGATCCAGACCCGACTGGAGCCTGTCGGTAACCATCAAACCACCCTGGGAGTCGAATTTGTCCGGGAAGGAACCGATTCATGGGAAGTCCAGTCCATCCAGCGTAACAGCGATGACTCCCTGGCTCGGCGGCTGATCTTTCAGCCGGTACCGGATGCTGAACGCGACCACCTGGGAATTTTTGTTCAGGATGAAGTCCTGATCGGCAGCCGGCTGACTCTGATTGCCGGGGGTCGCTACGATCATTTCACTGCGCGCACTAAATCTATCGATTTTACCGATCAACGGTTCGACGCCACCGGCACCATGATGTCAAGCACTACCGAACGCAATGATTTTGCTGATGCTGATGACAGCGCCGCAACCTTCAGTCTGGGACTGCTCTACGCCCTGACCGACCAACACCACCTGACCGCTAATCTGGGACGCGGCTTCCGCGCGCCGGACATCTTTGAACTTTATTCAACCCGGGGCGGCGGCAGTCAAATTCTGCTAGGCAATCCCGACCTGAAACCGGAATACGCTTACAACCTGGACCTCGGGATAAAAACCCGCTATGAGCGATTCCAGTGGAATACCAGTGTCTTTTACAATCGAGTGGATGACTATATCGACACTGTTCGGCTCCCTGAAGCCTTCATTTCCAATATTCCCACGTACCAATACGTTAATGTCCGGAACGCCGAGCTGTACGGTTTCGATGGCGATGCCGAGATTCAGCTCAGTCAACAGTTGTCGTTATTCGCGCAATTGGCTTATGTCGTTGGTCGGGATCGGGATTCTCATGACCGCCTCAACAGCATCCCGCCTCTGAACGGAACCTTGGGGGTTCGCTGGCAGGATGATTGGGGCAAAGGCCGTCTTTACTGGCTGGAACTGGAAGGAAACTTTCATCACCGCCGCACCCGACCGGCCCCCGGTGAAGAGGAAAATCCCGGTTATGGCATCGCCAATCTGCGTGGAGGCATCTCCCTACCCGCCCTGGGACAACTGCGGGAAATCAGCCTGACCGTTAATATCGAGAACCTGTTCGACCGCTATTATCTGGCCCACCAGCGCGCTGAAAATCGTGACTTTATTCCCGAGCCGGGGGTCAACCTGATCACGGCGCTGCAATTCTCCTTCTAGTCTCAGGAACTTTTCGTGATTATAAAATGCCAGCAGTTCCCGGAGCATGCTTAAACTTTTGATTGATCGCAGTTTTCAAGAATGCCGTTTCGCAGGCTCTTAGCCCAAAACGTTAGGACTGTGAGCCACAATTATATCGATATTTCAATAAATTTACGCCGAGGCGATTTTTTGCTTGACATGGCCTGTGAAGTCTGGTCGCGATTTTTCTGTGTAATTTCAATTGCATAGGAGATCGCCATGAAGACACGCCGCAAAAAGTACCTCGCCGAAGCCGTCAAATCTCTGATCAGGAAACCCAAACCCGCCTACGGCTGGCCATCTCCATCGGCCTGAGCCGCAAGGGGCCATATCGACTCGCCAAGACGCTGGCAACCCTGTCAATCGTCGGCAGAAATGCCGACAATCTGGGATGACCAACCAATGGCTGAAGGATCAGGGTTTGTTGTCTGTCAAAGAGCTGTGGGTGAAGATTCATTACCCCGCTACGGCGCGGTAGCTCATGGGAACCGCCTAGTGCGGACCCGCATGCTAGGTGGTGTGGGGAGGGGGAGGGAGAACCTCCTCCTTGCCCGATTAGCACTGGAATGCCAGAAACTTGTAAAGCTTTCGACACACGGTGTCCAATTCTTTTTTGCCATTCTTCTCTATCCAGGTAGATTAATGGCCCATCCCCTCCAGACGTTGCTTCAAGGACAAGCTGGTGGGCATCTACTGGCACATTATCCTCGACGGCCTTCTCTACAGCCCAGCTACCAAGAGCATGTAGAGCACCACTATACCGTTGCCTTGTGCTTTTCGATCTATTCTCAAGGTCAGACCATTCCCAGAATCGCTGAAAAATAGCTACCAGCTCTCGGCCAATTTTGCCCTCTTCAGCAGGGGAAACTCCAATTCGCCAGTCTTCCGTCCAGCTCTCGTTAGGTTTCATGTTCTCTTACTCAGCAGTCAGCAACGTTAATGATCACCCCTATGGAGCCACTTCGTGATCAGCTAATGGAGCCACTTGCGGATCAGTTAATGGCTCCACCCTTTCCCTTGAGTTGACAAATAGGTCCCGGACTTTCTGAGGA
>OMKS01004375.1_pt1 | contig 10666 bp, 8 predicted proteins | sample 1674721 | NCBI WGS metagenome assembly OMKS01 (sample SAMN06264996, study PRJEB25208) | sediment metagenome | isolation source: hot spring sediment | place: USA: California | collected 2014-09-02 | reverse complement strand
TAATGATACGGCGACCACCGAGATCTACACTATCCTCTTCGTCGGCAGCGTCAGATGTGTATAAGAGACAGGTTCCGCTGGGTGGATCAGTCCATGTGGCATATCTTTGCGAAGCAGCGTGAGGACGGTATTGTTGAAGGCTGGCACGGCGACGGCAATTCGGCGCGCACCTCGTTGATGTATGCGCTGTGGAAAACACAGGGCGCGTCATTGCGCCCCTGGCGCGAGGATACGCGCCTCGCCGCCACTTACGACACCGAAGGCGTGTTGCACGTTCTGGTTACTGCGGACTGGCAGTGGCATGGACAGGCGCGTTTTGATTGGCCCCGCCACAGGGACTATCTGGAGCCTGCGTAGCATCACGCGCTTTTGACGACCTCCACCAGATTTACCAAGACCTCGAGGTCCCAACCCAGGCGAGACTCGACATACACCCCGGCGCCCACGAAATCCACCTGCCGGCCCTTACCGCTTTCCTACAAGGCCATCTCTGCCCAAAGGCCGAACCACCAACGCGCTAACCCGGATATTTCACCGGATTTCTGTTGCGGCATGAAACCTGGCGGGCGGTTTCAATGCGGACACCTTCACCACGGCTACGCCGTACGGTCAATATCGTGTTTTTTCATCCGGTATTGCAGGGTTTTGTAGGTAAGGCCGAGCAGTTCGGCGGCTTCCTTGATGCGTCCGCCGGAACGTTCAAGCGCCTGACGGATGAGTTCCTGCTCGAGGTCTTCCAATACCAGTCCGCCTGGCGGCAACGCAATGTCGCCTGCCTGCGGGCTGGTCATGCGGCATTTTTCAGGCAAATCCTCCATTCGCAGAGTGTCGCCAGACGCGAGTATGAACGCCTGTTCGAGGGTATTCTCAAGTTCGCGCACATTTCCCGGCCACCTGTAACGGCGGAAGGCATCCATGACGTCCGGGCCGATGGCCGGCGCCGTAATGCCCAGTTTTCGGGCAATCTTTTCCTTGAAGTGGCTCACCAGATAAGGCAGGTCTTCCATGCGATCGCGCAATGGCGGCAGGGTAATGGCGAGCACCTCGAGGCGATAGTAGAGGTCTTCTCGGAACGCCCCTTCCTGGACGCATTGTTTGAGGTTGCGGTTGGTGGCCACGAGAACGCGCACGTCCACGGCGCGCGGCCTGCCGCCGCCGACGCGCTCGATGACGCCGTCCTGGAGCACGCGCAACAGTTTTGCCTGGCTTTCCAGGCGCATGTCTCCGATTTCGTCGAGAAACAACGTGCCGCCGTGCGCCAGTTCGAATTTGCCTGTGCGGCTGCTTTCCGCGCCGGTGAAGGCGCCCTTTTCGTGTCCGAACAGTTCCGACTCGACCAGGTTGTCGGGTATGGCGGCGCAGTTCACCACGACGAACGTTTTTTTCGCGCGCGGCCCCGCAAAATGGATGTGCCGCGCGATGAGTTCCTTGCCCGTTCCCGATTCGCCTTGTATAAGAACCGTGCTTGACACGGCGACGGCGCGCCGCACACGCTCGAACACTTCGCGCATGGCGTCGCTTTTCCCCACGATACTTCCCAGCGACACGGCATCGTCCACCAGCCGCGTCAACATCCGGTTGTGTCGGCGCAGTTCGTTGCGCTCGCAGGTGCGCGCCATCACCAGCAACAGTTCATCCTTGTCAAAAGGTTTTTCCAAGTAATCGCTTGCGCCCTCCTTGATGGCGGCCACCGCCGTTTTTATGGTGGCGTGGGCGGTCATTACCACCACATCGAGGTCTGGCGCGGATTGCTTTGCATGCCGCAACAGTTCGAGTCCGTCCATGTGCGGCATTTTCATGTCCGTCAGCAACACGTCGAAGGGGGCGTCGCCTAATGCCTCGATGGCTGCGGCGCCGTCCGGGCAGGAACACACTTCATAGCCCGCCTGTTCCAGAATGTCGCTGATGATTTCCCGTTGAACGCGGTCATCTTCGGTAACGAGTATGCGTTGATTCATATATTTTTCATTCTCCGTTTCACGCTTTTCGCGCATCAAGCGGCAGCGTAATCAACACTTGGCACCCCAGTTCCGCGCTGCTGGTCAATTCGATGGAACCGCCGTGTTCTTCCACAATACCGCGGGTAATGGACAGTCCCAGTCCGGTGCCGCCGGGCTTTGTTGTAAAATAGGGGTCAAAAGCCCTGTCTGCGGCGTCCGGCGGCAGTCCCGGCCCGTCGTCCCGAATCTCAATTTCACATGACTTTTCCGTTAATCGTGAGAACAATCTTACGCGCCCGCCTTCTGGGCAGGCCTCGAGCGCGTTGAGGATGACGTTGAGCACCGCGCGCGTCCATTGCTTTGGATCGAGCAGCAGCGTCAGTCCGGGCGCGCGCAAGTCGCAGGTCAGGCGCACGCCCCGCGCTTCGGCGTCCTTTTGGAAAAGGCGCACGCATTCCCGCAACAGCGGATCGAGTTCCCGGGGTTCGCGGTGCAATTCCGTCTCGCGCGCCAGCGAGAGAAAACTGGACACAATATCCTCGAGCCTGTCCACCTCGGCTCGGACCGTGCGCATTGGTTTTGCCGCGGGATGCTCATCGGTTTCCAGCATGTCCAGCGCATGGCTGGAAAGCAATTTGATTGCGTTAAGGGGATTACGCACGTCATGGGCGATGCCTGCTGCGAGATTGCCCAGCGCGGAAAGCCGTTGCGCCTGCCGTAGTTTGCCTTCCATCATTTCCTTTTCGCGCAGACTCGACACCATATCGTTAAAGGTTTGTTCAAGCGCGAGAATCTCGCCGGAAATGCCTTTCGTGCTCACCATATTCAATTCGCCGCCGCTGATGGCGGCGCAGCTTTCCGACAGACGCACCAGCGGTCGCAGCGCTTTTCCGATGAAATACACCATCAAACCAAGCGCGACGATGAAAACACCCGTCAGCGCCATCATATAGCGGTTTCGGAATGCGCGAAGGATTTCCGTCTGGGGGAATATGGTCATGGTTACCGTCATCAACACCGGTTGGGCGGCGTTCATTAACGGCACGCGGGCCACGCGGGCAAACCCGCCGTTTCCCAAACGTTCTATTGTGAAAGTTGCCGCCTGTCTTTCCTCATCCTGTTCATCCAATTTTATGTCAACCCCTTTATACAAGTCTTTCAGTTCCGTTTCCAACATGCTGTAATCCGAGTCGAACCCTTCCTCGAACCGGATTTCCAGGTTGTGCGCGATATCAGCCGCCTGTTCCTCCATCTGCCTTGCCGCCTCCTGGAAGAAATGATGGGTAATTACGATTACGGAACTGAACAGGCACAGCAACAAGACGGCGCATAAAACGACCACGCGAAAGAACAGGGAATTGTACCAGAGCACCCGCATAAGAGGATTTGTATTCGAGGGCGAAGCGCTTGTCATTGCGTATGCTCCATCACAATTCCGGTATGACCTCGCCGCTCAGCAGCCGCATTATCTCCTGTATGTCTTCCCATGTTTTTCGCTTGTCCGTCGGATTGCGCAACAGGTATGCGGGGTGGTAGGTGACGCGGAAAGGTATGCCGTGATAGTCGTGCCATATCCCGCGCAGCCGCTTGATGGATTCATTTGTTTTGAGCAGGGTCTGCGCCGCCGTGGCGCCGAGGGCGCAAATCACCTTGGGACGTATAACTTCGAGTTGCCGCAACAGATAAGGCTCACATTGAGCCACCTCCTCCGGATTCGGCGTACGGTTGTTGGGCGGCCGGCATTTGAGCACATTGCAAATGAACACGTCGTCCCGTTTCATTTTCATGCCCTTAACGATAATATCCGTCAACAGGTTTCCGGCCCGGCCGACAAAGGGATGGCCGGTGCGGTCTTCCTCCGCTCCTGGCGCCTCGCCCACAAACACCAACGAAGCGCGCGGGTGGCCTTCGCCGGGAACCGGCCGTTTTCGCTGCGCAGCCAGCGGGCATTTTGCGCATGTCATCACCTCATCCGCAATAAGCGCCAGTTCGGATTCTCTATTACGATTACTTTCGCCGTCCTCCCCGCCCAATTCCCGCAGAACCGTTGCCGTTTCCCCCGTCGAGGGAAATAATTCTGCCGCGACGGGGTCCCGCTTTTCCCTTGGAGCGGCTGACGCCGGCGCAACTTCGCGCGCTTCCGGTTTTTCGCCTATGGCGAGCAGCAATTCCGCGGTTCTTTCAGATAAATGCACCTTGGGCGGTTTTCCCCTGGCTTCTTTTTTGGCCAGCATCATAACGTCTTCAATCAGGGATTGTAGTGATATTTCATTGTCCAAGACGGCAACCCTCTTCTGTGGGAATTCAGGCAAAACGCCACCATGCCTTTGTAACATGATACCCCCAACGCCACACCGACGCAAATTAACCCGAATATTTCACCGGATTTCTGTTGCTCCCGCCGCGGGCCACTGCTGACGAAAGGGGGCGCGCATCAAAACCGGTCGGCGTGACGCGACCTTTTCCACAACGTTCCGCAGGTCGTCTTAGGCGACATCGTTATGATAAACTTTATCAAGCGCAACAGCGTATAATCGCGGAACATGTTTGAATGCCGGAAACAATTGAGGATTCAAGAAATGATAAAACCCGTTTTACTGTTCGGGGCAGTTGTTTGTTTGGTTGTTTTGGGGACGGCCTGCGGTGTAAAGCCCATTGCCGTCAAGCCTTCGGAAGATGCCAGTCGCCTTGACAGTCTAATGGACGAATGGCGTAGCCAGGCGGCCAAGGATTATGGGGAGGTTGATTTTCAACGGGCCATGGAAATTGCCAATACAATGGCGCTGAAGGGCCCGGAAGGACTCGAGCCGTTCTTCAAAATCATTGAAGCGCCGGACGCAACGCCGGTGGCAAAAATACTTGCTGTTGCGTCGCTTGGTCCCCACATAAACGACAGTCACGCGCCGCGTTTGCTGCCGCTTACGGAGGCGGAACATGACAGGGTTACGCGCGGTTGCGCCGTCAACCTGCTAAACAATACGATTTCAGCGGACGCTTTTTTCAGAATAAACGAATTAATGCATGATGAAGACAGCCACGTGAGCAAGGTCGCCGTATTAGCGATGCTCAGAAAGGGCGTACCCGAGGCGTTGGAGAAATCTTTGCAGCTTTGGGACAATCCGGAAACCCCCGTCCGCGACCGGGACGAGATAATCCTCGGCATGCCGGATTCGATGGTTATCAACAATCTCCGTATTTTTCAGGAAGCGCTGCAAAAGAAAGGACTCAGCCCGCAGGCGCGTTTGCGGGCGATCAAAATACTGGAACAGGTCGGGACAACAGAGGCGCTTCCTGATTTGGAAGCCTGCTTGGAGGACGAGACCGATTCTAATCTGCGGGACATGATAACGGTTGCCATCAACGCGATTAAGAAGCGGGATGAAGAAGGAATTGTCGCAGTGCCCGTGCAGGCATTGCCCGATATGGATATCGTTTTTGAACCGCACGCGCCCGCGGCGTCCGCCGAGAATAGCTCGCCGGCGCCGGATGCGGCGTCTGCGCCCGAAGTCAACGACGCAGCCGGACAGTAGCATCCACCGGGCGCTTTCAAGCGCACGAAACGGCGGTATTTTACGCCTCGCCCGTTCGTCTTCTGAAGAGGCCGTCATGGTATTGTGTTTTCGTTCGCGTTAACAGTGAGGATAGTTGCATGGCCAATATCGGATTCATCGGCTGCGGTTGTATTGCCGAGCTTCATGCCCGCGCCTATGCGAACTATGACAAGGCGCGCCTATATGCCGTTTGCGACGCAGAAGAAGACAAGGCGGAGTCGCGCCGCAAACAGTGGGGCGCGGAAAAAGCATACTCCCGCTATCAGGACATGCTCGAGTATCCGAACATCTCGGCGGTGGAAATCCTGACCCCTTATGATACCCATGAGGCAATCGCAATCGCCGCGGCGCAGGCGGGAAAGCATATTGCCTGTCAGAAGCCAATGACATTGAATCTCGCAAGCGCGCGGCGCATCAAGGACGCCGTGGACAAGGCGGGCGTTAAGTTTCAGCTTACGGAGATTTATGCGCATTATCCGCCCATTGTCCGGGCAAAGCAGTTGATTGACGCGGGCGCCATCGGCGAACCGGCGGGCATGCGTTTCGACTACGTGGCAAGTCCGCGCGGCGGGTGGGACGTGCCGCCTTCCACATACCAGCAGCAGACGCGCATCGCAGGGCTGGGCTATGGGCTTGAAACCTTCGACCACGGCCATCACGAGTGGGCGACTGTGTGGTATCTGCTCGGCGATGTGGCGCGGGTGTGCGCATGGATTGACAGCACGGACGGCGTGCTGGACACTCCCGCCACGGTGATGTGGAAACACAAGGGCAACAAACGTTACGGCGCATGTGATTTTCTATTTGCCGATGACCTGCCCATCCCCACGCGCTATTACTCGAATGACGAGTTGTATCATATTGTCGGTTCGCGCGGCATCCTTCAAATCAACCGCGGCACCGGCGACCTCATGGACGCGCCCCCGGTCAGCCTGTTTGACGGCAGGCAGTGGACGCATTTCGGCGACATGGAGACGGATTGGGGCCAGGCCTTTGTCAATGCGGGACGCCATTTCGTTGATGTGGTCACGGAAGGCGTGAAGGCATCCCTTACCTTTGACGAGGGGTACGAGGTGCTGCGCTTCGCCCTTGCTGTGATGGAGTCGGCGCGACGGCGGCGCGAGGTATATCTCGACGAACTGGAGCATCCATTCCCGTCCATTGTCAACTTGCTGCGTCGCCGCCGCGAGCGAAAATCGTGTATCGTGGCGCCGCGTACGCCACGGTTCGGTTGGCTTGGCGGCGACACGGACAAATACGCGCCGCAGGCGGAGCCGCTTACGGCGTCGCTGATAGACCGATTCGACGGTTCCGCCGTTCCTGACTGGCAATGCGTGATTTCGCTTACGTTGACCGGTCTGCCTGGAAACGGGACAAGACGTTACGTGTTTCACTTTGACTGCGGCCGGTTGACCGTGGGAACCGACGCCTCGCCCGAGAAAACAGATTTGAGCGTGGAGATTGACGCGGGTCTGTGGGCGGCGATTCTGCTGAAAAAGAAACGCATCGAGATGACCATCCTACAGGGTAAGATCAAGTATGAGGGACGCGCTGAAGAAGGGTTGTACCTGAAGAAAGCATTTCATTTCTGAACCATCATGATGAACAGGGATTTTGACATAATCGTTGTTGGCGCCGGGCACGCCGGCGTCGAGGCGGCGCTGTCATGCGCGCGCGGGAACCGGCGCACCCTGATGATAGGCATGAACTTGGACGACATTGGGCGCATGTCGTGCAACCCGGCCATCGGCGGCGTGGCGAAAGGGCAGCTCGCGCGTGAGATTGACGCGCTGGGCGGGGAAATGGCGCGTTGCATTGATCGCACGGGCATCCAGTTCAAGATGCTGAACCGCAGCAAAGGCCCCGCCGTGCATTCGCCCCGCGCCCAAGCGGACCGCTTTCTCTATCAACAGGACATGAAACGCGTCTGCGAAAGCACGGCCAATTTGTACTTGAAACAAGCGGAAGTGACCGACCTGATAATCGTCAACGACGAAATTGCGGGCGTAAGGACGGCGTTTGACGAAGAGATTTCGGCGCGCGTCGTGATTGTCTGCGCGGGCACGTTTCTGCGCGGGTTGTTGCACTACGGCATGACCACGGTCGCCGGGGGGCGCGGCGGCGCGGCGGCGGCGAACCGGCTGGGCGAGGCGTATCGTCGGTTCGGTTTTGACGTGGGACGACTCAAGACGGGAACCTGCGCCCGCATCCATAAGCGCAGCATCAATTTTGACGCCATGGAAGAGCAATCGGGCGATGCGCCTCCCCGCCCTTTTTCCTTTTATACGCCCATCGAGGGATTCGACCGCAATCTGGCGTCCTGCTGGTTGACCCACACCACGGAAGAAACCCGCGACATCATCCAAAAAAACATGGACAGAAGCCCGTTGTACTCGGGTCGCATCGAGGGCATCGGCATACGGTACTGTCCCAGCATCGAAGACAAGATTGTGAAGTTCCCTGAGAAACCGCGCCATCATCTTTTCTTGGAACCTGAAGGGCTTCAGACTGCGGAGTATTACGTGAACGGCCTTTCCACCAGCCTGCCCGAGGACGTGCAACAGGACATGCTGCGCAGTTGCCCGGGATTGGAGGAGGCGGAAATAATCCGTCCCGGCTACGCAGTGGAGTATGACTTTATCCAACCCACATCGCTCAAACCTACGCTTGAGACCAAGCGCGTACGCGGCCTTTTTCATGCGGGACAGATCAACGGCACGTCGGGTTATGAGGAGGCCGCCGGGCAGGGACTGTACGCCGCGCTCAACGCCATGCGCCTGCTGGACAACGCGCCGCCGCTGCTGATTGGCCGCAACGAAGCGTATCTCGGCGTGATGGTGGACGATATTGTCACACGGGGTGTGATGGAGCCGTATCGCCTGTTTACGTCGCGCGCGGAATACCGGTTGCATTTGCGCCACGACAATGCCGATGTTCGGCTCGCCCATTATGGTATTGCCGGAGACGAAACACTCAACAGAATCCGCGACAGAGAAGCGCGCATCGTAAAAGAAATGACGCGGCTGCGCGAAACCGTTATTGTCCCCGCGGACGCTGTCAACAATCTGTTGCGCGAATGCGGCGAAGCGCCCATGACGGCCCCGCAATCGGCGGAACAAATGCTGCGCCGCCCCGGTATAACGCTTTTACAGCTGTGGCGCGTATGTCCGCCGCCGGAGCAGTATGAATTTGAAGCGCGGGAACAAATCGAGATTCGCGTCAAGTATGGCGGTTATTTGGAACGTGAAGCCAAAACGATTGAGCGCTTCAAAAAAGCGGAGAACCTGCGCATTCCCGACGCAATGGACTACGACAGCATCCCCGGTCTTCCCCGTGAAAGCAAACAACGACTGAAGGAAATCAAACCGGTGAATTTCGGACAGGCGGCGCGCATTCCGGGCGTGCGTTCCGCGGATATTGCCGTGTTGCACATCCATCTTGCAAAATTGCAGCAGGCGAGGCAAAGCGCTTCACCGCTTTAACCCGAATATTTCATCGGATTTCTGTTGCGCCGGAATTGCATATAAACACGCTTTCTGGTGTACTATCAGGCATGGTTGGGCCGGCGAAATTGGTTTTCGCAAGCATCAATACGGCAGAAAGGACAAGAAAATGAATACGCTTTCCACCACTGAAAACAAGGAGCTGATGGCGCAGGCGAGACGGTCTCTGGAAGGACGCTGGGGCGTCGCCGCAGGCGCCACAGCGGTGTTTTTTCTGATAGGTTTTGGCTTGGAGTTTATCCCCTATATCGGCACGATTGTCAACCACGTCATACGCGGCGCATTGACCATCGGCTTGTCAACGTTTTTTCTGGCGCTCGCGCGCGGCCAAAAAGCGGAGGTATCGCAATTATTCAGCGGGTTTGATCGGTTCCTCGTTGGCTTGTGCGCCTATCTTCTCCAAGCCTTGTTTGTCATCCTGTGGGCGCTGTTGCTGATCATTCCGGGGATAATAGCGTCCCTTTCCTACGCAATGACCTTTTTCATTATCGCGGAAAACAGGGACATTGGCCCCTTGGAGGCCATTACCAAAAGCAAGGAAATGATGTACGGCAACAAGTGGAAATTCTTTTGCCTCGGGTTGCGGTTTATCGGATGGTCACTGCTGTGCGTGGTTACGCTCGGCATTGCCGCCCTGTGGGTATTCCCGTATATGATGGTCGCTTTCGCCAAGTTCTACGACGACCTTAAAACTGAAAACATGGTCTTTTACGAAAATGCGGATGCAACCGTCCATTGAACTGACCAGTCCAATTGGGTACCATATAAACGGCTGCGGGTTTTGACTTGGGACAAGCCGCCACGCAACAGATAGAATTTGTTTATTTTATTTCATTTCATTTTCAACCATCCAGGAGAGGTCACAGCATGTCCGACTCAACACACACACGTACAGGTGAAAAAAGCGCCGGCGCCATGAATCGCCGCACCTTCATCCGGGCCGCAGGCGCAGGCGCCCTCGCAGGGTTTGCCGCCAAGAAGGCCCACGCCTCGGTTTACAAATCCATATTGCCGGCGTCGGTGATGGGCGCCAACGAAAAGATACTGACCGGTCATATCGGCACGGGCGGCATGGGACGCGCCAACCTTGGGTTCGTGCTCCAGCGCGACGATTTGCAGCCCATCGCCCTATGCGACTGCTACAGCAAGAATCTCGAACGCGGCGCGCAGATGGTTTCCCAAAAATTCGAGGACTTCGCCCGCCATCATGATTTCCGTGAACTGCTTGAAAACAAGGACATTGACGCCGTGGTCATTGCCACGTCGGACCACTGGCACTGCCTGTGTACCCTTCACGCCGCGGACGCGGGCAAGGACATCTACTGTGAAAAGCCGTTGAGCACCACCATCGAGGAAGGCAACGCCATGGTCGCGGCGGTGCGCCGGAATAATGTCGTCTTTCAAGGGGGCAATATGCAACGCAGCGGCGCTCATTTCCAAGAGGCGGTCCAGTTGATATGGGACGGGCACATCGGAAAAGTGTCACGCGTTGAGACGTGGTCGCACGACAACACCAATCTGGACGGCATTACCATGGGCGACGGCGATATGAGTAAGTATGAGGTTGACTGGGACTGGCACCAAGGCTGGGTGGAACACCGTCCCTTCAACACAAACCGCTGGATTTACAATTTCCGCTGGTTCCTGGAATACTCCGGCGGCAAGATTACCG
>OMKS01004372.1_pt1 | contig 10670 bp, 5 predicted proteins | sample 1674721 | NCBI WGS metagenome assembly OMKS01 (sample SAMN06264996, study PRJEB25208) | sediment metagenome | isolation source: hot spring sediment | place: USA: California | collected 2014-09-02 | reverse complement strand
ACCCCATCGGCTACTTCGTCATCGCCTTTGTCATCCTCATGGCCTGGTTCGGCCTCAGACAGATGGAAGGCGGCTCCAACATCAGTTGGAACCAGTTTGAACAGCAGCTCGCCGACAATAAGATTGCCGTCCTGAAGATCTCCGAGACGCAGATCTCCGGCAAGTACAAGGACGCCGCCGACGGCAGCGGCGCCTTCATGGTCGATTCCCGGCCCGAGCTGATCAACCGCGTCCTCGACATGGTCGAGGAACTTCGCCGCGGCGGCGGCGACGTCGAGGTGGTGCGCATTTCCCGCCAGCAGGTCTGGATCTACATGCTGCTGAACTGGATTGTCCCGATGCTCTTCATCGTCGGAATGTTCTATTTTCTCTTCATCCGGAATATGCGCGGCGGCGCCGGCGGCATGTTGATGTCCTTCGGCCGCAGCAAGCACCGCCTCCACGGCAAGGACCGCACGCGAGTGACCTTCAAGGACGTCGCCGGCATCGACGAGGCCAAGGAGGAGACCACCGAGATCATCGAGTTCCTCAAGAACCCACGCAAATTCCAGCGGCTCGGCGGCCGAATCCCCCGCGGCGTCCTGCTCGTCGGACCGCCCGGATGCGGAAAGACCCTGCTGGCCAAGGCCATGGCCGGCGAAGCGGACGTGCCCTTCTTCAGTATCTCCGGCAGCGACTTCGTCGAGATGTTCGTCGGCGTCGGCGCTTCCCGCGTCCGAGACCTCTTCAAGCAGGCCAAGGACAACTCCCCGTGCATCATCTTCCTCGACGAAATCGACGCCATCGGCCGCAAACGCGGCGCCAGTTTCGTCGGCGGCGGTCACGACGAGCGAGAGCAGACGCTCAACGCCATCCTCGTCGAGATGGACGGGTTCGACACCAACGATCAGGTCATTGTCGTGGCCGCGACCAACCGCGCGGACATCCTCGACCACGCCCTCACCCGCCCCGGCCGGTTCGACCGCCAGGTTGTGGTCCCCCTGCCCGATATCAAGGGGCGCACCGAAATCCTCAAAGTCCACGCCCAAAAAGTCAAGATGGGGCCGGCCATCAACCTCGACCGCCTCGCTCGGGGAACCTCCATGTTCAGCGGAGCCGACCTGGCCGCCATTATCAACGAAGCGGCCCTGGCCGCCACGCTGGCCAACAAGGACTTCATCGAAATGGCCGACCTCGAGGAGGCACGCGACAAGGTTCGATGGGGCCGCGCCAAACGCAGCCGCGTCGTCGACGCCCGGGAAAAAGAAATCGTGGCTTACCACGAAGCCGGGCACGCGCTCGTCCAGTTCCTTCTGGAGGACGCCGATCCCCTCCACAAGGTCAGCATCATCCCCAGAGGCCCCATGGGAGGCGCCACCTTCTCCCTGCCGGAAAAGGACCGAACCGTCATCACACGCCGATACTGCCTGGCGCAGGTGCAGGTCTGCTTCGGCGGGCGAATCGCCGAGGAGACGTTCTGCGGGGATATCTCCAGCGGCGCACAGAGCGATATCGAGTACGCCACGCGCATCGCCCGTCTGATGGTCCGCACCTGGGGCATGAGCGACCAGCTCGGACCGGTCAGCTACGAGAGCGAAAGCAACAACGAGTTTTATGCGCCGCTGTTTGAGAAGGAATACTCCGAAAAAACCGCCGAGACGATTGACGCGGAGGTCCGCAAGATCATCAGCCAGACCTACGACATGGCTCGTGTCATCATCGACCAGAACTCCGGCGCCCTCGAACGAATCGCCAAAGCCCTGATCAAGTATGAGACCCTCGACGCCGATGACATCCAGTTGCTCGTGGACGGCAAGACCCTCGATAAGCCCACCGTCGGCGACCTGCTGGCCGCCGAGCAGAAGAAGGCATCGAACCGGCCGACGGCGGAACATCCACAAGGTGACATCGTCGGCGGCGGTTCGCAGTCCGCGCCCTCGCCCGCATAACGATGACCCGCGACAAAAGACTTGCACATTACCGTCTGATCCTGGCGATAACGCTGCCGGTGTTGGCTTTGGCCAACCTTGATGCGTTCGCCTCGGAACCGGCCGATGCCATTGAGATCGCCCGCCAGGACCAGGAGCACTCCAGCCTGCGAATTCAGCCCGCCCGTCTCGACGGCATGCCGGGTCTGGTCTTCCTCTTCTTCGGAACCGATGACCTGCACTACTACGCGAAGTCCGAGACCGCCCCGGCCGCCGACCTCAAGCTGACCATCGTTGTCGTCTCCGACGTACTCCGATTCGCCCCGCCCATCTTCCCCAAGTGGCGTATATTCAGAGATCCCACGGGCGCCGGTGTCGAGGTCTACGCAGGGGATTTCACGGTGTTCGTACCCATCGCCTCGGCCTCCGAAGGCGCCGCGACAGCCCTGGTTGACATCACCATCAAAGGCATCACCTGCACCAGCCAGGTCTGCCTGCCTCCGTTCGATGTCGAAACCCGTGTGAATATTGACTACGCCGCCGCCGATACGTGGCCGGCCGTGAACATCGAATCACCCGCTCCTGAAGGCGCGCCGGGCGAGGGCAAGCCGTCAATGGTGAGCGCCGGGCCCGACTACTCCCTGGCGTTTGCCCTGTTGCTGGCCCTCATCGCGGGGTTGACCCTCAACGTCATGCCCTGCGTCTGGCCCGTCCTGCCCCTGATTGTCATGCGGATTGTCCAGCAGGCAAAAGACACCAGAGGGCGGTCCTTCACCCTCGGTCTGGCCTTCTGTGCGGGGATACTCCTTTTCTTCGCCGCCCTGGCCGGCCTCAACATCATCCTCCAGGTCTTCTACGGCACGGTCATGGGCTGGGGCGATCCTTTCCGAAGCCCCACGGTTATAACCGGGTTGGTCATCCTGCTGGTGTTTCTGGCGATGGCCATGTTCGGCTTGGTCAACGTTGCCCTGCCTTCGGCCATCGCCGGCGCCGGCGGGGCGGGCGCCGGATACTTTGGCTCCGTCGGCATGGGTTTTCTGGCGGCCGTGCTGAGTACACCCTGCGGTTTCGGCATTCTAGCCGCCGCATTCGGCTGGGCACAGACCCAGCACTGGTCCATCGCCACCGTGGTCATCCTGACCATCGGAATCGGCATGGCCGTCCCCTACGCCATTCTCATATCCGTGCCCGGTCTGCTCAGCCGCCTGCCCAGGCCCGGACGATGGATGGAGCTTGTTAAGCAGGCCATCGGATTCACCCTCCTGTTCATCGCCGCCAAGTTTCTGCTGGGCCTGTCCGACCACCGTCGCGACGGTGTGCTCTATTTCTGCGTCCTGATGGCCGTGGCTCTCTGGATGTGGGGCAGCTGGGTCGATTTCAATACCCCGCGGTCCCGCAAGTTCGCCGTTCGCCTTCCGGCTGTAATACTTGTCGGGGTCTGCGCCTGGGCCTTCCTGCCCGCCAGGGCCGAAATGATCGACTGGCAACCCTGGGACGCGGCCCGAATCGATAACGCCCGCACCTGGCGTCAACCCGTCCTTATCGACTTCACCGCCGACTGGTGCCTCAACTGCGTCGTTGTGGACAAACGCGTCTATTCCGACCCGGCCGTCGCGGACCTCATCCAGGCCAAAAACGTCCTGCCCATCAGGGCCGACACCACCGAGAATGACTACCCCGCCACCATCGCCCTCAAGGAAGTCTACCAGGAACCGGGCACGCTGCCCGTCAACATGCTCTTTGCCCCCGGCGCCGATGAACCGGTCCGCTGGCGAGGCACAAACTTCAAGGACGAATTGATCAAGGCCCTCGATGCCCTGTGAGCAATCTATGGCAAGGACGAAGACGAACGAACGCAAACCCAAGATCGACAAGGCCGTCGCCGCCGCCCGCGTCAAGGCTATCTGGCCCATCCTCAGAAAGGCCTACCCCAAAGCAAAGATCGCCCTCGATTTCGGCGACCCGGTGCAACTGCTCGTGGCTACCATCCTCTCGGCCCAGTGCACCGATGTCCGGGTGAATAGGATCACCCCCGCCCTGTTCAAGAAGTATAAGTCCGTCAAGGACTGGGCCGACGCCGACCTCCAGGAGATCGAAAACGACATCCGCAGCACCGGCTTCTACCGTAACAAAGCCGTCAGCATCAAGAACGCCTGTGCCCGTATCGTGGAGCACTACAACGGCCGCGTGCCCGACAGCATGGACGACCTGCTCACCCTCCCTGGCGTCGGCCGAAAGACCGCTAATTGCGTCCTCGGAAGCGCCTACGGCATCCCCGGCATCACCTGCGACACCCACGTTATCCGGCTCTCACGCCGTCTCCAACTGTCCGATAACAGCGACCCGGTAAAGCTCGAGTTCGATCTGGCCGACATAGTCCCACAGAAGGACTGGACCCTGTTCAGCCACCTGCTCATCTGGCACGGCAGAAACGTCTGCAACGCCAGAAAACCCGATTGCCCCAACTGCCCCATCGCCCAACACTGTCCGTCCACGGGCAAGGCGGACCTCTGGTGACCGTTATGAGACCCAGACGCAACACGAATAGCCGCAACAGACCGCAGACCCGAAGGAACCTGTCCATGCTGGAAATGCCCGAATCCCCCGTGCGAGACCTCTGGAGAATCTTCCACATCATGGCCGAGTTCGTTGGAGGCTTTGAGGAACTCGCCTCTGTAGGACCGGCGGTGTCGATCTTCGGCTCGGCCCGCACGAAACCGGAGCACCTCCATTACAGGCTCGCGGAAGAAACCGCCTACAAGGTCGCCCAGGCCGGGTTCGCCGTCATCACCGGCGGAGGCGGCGGCATCATGGAGGCCGCCAACAAAGGCGCCGCCGACGCCGGAGGCACGAGCGTCGGGCTTAATATCGAACTGCCCATGGAGCAGATACCCAACCTGTTCCAGAACCTCTCGCTGGAGTTCCGTTACTTCTTCGTTCGCAAGGTCATGTTCCTCAAGTACGCCCACGGGTTCATCGTCCTGCCCGGCGGCTTCGGCACCATGGACGAGTTCTTCGAATCCCTCGTCCTCATCCAGACCCTCAAGCAGGCGCACTTCCCGGTCGTCCTGCTCGGCGACGGCTTCTGGGACGGCCTGATCACATGGATCAGGGACAAGATGCTGGGCGAATACGGCTACATCTCACCCGGCGATCTCGACGTCTTCACGGTGGCCAGGGACCCGGACCAGGCCGTCAAGATCATCACCGATTTCCGCGACCAGCATGGCAAGAGCGGGATCATCATGCCGCACGGCATGAAGAAATGCGAAGACAATCCCTCCGCCTCCTGACCTGCCTCCACCGACGGCGCCGACAACGGCCGCTCACGGACGCTCTGTTCCCTCACGGGCCGGATCGTGCTATACTGTCGGTGATATGAAAAACGACCGGCTGGAGAAAAACACCGTGAGCCGCACATCCCCCGCTTGTATCGCGCTACCGCTTCTGTTCCTGTCCGCCCTGCTGTCGGCGGCGGCCGCGGCATCCATTCCCGACTGGGACCTCTACAGCGACACATGGGTCGCCACGGATGCCCTCGGCCGCACCCTGCCCGGTTCCGACCAGTGCCCTCCGCCGCGTGGCGACAGGTACGTCGGCATCTTCTACTGGACCTGGCACACCCACCACGCCGCGCAGGGCCCCTACGATAACTCCCGCATCATCGCCGAGGACCCCGACAATCCCCAATGGGGCCCGTTGCACGCCGCCCACCACTGGGGCCGGCCGGAACTGGGCTACTATATCTCCACGGACCCCTTCGTCATCGCCAGACACGCCTCCATGCTCACCGATGCCGGGGTTGACGTCGTCATCTTCGATACGACAAACCCGCCCTTCACCTTCAAAGAGTCGTATATGGCCCTGTGCCGGCAGTTCCAGCAGATGCGCGACCAGGGCAACCGCACCCCCCGCATCGCATTCCTGGCCCCCTTCGGCGACCCGACCGTCACCGTCAACGCCGTCTACAACGACCTCTACGCGCCCGGTCTCTACAAGGACCTCTGGTTCCAGTGGAAGGGCAAGCCCCTGATCATGGCCGACCCGGCGTTCATCAAAGACCCGCAGATCCGGTCGTTCTTCACCTGGCGAAAGCCCATCCCCTCTTACTTCACCGGGCCAACCGGACCTGACCAGTGGGGCTGGCTGGAAGTCTTCCCGCAACATGGCTTCTACGACAGCGACCATCGCATCGAGCAGGTCACGGTCGGCGTCGCCCAGAACGCGGTCGGCCCGGAACTGTCCGCCATGAGCCATAAGGCCGGCGCCCGGGGTAGAAGCTGGCATGATGGGGCCCGCGACAGCCGTCCCGACGCCGTCGCCATCGGCCTCAACATCGCCGAACAGTGGAGGCGGGCGCTCGAACTCGATCCGTCGTTTATCTTCATCACCGGCTGGAATGAATGGGTCGCCGGTCGATTCAACAAGTGGTACAAGTACACCGGCGCCGACAGCTACTACCCCGACGCCCTGTTCGTCGATCAGTACAATCACGAGTACAGCCGCGATATCGAACCCATGGCCGCCGGCCACACCGACAGCTATTACTACCAGATGGTCGAATACATCCGCCGTTTCAAAGGCGTTCGCCGTCCCGCCGCCGCCTCGCCGCCGACCCGTATCGTCATCGACGGCGATTTCTCCGACTGGGCGGCCGTGGGCCCGGAGTACCGTGACACCATCGGCGATACCCTGCACCGCGACCATCGGGGTTATGGCGACACCCATTACACGGACACCACCGGCCGAAACGACATTATCCGCTGCAAGGTCGCCCGCGACAGCAATAGCCTCTATTTCTACGTCGAGACGCGGGACCCTCTGACGGCTTTCGCCGACCCCAACTGGATGCTCCTGTTTCTCGATACCGACGCTGATCCCAACACCGGCTGGCACGGTTACGACTACCTGGTGAACGCCCCTGTCATCGACGCGCAAACCACCACCCTCCGTCGGGCGACCCGCGGCTGGGATCTCCCAACCACCGCCCATATCCCGTATCGCTCCAAGGGCAACCAACTCGAACTGCAAATCCCCCGCCGCGACCTGGGCCTGGACGGCAACCGGCCCATCAGCGTCGACTTCCACTGGGCCGACAACATCCAGCGGACCGATGACATCACCCCGTTTGCCCTCTCGGGCGACAGCGCCCCCAACCGCCGCTTCAACTACCGCTACACGATCCATGGCCCCGGCGATAAGAACCCGTAGCGCCGCTACGTCAAACCCGTCTGCTGGAAAAAAGTGGTCCCGCAAGGACCTATAAAACCACGCTACATGCCGCCACACCATCCACGCACCCTCGTCGGTCCTATTTTCAACCTGCCGACTCATGACAAACCCTCTTCCTTGTGGTAGCATAACCGCCTCTGGCACCAGCCCGACCCGCCGCCATTCGTACAATGCAGGCATGGACGCCCACATGCGCCGTGCACGAAACGCCAAGAACAGACCTATGTCAACGAACGGAGTAGCCATGTTCAAGCGAATCGCTATCTTGACACTTCTGGCCGCCATCACCTTCGGCTCCAGCCTCATCGCCGACGAAAACACCGACAAGACCGACAAGGGCAACATCGCCGACGCCAACGAGACTGCAAAGAAGGAACTTCAACTCAAGGACCTTATCCCCGACAAGAGCCCCTTCGGCCCGACCGCCTCCGACATGGCCTTCTCCCATGACGGCCGCTACGCCGCCTATCTCTATCGACCCTATAAAGAACGCCGCCATGGCAGCGATCTGTACCTGTTCGACGTCGAGACCGCCGAGACCAAACGGATCACGATGGCCTCTGTCATGGCCGCATTCCAGAAGAACACGCGAGACGTCGTCGAGGACCGAAAGAAAAAGACCAAGGCCGAAGCCGACAAGCAGGCCTCCGACAAGTCCGATCCCAATACGCCACGTACCGATGCCGGCAAGGCGACCTCGGACGCCAACGACACGGTCGGTAAGAGTTCGGACAGCAACGACACAGGCGGCGATAAAGAACGCGAAAAGGACACCGACGACGAACAACGTAAACGCAAAGAACGAGGCGACTGGGTCACCGACAAGGACGCCGACGACGAGAAGGCCCCTCGATACGCCGGTATTGACTCGTTTACGTGGTCGCCCGTTGACCGGGAGATGTTGTTTCTATCGGAAGGCGATGTTTACCGTTATAACGTTGCCGACGGTTCCATCGCGCGCCTGACGCGCACGCGAGACCGCGAGAGCTCCGTCGAGTGGCTGCCCGACGGCAAGGGCTACACCTTCCGCCGGTCCAGGGCTTTGATGCGGGTCCTTTTCGGCAACGACGTCGAGAGGCAACTCGACCCGGCCTTTCCCAACGGCGATGAACTCAGCCATTACAGCCTCAGCCCGGACGGCGCCAAGATTGCCTTTCTGACCCGCAAGGAGGTCAAGTCCGGCCCCCCCAGCAAGGTCGAGATCGCCGACTACAAAGGCCGTCTGATGAAGGCCAGGGAGGTCGAGCGGCGCGTCTCCGACGATCCCCTGCCGGAACACGAACTGCGCGTCTACGTCTACCAGCTCAGTGACACCGCCGATGAGCAGGACCGTCTCACGGAGGTCTTCCTCGGCCACAGCCGGATGCCCAGTGACGAGATCAAGGCCCCCATCTGGTCCCCGGATTCCCGCCGCATGGCCTTTCTCGTCTACGAGCAGGACCCCGAACTCATCAAAATCTACGAGACCCGCCTGGATCCAGCCCCGCGGACGCCGTCATCGCCCGACAATGAAGGCAAAGAAAACACCACGAAGGACGCCGATACGGCCTCCGACAAACTGCCCGAACCTTCGAAGGCCCGTGAGATCTACCGTTTCCTGCACACCGGCGGCCCGAACACGCCCCGCCTCATGCGGATGTACTACCTGGCGGACAACCATCACATCGTCTATCTCAGCGAGCAGTCCGGCTTTCGCCATCTCCACTTGCTGGACTCGCTCTACGAGAGCACCCGTCCCCTGACACAGGGCCCGTTCGAGGTCTATCCCATCGACATCACCAGGGACCACAAGTGGATCTTCGTCCGCGCCACGAAGGAGAGCCCCTCGCAAATCGACGTCTACCGCGTCCATCCCGAGACCGGTGAAATGACCCGCCTGACGCAGGCCGCCGGCGTGCATACCGACCCGGCCGTCAGCCCCGACGGCACAAAGGTGCTCACGAACCTGGCCGCCTACGGGACCCTCAGAGAGCTGGTCTACATTGACGTGGATAAGCAAACGACCAAGGTCCTGACCGACTCGCATCCCGATGCGGCCCGCGAGTTCGCCAAACACAGCCCCGAGTTCTTCGATTACACCAACCGGCACGGACACCGCATCTATGGCATGGGCTTCAAGCCCGACAGCTGGAAAACGGCCGACAAGCGGCCCTGCCTCATCTACTTCTACGGCGGTCCGCTCGGCACGCAGAAGCAAGTCATCCAGGCCGCCTATGGGGAAAGCGTCTACGCCTTCCCCTTCTACATGGCCGCCAAACACGGCTATGTCGCCGTTACCATCGACCCTCGCGGCAACAGCGGCTACGCCGGCGTCTTTGAGAAGGCCAACTTCGACCAGGTCGGCAAGCCCCAGGTCGAAGACCTCGTCGACGGCGTCAAGTTCCTCACCGCCAACTGGGGCGTCGATCCCAACCGGGTCGCCATCCACGGCTGGAGCTTCGGCGGCTTCCAGACGCAGATGTGCATGTACACCGAACCCAATGTCTTCGCCGCGGGCATCGCCGGCGCCGGCCCGACGGAATGGGAGAACTACAACTCCTGGTACACCCGCCACGCCATCGGCCGCAGCGAACCCGGCGAAGCCACCCTCAAGAAATTCTCCCTGCTTCCGCTGGCCAGGAACCTCAAAGGCCACCTCCTGCTCGTCCACGGCGTCGAAGACTCCAACGTCCTCTACCAGGATACGGTCAAGGTCTACCGTGAACTCCTCAAGGCCGGCAAGGAAACGCTCGTTGAACTCTTCCTTGACCCGACCGGCGGCCACGGTCTTGGTGGCGACGTCAAGAAGCTTGCCCGTTACCGCAAGTATGAGCAGTTCCTGCTGCGCACCATAGGCTGCTACGAACCATCCGCCCCCGTTGAGATCAAACCCGCCGAGCAAGACAAATCGGATGCCCCCCCGACACAGGAAGACCAACCCCGCCGAAGAGGCCGCCGATCCAATCGACGCACGAACCTGCAAGCCCAATAGCCCATGCACAGCAGGGGCAGTCCCCCATGGCTGCCCGACAATCCCTACCCAATTCCCCAAACCCGCGTCATCCCCGCCCGACTACGCCGGTGGCCAGAAGCAGGATATACGCCCCGTACAGCACAAGGAACACGACGGCTTCCCAGCGGTCCAGCGTTCGCCGTCGTCCCGTAAACATCCACACAAAAAGCAGAACACTCGCCGCGACCAGCACACCCATGTCGAGATTCGCCCCCGCCCCAACAGGTACCGGCCGAATCACCGAGCTGACCCCAAGGATGAAGAAGATGTTGAAGATATTCGACCCCACCACGTTGCCCACCGCGATGTCGGCATTGCGCCGATAGGCCGCCGCGGCCGACGTTGCCAGCTCCGGCAGCGACGTGCCCACCGCCACAATCGTCAACCCGATCACCGTCTCACCCACCCCCAGAGCCGTCGCCAGCCGAACCGCCCCAGCCACCACCCACTTGCCCCCGACGACCAGAGCCTGTCTCTTATACACATCTGACGCTGCCGACGAAGAGGATAGTGTAGATCTCGGTGGTCGCCGTATCATT
>OMKS01004370.1_pt1 | contig 10675 bp, 11 predicted proteins | sample 1674721 | NCBI WGS metagenome assembly OMKS01 (sample SAMN06264996, study PRJEB25208) | sediment metagenome | isolation source: hot spring sediment | place: USA: California | collected 2014-09-02 | reverse complement strand
AAGGGGGTTCCGTTATTAATATTACTTTTTGTTCCCTTTTCCCTGTTTAGGAATAATTACTGGATAATATCATACTATACGAAACGTTGTAAAGGTAATTTAATCATCTTAAACCTGCGGCCCCGCCGATAACACCTTTTTATCGCTGGACAGGACACTCGCGCCGAGTCAGGATGCCCGGCAAATCGCGGGAGGTTGCCTGCATGCCCGAACTCCATAACCTGATCATGTTCGCCGCCGCTTCGGCCCTGCTCGCCCTTGCGCCGGGGCCGGACAATATTTTCGTGCTGACCCAGTCCATCCTGAGCGGCGCCGCGGCCGGTTTCCGCGTGACCCTGGGGCTGTGCACAGGCCTGGTGGTCCATACCGCCGTGGTGACCCTGGGGGTGGCCGCCGTCTTCCAGACCTCCCTTCTGGCCTTCAATATGCTCAAGTATTGCGGCGCCGCTTATCTGCTCTACCTGGCCTGGCAGGCCTTCAGGGCGTCCTCGGAAAAAATTGAGATCGGTGAGAAAAAAGACCTCACCCCGTGGCAGCTCTACCGCCGGGGCATTATCATGAACGCCACCAACCCCAAGGTGTCGCTCTTCTTCATCGCCTTTCTACCCCAGTTCACCAGTCCTGAAAAGGGGCGCCTGCCCCTGCAGATGGTCCTCCTGGGGGTGATCTTCGCCGTCATAACCGTGATCGTGTTCGGCCTCATCAGCCGCCTCGCGGGGTATGTCGGCGCGTGGATAAACCGGTCGAAACGTGGAGGCGCGATGCTGAACCGCGCGGCGGGGACCGTTTTCGCCTCCCTGGCAGTGAAACTTATACTGACGGAAAGGATGTAAGCCGCCGTCGCTACTCTCCTTCCTCGCGAGAAAAAAGCCGTAATTGTTCAGTGCCGAAAATATTTGTTGACGACCGCCGGTTTTCATTTATATATTAGTTTTATCTAACTTTTATTAAAATAATGAACTGAGAGGCAGGCAATGCTTACCGTCGCGTGCGCTTCAGACAACGGTGTGGACTTCAGTGATTCTCATTTCGGTGACGCGGCGTATTATAAAATCTACACGCTGGGTCCCGACAGATATGAACACGTTGAGGACATGGACAACCGCACTGTAGAATGGGAGGAGTCCCGGGCCCCGCATGGTGACCCCGTAAAGGCCAAACACGTCATGATGCTTTTAAAAGACAAAAACGTGCAGGTCGTGGTCAACAGGCGTTTCGGGCCGAACATCGCCAGGATAAAAATCAGGTTTCTTCCGGTCATCGTAAAAGAAGGCACGGTGGAACAGGCTCTGGAACTGCTTAAATCCCGCTATCCCGAGCTTGTCGAAGAATTCGACCGGGGCCCCGACAGGAAACACATAAAGCTCTAGCTGAAATGACACGATTTTCCCGTAATCAAAAATGCCACGCCGCCGCGGAAGATACCGGCGGCGGCGTAGATATCCAAAGGCGCGGGGAAAAAGATGTATCAGGCAGCGTTTTTAGGCGCCGGCCGTCCAAGGGGATACTTGTACATGCAGTAGCTTCCAATGGCGCCCATGATGATGGGGGTGATGCCGATCAGGAACCGGATCCCGGCAATCGCCCCGGGGGTCTGTACGGCCGAACCGGCCATATAGCCCGACAGTGAAAACACCGTGGCGAAGAGCAGGCCCTGGGCCGAAAATGCCAGTTTCACGATACCCCCGTTCATGCCGAAAAAGATACCGGAGCGGCTGGTGCCGTGGCGCGCCGCATCGTCGTCGATGACCTCGGAGATCACAACGAAGGGAAGTATCAGGTAGCCTGAAAGGCCCGGCACGATGAGCACGGTGCCCAGCAGGCCCGAGTAGAAGTCATTGGCGAAGGTCATGATCAGCAGGCCCGGTATAAAAATGAAGTTGGAGATGATCCAGACCTTCCTGCCGCCCAGCCGCGGGACGATGCGCTGCCAGATCAGCAGGGCCGGGATGCAGAGCACGAAGGGCAGGCCCAGCAGTATGGCCTCCTGGTCGCCGGGGCCCATCATGACGCCGAAAACCTCGCTCTTCGCGACAATACCCAGGGCGTACTTGCGCCAGAAGGGCAGGGAGGCCCCCAGGATGAGGAATACATATTCCTTGGTGAGGTTGGCGACGACGAACCAGCGGAAGGGAATGCTGGAAAGCACTATCTTGAGGGCGGCCTTTATGCCCACGTTGTCGTCATCCTTGATGAGGGACTTGTCCTCCTTCACCCCGATCATGGAGATCAGGTACCCCAGGGAAATGAAGCCCCCCATGATGGCGCCCATCCAGATGAAGCCCACGGTTTCCGACAGGATCGGGGCCGCGATGTAGGAGAGCAGCAGGGCGATCGTGGCGAGAATTTCTCTCACCGCCGAGAGCTGCACCCGGTCCTTGACGGTGCGGGCGATCTCCGGGAACAGGGCGTTGTAGGCGATGATGGTGAGGCTGTAGATGGTGTCGAAGATGAACAGCATTATAAGGAAATAGGCGGCCAGCATCCAGGGAGATTTCCCCGGCGGGGTCCAGAGGAAGAAGAAGGACAATCCCAGGGGAATGGCGCCGAAGAACACGTAAGGCACCCGTCTGCCCATGCGTGTCCTGGTTCGGTCGGTCACCTGCCCCATGAGCGGGTCGTTGATGGTGTTCCATATGCCGTAAATGGTCCAGATGATGCCCGCCGTGGCCGCGTTGAGCCCCAGAATATCGACATAGTAAAACTGGATTCTGTTGCCGAATACCTGGTAAGCGATGGTATTGGCGAAGTTCCCGAACGAGTAGGTGATATGAAACAGAAGTTTCTTCATGCCCTCTCCCCTTCAATTGAGATGATACTTCACCACTGCCCGGCGCCGCCGATAATCCGGCCGGCCGGAAACCGGTTGAACAAGGATACGCTTTTAAAGGTACTGCCCGCGTCGAAGGAATTGACAAAACATCATGAACTGTCCATCCGGCGCCTGAGGTCACCGAATGTGCCGTACCGCCTGATTTGCTGAATGTAATACTTACTACATGCTACTTTCGCGGATCAACAGAAAAATATCAATCATTATTCGGGTTGTGCTGAAATAAAAGTGCTCATTTTCAGGGGATGTTGTTATTCATCGGTATTATTTTATTGTACATTCGGCCCCGCCGGGGGCCGTCTTCACCGGAATCGCCCACCGACACCTGTGCAATGGCCGTGGCAAAACCCTGGAAAAGGCGGAAACAGTTAAGCGTGGTTGCGCAGTTTCAGTTCCACCGGGTGAGGGTTCAGGTAGGTCTGTAATTTAAGATAGGGCTCGTCGTATTTCCGCACGTAATGGTTCAGCAGGGTGACGGGCACGATGAGGGGAACCAGGCCCGCCCTGTAGCGGCCGATATTTTCCAACAGCTCCTCTTTTTCGTCGGGGGTAAGCTGTTTTTTGAAATAGCCCATGATGTGCTGCAGGGTATTGACATGGCGCGCCGGCGTGGCTTTCACCGCCAGGGCCTCCATGAGGAGGCGGGTATATTCTTCCTCCACCTCGCCGAAGGGCCGCCCTTTGGCCGCGGCCGTCAGCCTGCCCATTTCTTTATGATGTTTCGGGCTGTGGCAGAGGATGAGCAGCTTGTTTCGGGTATGAAAGTCCACCAGGGACGAAATTTTCCCGCCCTTCGCCATGGCCTGTTTCCAGCGATGAAAGGTAAAGATACGCTCGATGAAAGTCTCTCGCAGGAGGGGGTCGTGCAGGCGCCCTTCCTCCTCGACGGGCAGCAGGGAAAAGTGTTCCATGAATATGCGCGCGAAAATACCGGCACCGGCCTTGCGGGGCACATTGTTGGCGTCGTAGACCTTCACCCGCTCCATGCCGCTGGAGGGGGAGTCGCTCTTGAAAACGTAGCCGCAGAGGTTCTCTTTTTCCAGTTCCTTCACGCGGTGGCGCGCCCATGTCTCCATGCGTTCGGTGTGGTCCACCTTCGTCTTGACCGTCATAAGGCGGGGGGCGGACGGGTCTCCCACCAGCCGGAAGGCCTCCCGGGGAATGCCGAAGCCCGCTTCCGCCTCGGGACAGACGGGCACGTAGTCAATATAGGCCCCCAGAGTGTCCCGGAGCCAGCGGTCCAGCTTGTGGCCCCCGTCGTAGCGGACGTTTTTCCCTAAAAGGCAGGTGCTGATGCCCAGGCGGATTTTGTCCATGAGGAGAGTGTATAGCCGTACCTGCTGAATTACAAGTTTTTTTGGCCGGTTTCGGCTAAATATCACACTGTCCGCATGCCGGTTGCCGCCCAGGGATTATGGTTTGACTTCCGCTCCCGGGAAGTGTAGGAACATACAGGTTTTATCTATTGATATTCATTATTAATTAAGAGGATGAATTTCTTGAATAAAACAACATGGCTCATTCTGTGCGCTCTGACGATTCTGCTTCCGCTATACACCGCCACTCCCGCCCGGGGGGAAACGCCGGTATTCCCCGGGTTCGCGGCCGGCACATGGAACTATACTGTGTTCTTTTCGGCGAAGGACGGCGGCGGCAAGCATGAAGAAGTTCTTGTTTTGAACAGAAACGGCGCCTTCGAGTACCGCATCGACTCGCGCTATTATTCCTCGAAGGCGGGCAATAAAACCATCCAGTACTCCTGGCGGGGCACATGGCGCATTGAAGAGGGGAAGCTGCTTTTCTCGGCTGTCGTCCGGGGCCGAAACACGAAAGCCGACATGGCGGCAGTCTGGGATATCGTCGGCGCCGGGAAGGACACCCTGAAACTGAACCCCCGGTCGTTACCCTCCGAGGGCGGATACGAAAAGACCTTTCTCAGGGCCAGGTGACAGGGCGGCGCGTAGGCTCTTCCCCCCCGCCTGAGGCGTGGCTTGTTCCAAAGCATAAATCGAGGTTGGCCCGTGAGTTTCTAAACTCTACTTGACAAAAATACACGTAACGTATTAAGAAGTACTGGTTTTGTAATACAATCATTTACCCGAAATGTTATAATACCGATTTCCGGGAACATGGAGAGAACTATGAGCAATGCGACAGCCACATCAGCCGGGTTTCCCCGCGTCATACCCCTGGTAGGCGGGGTGCTCGGCAGCACCACCTGCGGCGCCCTGTTATACGCGTGGAGTGTCTTTATACGACCGCTCAACGCCGAGTTTGGATGGAGCAGGGCCGACATCGCCCTCGCTTTCGCCATCGCCTGCCTGCTCTTCGGCCTGATGACGTTTCCCGCCGGCAGGCTCAGCGACAGATTTGGCCCCCGTATCATAGTGCTGATCGGCGCCGTTATACTCGGGGCGGGTTTTATCAGTTCCGGTTTCATCACTGCCAAGTGGCAATTGTACCTGAGCTACGGCGTCGTGGCGGGGTTCGGCGGCGGGCTTATCTATCTGCCCCCCATCGCCACCGCTCCCAAATGGTGGCCCGACCGGCGCGCCCTGGCGACGGGTTTTTCGGTGGTGGGCCTGGGGCTGGGCTCCTTTATAATGGCCCCCCTCGCGACTTATATCATCGACAACCTGGGCTGGCGTTATGTGTTTATCTATGTCGGCATCGCCATGTGCCTTATGGCGATAATCGCTTCTTTTTGCCTCAAGAACCCGCCCACCGGCTGGAAACCCGCCGGCTGGAACCCGGAAGCAAAAAGCGGTCCCGGTACCGCCGCAAGCCGCGATTATACCCATGAAGAAGCCTACGGCACTTCCCAGTTCTGGATGCTCTACGGGGCCTATTTCTGCGGCTCCTTCGCGGGGCTCATGGTCATAGGCCATATCGCGGGGCACGGCATCGACAGCGGCCTCGCACCCATGACCGCCGCCGGGGCGGCGAGCTGGCTTGCTATTATGAACGCCATATCAAGAATACTCATCGGTCAGGTGGCCGACAAGGTGGGAACACGCGTCAGTTTTATCGGCGTTTTTTCACTCCAGGCCGCGGCGATGCTCTTGCTCTTTCCCGCCGGCGGGATATACTGGGCGCTGTGGGCGGTGGCCGCGCTGATCGGATGGAATTACGGCTCCATGTTCACCCTTTTCCCGGCGACATGCCTGCAGTATTTCGGCCCCACCTCCCAGGGCTCCAATTACGGCCTGCTGTTCACCGCCTGGGGTTTCGCCGGGTTCGCCGGTCCCTACGTGGGGGGGTGGCTCAAAGACTCCAGCGGCGCTTATTACGCGCCCTTCGTCATCGCGGCGGTAATGGTGGCCCTGGCGGTTATCCTGCTTTCCGTGATCAAGCCGCCGAAAAAACAGGAAGCCTGATACAACTAGAAAGCCGGGGCCCGCAAAGCCCCGGTTTTTTTTTGCGCTTGACCTTACGCCGCGGCTCCTTTATGGGTGTTCCCTTATGAATACGGGTGAGTTACATTCCCGCGACGGAAAGATGGAACCCTTATCACTCTGGTTGCGATGAAAAGAATACTCGCTATTCTGTCTGCCGCTCTGGCGGTCACGGCGGCGGCCGTCATTGCCGCGGGCTTGTTAATCAACGCCCGTGTCGTGAGCACGACCGGCGTCCTGATTAAGGATTCCCCCGACGGCCTGGCGAAGGCCCAGGCCGCGGTGCTGCTCGGCGCCGGGGTCTACGGCAACAAGCGGGTTTCGCCGGTGGCCTACGACCGTATCGTTTCGGCGGTGGAAATATACAAAGCGGGCAAGGCGGAGAAGATTCTCATCACCGGCGACCACGGCAAGAAGTATTACGACGAGGTCAACACCATCCTGCACTGGCTGAGGAAATTCGACATTCCCGAAAAGGACATCTTCACCGATTATGCGGGCTTTTCAACTTATGACAGCATTGTTCGCGCAGGGGAGGTCTTCGGCGTGAAATCGGCCGTGCTGGTGACCCAGGAGTTCCACCTCCCCCGGGCGCTTTATATCGCCTCGAGCAGGGGAATGAAAGTGCAGGGTTACCCGGCCGACCGCCGGCAGTATGTGTATATCAGGCGCTACGTCTTCAGGGAATACATGGCCAGGGTCAAAGACTTTCTTTTCGTTCACGTGCTCAAGCCCGCGTCCCGTTTCCTCGGTGAGAAGATCCCCATTACCGGCGACGGGCGCGCCAGCCGCGACCATAAAACGTCGAGGTAGGCCGGAGCCCTCAGTTTTTATGACGCCGTATAATCTCTTCCCGGCGGAAACAGCTTTCCAGGTGGTCGTTGACCACGCCGACCGCCTGCAGGTGGGAGTAGACAATAGTGGAGCCCGCGAAAGAGAATCCCCGTTTTATCAGGTCTTTGCTCACCGTGTCTGAAAGAGCGGTTTTCGCCGGCATCTGTTTCATGGTTTTCCACCGGTTTTCCACCGGTTTGCCGCCGGTGAATGACCACAGGTAGGCGTCGAAGGAGCCGAATTCCCGTTGCACCTCCAGGAAGCGCCGGGCGTTGTTGATGGACGAGTTGATTTTCAGGCGGTTGCGAATAATGCCGGGATCGGCGAGCATCCGCTCCACTGTTTTTTCCCTGAAGCGGGCCACCGTTTCGGGCTCGAAGTTTTTATAGAGCTTTCGGTAGTGTTCCCGTTTCCTGAGCACCGTCATCCACGACAGGCCCGCCTGGGCGCCCTCGAGCACCAGGAACTCGAAATGGGTGCGGTCGTCGTGGACCGGGACGCTCCATTCCTCATCGTGGTATTTCATCATGAGGGGGTCGGCTTCGGCCCAGGGGCAGCGGATGATGGCGCTCCCGCTTATCGTTCCCGGCATATCACTTCACCACCTCGATCTCGATCACCGCGCTTTCCCACTGGGCCCTGTTGAGCCCCGTCGCGGTGATTGAAAGGCCCCGGGACGCCATGTAGCGTTCGTTTCCCTTCACGGTCCAGAAGCCGTCGCCCTCAAGCTTCGAGCGGTCCAGCCAGTCGGCCTTCTTTTCCGTGAAAAAAGCCACCACCGTGTCGCTGCCGGCCGGTTCGCTCACGGTTATCTCAAAGGCGTCCGCGGCGGAAGGGATGGAATAGAGCGTGCCCGCCGATATCTTCCCCTCGGGCGTGAACTGGTTGGGATACAACACCACCACGTCGCCCCCCGGCTGTATGTCCACTATGGTAAGATAGCCGTCCCGGTTCGCCCTGAACTTAAACACCACCGATTCGCCTATTTTCATGACGTTGCTCTTCCCCGGGACGAGCCGCGTTCCGTTCTTTTTCTCCAGCCAGAACTCCAGGTCTATGCCAGGGCTGTCGTTGCGCAGGCGCTTCACGTTCTCGCGGGCGAGATGGGTCTCGATGCCGTAGGCGAGTTTGTCTCCCAGCTTCGCCATCTCGCCGGTCGACGGGACGGCGGCGGCGGCGATGACGCGGCCGGTCTCCAGGCGCACCGCCCGGGCGCTCACGCCGAAGGCCGAAACCGCCCCGAAGATCATAACGCCGACACCCCGCACTTTGCCGGCCTTCAGGGCGCTTTTTTCGTTCACCAGGCCGGTCATGCCCAGTTGTATTTCTTTGACGATCTGATCCAGCTTTGACCGCTCGACAAGCCGTAGAAAGCGGTACCGCGACAGTGAGGCGCTGAGGTCGGAGAGCGCGGCTTCGGACGCGGCCTTTTTGCCGCTCTCGTCCACAAAGGGCATGACGGCGATTTCGAGGGATTCGTGCTGGGCGTAGAGGCCCGGCAGAATCATGAGCGCTGAAAGCGCCGTAAGAATGATGGTTCTTTTCATGGGCGGGTTCTCCGAAAAATAATGGCGCAAGCCGCCGGCCCGCGCCGGATAACAGGCCGGAATATATTCATCATAATGAAACGCTTTCGTCAAGCAGTATTGACTGCTTCCATCCGTCCTTGACACGGCGACTGTTAAATGATAGAATCAAGCTCCTGGCCGCAACGCCGCGGCGGTGCCGGGATATGAACCGCCGCGCTATTCAAGGAGGGGGAGCATCTTTGAAAAACGTCATCATCGACTTCGACAACACCATCGGTATTGAACACTGCGATATCGACGACGCCCTGGCCCTCATCTACCTGCTGGGGGACCCCGGCGTCACCGTGCGGGCCGTCACCACCTCCTTCGGCAACAGCACCCAGGAGAACGTGACGAAGGCGACCCGGTACCTCTTCGACGAGCTTGGGCTCTCGGGAATTCCGGTCTACCGGGGGTGCGACTCACCGACCGACCGGAAAAGCGCCGCCGCCGATTTTATCGCCGGCTACCTGGCGGGCGCGAAGGGGAAATGCACCCTGCTGGTGACCGGGTCCGTCTCTAATATCTACCAGGCCTGGCTGCAGAACGGTTCCATGGCCGACGCTCTTGATGAGATCGTTTTCATGGGCGGTGTCACCGAAAGGCTCCTGCTCCACGGCCACGACCTGCCGGAGCTTAATTTTTCCGTGGACCCCGAGGCGGCCCACGGCGTCATGGCCATCGGGGCGCCCAAAACCGTCATCACGGCGAACCCGTGCCTTTCGGCTTTTTTCGACGACGAAATCTTTTCCCGCCTGCGGGGCAGCGGCGCCGGCCCGCACATGGATTTTTTGCTGCGCCACGCCGCGGAATGGGCGGACTTTCTGGAAAAGGTCTTCAGCGTGCGGGGCTTTCACGTCTGGGACGTGGTAGCCGCCTGCTATCTCACCGACCCAGCGCTGTTTGCCCACCGGTGGTGCGGCCTTTTTTCGTCCCCCGACGACTTCCGGACGGGGCTGCTCCGGTGCGGCGAAAAAGGCGGCGACGTCAATATCCCCACGGCCATCAACGATTTAGCCCTCTTCTGGGACACCGTCGTGGGCCGGTGGGTCTCGGCGCTGCGCTGAAGCCTTCATCAGGCCCTCACTGCCAGGCTACCTTCTCCAGCGAGCTTCGCAGGGGTTTCGGCGTGGTCAAAATGCTTTTACCGGTGAGTTCCCGGTAGAAGAGGTCCAGCTCGGCCATGGCGTTGAGGGTCCCTACCAGCTTGTGGGCCTTTTTAAACAGCCGTAGAAGCGAATCCTGCGGGCCCAGGTGATACTGGAGTGCGCAGGCGTATTTTTCAAGAACGCGAACCAGCCGTTCCCGGTGTTTTGCCTTAGTCCCCGGCTCGAGCTCTTTCCAGGCGAGCCGCATGCCGTTTATGGCGTCCAGGTCAATTCCCTGGGGAAGAGGCCCGTTAAAAAGTCTGTTGCCCCAGATGCCCGATTTCTTCTGCAAACTCATTATGCCCGTGAGGACCTTTTCAGGGTGGGGAATGGGCCTGCCGATACGGCGATACAGCCACCAGAAATGGGCGGCGCCTCCCAGGTCGACGGTGGTGGCGCTTTTGATTACCCGGTCGGTGATTCCCTGTTTCCAGAAACCGGTGGCGGGGTCTACCCGGCGGTCCAGGGCCTCAAGCAGCCACTGTTGCCATCGCGGCGGCAGCTTGAGGCCCCACGGGGCGTCCAGTACGGCCGCCGCGGCCCCGGCCTCATGGGAGCCGGTCCATATCTGGTTCCAGTAGAAAGCGTCCAGCCAGCGTTCAATCGAAGCGGGGCTTTCAAAGACCTTTTCGGCCCATTTAAGGGGATACCGGGGCCGATGCCCCAGAAGTTTCAGTGCCGCCGTCGCGAAGGCCGTCGCGTGGACCACGCTTTCTTCGGACTTTCCGCTTTTGTCGAAGAGGCCGGTTTCGGGGTTCTGAAATGAATTGATGAAGGCCGCCCATTCGGCCCTGCCCGCGGGGGTAGTACGCTCCTCCAGTTCTCCCAGTATCCAGAGTATATAGCTGTCTCTTATACACATCTCCGAGCCCACGAGACCGTACTAGATCTCGTATG
>OMKS01004367.1_pt1 | contig 10676 bp, 7 predicted proteins | sample 1674721 | NCBI WGS metagenome assembly OMKS01 (sample SAMN06264996, study PRJEB25208) | sediment metagenome | isolation source: hot spring sediment | place: USA: California | collected 2014-09-02 | reverse complement strand
TTTCAAGCAGAAGACGGCATACGAGATCTAGTACGGTCTCGTGGGCTCGGAGATGTGTATAAGAGACAGAGTGTGCGTCGTCCGTATCCTGAGGTCCGGCAATCATGACGATCGGCATCTCAGGAGCGGCCGCCCGGATGGTCTCCAGCAGTTCGAAGCTGTCCGGCCGATGGGGCGCGTGACCCAGTTGCGTGCTGAGGAAGACCAGGTCGCAGCGGCCTCGGTCGAGCGCCGCCAGGGCGGCCTTGGCGCTGCCGGCCAACTGCGCGCTGACGCCTTTACGGGCCAGGATCGCGAGCATCAGCCGGACCGTCTCCGGGTCATCCTCGACGATGAGCACGCTGACGTTGTCGTACTGTGACTGTACCTTGTTGTCGCTGTCGATCTCTGTGTTACTCACTCTCAAAGTCTCCCTTCAGAGGGTGGAAACGCTTCGTCACTGTGATTCCTGTTGCGGCATGAACTGCTGCGGCTTGGCGCTCTGATACCAGGTGATCAGTCGCCCGTGGGCCTTGGCCAGCTCCGTCCAGGGAGAAGCCGGATACTCCGCCACGAGCTTCATATACATGTCTCTGGCGCGGGTCATGTCGGTCTGACGCAGGCAGTTGCCCAGTTGGAACAGGATCCACGCCCGATCGTTTTCCGTCGAGCGGTCGTTGGATGTGGTTCGGGCCAGCGCCCTCTCGTAGAAGATCGTGGCTTCGGCTCGGCGGCCGCTCAGGAACAGCAACTCCGCCATCTCGAGTGGGTCTGCAACCTGACTCGGATCGTGCAGCGCGTCCTCCAACTTCTTTAATGTCGCCTCTGTCAAGGTAGCCGCCGGCTCGACGGGGGTGGTCGGTGTCGGGGTTGGCTGGGCTGTGTCCGGCTGCGGCGCCCGGGCGGGTCCGACCATGTCCGCCGGTTCTGTGGGGACCGAAAACGTTGGCCCGGTGGCGTCGTCATCGAATCGCACCGACCGGATCCTGTGGATCAAGTCGTTCAGCGCCGCCCGCGTTTCCGCGTCTTCGCTCGGATCGGGGGCCAGGATGCGGTTCTGCCATAGGCGGCGCGTCATGTCGGTCTGCCAAGGCAGGTCTTCCTCGATCTCTTCGGTTGGGGTCGTGGTCCGGCTCCGAAGACCGGTCACGGCATAGTCCGCCTCAGGAGACGAATACTCGGGGGTCACCGCGTCGGCCGGCGTAGAGTGGATCTCTGTGTCGCGATTGACCGGTGCCCTGGCGCCTCGTCGATTCGGCGAGGGAACGGGGCCGGCCTGTCCCCATGTCGTGTCCGGCGACATCAGGATCAGGGCCAGACAGAGAATGGCCACGATCCCTATGGACAACGGCAGGTCGCGACCGCTGGGTCGCCGGGTCGCCTTCGCTATGGTCTTGTGGACTTGTACGGTCATTGAGAGTCCGTCCTGGTACGCCTGGTCGTCTGTTCTCATCGTCCTGTCGTCTGATCGGGCAACCCGCCGCCGGAACGCGCAGAGGCCGCCCGGTTCTCCAGCAATACTGATACGGCTCGTTCGTATTGCCCCTTCTCACGATATGCCGCGGCCAGAAGGGTTTGGATTCTCCTCTTCTCACCCGGGTCCTCCGTGTGTTCGAGCAACTGCGAGCAGATCGAGATTGCCTGGTCGGACTGGCCCACGCGAAGGCAGATCTTCGCCAGTTCACAACCGATTTCGTGGGCCAGCACTCCAGGCTCGACAACGGTCAGCATTTCGCTGAGCGTCTTGCGGGCCTGTTCGAGGTCGCCGCTCTCCACGTGGCAGGTGGCCAGTTCCAGGGCCACCTTGCCCTTGAGGGCGGAGTTGGGCAGAAACTGGCTCTTCTCTGCGAGGATGGCGACGGCTTTCTTCTGGAGACCGATCGAGCGCAGGATCTTCGCGCGAATCAGGAGCAACTCCACCGACTCCTGCTGCGAGAGTTGCCACGCGTTGGCGCCTTCGAGGATGTTCAGGGCCTCGACGTAGAGTTCCTGCTGCACGTACGTCCTGACCAGTGTGGTGATGGTCTCGACATGCTGCTGTCGGGACAGATCGCCCCGGAGCGCCAGGTTCAGTGCGGCGTGGGCTTGTTGCGGCCTATCGAGGGCCAGATAGGTCTTGCCCAGAAGCAAGCAGGTGGCATGGAACTCCCGCCGGTTCTGGTCCTGGGCCAGCGCGACGTATCGGCTCAGCCACTGGGCCGCCTCTTCATAGCGCCCGGTCTCGTAGAAGCAGCGCCCCGCCCCCAGCGACGATTCCGTCTGAGAGTCGCGCGACAGGCCCAGGTTGTAGACCTTTCGATACAGCTCGGTGGCTTTCTCGTACAATCCCGCCTTCATCGTGGCGTCGGCCAGATACAGGCACGCGCGGTCCGCCAGATCGGTTTCCGGGTAGAGGTTCACGAGCTGCTGGAGGTCCGCCTGGGCGCCCACGTAGTCACGCAGCGCGACCTTGAGTCGCCCCGAATGCAGCAGGGCGTGGCTGGCCAGTTCGTCTCGCGTGAAGCGATTGGCGACCAGCTTGTACTCCGCGATCGCCTCGTCGGTCCGTTCGCGCACCGTGTGGAGAAGCCCCAGGGCGAAATGGGCGCTGGGGACACGTTTGTCGTCCTCGGCCGTCAGAAGGAACCGCTGCCAGAGCGAAACGGATTCCTCGGCGAGCAGTTCCGTGTGGTCGGCCAGAGAGAAATACGTGGACGGATCGACGATGCGGACGCTTCGGCTGGCGTCCATACGGGCCAGAAGGCCGACGCTTCCGGATGCAATCGTCATGACCTGCTGTGCCGTTGCCGACCGCAGATAGATGTAGGCGGGCCGACGCCGCAGGGTCTCCTCTTCCAGGGCCGCTTTGCCGTCGTCGAGCCACCGAAGGTCGTACCCCGTGTTCGTGGCGAACCGCGACAGCAACTCTTCGATGGGCGCGCCGTTGCAGACGACCGTCCAATGGCCCTCCTCCCGTGCCGGACGAATCTGAGGCGCCAGCAGAGCTTCGTCGAGCTTCTCGGACCCTGATGCCAGAAAGACCCTCAGTTGGGCCTCGTCCAGATTGACGAAGGGGTCGATGTCCGGGTGTCGGGTCCAGAGTTCCGCCGGCAGATCGCCGTCGGCGTCCCGCAGGGACAGAAGACTGCGGGTCAGCGCCTCGGCGGCCAGAAAGGAACACTGTCGCCGGACGGCCGATAGCCACGTCTCATCATAGTCCACCACCTCGACCAGCGCGAGGGTCTGATAGGCCCGCGTCGCCGCTTCGAGGTACCGCTCGCGTTGCATCAGTGTGATGCTCTGGTGGTATCGCGCCAGGGCCCTGAGCATCGGCAGACGACTGAGGGACACGGTCCTGAGCATGTTGTCGGCCTGCTGCGTTCGGCCCGTGTTCCGGCTGCACAGGGCCATGCGAAGGAGCAGGAAGTCGCGCAACGGTTGCTGTGCCTCGGTCGATGGGAGCCGCCGATAGAGTTTGTCGTAGGTGGCCAGCGCGCTTTCATAGTCGGCGCTGAGATAGAGCTTCTCGGCGATCTGCAGCGAGAGCGGTTCGACGCCGGGCAAACTGATTGCTGCGCTTTGGTACGCCGGGGCCGGTTCCGCGACGGGCAAGGACGGTTGCGGCGACTGAAGGGGTGGCTGGGCCGGTGAATCGGTGTAAGATGGCTGAAAGGAGGTCTGCTGATTCTGCATCGGGTCCTGTTGCGAGCGGGCCTCAGGGCGCGGCTGCGACGGCACGACCTTGAGCAAGGTGTAGGCCACGAGCGCCGCGATGAAGACGATTCCGGCCAACAATCCCTTCTGCACGTTGGACAGTCGCGGACGGGGCAAATGAAGCGGCGTCTGTCTCGGTCCCTCGACGGGACCGCCAAACGCAGGCGGGCCGGCCTCGGAGGCGAAGTCGAGCAGAGAAGCGAAGATGTCGCCGTACTCCGGCCGATCGATCGGGGTCGCGAAGAGTTCCTCGTCGAGCGGGGTCTGGGCCTCGATCTTCTTCTTGCGATTCGGTTGTGGCCTCTTGATTGCCATGACGTTTCGTTCTCTCAACAGCGTGGCCGGCGCTACGACGGCCTTGGGCGTTCACAGAGTGTTCCCCGGAACGCTGTATGTCTAACAGCAACGGGCGTGCCAGAGAGGTGCCGGGCCCGGTTCCTGACGGTGGGACGGCCCTGTGACGACTGATAGGCGGGTTGCAGGGCCCTTCTTCTATGGTGAAGTCCATTGGGTGGTGTCAGGATTCTATACGGCCCGGCAAGTTTTCTGACAGCGAGAGCAGGGGGGCCTTGAATCGGTCGTGGGCATTCCTGTTGTGACGGGGCGCTGGGGACGTCGTCTCGATTGCGCCTACCCCACCAGAACGGGTTCGGCCTCCGTGGGCTCCGGCGCCGACGGACAGACGTCACTTTGTCGGGCCGGCAGTTTCTGGATGTTGTACTGCTTGACTTTGGCGTACAGGGTCGCGCGAGTGATGCCGAGAAGAGAGGCGGCCTGGGTCTTCTGCCAGCCGGTCTCATGCAGGGCGCGGGCGATCAACTCGCGTTCGGCCTTCTCAAGGGAGAAATCACGGACGCGCTCGCCGACAGATCCCGAGCGGGCCTCTTCATGCTCGGCATGCTCGATAACAATACTGTCAAGGGCGATTTTGCCCGTTCGTTCCAGGAGGATGGCCCGTTCGATCACGTTGCGCAACTCGCGCACGTTTCCGGGCCAGTCGTGCTGGTAGAGCGATTCGAGGGCCAGTTTGGTGATGGCGGTCGCCTGGCCGGGCCGGGAACCACGGATGTCCGAGTGCGCCAGGAAGTAGCGGGCCAGCAGTGGGATGTCCGCTCGGCGGTCCGGCGACCTCAACGGCGTCAGCACGATCGGGCAGACGTTCAGACGGTAGTAGAGGTCCTGGCGGAAACGCTTTTCTCGGACCTCCTGTTTCAGGTTGCGATTGCTCGACGTGATGATGGTGGCCTCGCAGGTCAGGTCCTTGACCCCGCCAACCTTGCGGAACGTCCGCTCCTGAAGGACACGCAGGAGCTTGGCTTGCAGTTCGAGCGGCATCTCGCTGATCTCATCGAGAAAGAGTGTCCCGGAGCCGGCCTGTTCGAGAAGCCCTGTCTTGTCGCGGTCGGCGCTGGTGAACGCCCCCTTGACGTGCCCGAACAGTTCGCTTTCGAGCAGGGTGCTGGTCAGAGCGGCGCAGTTGACGGCGACGAAGGGTTCCTGGGGATGCCTCACCTGATGGATGGCCTGCGCGGCGACTTCCTTGCCCGTTCCCGTCTCTCCCAGGATGAGAACCGGATTGCAGCGGCTTTCGCCGACGAGTTGGATCATCATCAGCGTTTCGCGAATCGCCTTGCTCCTTCCCACCATCCGGATGGCCGCCGCGCGGTCGTCGAGGAAGTAGTCGTCGTGCCGGGCTTCGTTCGCGCCGTTCTGTTCGGCCGCCCGGACCTGAGCGGCGATCTCGGGAAGTCGCCGGCAATTCTCCGGACCGACGAGACAATGCGACACGCCGGCCTGTTCGTACTCGCGATCGGAGAACGGCGACGGTTCCAGTGAGGCCACGACGCTCATCGGCAGCGAATTCATCCGTCTGTGGGTCTGTTCCAGGAAGCGGCGAATGTGGTTCGGGGAGACGCCTCCATTGAATAACATCATGTCCGGCGTCACGGCAGCAACGATGTCACTTGCCTCGCCAAGGTCGTCGGCCACGAATACCTCGTGGGCGATCTCCTGGGCGAGATCGTGAATCTGAGGGTCTCTGCTGATGACTGCGATTCTTCGAAGTATACTCATGCCACCCCAATGGTACTCACTCGTGATTGCGCCTGTGTCGCATCCGTTCATCAACGATACCGGACCCATCGGCCGTGCATTCAAGGCAACTTTAATTTTTTATTGGACGGGTCTGTATGTCACGTCGTGAAGGAACGCTCCCTCGCAGGTACGATCGCCGTCTTTTATGGGACATATCAGGCGGGACCGATAACGCGGCTCGAACGCGTACGGATGCAGGACTCATCCCGTGGTTCTTATGGGACGCATTCATCGTGACGCTTCTGGCGAATCGAAACCGTGCATTCATATTTTTTGTGTCCGGCGCGGCAGGGGGCAGGATTCTCTGCACGGGTGGAAGATTCGTCCGGTCTTCCGACGTGCCCACGTGCCGGCGTTTCGAAGGCAAAAAAACGTTCGTGGTTCCTAAGTGGCTGTCCGCAAACAACGTTAGACATGCCTCGGCATATCCGTGGTTCGGATCTCTTGCCCGGTGTGGCACGTCGATTGCTTGGGTCTGCGGATGACCGTCGGCGGGTCCGGGCGCGTGTCGCGCGGACAGGAATCTGCCGGCTGAAGAAATGTCTCATGGACAGGTGGACAGAGATGAGTGTGACAGGCGCTACAGCGTCGGCCAGCGAGCTTCAGATGGATTTCATGCAGTTGCTCGTCACGCAGCTTCAGAATCAGAATCCGCTGGAACCGATGGACAACCAGGACATGGCGGCCCAACTGGCGCAGTTCTCGCAACTCCAGCAGTTGGAGAACATGAACAATTCGTTCAGTCAGGTCCTCAAGGCCGTCGAGAAGGAATACGCCAGCTCTCTGATCGGTAAGGACGTCTCGTTCGTGGTGACGGCCGACGACGGGACGGTGGCGACCGGAGCCGGGCGGGTCGAAGAGGTGCTGGTCGACGGCGACGACACCACCGTGGTCGTTGCAGGCCGCCGCGTGGCTTTGGCGGATGTGTTTTCGATTCGGGACTAACGTGCAAAACGGCGTTATCAGCTATAATAGGAGAGAAACACCATGAGTTACGCGCTGTCGTCCGGGGTGACCGGACTCCAGGCCCACCAGAAGATGTTGGATGTCGCGGGCAACAACCTGGCCAACGTCAATACGACCGCGTTCAAGTCGAGCCAGGTCACGTTTTCGGAACTGCTCGGTGAGACTCTTCAGCAGGCCTCCCAACCTACCGCTCAGATCGGTGGAACCAACCCGCAACAGATGGGAAGCGGCGTGGGAGTGTCGGGCATCTCCCCGAATATGGGCCAGGGCAACATCGTGAAGACGGGAAACCCCCTGGATGTGGCGCTCGAAGGAGCCGGTTACTTCGTCGTCAGCGATGGGGAGCGGTCTCTCTACACTCGGGCCGGCACGTTCGGCGTCGATGAGGCCGGCTATCTGGTCGACCCGTCCACCGGATACCGCGTCCAGCGTCTGGGGCTTGTGGGAGAGGCCGATGGGTTCCAGATCCCGGGCAGCAGTGGCATCCGCGTGCCGTATGACGTGGCCCTGTCGGCCCAGCAGACATCCGAGATCATCGTCAGTGGCAACCTGAGCTCCGATGCCTCCGGCACGCCAACGGCTCAGGTGCTGACGGGGTCGTCGAAGTTCACCCACGGAGGCAGTGACGCGACCGAGAGCACGCTGATCGGCGAACTCGATCAGTTCTCCGGAAGCGCAAATCCCGGCGGCACGATCAGCTTCGAAGGGTACCAGTCCGACGGCACGGCGCTTACGGGAAGTCTTGCTGTCGGCGCCGGCACCACGGTGGGCGACGTGATCGACTACCTGAACAACACCGCGCTGGACGGGGCGACCGCGTCTCTGGTGAACGGACAGATCCGCATCACCGACAACCAGACCGGCTACAGCCGATTGGACATGACCATGTCGTACGCCGGCGCGGGAACTCTGGACCTGCCCGGCTACTTCGAACTGACATCCGTCGGGGGTGACGAGGTCAAAGGGGTCAACATCGCCGTGTACGATTCGCAGGGCGGCAAGCACGTTCTGTCGGCCGCGTTCGTTCGCAGCGATACGATCAATACCTGGGACCTGGTCCTGACGTCCGTGACCGGCAATATCGCATCCGTGGGGTTGGACAGCCGACGCATCGAGGGGATCACTTTCGATGCCCGGACCGGTGCATTCAACGGCCTGCCCGATGGCGAAACCGCCGCATTCACCCTGACGTTCGACCACGACGTCGATCACGCGCAAACGATTCGATTGAACCTCGGGACCGTAGGGTCGTTCGACGGTCTGACCCAGTTCGCCGGAAACTCGACGGCCGTGGCCCGGGAGCAGGACGGCTACGAGGCCGGCAATCTCTCGGCCGTATCGGTCAACAATGAAGGGGTGCTCATCGGCAGCTTCAGCAACGGGATCAAGAAGGACATGGCGGTCCTGGCGATCGCCCTGTTCAAGAACGCGGCCGGTCTGCAGGGCGCCGGCAACGGATACTACGTTCCGTCGGCCAACTCCGGCGCGGCCGTGGTCACGCAGGCGATGAGTGGCGGAGCCGGTTCCATCCATGGCGGATCGCTGGAGAAATCCAACGCCGACGTGGCGACGGAATTCGTCAGTCTGATCCTGGCCCAGAACGGTTTCCAGGCGAATGCGAGGACCATCTCCGTGGCCAACGACATTCTTCGGGAACTGACCAACCTGATTCGATAAAGACAGTCACCGGCCTCGATAACGGGCCGATGAGGAATTGAGATGATCGTCAGCGACGTGATACGTGACATGATTCAGGCCGCGATGTTGGCGCTGACACCGACTGAGCGGTGGTCGGCGGCGCGACGGCTGAGTGACAGTCCGTCACCGTACACGTCACAACAGGGCTTCATTCTCGTGGCGGTCGCGGCGCTGGCGGTCCTGATCGGCCTGTTGTGGTGGATCAGTCACCGCCGTCGGACCCAAGAGAAGGCTCTGACGCGCGAGCTGTTCGCGGAGAACGCGGTGCGGCGAGGACTCAGCGGACGCGAGCGTCAGATCCTGCTGGCCATCGTCATGAGGAGCGGTCTGGGACGCAGTCACGACATCTTCACAATGGTCGATGCCTTCGATCGCGGCGCAGCCAAGCTGCTGGCGGAGTGTGTTCGCACGCGGACGGTCGATGAGAACGAGCGGCTGAAGACGGAGGTCGCCTACCTTCGCGAGAAGCTGGGCTTTCGGGCCCTGCGGGCAATGGGCGGGGCGGGTGCCTCGCGCCGCCCGAGCAGTCGGGACATTCCGGTCGCTCGGGTCGTGGAGATGACCCGCCGCCGTCGTCACGCCGGCGTGCCCATTCGGGCGGAGGTCATACGCAACGACGATCTCGAACTGGCGGTCGAGCTGGCCGAGCCGGCCCAGACGCGCGCCGGCGATCTCTGGTGCGTGCGATACGCGTTCGGTGTCTACGTCTGGGAGTTCGATACGACCGCCGTGATCTGCGACGGGACGCGGCTGGTGCTCAACCATGCCGATGACGTGCGTTTCGTGAACCGCAGACGCTTTCCTCGCGTGACGACTAACCTGCCTGCGCTGGTCGCTCGTTTTCCCTTCGCCCGAAGGGATTTGTCGATTGTGCCGCCGGCCCAGCGGGAGGTCCGCCAGGGGCTCGAGAGCCGTGCGATGGCGCTCGATGCGCCGATGTTCGTTCCAGGGGTGGTGACGGAACTGGCGGGTCCGGGACTTCGGATCGAAGTGCCGACGAAGGTCCGTCCCGGCGAGCGGGTCCTGGTCGTATTTCGGCCTGTGGGGATCACGGGGACGAGATCGGACAACGAACCCGCTATCGATGACGCGTACGTGTTGGAGGACGTGGGCCTGGTCAGGCATTGTCGCGCCACCGGCGGCGGTGTTTCGATCGCGGTGGAGCTTTCGGGGTTGCACGAAACAGAGATCGACGAACTTGTACGCATCACGAACGCGATCGCTTCGAAGGCGAGCGCCGAGAACGACGGCGGCGGTGGGCTGGTGCAGACGGCCGCCGATCCTTCGGCCGCCGCGGCCGTTGTGGTGCAGGAGGTGTAGTGTGAACGACGCGGGCGCCCAAGTCAGAGCGAGCCTCAAGGCGTTGACCAGAGAGTTCGACATCATCGCGCACAATCTGGCCAACGTCAGCACGACGGCGTACAAGCGCCGGTGCAGTGCGTTCTCCAACGTCCTGGCCGATCAGGCCGGTGGCAATCAGGACGAGGGTGGTGCAGGGACCATTGACTTCACGCAGGGCAATCTGGTCGAGACCGGGCGGATCCTTGACGTAGCGCTTTACGGCAAGGGGTTCTTCGTCGTCGAGACTCCCGAAGGGCCGTTGTACACGCGACACGGCCTGTTCCGAGCCAATCAGAACGGGCAGATCGTGGATTCGGAAGGGCGCGCGCTGGCCGGCACGGCCGGTCCTTTGGCCCTTCCCGCTGCGGTGGATGTGTCACAGGTCACCGTCAGTCAGGATGGGCGGATCAGCGCGGCCGGGGCATTGGTCGGACAGTTCCGGATCGTCGATTTCGCGGACAAGGAAGACCAACTCGAACCGGTCGGATTTGGCTGCTATCGGGCCCCACAGGATGCGCCGCCACGGGACACGGAAGAGGTGGTCGTCAAACAGGGGTACCGGGAGGCATCCAACGTACAGATGGTCGACGAACTGGTCGGCATGATCAAGGTCTCCCGGATGTATGAAGCGAACATGAAGTTCCTGAACGCAAGAAAGGACACGACGAGCAGTGTGATCGGCGTGGCGATGGGCTGATGCGGCCCGCACGATCCGGCGTCGAGACAAGGAGAGACATCTATGATACGAGCCTTCTCCACGGCCTCCACGGGAATGATGGCGCAGCAGATGTTGGTGGATGTCATCGCCAACAACCTGGCCAACGTCAATACCACAGGCTTCAAACAGAGCCAAATCGAGTTTCAGGACCTTCTGTACGCCCGGCAGAAGGCGGCCGGCACCGAGG
>OMKS01004365.1_pt1 | contig 10678 bp, 12 predicted proteins | sample 1674721 | NCBI WGS metagenome assembly OMKS01 (sample SAMN06264996, study PRJEB25208) | sediment metagenome | isolation source: hot spring sediment | place: USA: California | collected 2014-09-02 | reverse complement strand
CGCCACTTCCCGCTACAGTAATCGGTGGTTGAAACAAAAAATATGAGAGAAAATTCTCTAATGTGACAAAGTCAAACAAAATAGTTAAAAAAGCCCTCTGGGTTTTCCTGTAAGGGCCGGAGAAGTGGAGGTAGGACCACGGGAGGCGGGGCAACCGGGAGACATGGCTTGACGCTAACCAAGTCCGAGGAGGTGCTTCTCCGTCCCTACCCTTCGACTGGCAGCGCTTCATGGGCACGAGTTGGGGAGGGCGACATAGGCATGCCTCCTTCCCTCCCCTCTTTCTGCTCGTCTGCCCGGGTTGTCACCAGATGTAGTCAATTTTTCCGGAGGAATCGTCGGGGTCTAGGCCCTCCTTCACTTTTCGTATCTGGTCCCGCATGTCCTGCCGCACCTCCTGGGGCAGGTAACACCCGGTTACCACCTCCAGGTAGGCCTGCACGTTCTCCAGCAGGGCAATTGCCTGGAGGGGATGGTCCGTGTTTTCAGTGAGCCAGTCCATCAATCCGTCCGTCAGGCGGGCCTTGGCCTCGCCGCCGAAGTTAATCTCGCCTTTCCGGTTCAGCCATCTCTCCAGTTTGTCAAGAAACTCGTCGCTCACCTCGCCATCCGCATCCACGCTTTTAAGTCCCGCCCAATTATAAAAAGATGTGGGTCTCCCTGACCGGCTGGCTTCGCTCTAAACATATTTACGTTCATTGACCACCGGATATAAAATAAAAGGGGAAGGGGCCGCAGGAGAAAAGAGCCGGGCAGTGGTCACTTTTCTGCCTGCAGGAGGTACGCCAGGAAGCGGGCGGCGCTGCCCGTCCATTGGCAGAACATCCATCATTCGCTATTGTGCCACCTTGTTGATTCCTTCAGAATGTAATAACTATCATTGGCGAGATTAACAGAATATGATTCCTCGGGAGGCCCGCCGGTATGGCTGAGCTGCCTCTGCACATCCGGCTGGTGACCGACGACCGGGACCTGCAGCGGAAGCTCACCCAGGCCTAAAAACCTGCCCGCGGGCGCCCCGGGGTGCGCACCTCTGCCACCTCCTGAAATATCAATTTCGGCACCTTTAAATAAAAGGTATCTGCCAGGTAGAGAATGTAATAATAATGGCCCTGTGGTTATAGGAATATGGACGAAAATTGGAAGACAACAGTGATTCTACGGGAGGAACATCACCAGCGTCTCAAAGCGCTCAGGGAGAAAACTGGCCTCAGCCTGTCGGATCTCATCAGGCTGGCCGTGGTTCGGTATCTCGAAAATGAGGGAAAAACTGACTAAAGAAAACTGGGACCGGGACAAAGCCGCGGCCCGCGTCCTGGAAATCCTCCGGCGAATAAATGGGACTAAAACAGAAGGTGAAGTGAATGCCCGGGGCGCTCGAAACTAAGGTAAACGCTGCTATCGTTTTTAGGGGTGATTTTACAGAGGTGCAGAGGGCGAAAGAGGTGCTGCTGGACGCTGGCATAGATATTATTTACCAGAAGGTGGTGCCAGCCGGCGTCAAACTGATTATCAAAGAAGAGGGAGCATGACCAGCAACGGTAATAACGAACTATTACCGCCGCCTATATATATAAAACGTATTGGAGATAACGGTAATAATAATATATTATTATTACTACCACACTCTCTTGACAGCATCATAAAAACCGACCATATCAGTAATGACCAGCTATTACTGTTGCCAAGAGATTTCTTCTTTCAATGGATGTGTCTTTTTTCAGATAATTCAAGATTATCAGATGATTACCGCGCCATAATCTACTGCTTTTTACACACGGAATTTTGCTACGTGGGCGGTCTGGCCAGAATCCTAAACACTTTCAAACAGAATCTGCCCAACAAACTTGCAACATTAATCAATTCGGGTGTTATCCAGGAAGTTGGTGATGACAAGGCTAAAGATAGGATAACCCTTTTACGTGCTCACAAGAGAGCCCTCGGCTTGACAGAGGCAAATCTGAAATACATTAAATTGTACGAGTTAACACCATTGGCCAAGGGATATTTTTCCAGGTGGCCTGAAGAATGTTGGGCGGAATTGCTGCCCGACAGGATTATTAGAGATGTTGAAAACTGGCGGCACAAACTCTCTAAGACCCATGCTGACGTCAAGAAGGAAATAAAGAAAAAAAGAGAAGAACAAGAGCGACAGTTGATAATTGATGCAAAAGCGTATAGGCAAAAATTGCGCGATCCCAAACAGTTCTCATTTTTACAGAAGTGGCTCAAACTAAAAGCAGAAAATTATGGTACTACCCCTGAAAAATTGGAGCGCTTGTTGAAAGAGCGGATGCAGTGATATAATGGGCTATCGCACCGTCGAACTGGTGAAGGCAGGTCCCTTTGAAAATGTGAACTGCGACCTGTGCCTCTCCCGCCCCGCAACCTATTTCGTAAAACAGGATCTCACCCGCCTCTGCGGGGCATGCCGGCCAAAATATCTGCGCGAACATCAGATTCAGCGTTATGAGGTAGTGGTGTTTTAACCGACTCAGGGCGCCGGCCTATGCGACAATTGTAACACGGGTCTGTACGCCAATTGTATTGCAGAAGTAAACACGATGAGCGATGCACTGCACCCCAAGGGTGTTGCTGCACCCCTATAGAACGTATGTGAAACGCGTCTGTAATACATTTGTAGCTTCCGACTTTTTCAGTACCGCCCCCTATCCTTCTATACTCTTTTTCAGCGCCCAGATAAAACATCCATAACAGGTGTGAAAACATTTAAATCAATGGTATCGCTAGTAAGCTATGCGCTCAGTTGCTCTACTGACGGCGGTGACCGCCGTGCAACACAACTATTTTTCTTCTAATGGTCCGGATTCGAATCCGGACCATTACAGTCCCTCCCCTGCTGTCTTACTTCCTTTAATGGTTCTGGTGCATCTTCGGGTGATTGACGGCGCCGTCAATCTTGGGGATTTGAACCCCATCACCCGTTAATGCACCAGAACCCGCGGCGGCATATATGCCACGGTCTGCCTCCGCCGGCTCTCCACCTGCGTCCTGCTGGCGCAAAGATTTTAAAAACATCTGCTGTTAAACCACCATGCGCAAAACAATCATCCTTATGGCCATGGCCCTCCTGCTGCTGGCCTCCGCCGTGCATGCGCTGGATTCCGACCCCCACCTCGACGTCACCACCACATTCCCCGGCACACTCTACAACGATCAAAGTTACCGGGGGACGGTCACCCTCACCTGCGACGGAGCATACCAGGGCGTTCATGCTATCGTGATATATCTGATTGACACAGATGATACCTGGCTCAGTAGACTTGCTTATAAAATCAAGGGCGGCAACTACACGACAAATCTTCAAGATGGAATTGAGGTTTTTTCCGATGTCACCATATCCTGGTTTGATATCGCTCCCTACAACGGCAGCTATTTTCTCCGAATAGACGTTCTGACCGCCGATGGCCCCACGATCGTTGCCGCCGGCTGGTTCCCCGTTACCATAACCAGCAGGCCTCGCAGCACCCCCGGCCCGAGCACTGCGCTCATCTTCCTAGCCATAGCCCTGGCGCTCATAATAACCGCTATAAAAAAGTAACTCCGCCCGGCGGAGCGCTTTATATACTCAGGGGCCCCCTATCGGCGCAGCTGCATGCGCCCACTAATCACCCGTAACATCTGTGCTCTCCCGGCTCTGGAGGAGTGAGTCCAGGAGGAAGCTGCTGGTTTTCTCCCCCACCATCTCCGGCTTAGCATCCAGGAGTTCTCTCAGGACGTCACCGATAAAATAAATCTTTGACCCCCGGGGGTCACGCAGGACCCCCACCGACACAAGACTTCTCAGCGCCCGATAAAAGATGCTCTCACTTGTCATGTTAGGGCCGTAAAGTGGGGGGTGAACAGCCTCAAAAAGTGGATAAAATCAAAAAAGAGGGCCCCGGTGACCATGGCCAGGGCCCTCACCGCGCTGGGGCCCCACGCATTCGGCTCACCAATATCGATATTAAAAAATTGTATTTAAATCCTGCGATTCTCCTTCTCCTTCTGCAGTTTCTCCAGCGCCCCCACCACCCGTTCACCGATTTCCGGGTTGTCCAGGGCTCTAATGATTTCGTTCCCAATCAGCTGTTCCTGGGATTGCTTCACCTGGTCCAGCTCGGTTTCCAGGCGCTGGATTTTTGAGGCCTGGCGCTCGATTATTTCGTCATAGGTCTCCATTTTCCCGTTGTATTTTTGCGCCAGCTGCTGGACCTGTTCCACCGCCCTGTTGATGCTCAGGGCGCCCTCACGCTCGGCATAAATCCCTCTCAACTCATCCACGATGCTCACAAAATAGGCGGCGTCATAAGGCACACAGTGGCCCATCCAGTAGTCCACCACCTCGCTATTGACCCCCTCCAGTTTCATGATGGTGGAGAAGGCGGCTCTGAGCGCATGGGGGCTGCAGGGGTTGATATCTGCCCTGTCCAGCTCAGCATCGGTGACCACCCCCGCCGTGACAGCCAGCTGCCTCATCATGTCCTGGATGTTCTTAGGGCTGATTCTCTCCCTCAGAGCTATTTTATTCTGCTCTTTGATGAACAGGGGTTCACGTAGCGCTATGGGGCCCAGCCGGGCCTCCCTCTGCTCCAGATACGCCTGCAGAGCCTCCACGGCATCCCGGCCAATGAAGGTCACATAGGCCACCTGCTCCTTACCCCTCACCGTATTGATGGCCAGGGGGCACTCACCTCTCCTGAGGCCGTCTGCCACATCGCCATAGTCCAGCCTGCAGACGGTAGATATGTCCATGCCGCTCTGAAACATCATCAGAATGATGGCCCTGTCCCTCAGGCTGCCGGCGTGATCCACCAGCCTCTTAACGCTGTCGGCCCTCAGGGGCTTTCTCACGTTCTCCTTTTTAGGGGCGCCCCGAGGAGTTTTGATTTTCAACTGAAAGTTGTTAGCGCCATAAAAACTCAGAATGGCCCCCGTGTAGGCAGATACACTCTTAGGGGCCATCCCCCTCACCCCCGATGGGAGGCCATCTTTACCCTTCAACTCATAGTCACGCTGCAGATACTCGATGAACCTCCTGACATGGTGCTCCACCCGGCCCCTGTCCCTCACAGGCAGCTGCCTATCGGCGTCAATCTCATCAATGAGCTCCGTGGGAGTCAAACCCCTGAATTCTACGTATTTTCTCAGGGCGCTCAGGTAGACCGTTTTAGTTTTGAGGGACTTACCAGCCAGGTACCTCCGCACCTCTGGGTATTCTGAAAGGTTTTTAAGCACATTGGGCTTACTGTCTACAGCCACCATATCAAAAGCATCAGGGTATAAATTAAAAGGTTTATGACCATCCAAGATAGACATATTTATATCCGGTGCGATATATGTGTTCGGTCCTCTCTCGGAGGTACATCATGGGAACCAAGAAAAAGCAGAAACGCAGGAAGATTCGCAAGCACAAGATTAAGAAACGCCGGCGGAAAGGGAAGTAAGCACTGACTGTACCCGTTTTTTTGGTTAGTCCCGACCAGGTTCGGCCTCCGTTTGACGGTCAGGAGGACCGCCATTTTCACGGGCAACGGAGTCTCCAGCCTGTCCCTGCGGCTTCACTGCGGCTGCACCACCCTCCGCGCCCGGTTGACGACGGCCACGCCCAGGATGACCAGCCCCCCGCCCACCACGAACAGCGGGGTGATGGGGTCGTCGAAAAGCAGATAGCTCACCAGGGTGGAGATGACCGGCACCGCGTACAGGTACACGCTCAGCTCCGATGCGCCCTTCACCTCCAGCGCCATGTACCACAGAGCGTAGCTGACGATGGTGGACACCAGCCCCAGAAACACCACCGCTGCCCCGGTCTCCCAGGACATGGAGGCCACCTCGGTCACAAAGGACCACCTCACCAGGGGCAGCAGCCCGATGCTCCCCAGCAGCATGGCGTAGAGGGTCAGAGAAAGGGCGGAGTATCGCTCCAGCATTTTCTTTCCGGCCACCGTGTACACCGCGCCCATAACGGCCGCCAGCAGCACGGCCAGAGCGCCGACGACGTAGTCCACCTCTATGGTAGCCTCGGACCCCCACACGGTGAGAATGACCAGGCCGGTCAGGGACAGCCCGATGCCCCCTACCTTGCGGGGCGTAACCCGCTCATCCAGAAACATCACGGCCAGAATCACCACGAGCACGGGGATGGTGGCCACAATCAGGCTGGCCGCCCCCGGAGACACGTACTGCTCTCCGTAGTTGAGCCCCAGGTGGTACACCATGACTCCGAAAAAGCCCAGCAGGAACAGGGGAATCACGTCCCGCTTGTGCAGGGGTGCAAACCGGCGGCGTTGCAGCCCCAGGATCACCAGCAGCGCCGAGCAGGCCACGGTGAACCGGAGCAGGGTGAGATTGATAAAGGACAGGTCCTCCAGCGCTACCTTGATGAGGGGAAAGGCCAGGGCCCACCCCATAATGGGCAGAGTGATAAACAGAGCCAGGGATGGAGGGCGGCGCATGCCCCCCAACCGGAAGCGGTTTTTAAAGGTTTATCGCTCTCCCTTCGCAGAGGGGTAGATTTATAACGGGCGAGCCATTGGAAAAGGGAGGACGACATCATGGAATCAACACATCGAGCGCACTATCCAGCCCCCTATCCCCGCCTGGTGGTGGACGTGTCCAAAATACGGGACAACACTGCGGCCATCGCCGGATTGGCCGCCGATTTCGGCATGAGCATCACCGGCGTCACCAAGGCTTGCTGCGGTGACCCCTGCGTGGGCAGAGCCATGCTGGCGGGCGGCGCCGCCTCCCTGGCCGATTCCCGGCTAAACAACCTCCGTCGTCTCCGGGAGGGCGGGGTCACGGCGGACCTCATGCTTCTCCGCACCCCTATGCTGAGCCAGGCGGAGCGGACGGTGGAGCTGGCCGACGTGTCTCTCAACACGGAGCCAGCGGTGATGGCGGCCCTGTCGGAGGCGGCCGTGGAGCGAGGTGTTTCCCACAAAGTGGTGCTCATGGTGGAGCTGGGAGAGCGGCGGGAGGGCATCATGCCCGGGGAGCTGCCGGAGGTGACGGCACGTGCCCTGGATATGGAGGGCATCGAGGTGTACGGCATGGGGGTCAACCTGGCCTGCCTGACGGGGGTGGTGCCCACGGCGGACAAAATGCGGGCCTTCGAGGAGGTGGTGCAGGATGTGCAGGATTCCTGCGGCATTAGGTTCTCCATGGTGGGAGGTGGTAACTCGGCCAACATCCCCCTGCTGCTGAAGGGTGAGCATCCGGCCACGGTCATCAACAACCTGCGGGTGGGCGAGGCCATTTTGCTGGGGCTGGAGACGGTGGAGCGAACCCCCGTTCCCGGTACCCACCAGGATGCATTCACCCTGGAGGCCGAGCTGATAGAAACGAAACGAAAACCCTCGGTCCCCGACGGCTGGGTTTCCCAGAATGCCTTCGGAGAAACGCCGTCCTTTGAGGACCGGGGCGTCATCCGCCGGGGCATCGTGGCCCTGGGCCGCCAGGACGTGCTGGTGGAGGGTCTGACCCCTTGCTCCGCCGACGTGGAGATAGTGGCCAGCAGCAGCGACCACCTGGTCCTCCATCTCAAGAGCAACACATACAGGGTGGGCGACGTGATTTCCTTCCACGTGAACTACGGAGCCCTGGTCAGCGCCTCTACCAGCCCCTACATCGCCACCTGCCACCGCTAAAATATGCGCATAAAGAACTCCAGCAGGTAATTGGCGGTATGCACGACCTCCTGCCGGTGCACATATTCGTTGGGAGCATGAATGTTTCCTCCGCCGGGCCCGAACACCAGGGTGGGAACGCCGGTGCGGGTGGCAAAGAGGTTGAAATCCCCTACGCTGCTGGTGGTGAACCGGCAGCGCTCTCCGTTGGCCGGGGGCAGGACCTCCATGAATTTTTCCAGAAGGGGGCTCCTCTCGAACAGATAGGGGCGATACTCCAGGTCGGGAGACGGCGAGAACCGTTTTTTTATGCTCACCTGGGAGCGCAGGTTCAGTTTGTCGATGATGTGCTTGACCTCCCGGATGGCCGACTCCTCGTCCTCCCCCAGGGTCAGCTGCCGGTTGACCAGGATTTTGCAGTAGCTGGGCACGGTAAACGTCTGGTCTCCGCCCTCGATGTTCAGCACCACGTAGTGGCCGCGCCCCATCTTGATGCTGGAAAACACGTCGAAATCCACCAGCTTGGAGATGAGCTGGGCGGCATCCTCCAGGGCGTTGACCCCGTGGGAGGGGTGGGAGGCGTGGGAAGATTTGCCGTAAAACTCTATTTCAAACATGATCCGCCCCTCCGCCCCGATGATGGGCACGGGGAAAGACGACTTGTGTACCCGGCGATGGGTGTAGCAGTAGTCACCCAGGGCCAGAATGGGGGAGGGCTCCGTAATCACGATCAGGTCGTAGTCATGTATGTCGTGCTCCCTGAGCAGGCTGTCCGCCCCCAGGGAAAAGGGAGACTCCTCCCCGAAAACGAAGCTCAGGAACAACTCGCCGTCAATGCTCTCTCTGCGCTGAGCCAGGGCCAGCACGGCGGCGATGGCGGCGGCGCATCCACCCTTCATGTCGGCGGCTCCCAGCCCGTATATTTTTCCGCTCTCCTCGGTGGCTTGGTGGGGCGGGTAAAACCAGTCTCCCCGGGCAGGCACCGTGTCCAGATGCCCGTTGAGCATAACCTTGGGTCCTCGGCCGGTGCCCAGCTTGGCGTACAGGTTGCTGTACCTGTCGGTGTGGTCGAAGGGATTTTTGATGGTCTGCAGCCGGGGTGACAGCCCCCGTTTCCGCAGGTAGCCCTGGACGAAGTCATAGATCTCTCTTCCATGCTCCGCCGTGCTGGGAATGGAAATCAGTTTTTTGGTCAGGGCCACGAGATCGTCTTCTTCCGATGCGTCTATGCGGTGCTCCATGTGGGTCCGACATCCACAACCCTGGCCATTACAAGTAGGTTTCGCTTTCCCGGGCTAAATCCATAAATAACGGAGTCTGCATAACATCTCATGGTGCAGGAATACGAGGCCATCATCATCGGCACCGGCTCCGGCACCAACCTGGTGGAGCCCCTACTGCAGCAGCACCCCGGAGGCAAAATAGCGGTCATCGACAAGGACCCGCCGGGGGGCATCTGCCTCACCCGGGGATGCATTCCCTCCAAAATGCTGCTGTATCCGGCCGAGGTGATGAGCACCATTCGGCGAGCCGGCAGATTTGGCATCGACGTCCAGGTAAACCGGGTGCGATTTGACGCGGTCATGAAACGGATGCGCGACCACGTGGACGGACAGATAGAGGCCATCCGTCAGAGCCTGCAGCAGGAGGAGCAGATTGACTATTATCCGCAGGAGGCGCGGTTCGTGGCCCCCCGCACGCTGGAGGTGGGAGGTCAGAGGCTCAGCAGCGACCTGATAATTCTGTGCACCGGCTCACGGTCCCTCATTCCCCCCATAGAGGGCCTGGACCGGATTTCCTACCACACCAGCAGCACCCTTCTCCACCTCAAAGAGCTCCCGGCCAGCCTGGTCATCATCGGCGGGGGGTACATCGCCGCCGAGTACGGCTTTTTCTTCTCCGCCATGGGAAGCGAGGTGACCATCGTGGGCCGCAACCCCCAGTTTCTGCCCGACGAGGAGCCCGAGATATCGGAGGTGGTTCGGCGCAAGCTGGCCGGGCACCTGCGCATGGTTACCGGCCACGAAGTGACCGGGGTGGAGCAGGAGGGAGAAGAGATAAGGGTCACCGCCGTGAACCGGGACCGGAAGTCACGGGCTACCTTTGTGGCAGAGACGGTGCTGGTGGCCACCGGTCGGGCTCCCACCACCGACATTTTGCAGCCCGAAAAGGGGGGAATAGAGACCGACCGGCACGGGTGGATAGTGACCGATCGACACCTCCGGACCTCTCAGCCCGGGGTGTGGGCCCTAGGGGATGCCACCGGCAGATACCTGTTCAAACACGTGGCCAACTACGAGAGCGAGATAGTGTACCACAACTCCCTGTTCAACCGGCAGATGGAGGTCGACTACCACGCCGTTCCCCATGCCGTGTTCACCGACCCGGAGGTGGCGGGGGTGGGGATGGGAGAGCGAGAGGCCATAGACACCCATGGCAAGGACGCCATCCGCATCGGGTTTTACCGGTACGAGGACACTGGAAAGGGCCTGGCCGTGGATGCCGGGGACTATTTTGTGAAGGTCATTGTGGCCGCGGAGGACCACCGCATCCTGGGTGCCCATATGGTGGGTCCCTGGGCTTCCATGCTCATCCACGAGGTCATTCCTCTCATGTATACCCCGGATGGCAGCCTGCGTCCGCTGCTGCGGGCCATGCACATCCATCCCGCCATGAGCGAGGTGGTACAGCGGGCCGCCGGCAACCTGATGGACGTGGACGACTATCACCACCTCATCGGCCACCACTACGGTCTGCCCTTTGCTGCCACCGGCTGAAAATACCGGCGGGTGGCCCGTCCGGCCAGTGGTGCTACGCCAACCCCTTGATGGCGGTGACGCATCCCGTGCAGACTTTTTTTACGTGGCCCTTGATGTGCACGTGTTTGACATTGTTGTCGGGGACCTCTGCCCCGCAGACGTCACACTTTGTCATATGTTCTCCTCGATGGCATAGCAAACTGGTTACGCTGTGACGTGCTCCCCGCCATGAATGGCGGGGCTTCCTATGAGGCGGAGGGCTGGCGGAAGGAAGTCAATGTGGTCTGA
>OMKS01004364.1_pt1 | contig 10678 bp, 8 predicted proteins | sample 1674721 | NCBI WGS metagenome assembly OMKS01 (sample SAMN06264996, study PRJEB25208) | sediment metagenome | isolation source: hot spring sediment | place: USA: California | collected 2014-09-02 | reverse complement strand
TGCGCCAAAGCGCCGCCGGCCAGGGCCAGCACGAGTAAAAGAGCAAAATACTTTTTCATCTTGATATCCTCCGTTTTCGCGTTTTGTTTTTCTTTTCCGAAACTTTTGGGTGAAACTGAACCTTTTTGAATTCTCTGGGTCATTTTTCCGATCACCGCCTTTCCTGCCCTTTCTTTTTTCAGGTTTGATTTTGACTTCTGGTCGGGCATTCTACAAATCGCGTGCCAAAAATCCATGCGGGTACCGGGATGTGACATATTCTTCACAACTTCGAAGAAAACCGGCTGTTTTTGATGACAACAGCGGTGGCATACCGGCTCGATCGCGGAGGAAAGGGTGGTGAACATTTCATTCTGAAATGATAGTCATGCGATAAATCATTTGATTGATTCTGAACGATTATTTCTTGTTTATTAATGTTTTAACAGTCTGCATGGCCTCCGTTTTCAAACTGAAAACCACGTTTCACGATGAAAAAAAGGAGCCGACGGGGAGGAAAGAACCGCCCGCGATCCGGGGGAAAAAGATGTCAGGGAAAAGAGACATCGAGGGTCTCGTCTCCTGTCCGCCGTACGGGATTTCAACGTCGCTATATTCCAACCGACCCCGCACAACGGCGGGGTATCAAACCCCGCCATCCGAAAAGCCGCCCCCGCAGGGTGGCATTTCATCGGCCGCCGCATTCCACCCGACCCGCACCTTCCCCATTTTGTCATCCCGGCGATTTTTAGGCCGGGATCTTGCAGGCGTTTTACTCTGCCATTTTGAATTTCTTTCCGGTGTTACCGCTTTACTTTGGTTTTTCGCGTTCTTTCACGGGCAATCCCCTCACCCTTCATTTGTCATGCCCGAGATCTTCTGTCGGGCATCTTTGGCGCGGGCGGTCAGGGAATCGCAGGTTCTTTTTGCACCTTTTTTAAAAAAAGGTGCCCAAAAAACTGCGGCTGACGAAAAATCTCCTGAAAAGGTCTCCGCGTTCCCTGAAGGAATGAAATGCTTCCGCCCTGTCCATTGGATATCCGGATGCGTGAGGCGGCATCGGAGGGCCATTCCTTCCCGGTACCGCAGTTAAGCGGCACCGGCCGCGAACGCTCCGGCCTTTTCCGGGCGGAGATTTTTCGAAGGCCGCGAGGGAAACCGGGAGAAAGTGAAATTGAAGCTCACCCGGAAACCGCCAATTCCCGCAGGGTGGCATTTCATAGGCAGCCGTATTCCACCCGACCCCGCACCTTCCCCATTTTGTCATCCCGGCGATTTTTAGGCCGGGATCTTGCAGGCGTTTTATTCAGTCATTTTGAATTTTGATTTTTAAATTTTGAATTCCTTTCCGACTCTAGTCCCGCCACCGCCGATACCGACTTGCGCGGAATCATCAGACAGCTCTCCGTCACGGAGATCCCGATCCGGTGCCCCTCGCAGATCCGGAGCATGTCGGGCTGCACCGTGACCGGCCAGTCGCCGTATCCCGGGCTGAACCGGGGGGTGACCTTCATCCCCTGCCCCCGGGCGAGATCGGACAGGATGTTCCGGTGCAGCACGTTCGCGGCCTCGTCCGCCGTCTCGGAGCCGATGGCGTCGAGCACGAAGGCCTCCGTAGCCTCGTCCCTGCGGAGCAAATCCTGAATCTGATCCTCGAGAGCCGGTCCGATCGTCACCATGAAAAAGGCCGCCTTCAGTGAACGCCTCAGCATCCGGCAGACCTGACGGCTGTGGATCCGGAACGCGGACTGCCCGAGCGACAGACTGTCTCCGTCCCGGGAATCCACATCGAGAATGCGACAGATGCCGCGAAACCGGAACAGCCCGGACGCCTGTTCCATCTGCCGGGCGAGGATCGCCTGCACCCCCGCCTCGGGCTCCCGGTCCGCCGGATAACCCATGCGCCGGATCACCTCGCGCACCGGAATCTGAATTTCGGGAAGTCGTACCTCGATCGCCTCGTCCATGTACCGCCTCCGTTCATCAAACCGCACGCCTTACCGCAGGGCGGCATTTCATCGGCCGCCGCATTCCAACCGCTCCCTATCCCTCACTTGTCATGCCCGAAATCTCCTGTCGGGCACCCATGGGCCGGGCGGGGGGAATCAGGAATCCATGCAATCGCGCAGGTTCTTTTTGCACCTTTTTTCAAAAAAAGGTGCCCAAAAAACTGCGGCTGACGAAAAATCTCCTGAAAAGGACTCCGCGTTCCCTGAAGGAATGGAACACTTCCGTTCTGTCCGTTGGATATCTGGATGCGTGAGGCGGCATCGGACAGCCATTCCTTCCCGGTCCCGCTGTAAGCGGCACCGGCCGCGAACGCTCCGACCTTTTCCGGGCGGAGATTTTTCGAAGGCCGCGGGGAAACCGGGAGGAAGGTGAAATCGAGACTCCCCCGGAAACCACCAATTCCCGTCGGGCGGCATTTTTCCCTCTGTCATTTTGAATCTTGAATTCCAATTTTGCCACCTTTTCGTTGGTGCATCAAACCCCGCCCCGGACATACGCGCGTTCAAACGCCCGGATTTTCCCGCGAAAACCCTCGTCCTTCTCCGGATTCCCTCCGCCGAGAATCAGCCGGTTGCCCTCCGCCGCCAGCGTGCCCAGCGCGACGAACGCCTCGCGGGGCGCCTGTTCCGATCGGAAGGGAAAGATGGAATTGTTCGTCAGCAGGGGGTCGGCGTCTTCCCGGAGCAGGCCGTCGCGGACGGCCGTCTCCCAGCTCCGGGTCCCGGGAATCGGCGAGAACCACGCCAGGCTGACGCGGATTCCCAGCCCGAACACGAACATCATGCCGTCGAGCATCTCCCCGGGCGGTTGTCCCGGAAGCCCGGCCAGCACGTAGCCGCCGATTTGGGACTTTGGGATGCCCGCCCCGGAAAGCAGGCGGACGGCCCGCGTCAGGTCGTCGTCCGACACCTTGAAACCCATCTCCCTCCTTCGTTCGGCATTCCGCGTCTCGAAACTCAGCCGGATCGTCCCGAATCCGGCCCGGGACATGAGCCGGGCAAGTTTCTCATCGATCATCCGGGGATGGAGCCCGTTGGGCGTGTGAAACCGCATCCCCGGGTTGGTCCGGATGATCCCCTCGAGCAGAGGGATCAGATGGTCATCCCGGCGGACGAGCAGGGCGTCGTCATAGAATGCGACATCCCGGACGCCGCGCCGGGACAGCGCATCCAGGAAGGACAGGACTTTCTCCGTTTCAAGTCGGCGGTGTGCGCCGGTCAGGAGATGCGTCGCGCAGAAGGGACAGTCAAAGGGACAGCCCCGCGAAGTGAGAATCGCGGCCGAATCGAGCGCGGGATACAGGTCATAATCCGGCAGGGGAAACGGATCGGCCTCCGGTTCGGCCGGACCGTACCCCGTCCATGTCCGGAGAAGGCGGAGCGATGCGGACTCCCCCTCTCCCGGAATCACCGCGTCCGCGCCGCTTTGGCGCCGGGCATGGTCGGCACACAGCGTCGCGTAGACGCCGCCCAGCGCCACGGGCACGCCGGGGAAGGACTCCCGGAGCAGCCGGATCATCTCGAAAACCCCCGGATACCAGAAGGTCATGCCCGAGGTCACGAGGACGGCGTCGGGCCTGTCCATCCGTTTCAGGAGGGACCGGACGAGGGAAAGAGGCAGCCCGTACCGGCCGTACCGCCGGGGAACGTCTCGGAGTATGACCGGTTTGGGAAGGATTTCCTTGTGAAAACGGCCCGTGCCGTCGGCGCGGGATTTCGCGATGGGACGGGGAAATTCTGAAAAACCGGGATGCCGGCGGTCGAGACAGTCCAGCAACACGGTTTCGTATCCGTGGTCGCGCAGGATCCGGCCGATCATGAGCAAGCCGACGGGTTTGATCCAGAAATCATAGGCCGCGAAATCGACGATCCAGGGCGCGACCAGGAGGATGCGCGGCGCGTTCAGCCTGGCCACGTCATCCCGGACCGGATGCGTCGTCTTTTTCCGGGTCCCGATGTTTCAACACGAGATAGACACCCACCGCGATCAGGACGACCGGCACCCAAGGAATTTGATACCGAAACCATTGGAGGTTGTTGCCGAGCCAGATCAATCCGATCAAAACCAGCAGGGCGCCCCCGAGGACCGTGCCGGAATTCCGTCCCTTTTCCTTTTCTTCGTCCGACCCGGAGATCCTGGCTTCGATCCGTTTTCCGAAGGCCTCGCCTTCCTTCTCGATCTTTCTCCCGATTTCCTCGAGACGCTTTTCGAGCCGTTTCATCTGGGCCTCGAGTTGTGCCTCCCAGGAGGCGTTGTCTTTCTGCGGCATGGATAGTCACCCTTCCTGTTGCATTCGTTCTTCCGTCATCCCACACGGACCGCCGCAATCCGTCCGTTTTCCCGTCTCATCCGGACGAATGGGGTACGGTCATGGTTCCGCATCCTGTCTGCGGAGATGTTCGTCGGTTCTCAGCACGTCGAGCAGTTCCCCGATCTTCCTCCGGCTCTCCGGGTCGGTCGAACTGTTGTAGAGACCTTCGAGATACAAGGCCGTGATCTGCGTCTGATCCAGGTTCCGGGACAGGCCGCCGAGAAGCGAGTATACGTAGGACGGGCATCCCTTTTTCCCCACGGCCTCGCGTAGATAGGCATGGGTCTTCTCGAGATCGCCGAGATACATCCACGAGATCCAGCCCAGATAAAAGGGCATCTCCCAGCGGTCCGGGTTGTTGCGCCTCCCCTTTTCGAGGAGGGCGATGGATTCCTGGATCCGTCCGGTCTCGAGCATCACATAGACGCCGCCGAAGATATACGGTCTCAGGAACCGGGGATCGACCGTGGTCACGCGTTCGATCAGCGGATAGACGCCCTCGACCAGCCCCCGGCTCTTGAACCGATAGAGCGAACGCCTCAGGTTCTCGTCGAGGAGGAAGACCGATTCCGGAGGCTGCGGCGGCGGATCGTCCAGCGCCGCCCGGAGCGTGTCCTGAAAGGCCCGCGCCCGATCGAGATATGCGCGGTCGAATTCGGCATGGTCCGCATCGTGGTGATGGGCGTGATAGGATTCCCCGTGGCCGTGGCCGGCCGCATGATGGTCGCGAATCCGCGCCATCTGTTCCGTATCGCCCTGAAAGACTTCGTAGAGATAGTAGGGATTGTCTTCGTCGATGACCCGCCGGCCGTAATAGAGTACGGTGCGGATCCACAGCCAGTCGGCCATGAGTCCGCGGTACCCCATGCTGAGCCATTTGAGGACCTCGCCTCTCGGCAGGAAGACCGGAGACCGGTCGATGAAGCGGATCTGCCGCATCTGATCCAGATGGATCTGCGAAGACCGCACCAGGAATGCGAGCCCCAAAAGGGCGATGACGAATCCGATCCAGCGGACGACAAGTTTCATGACCGTCTCTCCTGAAAACAGGCGCCGGGTCCGGCGAAGGATTTCAATCCGTCAGGGACGGAGAGCCGATCTCCTTGATCATGGCTTTCGGCTGCCTGCTCTCTTTTTCCGATTCCCGTTTTCTGTTTCCCTATTTCAAATCCTTGCGTTCAAACACGGCCGCCGTCACCAAAAGCAGGATCAGCATATAGGCCAGTCCGTACACGAGTCCGTATGCCACGTCATGGGGCGGCCGTTCCAGATGTTCCACGACCGCCATCTTCAGGTTCAGTTTCTCGAGATTCGGCGCCGTGTAATAGATCAGCCTGAGCAGCCAGTGATATCCCTTGTCCGGATACAGCTTGACGAAATCCAGGAGGAATTCACTGAGATGACCGATCACGAAAACGATCAGCGTGGCCAGCGCGCTCAGGGTCGGCGTCATGAAGGAGGAAAAGAGCAGGGCGAACGCCACGATGAGCAGGATCTCGACATAGATGAGCAGGATCGCGGGCGCGAGACCCCAGTCGATGGTCCCCTCCATCATGAAGGCGGCCGCCCAGAGCGCGATGCTCATGAACAGCACGTTGAGGGCCAGCGTCACGGCGAGGCCGAGATATTTGCCGATCACGAATTCCCAGCGCCGGATGGGTTTGGAGACGATCAGATAAACCGTCTTCTGTTCCATCTCCTGCACCATCAGGCGGATGCCGATGAAAATCGCGATCAGCAGGCCGAAAATGGACATGGCGGACAGGCCGAAATCCTTGATCACTTTCACCTGTTCGTATAGGGACCAGTCGCCGACGACGAGCGAAAGAAGGATGAGGCCGACCGCGAAAAAGAGGATATTCAGCAGGACACGGTTTCGCACCGTCTCCTTGAAAGTATTGAGCGCCACGGCACAGACTCGCATGATGATCACCTCCCCAGATGAGACAGGAAAACGTCTTCGAGACTCCGGCGTTGCGGGATCACCGAGATCACCCGGCCGCCGGCCTGATCGATGGATCTCAGCAGAACCGCGATCCGGTCGGGTTCACTCAGCGGGATCGTATAACGGTCGTCCTGGCGGATGAGTGCAGACCGATCGACCTCCAGTTTCGTGAGGATTTCCGGCCCGACCTCGAAGGTCACCTCGGTAGAGGCCGTCCGGCCCGCGAGCAGTTCGGACAGGGTGCCGACCTGGACGAGTCTCCCCCGGTCGAGGATGCCGACCCGGTCGGCGATCAACTCCGCGTCGGACAGGATGTGCGAACTGAAGAACAGGGTCTTTCCCTCGTCCTTGAGACGCAGGATGATGTCGCGCACCTCCCGCCGGCCCACCGGATCGAGATTCGAGACGGGTTCGTCGAGGATGAGGATTCCGGGATCGTTCATGAGCGCCTGGGCCAGCCCCAGCCGCTGGATCATGCCGCGCGAATAGCCCCGGATGGCGTGATCGCCGCGGCCGTCCAGCCCGGTCAGGGCAAGCAGGTCCCGGATCCGGTTCTGCCGCGTCGCGCGGTCGAGTCCGAAAATCCGTCCGATGAAATCGAGGAATTCCCGGCCCGTGAGATATCCGTAGATGCTCGGCTGTTCGGGCAGAAATCCGACATTCGCGAGCGCATCCCGGGAATCGACGGGTTTCCCGGAGATACGGATGGATCCGGAGTTCGGGAAGATCAGGCGGGTGAGCAGTTTGATGGTCGTGGTCTTGCCCGCCCCGTTCGGACCGAGAAAGGCGAAGACCTCCCCTCTCCGGACTTCGAGGTCGAGATCCTCGAGGGCGGTCACGGGCTTCTTGCCGAGATCGCCCTTGAACACCTTGGTCAAATGGCGGGTCTGGATGGCTGTCTCTGACATCTCATCCCTCCGGTGTTGTTAAAATTTTCAGATTTCTCCAAACTGTACCAATAGCCTTGTTGTCATCCCGGCGATTTTTTGGCCGGGATCTTTTTTGAGGTTAAGAAGATCCCCGACAGAAGATTTCGGGGATGACAATATTTTACTACTCCATATCAGATGATTATTTTGACATCCCCAACCCCGACGAAACTGGGGGTCCCCCTTCGAAGGGGGACAGGCCCGCCTTGGCGGGACAGGGGGATGTTCACCCGCAAACAAATCTCGTAGGCCTGGCATGCTCTATTTTTTTTGCATGGAGCCACCAGATACCCGTCCGATAGTTCCGAAATAACGATTCGGAACATATCGGACCTACCTTTTATTTTTTTACCGCCAATTCCCGCACCCGTTCCACGGCCGAGACCGCGTCTTTCGCGTACGCGTCCGCCCCGATTTCCCGGGCGTACCCGGCCGTCACCACCGCCCCGCCCACCATCACCTTCGCGCCCGAACCGGAATCCCGAATGGCGGATATCACCTCCGGCATGCCGGTCATGGTCGTGGTCATGAGCGCGGAAAGCCCGACCACGTCGGCCCGGTATTCTTCCGCCGCACGGACGATCGTCTCGGCGGACACATCCTTGCCCAGGTCGATCACGCGGAACCCCTGGTTCTTGAGGAAGAGGCAGACGATGTTCTTCCCGATATCGTGGACGTCGCCCTTCACCGTGCACATCACCACCGTGCCTTCTGACCGGACTTCGCCGCTCCCGAAATGCGGTTCGAGCACGGAAAAGGCCCGCTGCATCGTCTCCGCCGCGAGGATCATCTGGGGCAGGAAGACCTCCTTGCGGTCATAACGGCCTCCGACCTCCCGGATGGCGGGGATCAGCATCTTCTCATTGATTTCCAGCGCGGATTTTCCCGCGGCCAGCGCCTCCTCCACGAGCTTCGGGATTTCGTCCCGGTTGCCTGCGATTACGGCGTCGTACACGGGAAGGCCTGCCGTCCCGGGGACGGCCGCTTCGGCCGTGGAGGATTTCTTCTTTTTCTTCACATGCGCGGCCACGAAAAGCCTGGAATCCCGGTCGCGCACCGTGAGCACCGAGGCGGCGCGGACCGTCTCCATCATGCGGGCGTCGGCCGGATTGATGATCGCCGCGTCCAGCCCGGACGCCATGGCCATGGCGAGGAACGTCGCGTTGATCAGGCTCCGGTCGGGCAGTCCGAACGAGATGTTCGAGACGCCGAGCACGGTCGGCAGCCCGAGTTCTTCCTTCACCATGCGGATCGCCCGGAGCGTCTGTTCCGCCCGTTTCTGTTCGGCGGAGACCGTGAGCGTCAGGCAGTCGCAGATGAGATGGTCGCGCGGGATCCCCAGTTTGCCGGCTTCTTCGATGAGGGTTCGGAGGACGTCGAGACGCGCCTCCGCCGTCGCGGGAATGCCCTTCTCTCCGACCGCCAGGCACAGGAGCCCCGCGCCGTGGCGTGCGGCCAGGGGCAGGATGGATTCGAGGCTCTTCGCGCTGCCGTGCACGGAATTGATCAGCGGCTTGCCCGGTGCTTCGCGCAGAGCGGCCTCGACGGCGCCCGGATTGGTGCTGTCGATCACAAGCGGCCGGCCGGTCACATTCTCGATGCCGCGGACGACCCGGCCCATCAACGCCGCCTCGTCCACGCCGGGTACGCCGATGTTCACATCGAGCAGATGCGCGCCCTGGGCGGTCTGTTCCTGAGCCTCTTTCTGGAGCAGTCCGATCCGCCCGTTCCGGATCGCTTCGGCCAGGTCCTCGCGGTTGGTGGGATTGATCCGTTCGCCGATGACCGCGAAGGGGAGACCCGGTCCGACGGACAGCGTTTCCACCCGGCTGGAAAGTTTGAGGACGGGGGAAAGCGTCCGGTGCAGCGGCTTTTTGTCCTTCACCGCCTTGCGGATCAGGGCCGTGTATTCGGGCGTCGATCCGCAGCAGCTGCCCACGATATTCGCGCCGATCTGGACGAATTTCTCGGCGAAAGAGGCGATGATTTCCGGGGAAATCCGGTAGGTCGCGCCCTGCCTGTCGAGCCGGGGAATTCCGGCGTTGGGCTCCACGAAAATCGGGAGGTCCGTGGCCGTGACATAGCGCCCGACCACCTCGAGCATGGGTTCCGGCCCGGTGGAGCAGTTGACGCCGAGCACATCCACGCCGAGGGAGGTGAGCACGTTCGCCGCCGTTTCGGGATCCGTGCCGGTAAACGTGAGGAAACTTTCTTCGAACGTCATGGCCGCCATGACGGGCAGGTCCGTGTTCTCGCGCACGGCCATGACGGCGATCCGGACTTCTTTCAGGTCGGAAAAGGTCTCGAGATTGATCAGATCCACGCCGCCTTCGGCGAGGGCCAGCGCCTGTTCGCGGAACACGTCGTACGCCTCGTCCCAGGTCAGGTCGCCCATCGGTTCCACCAGCCTGCCGGTCGGCGCGATGTTGCCGGCGACCAGGGCGCGATCGCCGGCCGCCTCCTTGGCCAGCATCGCCGCGCGCCGGTTGATCTCGCGGGTCTGACCGGACAATCCGAATTCCGCGAGCTTGATCCGGGTCGCGCCGAAGGTGTTGGTGTTGAGGATGTCCGCGCCGGCGTCCACATACGCTTTGTGGGAATCGCGCACGAGTTCCGGCTTGTCCAGACAGGCGGAATCCGGGCAGGCCCCGGCGGCCAGATGGGGCTGGAGCAGCGTGCCCATCGCACCGTCGAGAATCAGGATTTCATGGGCCAGCCGTTCTTTCAATTCACTCTTTTTCACGCAACCCTTCCCGTTTCTTTCGCATCCGGATCATTCCGGAAACGACCTTCTTACTCTTCACTTTTTGAACTTTTAACTTGTAACTCGTCAACCGATCCCTGCTTTCCGCTTTCCGCAACTCAAAAAGCTGGCGCGGTTTAGCAACTCCTGCATGAAATTGTTCGACGAAATCACTTTAAATCATGTTGCTTAATTGTCTCAATGACTTTGATTAACCAACACTTAATAATCTCAATCTCATTATCAGTAAATTTTCTATCTATTATAATTTTTAAGTCCCTGCCAGCTGATTTGAACAATCCTGTTTTTTCGGCACCGTCCCAAAGATCTTTTATATCTGATTCATTGACATCTAATTTTCTTAGGAAGCCGCCTCGACCCACAAGTGCAGTATAAATTGATTGTTTAAATACGGAGTTGGGGGGGTAACCATAACAGACTGCAACATGAACGCCATCTTTGTCCACATTCATGGAAAAACCTTTTGTACCCCAATGGATAGGGAGGTTATTAACCTCTCCCAATTTCAATATTTCAAAAAATACATACCTGCCATTTTCATCCAATGAATTTACAAAACTTTCTTTATCAACTGTTGGCAGTGAACTTGAAGTAATTTGTTTTAATTGTGTTAATTCTCTACCTACAACAATATCATATGACAACAGATTTTTACCGTCTTGTGTTTGGAAAAATGAAAACTCCAAACATGTAACCTTTATTCCTTTTTTCCTTAAAAATGAGGATGTTTGCCTTATCTC
>OMKS01004359.1_pt1 | contig 10688 bp, 6 predicted proteins | sample 1674721 | NCBI WGS metagenome assembly OMKS01 (sample SAMN06264996, study PRJEB25208) | sediment metagenome | isolation source: hot spring sediment | place: USA: California | collected 2014-09-02 | reverse complement strand
CAACCGACGAACATCAACAACGTCGAGACCTACGCCAACGTCCCGCAAATTCTGCTCAAGGGCGGCGCGTGGTTCGCCTCGATGGGGACGGAGAAGAGCAAGGGCACCAAGACCTTCGCCATTGCCGGCAAGGTGAAGCACACCGGCCTGATCGAAGTCCCGCTGGGCGTCACCATCCGTGAGATTGTGTACGACATCGGCGGCGGCATCCTCAACGACAAGAAATTCAAGGCCGTGCAAACCGGCGGCCCGATGGGCGGCTGTATCCCTGAGAAGTACCTAGATATGCCGGTGGATTACGAAACGCTGGCCTCGGTCGGCTCCATTATGGGATCGGGCGGCTTCGTCATTATGGACGAGGACACCTGCATGGTCGATATCGCCCGCTTCTTTATGGAGTTCGTGCAGGATGAATCGTGCGGGAAGTGTGTGCCTTGTCGCGTTGGTACCCGCCGGATGCTGGAAGTCCTCAACGACATTTGCGAAGGTCGCGGCCAGCCCGGTGACATCGAACTCCTGGAAGAAATGAGCAAATCGATTGTGCGTGGGTCGCTCTGCGGTTTGGGCGCCGGTGCGCCGAACCCCGTGTTGAGCACGATCGAACACTTCCGCCACGAGTACGAAGCGCACATCTATGAAAAAAAGTGCCCGGCGAAGGTCTGCCGCGCGCTGATCGAGTACAAAGTCGATCCCGATTTGTGCATCGGTTGCACGCGCTGCGCCCGCAACTGCCCGGTCGACGCGATTGCCGGCGCGCCGAAGGAAAACCACGTCATCGACCCGACGATCTGCATCCGCTGTGGCATCTGCAAGCAGGTGTGCCCGGTGGCGGCGATTGATGTCTATTAGGGAGTGTAGAGTAAAGAGTAAAGAGTGAAGAGTAAAGAGTGAAGAGTGAAGAGCACTCATTTCTCATTACTCATTACTCATTTCTCATTACTCATTTCTCATTACTCATTTCTCATTTCTCATGACCCAAACAGGGAGGAGAATATGCCAGAAGGTTCAGCCTTGAATGAAATTATCGAAAAATACGGGGACGACCGCGAGGCGTTGGTGGAGATTTTGCGGGATGTTAGCCAAGCTGCTGGGCACGTCACGCCGGAGGACATGGCGACAATCGCCCAGCGGTTGGGCCTGCCCCAGAGCCAGGTACACAGCGTCGCCAGTTTCTACAGCCTCATCAGCCTCAAACCGATGGGAAAGCACGTGATCCGCTTCTGCCAGGACGCGCCGTGTCACGTCGCGGGCGGGCGGGAGGTCTGGGAGGCGTTGGAGCAAACGCTGGGCATTCCCTTCGGCGCGACGACGCTCGACGGGCAATGGACGCTGCTGACCACCAGTTGCATCGGCGCGTGTTCGGTCGGCCCGGTGATGATGGTAGATGACGAAGTGTACGGCAATTTGACGCCCGACAGGGTGCGCGAGATTGTCGCACAGGTAGGAGGTGGCGCATGATCCGCGCGACGATTTTGGTTTCGGGCGATCCCCAGAGCCTCGGCCGTGGCGCCGAGGACGTGAAGTTGGCGATTGAGGCGGAACTCTCGTTCTACGGCCTGGAAAACGAAATTGAGGTGGGCTTTGGCGGCGGGACGGCGCGCGCTGAGATGCTGCCCACCGTGAGCATTTACCCGGAAGGCGTGACCTACGGGCCGGTCAAACCGGCGGATGGCGCGTTGATCGTGGAAGAGCATCTCTACAAGGGGCGCGTCGTGGAACACCTGCTCACCCCGCCGGACGCGCTGGTGAGTGGTAGAATGGCCTCCCTGCCCGCCGGTAAAGAGGGCAAGCGTTACGCTGAAAAACGCGTGGTGCTGCGGCGCGTCGGCGTCATTGACCCCGGCAGCATCGAAGACTACGTGGCCCACGATGGTTACTTCGCCCTGGGACAGGCCGTGACCACAATGACGCCCGCGGAAGTGATGAATGTCGTGCGCGAATCCGGTTTGCAGGGGCGCGGCGGCGCGGGCTTCCCGGCGGGCCTCAAGTGGTCGTTCGTCGCCAGCCGCCCGGAAGCGGTCAAATACGTGGTCTGCAACGCCGATGAATCCGAGCCGGGCACGTTCAAGGATCGCATGATCCTGGAAGGCGACCCGCACGCCGTTCTCGAAGGGATGGCGCTGGCCGGGTACGCGGTGGGCGCGCACGAAGGTTGGATTTACATTCGCGGCGAGTACGTGCTCTCGAAGGAACGCCTGGAGCAGGCCATTCAACAAGCCGAAGAACTCGGCGTGCTCGGCGACGATATTATGGGCAGTGGCTTCTCGTTCCACATCCACGTCCACGCGGGCGCGGGGGCCTACATCTGCGGCGAAGAAACGGCCTTATTGGAAAGTATGGAGGGCAAGCGCGGCATCCCGCGCATCCGCCCGCCGTATCCCACCGTCTACGGCTATCACGGCATGCCCACCGTGGTCAACAACGTGGAGACGCTGGCGAACGTGCCGCCGATTGTGCTCAACGGCGCGGACTGGTATCGCACGCTCGGCACCAAGCGCAGCCCCGGCACGAAGCTGTACTCGGTGATGGGCGACGTGAACGTCACCGGCCTCATCGAGGTCCCGATGGGTATTACCTTACGCGAAGTCGTGGACATCTATGCCGGTGGGATGAAGGAAGGCAAGGCCTTCAAGTGCGCGCAGACCGGCGGCGCATCGGGCAGCATTATCCCGCCCGAATTTTTGGACACGCCCATGGATTTCGCCTCGATGGCCGAAAAGGGCGCGGGGCTGGGCAGCGGCGCGCTGTTGATCTGTAGCGAAGAGACCTGCATCGTCGATCTGGCGTCCGTATTGCTGCGCTTCTTCAAGACAGAATCGTGCGGCAAGTGTACGCCCTGCCGCATCGGGACGACGCGCTTGCTGGAGACGTTCGACCGGCTGCGCGTGGGTCAGGGCAAGGCCGAGGACCTCGCGGTGCTGGAAAGCATCGCGCAAAACATGTTCAAGACCTCATTCTGCGGTCTGGGCCAAGCGGCCCCCACCCCGGTCTTGACGGCGCTGCGCTTCTTCCGCGACGAAATCGCCGCCCACCTCGATGGTCACTGTCCCGCCGGCGTCTGCTCGATGCAAGCACCGCCCGCAGCGGCTAAAACGCGGCATAAGTATATTTCGTGAGTGGGTAAAGAGAAAAGAGTAAAGAGTAAAGAGAGAAAGTCCTCATTACTCATTACGCATTACTCATTACTGATTACTCATTACTGATTACTCATTACTGATTACTCATTACTGATTACTCATTACTGATTACCAATTACTAATTTCCAATTTCCAATTTCTAATTTTCCAGGAGGCATAACTCATGGTTCATATAACCATTAACGGCAAATCTATAGAAGTCCCGTCGGGCGTCACGGTGTTGACGGCGGCGCGGCAGGCGGGCATCGAAATCCCGACCCTGTGCGATCATCCCGATCTCACCCCTACCGGCGCGTGCCGCCTGTGCGTGGTGGAGGTGGAGGGGATGCGCGGCCCGGCGACGGCCTGTACGCTGCCGGTCAACGACGGCATGGTCGTCCACACCCACACGGAGCAGGTGGACACGTTGCGCAAGTTCGTGCTCTCGATGCTGCTCACCGATCACCCCAACGATTGTATGAAGTGTGAGGTAGACGGAGATTGCGAGTTGCAGCGTTGGGTCTACGAGTACGACGTGGAATGGCCGGAGCACAGCGGCGCGCGTCACAGCCGCCCCATTGACTCCGATCCCAACCCGGTCGTGTTCGTGGACATGAACAAGTGTATCCTCTGCGGGCGCTGTGTACGCACTTGCTCTGAAATCCAGAGCTGCGACGTGTGGAATTACTCCGAGCGTGGTTTCGACACGCTCATCGTGGCGGGCGCGAACCAGACGATGCTCGACGCCGGCTGCGAATCCTGCGGCAACTGTGTGGCCTACTGCCCCGTCGGCGCGCTGTTCGATAAGCCGTCCGTCGGTTGGGGGCGCGCGGCCTACCAGGAGAAAGTGCGCACCACCTGCACCTACTGCGGCGTCGGTTGCCAGTTCGACATCAATGTCAAGAACGGCAAGATTACGCGCGTTACCTCCACGCCTGAAGCGCCGGTCAACGGCCTGTCGCTGTGCGTCAAGGGGCGCTACGGGTGGGACTTTGTGGATCGCCCCGACCGCCTGACCGCGCCGCTCATCCGCGACGAGAGCGTAACCGATGGCCCGTGGCCCGGCTTCCGCGAGGCAAGCTGGGACGAGGCGCTCGATCTGGTGGCGGGAAAGCTCACGCACTACCGCGACACCTTCGGCCCGGATAGCGTGGGCTACCTGAGTTCGGCCAAGTGTACGAACGAAGAGAACTACCTGATGCAGAAGATCGCGCGCGCCATCGGCAAGACCAACAACGTCGATCACTGCGCGCGTTTGTGCCACGCCTCCACCGTCGCCGGGTTGGCGACCGTGTTGGGCAGCGGCGCGATGACCAACTCTATTGAAGATTCGACGATGCAGAGCAAGGTGCTCTTCGTTATCGGCTCCAACACCACCGAGCAGCACCCGGTCATCGGCACCAAGATGCGCAAAGCGGTGCGCGAGAACGGGACGAAGATCATCGTCGCCGACCCGCGCCGCATCAGCCTGACGCGCCTGCCCGGTTGCCTGCACATACAGCAGCGCCCCGGCACCGATATCGCGCTCGTCAACGGTCTCATGCGCGAGATTCTGGTGCACGGTTGGGAAGACACCGCCTACATTGAGGCGCGCACCGAGGGCTTCGAGGAACTGAAAGAAGCCGTGATGAAGTACACGCTGGAGAAGACCGAGGAAATCACCGGTGTGCCCGCCGCGAAGATCGCGGAAGCGGCGCGTATTCTGGGCGAGAACAAGCCCGGCGCGGTCTTCTGGTCGATGGGCATCACCCAGCACACCACCGGCGTCTACAACGTGATGTCGCTGGCGAATATGCAAATGCTTCTGGGCAACCTGGGCGTGGCCGGCGGCGGCGTGAATCCGCTGCGCGGGCAGAATAACGTGCAGGGCGCGTGTGACCTAGGTTGTCTGGTCAATGTTTACCCCGGCTACCAGGCTGTCACCAACCCGGATTTCAAGGCCAAGTTCGAGAAGGCGTGGGGCGTCGAGGGGCTGTCCGATAAGGTGGGCCTCACCGTCGTCGAGCAGATGAACGCCGCGCACGAGGGCAAGGTCAAGGCGCTGTTCGTGATGGCCGAGAACCCGATGACGTCCGACCCCGACCTCAACCACGTCAAAGAGGCGTTGGAGACGGTGGACTTCCTGGTAGTGCAGGAAATTTTCATGAGCGAGACGGCCAAGTTTGCGGACGTGATTCTGCCGGGCCTGTCGTTCGCCGAGAAAGAGGGCACGTTCACCAACACCGAGCGCCGCATCCAGCGCATCCACAAGGCCGTGGAAGGCCCCGGCATCGCCCGCCCGGACTGGGAAATCCTGTGCGAGATCGGCACGCGCATGGGCTATCCGATGCAGTATGCCAGCCCGGCAGAGATCATGGACGAAATGGCGCAGGTGACGCCGATTTACGCGGGCGTTCACTTCTCGCGGCTGGACGCGGGCGAGCAGCTTTGCTGGCCGGTAAAGGACGATACCCACCCCGGCACGCCGATCCTGCACGTGGGGCAGTTCTCGCGGGGCAAGGGCCTCTTCAAGGGACTGGATCACATCGAGCCGCGCGAAGCGCCCGACGCCGAGTACCCGTTCACGATGACGACGGGCCGCGTGCTCTACCACTGGCACGGCGGCGAGCAGACGCGCCGTTCCGAGAGCCTGATGGCGCTCTATCCGGAGGCGCTCGTGGAGATCAACCCGGCAGACGCCTCACGCATGGGCATCGTCGAGGGCGACCCGCTCAAGGTGGCCTCGCGGCGCGGCGAATTCCACGCCAAGGCGCAGGTGACGGAGCGCGTCGAGCCGGGCATTATCTTCGGCACCTTCCACTTCCCCAAGGGGAACGTCAACTGGGCCACCGGCGCGTTCCTCGATCCCATCGCGAAGATCCCAGAGTACAAGGTCACGGCGGTGAAGGTAGAGAAGGCATAGTTGCCTGTAGGTGCGACGCACTTCGGAAAGTGCGTCGCACCTATCATTCTATCTGTATAATGACAAACGCCCCTGGCTATTCCAGGGGCGTTTGTTTTTTCGCTGATTCGCTTTTCGCTTACTTCTTCTGTCCGCGCAAGTAGATGAACCAGTAGACCACGCCGACCATGACCGCGCCGCCGATGATGTTACCGATGGTCACGGGGAGCAGGTTCTTGAGGAAGAAGTTGCCCCAGGTCAGGTTGGCGAAGTCGCCGGCCGTCTTGCCAATCGTGTTCCAGAACGAGGCATTCGCGCCACCCTTGATGAACAGCCCTATCGGGACGAAGTACATATTGGCAATGCTGTGCTCGAACCCGGCCGCCACGAAGGCGGAGATGGGGAAGATAATGGACAAAATTTTGTCGGTGGTGCTGCGCGCCGAGAAGCAGAGCCACACAGCCATGCAGACCAGCGCGTTACACATCATACCCAACGCCACTGCCGGGACAAAATCGAGTCCAGACTTCGCGTTGGCGATGTTGAGCGCCATGAGGCCCACCGCTCCGCCGCCGAACGTCCACTGCTGGGTGAAGTACATGATGATGGCAGTCGCCACGGAGCCAACGAAGTTGCCCGCGTAGACGATGCCCCAGTTGCGTAACAACTGCGCGGTCTTGATCTTCTTGTTGGCCCACGCCATAATGATGAGGTTGTTGCCGGTGAACAATTCCGCCCCGCCGACGATGACCAGAATAAGACCGAGGCAGAAGACCAGCCCGCCAAGTAAGCGTTGAATACCGTAGGGGACGGGATTCGCGCCGCTGCCGAGGCCCGCCAGAACGGTGGTGCAGAAGACCGCGCCCAGGCCGATGAACGCGCCGGCCAGAACCGCCAATGCAAATAACTGCATTGCGTCACCGGTGGCTTTCTTCACGCCGACCGCCTCCGCCTTAGTAGCCATTTCCCCTGGTAACAATGCATCCAACTTGACTTCTGGTACAGGTAATGATGAATTCGCCATGTGTATTTTCCTCCTGAAGATAAAAGATTAGAAACGCAACACCTTAATTGTATCAAAATCATAGAAAAAGCCAAATCGCTTGCGACCTAAAGGTCGGGGATAAGGTGGGTATTTTTGTGGCGGGGGTAGAGCCCCCGCCACAAAAATACCCATTAAAAAAGCCGCTTTAGCGGCAAAATGACGCGCAAATGTCTCTTGGTTCCCGAGAATGATAAGGCCCTGAAAAGTGGTACAATAGACACCTGTGGAGCAGAAGATGATATGGAGTGGAATCGTCCTGGCCGGCGGAAGCAGTCAGCGAATGGGCATGGACAAGCGTTTCTTAACCATTCAGACGCAACCGTTGATCGTCTGGGTCATAGAGCGCCTGCGCGCTTTGGTGGATGAAGTGATCGTGGCGGCGCTCGACCCCGCGATACTCGACGGCATTGCGGCGCGCGTGGTGACGGACGTCTATCCGGGCCAGGGCGTTTTGGCCGGGCTGCACGCCGGTCTGGCCGCGGCGCGGTCCGAATGGGCCGTCGCTGTGGCAGGGGATATGCCGCTGCTCGATCCGGCGCTGCTCCGGGCGATGATGCGCCTGGCGCAGGATCGCGAAGCCGATATCATTGTACCCCAATGGGAAGGTAATCTGGAACCGCTCCACGCTCTTTACCGCCCGTCCGCCTGTGCTCCTGCCGTCGAAGCCGCGCTCCAGGCGGGCAAACGGCGCATCGTCGCCTTTTATCCCGATGTGCGCGTCCACGTCATCCCGCAGGACGAGATCGTTCGCTGGGACCCCGAAGGCCGTTCGTTCTTCAACGTGAACACGCCGGAAGACTGGTCGCTGGCCGTGCGTCTGCTCGAGAAGTCCCGCCCCAGCTAACCGTTTCCCTGTTACTTTTTGTGCCCAACAACGACGTAGTTTATGTGTATGTCATTCGAAGGAGGATAACCCATGAAAACCCGATCTGATTACAAAGGGCATTTTGCCCTGCTTGCCCTGGTCTTGCTGCTGACCATCGGCTGCCAACTGTTTTCGCCAACGGCGACCCCCATCTCCACCACAGAGACGCCGCCCACTGCTGCCGTTGAACCGCCCACCGCCGAACTCACGCCGGAAACGCCGGTCACACCACCCCCTGACATTCCGGCGGTGCAACCGCACGCCAAGTCGGCCTTTGCGGCGTACAATCCGCAGCCGGTGAACGTTACCCCGGCACTGGACCAACCGGCCATCGCCCCCGACCTGAGCAACGTCCACGTGCCCATGCCGCTGTCGGCGGAGCAGCTCGCGCGCCTGGCCCGCGATGGCGTCGCTGCCAGTCCCGGCTTGCAGGAGAAGGAATTCTTCACCGTGTACGAGAAAGCGCGCTACGCCAACGTCCCCATCTTCATCACCAGTGACTCGCTGCTGCACGTCTATCACCTCATGTTCGACAAGACGCTGCGCACCGCCGAGGTCGAGTACTTCTACCCGCTGCTGCAATCGCTCAACCGCGCGCTCATTGTCACCGCCGACGCGCAGTACCAGCAATTGCGCGGCACGCCGTGGGAGGACGCGGCTTTGCGCACCGTCGCCTTCATTGCCGTGAGCGGCAGGCTCGCCGACGCCGAGTTCCCCATCCCCGACTACGCCGCCGCACTGGCCGAAGCCGAAATCGCCAACGTCGAGACGGCGCCCGGCATCGAATTCTCGCCGCTCTTCCCCGGCCTGGAGTTCGGCGAGGATTACACCCAGTACATCCCACGCGGGCACTACACCCGCAGCGACGCGCTGAAAGCCTACTTCAAGAGTATGATGTGGTACGGGCGGATGACCTTCCGTCTGAAGACCAAGAATGCCGACGTGGGCCGGGCCGAGACGCGCTCTGCGCTGCTGCTGGTGCAAGCGTTGCGCAACACCCAGGTGGGGGAACGCCCCGCGCTGGACGTGTGGGCCGACCTCTACGATCCCACCGCTTTCCTCGTTGGGCGCAGCGACGACCTCACCGCGCTCGATTACATCCCGGTGATCGACGCCGTCTACGGCGAGAATCCGGCGGTGGCGACACTCGTCGATGACGCCAAACTTGACACCTTTATCGCTGCCACCGACGCGCTGCCCGCACCGCGCATCCTCGGCCTAGTTATCCGGGATACGGACGACGAGACCGAACAGACCAAGGGCCTGCGTTTTATGGGACAGCGCTTCGTGCCCGATGCCTACATCTTCCGCCAGCTCATCTACCGCAATGTGGGCACCCGCGCGGACCGGCGGGGATTGCCCAAAGGGCTGGACGTCTTCGCCGCGATGGGTTCGGAGCGCGCTTACGAGCTGCTGGACGCGATGGGCGAGACCCACTATCTGAGCTACACCCTGCAAATGGACAAGATGCGCGCCTGGACCGGCAGTCTCACGGAAGAGGATTGGACGGAGACGGTCTACAACGCCTGGCTCTACACCTTCTACCCGCTCATCGAAGCGCCCGGCCCGGGCCATCCTGCCTTCATGCAATCCACCGCCTGGCGCGACAAGCAATTGCACACCGCTTTGGGCAGTTGGGCTGAACTGAAGCACGACACCATCCTCTATGCCAAGCAAACCTACGCCGAGATGGGCGCCGGCTGGATGCCCACCCCGCCCGATCCGGTTCCGGCGCGGGGTTACGTGGAACCGGTCCCGGAGTTCTACGCCCGGCTGGCGGCGCTGGCGACGATGACGCGCGAAGGTCTGGCCTCCCGCAGTCTGCTTGGCGAGCAGGACGCCGACAGCCTCGCGCGCATCGAAAACCTGGCGTTGGCGCTCAAAGCGATGGCGGAGAAACAACTGGCCGGCATCCCGCTCACCGAGGATGAACACCATCGCATTCGCTTCTACGGCGGCGAGTTGGAACATCTGGTGATGGCGTCTGCCGATACACCGTCCGGCGAACCCGGCGCTATCCCCTACATGGACGAGGATCCGCAGGCCGCGGTCATCGCCGACGTCGCCACCGACCCTGACCCCGACAGCGATGGGGTGCCGAACCCGGTCGTGTTGGAAGTGGGTGTCGGGCGCATCAACGAGATTCACGTCGTCGTCCCGCTGGTCGAAGAGGATGGCAGCCTGCGCCTGCAAGTTGCCAGGGGCGGCATCTTCTCATACTACGAATTCCAATGGCCCGCCGAAGACCGCCTGACCGACGAGAAGTGGCAGGCGATGCTGGACGACGGTACCGCGCCGCCGCCGCCCGATTGGATCGAGAGCTTCTACACGCCGGAAGGCGAATATCACGATTTGCAGGCGGCGCTCTACCGCTTCCAGCGGGGGTGGGTCAACGCCGTTTTCTACCTGGATACGCAATACGTGGCGTCTGACTACAACCGGTTGGCGAGCGGCGCGGCTCTGGACTTTATCAACGCCGAAATCGCCGCCTTGCGTGCGGAGAAACACTTCGAGGGACGGCAATGGGTGGGGACCACCTACCGCTCCTTTGACCGGCAATCCGCGAGCCTTGCGGTCGTGACGGTGCGGGAGACCTGGCAGGATACGCTCTACGCCTACAGCCGCGCCGAGCATCCCGCCGAAACCGGCGACGAGGGCGATATACAGGAAATCGGCGCGCGCGGCCTCTACACCCTCGACGTGACCTACACTCTGGAGCGCAGCGGCGCTGATTGGATCGTGACGCGCATCGTCGTCGCCAACGCGCGCCCCGCGTGGTGA
>OMKS01004356.1_pt1 | contig 10696 bp, 8 predicted proteins | sample 1674721 | NCBI WGS metagenome assembly OMKS01 (sample SAMN06264996, study PRJEB25208) | sediment metagenome | isolation source: hot spring sediment | place: USA: California | collected 2014-09-02 | reverse complement strand
GTATAAATGAAAGCTATTGATATTGCCACCACCAACCATGTGTCGCCCGAGGATGTGATAACCATCTGTTCCGACCTGGGTATCCCCTGTGATACTCCGGAAGCGGATCTTTCAGAGAAAGACGTGTTTCTCATAGAAAAAAAAATAGAAGTCATAAAAGAGCAGAGGGCGAAAGCGGCGAAAGAGCTCATCAAAAGAAAAAATGAGCGGGGGGATAAGTCCGGGGCGAAAATCAAGCTTAAAAGAAAAGTACACGTCTCAAAAGAGCTTATAAAGGAAAAGCAGGAAGAGGAAGCACGCAAGAAGAAAAGCGAGCAGGAAAAAGGGCCGGCCGGAAAGGCGCCCACGGAAAAAGCGGAACCAAGAAGAACTGAACAGGCCGCCGGCAGTAAGCCCGGAGCACCCGGCGACCGGCCGCGTGCGCATGATAAAAAAGCGCCGCCGGCGGGAACCAGGGACCGCAGGCCCCCTGGAGCCGATACCAGGCGGGACAGGGACCCCGGCGCCCCGGAAAAGCCCGCTGAAGGCAAAGACGCGGGGGTGCTGGCTGAAAAGGAAAAAAGAAAAAAGTCCAAAGAGAAAGAAAAGGAAAAAGACACCAAGAAGAGCCTCTATAAACAGAAGGTAGAAAAGCCAGAGAAAGACATCTTCCGAAAGAAGAAACCCGGCAAGAGAAGCGAGCCGGAGGTACAAAAGCCGGCGGTAACGCCGAAGCTGATCGAGATTACCGAAAGCATATCGGTGGGCGACCTGGCGAAAAAATTGAACGTCAAGGTCAAAGAGGTCATAGCCAAGCTTATGCGGCTGGGCATGATGGCCACCATAAACCAGATTGTAGACGCCGAAACCGCCGAAATACTTTGCACGGAGTATGGAACAGAAGTGCGGGTGGTTTCGCTGTACGATGAAACCGTCATTAAGCAGGCCCAGGTCGACAAGACCGAGGACAACATCAAACGACCGCCCATCGTGACGGTCATGGGCCATGTGGACCACGGGAAAACAAAGCTGCTGGACGCGATCCGGCAGACCAATGTTACAGAAGGAGAATTCGGCGGTATTACCCAGCACATAGGCGCCTACACCGTTGCCATAAACGAACAGCAGATTACCTTTCTGGACACTCCCGGACACGAAGCGTTTACCACCATGAGGGCCCGCGGAGCCAGCGTGACCGATATCGTCGTTCTGGTGGTGGCCGCTAATGACGGCGTCATGCCCCAGACGATTGAGGCGATCAATCACGCGAAGGACGCCGGTGTCCCCATAATTGTGGCCATAAACAAGATTGATTTACCCGATGTGAACATCCAGAAAATTAAACAGGAACTCGCCAATTATGAACTGGTCCCTGAGGAATGGGGCGGGACCACTCTTTTCGCCGAGGTGAGCGCCAAGCAGAAAATCAACATCAACGAGCTTCTCGAATTGATACTCATCCAGGCCGAGATGCTGGAGCTGAAGGCCAACCCGACCATATTCGGCAGCGGCACCATTATTGAATCAAAAATCGATCCGGGCCGCGGGCCGGTAGCTACCATCCTGGTGCAGAACGGCACGCTGGGCACCGGCGATTTTTTTCTCGCCGGGGTCTATTCGGGGAAAGTCAGGGCCATGTTCAACGATCAGGGCCTGCCGGTGAACGAGGCCCCACCCTCGACGCCGGTTGAAGTGCTGGGCATATCCGGGGTCCCTTCGGCGGGAGATCCTTTTCAGGTGGTTGAGTCGGACAAATACTCGAAGCAGATTTCCCAGAAGAGAATGGAGTTGCGCCGCATCGAGTCCGCGAAAAAGATTCGCAAGGTAACCCTGGAAGACCTCAATGAGATGATCAGGGTGGGGGAAGTCCAGGAGCTCAGGGTTATTATCAAGGCGGATGTGGACGGGTCGGTCCAGGCGCTCAAAGAGGCCCTGGAGAAGCTTTCCACCGACGAGGTCAAGGTCAAGGTTATTCACGCCGGCACCGGGGGCATCAATGAGTCGGACGTCATGCTGGCGTCGGCGTCAAATGCCATTGTCATAGGGTATCACGTGCGGCCCACGGCCAGGGTGACAGAGATAGCGGAGAAAGAAAAAGTTTCCATAAAGTTCTTCAATATAATATTCGAGGTGACCAATTCCATACGCTCCGCCATGGAAGGGATGCTCGCCCCGGAGATAAAGGAAGAGGTTGTCGGCACCGGCGAGGTGCGGCAGGTGTTCAAAATATCGAAATTCGGCACTGTGGCCGGTTCCATCGTGCTCACGGGGAAAGTGCAGCGTAAGAACAAGATGCGGCTTATCAGGGACGGCGTGGTGGTCTTTGACGGCACCATGCGGTCGCTCAAGCGGTTCAAAGACGACGCCAGTGAGGTCGATGCGGGCCAGGAATGCGGTTTCGCCCTTGACGGGTATAACGACATTAAGGAAGGGGACGCCTTTGAGGTATATCGGACCATTGAAGTGACGAAGACCCTGGATTAAATCATTCTTCAATGACGGCGCATAGAAAAGAAAAACTGGAGGAGCTGATCCGGCGTGTTGTCGCCGAAGCTCTTTTAAAGGACATCAAGGACCCGCGTATAGGTTTCACTACCGTCACGCGGGTCAAACTGGCGAAGGATTACTCGGTCGCCGACGTGTTCATTTCAGTCATGGGAGCTGAAGATGAGGTAAAAAAATCCATGGCAGGGCTGGAGTCGGCAAAGAGCTATATGCAGTTCATCGTGGGCAGGGAAGTGCGGTTGAGGTCGACCCCGAAGATCAAATTCCACCTGGACCGCTCCATTGAGGAAGGAGTGCGCATGGTGGATGTCATAGACAAATTGACGGGAGAAACAACCGTACATAGAAGTGATGACAATGATGAAAACGATGAAAATGACAGGGGGGATTCTCGGTAACCCGAAGTGGGAAAGGATATACTGAACGATGCCGTCCTGCTGCTGGACAAGCATGAAGGTATTACATCGTACGACGCTGTCGAAGAAGTTAAAAGAATATCAGGTATCAGAAAGATCGGGCATTCCGGTACAATCGATAAATTCGCGTCCGGGTTGCTGGTACTGTGTACGGGCCGCGCCACCAAGCTCACCAGGTATTTTCTTGACGGCAACAAGCGGTACAGGGGTGTTATCAGGCTGGGAATACGCACCGATACCTGCGATTCTGAAGGAACGGTAATTTCCAGAATTCCCTGCCCTCCACTGGATTCTTCGCGTCTGGCGGGCCTTGTCGGCAGGTTTATGGGTGCTCAGTTTCAGGTGCCGCCGGTGTACTCGGCGCTGAAAATCGACGGCCGCAGGGCTTCAGACCGCGCCAGGGCAGGAGAGCAGGTGGAGCTCCAGCCGCGCAGGGTCGTCATAAAGGAGCTTGCTGTCGTAGAGCATGACCCCGAAGCCGGCACCCTGACCGTGGACGTACTCTGCTCAAAGGGAACATACATACGCGCTCTGGCCAGGGATATCGGAGACGAACTGGGCTGCGGGGCCCATCTGACGGGGTTGAGGAGGACCGCCTCGGGGCATTTCAGGGTGGAGGACGCGATCGGTATTGATGAGTTGAGGGAGTTTGTGCGGACCGGTCGTTCGAAGGGAGCCTTTGTGCGCGGCCCCCTGGAGTCACTGGGCTTTATGAAACGGATAGTGGTGAAGGAAGAAGCCGTACCGAAGATTCTGAACGGAGTGAGGTTCGTAAAAGAAGATATCCTGGCGGTGGAAACGGAGGGAGAGGAGCCGTTTATAATACTGGACGGCTCCCAAAATCTTATTGCCATCGCCGGTGTCGATATCGATAATTGGTCGGTCAGTTACTTGAATGTTTTCAGCAGCTGACCCCGTGCCGCAGGCGCAGCCGGGCGGTGCCGGATATCAGGAAAATGAGGGCATGCCCTTTAAAATCATGGTACCATACTATAGTGTGAGGAGGATTTCAACACATCATGCGTCAGAAACAGGAAATAATCGACCAGTATAAAAGGCATGAAAAGGATACTGGTTCTCCGGATGTGCAGATCGCCATTTTGACCGGGCGTATCAATCATCTGACCGAGCATTTCAAGATCCACAAGAAAGACTTCCATTCGAGAAGAGGTCTCCTTAAACTTGTGGGACAGCGCAGAAGACTTCTGGATTACCTCAAGAAAAACGACCTTGAAAAATACAGAAGCCTTATTGAATCCCTTGGACTCAGGCGTTAGACAGAATCGTGTATCGCGCGCCGTGTACATAAGCGGATTCAAGAGAGAAATTTGAGAAGAGGTAATGAAATGAGTGTGGATGTCAGCGCGGAAATAGGGCGCGATAAAATCAAATTTAATACGGGATACCTGGCGAAACAAGCGGACGGTTCGGTTGCCGTGGCGTGCGGTGAAACCATGGTATTCGCTTCGGTTGTCGCTTCGAGGAAAGCGGTGGAAGGCCAGGATTATTTTCCACTAATGGTGGACTATCGTGAAAAATTTTACGCTGCCGGCAAGATTCCCGGCGGTTATATTAAAAGAGAAGGCAGGCCGAGTGACCGCGAAACTTTGACGAGCAGGCTTACCGACAGGCCCCTGCGGCCCCTGTTTCCAAAGGATTTTGTTAACGATGTCCAGATAATCATCTACGTTTTTTCTTCGGACCAGAAGTTTCAGACCGATGTGCTGGCGATAAATGCCGCTTCGGCCGCCCTGATCATTTCGGGTATTCCGTTCAAGGGACCCGTCGGGGCGGTGCGGGTCGGACGGATAGGCGGCGAGTATGTCATCAACCCCACCTTCGACGAAATGGAAAAGAGCGATATCGACCTGATGGTGGCAGGCACGAGCAAAGCGGTGACGATGATCGAGGGTCTGGCGAAAAATGTCAGCGAGGACGACATGGCGGGGGCCGTGGAGTTCGCCCATGAGAACATTAAAACTCTCTGCGCCGCCCAGGAAGAACTGCGCAGCCAGGCGGGAAAACCCCTCATGGCCTATACCCCGAAAAAAGTCGACCAGGCACTCAGGGACGAGCTCAGGGAACGCTACCTGGGCGATATCAGCGACCTCATTAACGTGAAGGAGAAAAAAGCAAGGGAAGACGCCTTCAACGCTATCGTCGAGAAAGCGAAAACCGATATGGCGGAAAAGTATCCCGACTCCATCAATCAGGCCGCGGCCCTGCTGGACGACCTGGATTACGAAGTCATGCGCAAGAACATCCTGAACAACAACCTGAGGGCTGACGGAAGGGGGTTGAAGGACATCCGTCCCATCGATGTGATAGTGGGGGTGCTTCCGCGGGCCCACGGTTCGTCCGTATTCACCCGCGGGCAGACCCAGAGCCTGGGAGTCGTCACCCTCGGCACGGTAAGGGACTCACAGCGGCTGGACGCGCTGGAAGGCGAAAGCTTCCGCCGGTTCATGCTGCATTATAACTTTCCTCCCTTTTCAGTGGGAGAAACCGGGAGGGTGGGAGGCACCGGCCGGCGCGAGATAGGCCATGGAATGCTGGCCGAGAGAGCGCTGGACTACGTGCTGCCTGACCAGATGAGCTTTCCCTACACCATCCGGGTCGTTTCTGAAATACTGGAATCCAATGGTTCATCCTCCATGGCGTCGGTGTGCTCCGGCTCGCTGGCGCTTTATAATGCCGGCGTGCCTATCAAGTCGGCGGTTGCCGGAATCGCCATGGGCTTGATCATGGAAGAGGACCGCTACGCAATCCTCAGCGATATAATGGGCCTTGAGGACCATCTCGGCGACATGGACTTCAAGGTGGCGGGCACCGCCGACGGCATTACCGCTTTCCAGCTGGACATAAAGATTGAAGGGATCACGCCCGAGATAATGAGAAAGGCGCTGGAACAGGCCCGGGAAGGACGGCTTCACATCCTTGAAAAAATGAACGCCGTTATTTCCGAACCGGAAAAGGAGCTTGCTCCTCACGCGCCCCGCATCACCGTGATCACCGTTGAGGTCGATAAAATCGGCGGCATCATAGGACCGGGCGGGAAAATCATCAAGGCGATCATTGAAGAAACCGGCGCCGATATCGACATTGAGGATGACGGCACCGTCTGTATCTCGGCCCCGGACAAAGAATCCATCGACAAGGCCATCGCAAAAATCCGCGCCATAACCGAAGATGTCATGGTGGGAAAGATCTACAGCGGCAAGGTGAAAAAGGTCATGGAATACGGCGCCTTTGTGGAGATCCTTCCGGGCAAGGAAGGCCTTATCCACATTTCGAAACTGGATTTTCAGAAAGTCAACAAGGTCTCCGACGTGCTCAAGGAAGGCGATGAGGTGCCGGTGAAAGTGATCGGCATCGACCGTCAGGGCAGAGTGGACCTGAGCAGAAAGGATGCCCTCAAACAATAAGGCCGGTCACTTTTTATGATCAAATACTCACTGGAAAACGGCATGACCGTGCTCCTTCAGCCCGTGGAAGGGGTCGTATCAATATCGGTGGGTTTATGGATTAAAACCGGCTCACGGGACGAGCGGGAAAACGAGAGAGGCTATGCTCACTTTGTCGAGCATATGCTCTTCAAGGGCACCAGTCAGTACTCCGCGAAGGACATTGCCCGTATCGTCGACCGGGTGGGGGGGCAGCATAACGCCGCTACCAACCGGGAGTATACCTGCTACTATATTAATGTGGTCTCGGATTTTCTGGACATGTCGGTGAAACTGATCGCCGACATGTATTACAATTCCCTTTTCGACGATGACGAAATCGGCAAAGAGAAAAACGTCATTATCGAAGAGATCAGGATGTATGAAGACACGCCGGACGAGCTCATCCATGACGTGTTCATGGAATGCATGCTCGCGCGGCACCCGCTGGGGCATTCCATACTGGGAACACAGGCTTCCATAAAAGGGACAAACAGGGAAAAACTGGTGGGTTTTTACCAGGACCATTACGGAACCGATAATGTCGTGTTCGTCATCGTCGGCAATTTTAATATTGAAGAAGCCAGAGCCTCCATAGACCGTTATTTTCAGGGTTCTTTCGGCAGGACCGACGGGCGCTTGCCGACCCATGACCCTTCGCCCGGGAAAATCCGCCGTCGTCATATTCCCAAAGACCTGGAGCAGGTGCATTTCTGCCTTGGAACCGAAGGGCTTAAAAGAGACGATGATTCGCGCTGGGGCCTTTACATTTTAAGCACCATCCTGGGCGGCAGCATGTCCTCGCGGCTTTTTCAGAACATCAGGGAAAAAGAGGGCCTCTGCTATTCGGTATATTCGTTTCATTCCTCATATAAGGAACGGGGAATTTTCGGGATCTATTGCGGCACCTCCCCCGAGAATTATGATCGTGCGCTGGAGCTTATCCTGAAAGAATGCAGGGCCGTGGTGGAAACGGGTATAACGGCCGAGGAACTGGAGGACGCGAAAACTTTTATGATCGGGAACCTGGCCCTGAGCCTGGAAAGCAACGAGGTGAGAATGGGGCAGCTTGCAAAAAATGAGATGGTCTATGGCCGTGATTTCCCTTTCCTGGAAATAGCACAGAAGATCAATTCGGTCACCCTTGACGATTTTAACCGCATAGGACATTACCTTTTCGCCGATAAAGAACTCACCCTCGTTACCATCGGGAAACTCCCTTCCGGCGTTGAGGATGTCGCCTCTATACGGATTTGATAAAAACTGCTTGAAATAATTTCCCACACTTTCATGATACTCTGAGTCGGTGATTATTGACAGAAATGCCGGCGCTACCGGATTGACCACCGCCTCTCTCGGCGGGATAATCCTGAAAAAGCATAAACAGCAAGAGGTCCCAATTATGGCAGGCAAAGGCGATGCCGTTAACAGCACCATAGGCGAAGGCTCGATTTTTGAGGGGAAATTCTACATCAGCGGTTCCCTGAAAATTGACGGGAAGTTCGAGGGGGAAATAAGAACCGATGAGGAACTGGTGGTCGGGGAAACGGGTAAGGTAAGAACCAATATTAACGCGAGGTCGGTGGTGGTGGCCGGTACCGTTATCGGCAATATCCGGGCTGAGGACGAGGTTCGCCTGCTGGAAACCGGGAGGGTCATGGGGGACATTGTCACACCGACCCTGTCGATACAACGGGGAGTCATGGCCCAGGGGCATATTACCATCACCGGTGGACAGAAAAAGGACGTCAAAAAGGCCATAGAGGAGTCGTTTAACAGCGGCGGGGACAAATTCTCCGATAAGGCCGTTAAATAAAACCGTGGTTTACTCCGATACTTTTATTATGGATTTATACGGGTCCGCATATCGGCATATTAAATTTGATGAAACATTTCCGGTCTAAAACATACAGATTCGGTAAATTCACCGTTTCACTCTCGTCTGAAAGCACGGTGATTTTTTATCGGGGGAATCGGAAGATTTATCTCTACACTTTTTCCGGCAATCCCCTGTCCCCTTTTATACGCCGGCTTTCAAAACAACAATTGAGTAAAGTGACTGTGCCCAGGATCCGGCTGAAGGCGCCAAATCCCGGCATTAAAAACATATTCAAACTTCCCTCCAGCGCCGGCGCGGTAAAAATTTCCCTGGTCGTGGTTTTACTTGCCGGAGCGGTGTTTCTGGGCCGATATTACTTTTCCGGCAACGAGCGACGGCCGGCCGACATCACCGACGAGGAACAGAAAAACCGGCTGATCCAGTCGGCCCAGACCGACTATTCGCATCCGGAGAGCCAGTCCCGATTGATGATACGGATTCATCGCGTGCGTAAGGGCGATACCCTCAGTGAAATCGCCCGGGAATACGGCGTTTCAATGGATACGATCTGCGGAAACAACAAACTGCTTTCCTATGACATTATCCATGAAGGGACTCTGCTGAAAATACCGAATAAGGACGGTATACTTCACACCATCACGAAAGGCCAGAATATTCATTCCATCGCGAAGAAGTATAAGATTTCTGTTCCAAAAATCCTTGCGGAAAACAGTGTTAAAAACAGCGATTTTCTCCCGGTAGGGGAAGACATTTTCCTTCCGGACGCGAAGCCGCTCAACCTGGTGCCCGGATTTTTATGGCCCACCGCCTCCAGAAGAATAACCTGCGGTTTCGGCTGGAGAAGAAACCCCTTTAACCCAGCCCAGTTCGAGTTTCACAAAGGTATCGACATCAGGGCGAATTATGAATGGGTGCGGGCGACTAAATACGGGAAAGTGACCTATACGGGATGGCTGGGTGGATACGGGAAAACCGTACTCATCGCCCACCCGGACGGCTGGAAGTCCCTGTACGGCCACCTGTCCAGTATTAGTGTGAAAGTGGGCCAGTATGTCAAGCAGGGGCAGTATGTCGGCAAAAGCGGCAATACGGGCCGATCGACCGGGGCCCATCTGCACTTCGAGTTAATTAAAAGTGGAAGACACCACAATCCAAATCGTTATATCCGCTGAACGCGGGAGTCGGTCCATTCCCACACCATCATTAAAAAGTACTTGCCCAGGAAGCCGGGCCCATTAATCAATATTCCCTGAATTGGACCACAGGGAGGCAGACATGCTGGAGAACGTGAATTTTCTTTGCGAGATCGGTACCGAGGAGATCCCGGCGGGATATATTCCTCCCGCCATTGAGTTTATGCGCGGTGAATTCGGGAAGAGGCTGAAAGAAAACCGGATCGGTTTCGACGGAGTGGACGTTATGGCGACCCCCAGGAGATTTGTTATTCTCGGGAGCGGCCTCAGCCAGTCCCAGAGCGAAGAAGAAATAGAACTGAAAGGTCCGTCCCACAGGGCGGCCTATGATGCCGACGGTAATCCCACCAGGGCGCTGGAGGGTTTCCTGAAAGGTAACGGCCTGGATGCCGGCGATGTCTACAGGCGGGAAACCGACAAGGGCGACTATATGTTCGCCAGAAAAAAACTGGAGGCCCGTCCTGTAGAGGCCCTCATTCCTGAAATTGTAGAGGCGCTGGTTAAATCGACCCATTTTCCCAAAAAAATGAGATGGAGCGATAAGAAGATCGCCTTCCCCCGACCTATCGCCTATTTCCTGATTCTCTTTAACGACAGGGTGGTCCCCTACGAGATAGAAGGAATCACCTCGTCCAACATGACGAGAGGGCATTATATTCAGCACAACCGAATGGTGGAAATTCCCTCTATCGGGAAGTACGAAAGTATACTGGAATCCAGCGGAGTTATTGTCGACCATCGAAAGAGGAAGGAGACCATACAGGCCTCTCTTGAAAAAGCCGCCGCGGACCTGGGCGGAAATCTCGTGGCTGACGAGGAACTGCTGGAGACGGTGTGCTTTCTTGCCGAAAACCCTGTGGTCGCGACCTGCTCCTTCGACCCGGATTTTCTGGAAATACCCGACATCGTCCTCATTACAGAGATGAAGGAGCACCAGAAATATTTCGCCGTTCGCGACCGGGAGGGAAGTCTTATGCCCAATTTTCTGGTTGTTTCGAACAATCCGGTGACGCCCAATGTCAGGGCAGGCAATGAAAGGGTGATAACCGCCCGTTTCAACGATGCCCGGTTTTTCTTCAACGAGGACAGGAAAACCAGGCTGGCCGATAAGGTCGAATCGCTGAAAAGCGTTCTTTTCCATAAGGAGCTGGGGACCATCTACCAGAAAACCGAAAGAATCAGGGTCATCGCGGAGAATCTCGCCGCGATTTTCAACTGCGGTACGGAGACCGCCAAAAAAATCGAGAGGGCTGTGCTGCTCTGTAAGACCGATCTAAACACGGCGATGGTATTCGAATTTACGTCGCTGCAGGGGAAAAT
>OMKS01004355.1_pt1 | contig 10696 bp, 7 predicted proteins | sample 1674721 | NCBI WGS metagenome assembly OMKS01 (sample SAMN06264996, study PRJEB25208) | sediment metagenome | isolation source: hot spring sediment | place: USA: California | collected 2014-09-02 | reverse complement strand
CTCGTCGCCCTCGCGGTAGCGCGTCGGCACGGCGCCCGTTATCAGCGCGTGCATCGTCTCGGCGACGTCCCCTACCGAGACCCCCAGCTTGGCGGCCCGCTCGCGGTCGACGAGCGCCCGGTACTCTGGCTTGGTCATGTCGATCGAGACGTGGATGTTGGCGAAGTAATCCAGTTCGTTCATCGCCGCGGCGGTCCGCCGCGCCTGTTCGTGGAGGGTCCCGAGATCGGGGCCCTTGATCCGGACCTCGATATCGGCGTCGCCCAGCTTGCGGATGCCCCTGACCCGCATCTGCGAGACCATCACCGCGCCGCCGGGAACGGCGACCGTGGCCATCTTCGGGCGCAGCCGGTCGATGTACTCCTGCGTGCCGATCCCGCGCCGGCCTCGCGGTACGAGCTGGATGTTGATCTCGCCCTCGTTCGCTATCTCGTAGGTGAAAAGTCCCATGACCTTGCCGCCCGCCAGCGTGAAGGCGCTCTCGATAAGCTCGTCGCCGGCGATGCGCCGTTCTATTTCGCGCAGGATCCGGTCGGTCTCCGCGACGGCGGCGCCGGTCGGCAGCCTCGTCTTGACCATGATCCTGCCGTCGTCTACCTGCGGCAAAAACTCGCTTCCCAGCCGCCCGAAGAGCAGAGCGGCGGCCGCGAGAACGAGGCCGAAGGCGACAACGACGATCTTTCGGCGGCCGAGGGCGCGCCGCAGCATGCGCTCGTAACCGCCGGTGATCCGCTCGAAGAAACGCTCGAAGCGCCTCGGCGCGCGCCGGCCTTCCGCGCCGCGCCCCAGGATCGCGGCGGTGAGCATCGGCGTGACCGATACGGCCACGGCGAGACTGACCGTAACGATGCCGGCGATGACCAGGATCAGTTCGCGAAACAGCAGGCTCGTGAGCCCCGGCACGAGCAGGAACGGCACGAACAGGGCCAGAAAAGACAGCGTCGCGAACGGGTTGGGCAGGCGCGAACCCCAGACGCGCGCCTTCTCGGTCAGCCGGCGCAGGTCCGCGGCCACGCTCTCGGCCGGCGCATCGGCCATCAGGCCGGCGACCGGCAGTTTCAGGCTCGCCGCCACCCGGCCGCGGGCGACCGCGACCATCCCGCCGCCGATCCGCTTGAGCTCCTTCGCGGCGGCCAGCATGTCCTCGTCACTCGCCCCGACGACAATGATGTTGTGGGAATCGTGGGCCACCGTCGTGCCCAGCGCGCCCTGCTTGAGCCCGAAGCCGGCGACAAGGCCGAGCCCGACCCGGCCGGTCGCCCGGTGCCGCTCGATGACCGCCAGCTTCAGCAGGTCGCGCTCGCTGTCGGCGACGACCTCGCCCTGCCGCACCGTCGGGCGCAGGATGTGCTGTTCGGTCACGATCTGGTCCGGCACGACCCGGATGACCCGGCACAGTTCGCCGTCCGCCTTGATGTGGAATATGCCCCGAACGAGACGCCCCGGTCTGACCGTGCCGGTGACGCTCCGGTCACGCAGGGGCTTCAGCTTCACCACCGGCCGACCCTCCTCGGCCACGGCCTTGCCGTCCTTGAACACGTGCCGCACCCGGAACCGCTCCAAGTCCGCAAGCACGACGATGTCGGCCCGCCAGCCGGGCGCAATCGCGCCGCGCCGGGCCAGCCCGAAGTACTCGGCCGGGTTCAGCGTCACCATCTGCACCGCCGCGGCCGGGTGCATACCCTGGCGCACCGCGTGCCGGAGCGTCACGTCGAGATGGCCATCACGCAGAAGCTCTTCCGGGTGCTTGTCGTCGGTTACGAACATGCAGCGCCGGAGGCAGAAGTCGCTCACCACCGGCAGGAGCCCGATCAGGTTGCGGGCGGCCGAACCCTCACGCACCATCAGCCGCATCCCGGCCCGCAGTTTCTCGCGCGCCTCGCGCCGGCCCACGCACTCGTGGTCCGAACCGATGCCGGCCGCGGCATAGGCCTGGAGCAGGTGATCGCCCAACCCGGGCGCGTGCCCGTCCACCGGCTTGCCCGCGGCCCGGGCCGCGGCAATCTTGGCCAGCACCTCCCTGTCCCCGAACGCCGCGCCCGGGTAGTTCATCATCTCGGCGAGGCCGAGCACCCGTTCGTGCCTGAGCAGTTTCGCGACGTCGCGGGCGGCAACCCGGGCGCCGGCACTCTCCATCCCGGTCGCCGGCACACAGGACGGCGCCATCAGGAACACGTCCAGCGGCAACCCCTCGCTCGCCCGGAGCATGTACTCGACACCCTTCACACCCAGGACGTTGGCAATCTCGTGCGGGTCACAGACAACCGCGGTCGTGCCGTGCGCGAGGCAGAGCCGGGCGAACTCGTGCACCGGTAGCATCGAACTCTCGATGTGGATGTGGCCGTCAATGAAGCCGGGCGCAAGGTACCGGCCGGACACGTCAACGGTCTCACCCGCCCGGTCGTAGCCCTCGCCGACCCCGGCGATGAGCCCGTCCTTGATGACCACGTCGGCCCGGTGAATCTCGCCGGTGAAGACGTTGACGACCTGCCCGCCCCGCAACAGCAGGTCCGCCGGCTCCTCGCCGCGGGCGACCGCGAGCAAGCCGGCCCGGGCCTCGACCTCAGCGCGCGTCATCGCCCTCTCCCTCGCGGTTCTCCAGGCAACCGATGAACGGCAGGTGACGGAAGCGCTCCGCGTAGTCCGTGCCGTAGCCGACGACGAACTCGTCCGGAACCTCGAACCCGACGTAGTCGGGCCTGATCTCGACCTTGCGCCGTGCCGGCTTGTCCATCAACACGCAGACCCGGAGACTCCTCGGCCCGCGGCGCCTGAGATTGTCGAGCAGGTAGCGCATCGTCAGCCCGCTGTCGAGGATGTCCTCAACCAGCAGCACGTCGCGGCCCTCGAGCGGACACTTCAGGTCGGTGACAATCTTGACCACGCCCGAAGTCCGGGTGCTGGTGCCGTAGCTGGAAACGGTCATGAAATCAATCACGACCGGAACGGTCATGAGACGTACGAGGTCGGCGAGGAATATCCACGACCCCTTGAGGATGCCGATGACAATGACCTCACGGCCGGCGTAGTCGGCCGATATCCGGGCGGCGAGTTCCGAGACCCGGCGGGCAATCGTCTTCTCGCTCAACAACTCCCGGACTGCTTCACGCGGCGGAGTTGACATCAGGAGCTCTCCCTTCTGGAAGAATCGGGGCGACTGGATTTGAACCAGCGACCTCTTGGTCCCGAACCAAGCGCGCTAACCAACTGCGCTACGCCCCGGACTTGCGGCAACACGCCAGAACAGTGTAGACAATCATAGGCCCAAATGCGGGCGAGTCAACCACCGGCCGGGCCCTCCCGGCCCCGCACAAACGGCACGAAGACGCAGTCGAACAGTCGCCGCTGGACCAGCCGGCCGCCGCGCTTGACGCCCAGCACCAGCGACTGGGTGGGACCCCGACCGACCGGCACGACGATCCGTCCCCCGTCCCCGAGTTGCTCGACCAACCGGTAAGGCATCGTCTCCGCGCCGGCGGTGACCATCACCCGGTCGTAGGGCGCGGACACGGGCCAGCCGACCCGGCCGTTGGCGGTATGTAGTCGGACATTGCGGTAGCCGAGCCTCGCCAGGGTTCGGCGCGCCCGGGCCGAAAGCTCCGGGACTATCTCAACGGTGTGCACCCTTGCGGCCAGCTCGGCCAGCACCGCGGCCTGGTAGCCGGAGCCGGTGCCGACCTCAAGCACACTGCCCACCGACACGGGGCCGGGGCCGAGCAGGGCCTCGGTCATCGCCGCGACCATGTAGGGCTGAGAAATCGTCTGCCCCTGTCCGATGGGCAGGGGCCGGTCCTCATAGGCGTGGTGACGAAAGTCCTCGGGCACGAACTCGTGGCGCGGCACCTTGCGCAGGGCGGCCAGCACCCGCGGGTCGCGCACCCCGCGCCGGACCACCTGGCGCTCAACCATCTCGCGCCGCAGGAGCGAGAAATCAGTCACGCCGCAGTATAGGGAGAGATCCGTCTCGCGCAACCGCCGGCCCGGCGGAGCCGGGCTAGAGCACGAGCATGTTGCCCAGCGGCATCATTGACCACTTGGGCGGGCCTTCGCGGCAGTCCTTGTGATTGCAGTCGGGCGGCGGCTCGGGTGCGGGCAGGTTCCGGTAGGGCACCGACGGGATGTTCACCAAGGGCAGGGTCATGCCCTCGATGCGCGCGCCCTCGGCGAAACCGATGACCATGCCCATCCGGTCACGCATGACGTAGGACTTGTAGAAACCGCGATGCTGTCCGCGGATATCGTAGACCGCTTCACCGACCAGGAAGCCGCGGGGCTTGCCCTGGTAGTCATAGAAAACCAAGTCGCAGAGCCGGTACTGCGCGGTACCGAACTTGTCGTAGATCGGCAAATCACCTGTCACTACTTCCTCCCGTCCGGGTTCAGTTTCTTAACCCGGCCTCGGCCACCGGGCTCTCACCACTACCGGACCCGTACGGCAGTGTCGCCGTAATTATGCCCGACACCGGTCACCGGTCAAGCTCCAAACAGCATTGACAGCATCGGTTGCTGACACTATTCTCACCCATGTTCATAGAGCCGAGCCGCCAAAGGAGGCACTGAGTGAAGATATTCACCGTCTACCTCGACACTCACACCGGCCGCACCCAGGTGACTTTCGAGGCCGATGCTTTCGTCATCAAGGACGACCTGCTGGAGTTCCAGCGCGAAGGCCGGGTCGTGGCCAGCTTCGCGCGGGAAAAGACCTTCGGGTTCATCGAGGAACAGCCGGCATCCGAGGAAGGCCCGGGTTTCGGGCCGGGTGTCTGACGCGCCCCGAAACCGAAGACGCGCAGGGCCGTGACATCGCGCCGCTCCCGGTCGGCTCGTCCATTGACTTGTCCGGCCTCTTAGCTAACCTCTGACCTGATGCTGGTACTGCGTCGCCTGCGGGTAATCCGCACCGCCGCCGAGCCACCGCGCTGGGCCAGGCGCTTTCACACTCTGACCACCGCGCTGGTCGGAGTTGCGCTCCTGCTCGTCGTGCTCCGCTCCGGCTACGGCCTCATCACCGCCCCGCTTCTCATCGCCGCGATCGTCGGTTTCCAGTTCCTCGTACTCGGTGTGTTCGTCTTCGACGTCGCGCTCGGCTTCGCGACCGCGGTCTCACGCCTCGACCACCTGCGCAAGCGCTGGTACGACCTCGCGCTCATCGTGCCCATCACCTTCGCGGTTGCCGCCGGGGGCACCGGCATCACCTTCGTCATCCTCCGCCAGTTCCTCGTCCTCATCCAGGGCTTCACCCGCTCCCGTTACTTTGCCGGCTTCATCGAACGGATGCGGCTCCAACCGGTCCGCCTGCTCGCGCTCAGCTTCCTCGGACTGATCGTGGTCGGCACCCTGCTCCTCACCTTCCCGGCCGCCACCCGTGACGGCTCGGTCACCGGCCTTATCACCGCGCTCTTCACCGCCACCTCGGCCGCCTGCGTCACCGGCCTCGTCGTGGTCGGCACGCCGCACCACTGGTCCACCTTCGGCCAGCTCGTGATAATGGGCCTGTTCCAGCTGGGCGGGCTCGGCATCATGACCTTCTCCGCCGGCATGGGGGTGATGCTCGGCCGCCGCCTCGGGCTCGGCGAGCGCCGCACCGTCTCCGATATCATCGGCGAGTCGCGCGACACCGACATCGCCCGCATCCTGCGCTATGTCGTCACAGTTGTCTTCACCGTCGAGCTCATCGGCGCGGTCCTGCTCTTCATCCGCTTCCTGCCCGCCCACCCGCGCTGGACCGACGCGCTCTGGCACGCCGCCTTTCACTCGGTCTCCGCCTTCTGCAACGCCGGCTTCTCGCTCTACCCCGACTCGCTGGTCCGCTTCCAGACCGACCTGCCGACCGGTGCTGTCTTCATGATGCTCATCCTGCTCGGCGGCCTCGGCTTCGCCGTTGTGGGCGAACTCTTCAACCGCAACACCATCCGTCACGGTCCGCTTCACAGCCTGCGCCGGCTCAGCGTCCACGCCCGGCTCGTGCTCGCGACTTCGGCCGCGCTTGTCCTTGCGGGCACTGTCGCCTTCTTCTTCGCCGAGTACGACCGCTCGCTTTCCGCCCTGACGACCGGCCCGCGCCTGCTGGCCGCGCTCTTTCAGTCGGTCAGCGTACGCACCGCCGGCTTCAATACCGTCACGCTCGGCGCCCTCCACCCGGTGACCCTGTTCCTCTGGGCCGCGCTCATGTTCGTCGGTGCATCGCCGGGCGGCACCGGCGGCGGCATCAAGACCACCACCCTGGCCATTCTCGTCCTCTCGGTCCGCAACCGCATCCTCGGCCGTGAGGACGTCACCCTCGGCCGGCGGGCGATTCCCGGCGGCGTCGTCTACCGGGCGGCCGCCATCGCCGCGGTCGCCGCGGGCATCGTCGTCATCGCCTTCGCGCTCCTGCTCATCACCGAGCGCGCGCCCTTCGAGCGCCTGCTCTTCGAGACCTTCTCCGCTTTCGGCACCGTCGGACTCACGACCGGGCTGACCGCCGAACTCAGCGTACCGGGACGGCTCATCCTTGTCGCGCTGATGTACGTCGGCCGCGTCGGCCCGCTGACACTGGCACTGGCAATGCGCCCGCGCAGTTCCCGGGTCGCCATCGGCTACCCCGCGGCGCGGGTGATGGCCGGATAAGGGAGGAATGCAGATATGAAACAGTTTGCCGTTATCGGGCTTGGCACCTTCGGCAGCCGCGTCGCGCTGACCCTGATGGAGAAGGGCGCCGAGGTCATCGGCATTGACGTGGACCCGGCCCGCGTCGAGCAGTTCAAGGACGACCTCACCCAGACCCTCGCGCTCGACGCCACCGACGAAGAAGTGCTCGCCCGCTCCGGCGTGCTCGACCTCGACGCGGTCGTCGTTGCGATGGGCGAACGCATGGAAGCGGCGATTCTCGTCACCGCCATCCTGCGTCGCCTCGGTGCCGGTCACGTCATCGCCCGGGCCGCCTCCGGCCTCTACGCGCAGATCCTCGAAGACGTCGGCGCGGACCGTACCGTCCTCATCGAGGAGCAAATGGCGGCGCAAGTCGCCCGCAACCTCATCGCGCCCGACGTCCTCGACCAGATAACCCTCGCCACCGGTCACAGCCTCGTCGAAATGAAACCCCGCCGGGAGATGGTCGGCAGGAAGCTCGGCGAACTCAACCTCCGGCGGCGCTACAACGTCAACGTCGTCGTCATCAAGAAGCGCGTGCCGGTCATCACCGAAACCGGCGAGAGCGACCACGAACTCCGGGTCAACGATATCCCGGGCCCTGAAGACCGCCTCGAAGACAACGACATCCTCGTCGTCGTCGGTCGCGACGAGGATATCGAGAAGCTCTCGACCGGGAAGTAGGCGATGAAGAAGACGAACGCCCGACGCGCCGGCGGCGGCTTCGGCTCCCTGCGCGGGCGCATGACGCTGGCGATGCTCCTCTCCGCGGCCATCGTTTTGCCCGCGGTCCTGCTTGCGCTTCTCTACATCCGGCGCATGAACGACGCGGTCAACCGCATCGTCAGCGAGGACATCGAGCTCATGCACGTCGGCGACCGCATCGCCCTCGACTTCGCTGAAGCCCGGCGCGAGGAAAGGAACTACCTACTCTTCCGCGACTCGGTCCACCTGGCTCGCGGTCGCGAGGCCATCGCCCGGGTTGCCGAGCTCGCCGACCGCGGCCGCGAACTCGAACCCGGGGCAACCGCGGAATACGACGCCCTGACCCGGCTCGCGGCCGGCTACGACCGACTCCTCGACTCCCTCACGGTGCTCACCGACGCCCGACGCGAACCGCCGATGCCGACGCCTCAGCTCGCCCGGCTCCGCCGCACCCACGAACGTCTGCTCGCCGACGCGGCCACGACCCCGGACAGCGCCCGGCGCGACTCCCTCCTCATCGAGACCGACCGCCTCGCCGAAGGCCTCACTCTCACCCTGCCCGCGGCCCGCGGCCTGGAAGACACCCTGCAAGTCATCCAGCAGGAACTGCTCGCCCGGTCTGGCGGCATCGTTGCCCGCGCCCTCGAACGGGTCGAAACCCATCGCGGTAGCGCCCGCCGCCTCGCCACCTGGGGCCAGCGCAACATCGTCACCGTCCTGCTGCTCACCATCGCCGCGCTTGCCTGGCTTCTCGCCACCCTGCCCCGGCGCGCGGTCCTGCCCATCAAACGCATCACCAACGCCCTGCGCCGCACCGAAGACGGCGACCTCGACGTCCGCGTCACACTCGCCACCAACGACGAACTCGGCGGTCTCGCCCGCCAACTCAACCGCGCCTTCGCCCTCCTTCGCGAATTTGACGAACGCAAAGTCGAACGCATCCTCCAGCTCGAACGCCGCTTCCGACTCGTCATCAGCGACATCTCCGAGGCGGTCATCGTCGTGGACAAGACCCCGGCCATACTACTCGCCAACGGTGCGGCCGAAGAACTCCTCGGCCGGCCCGCGGCCGAAGCCCAGGGCCGCAAACTCAACACCTGCCCAGCGCTTGGCTTCCTCCTCGAACCGCTCGAAAAGGTGCTGGCCGGCTCCGCCGGCGCACGCACCTGCGAGATACTGTCCGGCCTGCCCGGTTCCGCGGTCTGCATCGAGGCCCTGCGCAACCGTGCCGGCGAAATAGTCGGCGCGCTCATCGTCATCAGCAACCCTCATCTACCGGAAGCCGAATCCCCATCACCGCCGGCCGCCCCCCCTCACCCGACCCCCGGGAAGCCGGGAAGCCTGCCGACCCGGAACCCGGCCCCGGACCAACCGGGACAGAAACCGCCAGCCCGGGCCGATAGCGCAGACGACCGGGCCACAGGTCGCCCGGGACGTCCCGCCCAGGGGGCAGCCCAGGGGTCGTGTAGGGGATGACCCCCGAAGCTCTACTCGGGACAGAACCCGGCGCAGGATCCCGGGACAAACGGCGGGAAGTATCTTGGAGCATACCTCGGGGCAAACCACAGATGCAACCCCGGGACCAGACCCGGGGTCTTCGTCCCAGCCTACACCGGGGCCTGGGTCAAGCGCTGCTCCGCGGTCTTTGTCGGGCCACACCTCAGAGACAAGGCAGAGCCCTGTCCCGGATTCTTCCCAAGGCCATATCCGGGATTCTAACCTACGGGCGAAGAGCGATGTCTGCCATCTCGCGGCCGGGGTCTACTTCATCCGGGCCGAGAAACCCAGCAATCGAAGGTTCGACGGAGCGAGCCGCAAGGTTGTGATTCAACGATAGGCGATGCTGTTTTCGGCGTTGACAGGAAGAGAGGCTATACTTGGGCAGGTTGTGATGGCTCGACAGGCGCGTCTGACGACGAAGCCCCGCGTCTGAGACTGTCTCAGTAACCTGAACAGCCTCGCCGCCGGTACGCGGGTCGGGCACAAGCAAGAAGGAGGCTCGGATGAGCAACGCTTCTTCAGCGGCCATGCGAAGACGCGTCCTGTCGCGCAGAATGGCCGAGGCAATCCGGAGCGGAACGAGGTTCTGGCAACAGAACCCAGGGAGCATTCTAAGCAACCGGAAGACCGCAGGCATTCTGTTGTTGCTGGTCACCGGGTTCATGACGGCTGTTCCGGCCAAGACGGTCATCTGCTACAGCATCAACCACTCCCACGCGTGGCCTGCTGTGGCGCCCCCCGGGCCAGCAGGCGGACCAAACTCGCTGGTTGTCTGGCGCGATTCCCGGCCGATGAAAGACTGCGCGAGTATCTACGCAGCCAGGCTGAGTCCATCCCTTGAGGTTATTGACCCCAATGGCTTTCAGGTTCATGTGGGGGGCACTAGCGTAGGCTACCCTGCAGTTGCTGCCGGAGGTGACGAGTTTTTCGTGGTCTGGCAAGAGGATGTTGTTATACCGGGTCTCCCCAGCATTTACGGGACGTTTGTTGACCCCGAAGGTAATGTTGGGGAGGTGATAGTTGTCTCAGAAGGCGACACCAGGCGGGACTACCCTGCGGTCGCATTCAGCCACGACAAGTACCTGGTCGTCTGGCAGGACGGACGCGGGATCTACGGCGCGCGGGTAACTCTGGACGGTCAGGTCTTGGACCCAGACGGTATCCTGATATCCATGGCCGAACCGGGAGCGTCTGACGTGTTCCCTTCCATTGCAAGTGATGGCGACCGTTTTCTCGTTGTTTGGCAGAGGAACCTGGATATCTGGCCTTTTGCCATACTCGCCGCATTTGTGGAAGACGATGGCACCGTTGGCGAGGTTTTCGTGGTAGGAATACACCACGACAAGGAGCGTACGCCAGACGTTGCATTCGGCGCTGGCGCGTACCTGGTGACCTGGTCAGCCGAAATCGTCGAGGGACAGAAACGTGTGTTCGGTATCTGGGGTCGGTTGTTTGACGTTCACGGCGACTCGGGACCCTGCATTGCCATCTACACGGCCGACCGGATGCAGACGAACCCCAGCGTCTGTTTCGGCGGGACGAACTTCCTCGTTGCCTGGCAGGACGACATAGGGGATGACCCGGATTTCCCCTACAACCTACTGGGTCGGTACGTAAACCCGGCCGGAGTTACGGTCGGGCCTGCGGTTACGATATGCGACGACCCGGGAGAGCAGGCGAATGTTGACGTGACGTTCTCCGGCGAGCATTTCATCGCAGTTTGGGATGAAGGTCTACTGGGGGGATATCCCGACATCTACGGCGACACCATCAGCCGGCGTCTGCTGTCCGAGTCTCAGGAGGCGACCTGTCCCAACCGGGGCCGGAAACTGGCGCGCGTACCGAACTCGCAGGAGTTCAA
>OMKS01004354.1_pt1 | contig 10698 bp, 5 predicted proteins | sample 1674721 | NCBI WGS metagenome assembly OMKS01 (sample SAMN06264996, study PRJEB25208) | sediment metagenome | isolation source: hot spring sediment | place: USA: California | collected 2014-09-02 | reverse complement strand
CTACACTATCCTCTTCGTCGGCAGCGTCAGATGTGTATAAGAGACAGTATCAAAGGCTTGGTCATCAGTTTTAATTATAACTCTCTCTTCGGCCTTTATGGAAATTTTGATTACACTTTTCAGGTGGCCAAGGGCAGCGCCTCAGATCCGGAAGAGGCAAGAAACGCTGCAAATGCCGGCATCTTGCCGGAGATTTACCTGACTCCATTAAACTGGGATCAGACCCATACTATGAATCTCAATATGGGTTATGACCGTGGCTTCTGGGGAGCCAATGTGATTGGCTCTTTTGGCAGTGGTATGCCCTATACACCGCGCTTTACCACCAGCAGCGGAACTACAGACATCAGTTCAATCCTTACTAATAGCCAAATTAAACCTTATCAAATCAATTTTGATTTGAATGCATATTATAATACGAAGTTCCTGGGGCTCAATCAGCGCTGGTTTTTGCGAATCAATAATATTTTTGATCGCCTGAATCACAATGATGTCTATGCCGAATCTGGCAGAGCTGATTTTTCACCAGAATATGCTCGTTTATCAGGAACTCTATTCAGAAGAGATTTTGTCAATTCTTTAGAATCCTGGTTTAATGATGAAACAAAATACAGCGCCCCTCGCCGTGTGGAGATGGGCGTGACCCTTAATTTCTAAAAGAGATAGGTATGACAATGAAATATAAAGCAGATCGAAAAGAAAGATTCAGAAGCCCTTTCATTCTTGTCACGCTCCTGGTCGGCCTGATCTTTTTCTCAGCCCTTTACGCTGATAGCGGCCGTATTTACCGCCGCGATAATGTCCATCGTGGAAATCAGGTGAAGACGGTGTTTGGAAACTGGGGTGTCGTTGGCCAGCCTGCTAATAAAGGTCCCCGCGGCGCCTGGATTTATGATAATAACGGCTATGTCGGCGATGTGAGTCCGATGATTGGCGTAAAAGTGAATACAACAAAACCCAATGGTGATCCGATTACTTTTCATTCTGTGATTGTGTCTCCTGTTGATCGCCCTAATTTGGGAGGTCCTGAAGCAGACCCCATAACGGGCAAGCTATGGGGTTTTGAGCCTGTGGCCGGTTATTTTAATACGGCTATTCCTGAGGGTCAGCAGAAAATCGCCATCAGCAGCAACCAAAAAACCTGGCCTCAGAGCTGGCCTGATAAAGACGCTAGCTGGGACGGCGCCTGGAATGGCTACTTTGGCAAGGAGCCCAATGCCGATGAAGAGAGCTACTACGTGATGGATGATAATAACGACGAAGAATTTAATTTTGCCAATAATAATGCCTGGGGTGTGGAATTTAAACCGGATGCCAATAATGAACTTCGAAATGGTCTCGGCCTGGAAGTAAAAGTCCGCGGTATGCAGTGGGCGCAGTTTCTGGCGCAGGATGTTATCTTTTGGCTTTATGAAGTGACCAATCACAGTACCACAGATTATGACCAGGTGACATTTGGCAGCCTGGTGGGCACTTATGTTGGTGTGACCTCCACGGAAGATTTTAGTGAATATGATGACGACTGGTCCTTTTTTGATGTTGAAAACGATTTAACCTACACCGGAGATTTTGACAATAATGTCCGCCGAAACCCCACCTGGGTCGGCAGCTCTGTGGGAATGGTTGGCTATGCCTTTCTGGAAAGCCCCGGCAACCCATATGATGGCATTGACAACGATCGTGATGCTGCAGAATATGGCAGCGGTGATTATTTTACAGAAAATGATTTTAAAATGCGCATCCTTCAAAATGGCTCAAAAATTGTGCTGATTGATGATAACTATGAAAGAAGCGTGGCCACAGTGACTAGCACAGCACAGACATTTACAACTCGTGGTGGCTGGTCAATGACTTTAGCAGCCGGTGATACACTAATGCCGGAAGGAAATGAAATTCTGAGGCCAGGTGCCACAAGCCAGACCGATATGATCGTCAATCCCAACGCATTTGATGGTGTTGACAATGACTTTGACGGCCTCATTGATGAAAACTATTACCTGCATTACCGGCAGGTCAGAAAAGACCAGGAGGGCAATATTCTCTTTGATATTGTCAATCCTACGATGTATGTCAACTATATAAGTGGAAACGGGCTCCTTAATCCAATGATAGATGAGCGACGTGATGACGGTATTGACAATGATGGAGACTGGGACCCTATGTATGATGACGTGGGCAGCGATGGCATTCCCAATACCAATGATCCTGACGGTACCGAAGGCAATGGCATTCCTGATCCAGGTGAGCCAAATTTTGATGCCACTGACCCTGACGAAAGCGATCAGATCGGTCTTTCTGCCTTCAATTATTTTGTGCCGGCAGGCGATTTCCCGATGAAAAATGACGAAGCCCTCTGGGAAATGATGGCGCCGGGTTATTTTGATGTGCCTTCTTCCATCCAGGATGGACGCCCCGTCGGCGGTGAAGATGGTGACTTTGTGTTTAGCTCCGGGTATTTTCCCCTGCGAGCCGGGCAAACCGAGCGTTTTTCCATCGCGCTGCTCTATGGACACGATCTGCCCCATATGTATCGCAACCTTAAAACAGTGAAAGATATATACGACAGCGACTACCGATTCCCCACACCGCCGCTGAAACCCAATGTCTGGGCAGTTGCCGGTGATGGCTATGTCAGACTCTATTGGGACCGTAGGGCAGAAGCTTCCATTGATCCCGTTCTCAAAGAAAAAGATTTTGAAGGCTATAAGATATATCGCTCCACTGATCCTAACTTTAATGATGTCTATACGGTTACTAATTCTCTGGGAACGGTGGTTGCTCATAAACCCATTGTTCAGTTTGATTTGAAGAATGGTATCACCGGCCCCTTTTATGCATCTCAAGAGCTGCTTGAGCAGACAGATGGCTATGTGCCCTACCTTGGAGATGATACCGGTCTGCAGCATAGCTGGGTAGATAGCAGCGTGAGCAATGGACGGACTTATTACTATGCTGTTGTGGCTTATGACCGGGGTGATTCAGAGAGAAATATTCTCCCTTCTGAAAATACAAAACGTATCAGCATTGATGAAGTGACTTATGAGGTCATCACAGATGTGAATACAGTTGTCGTTGTCCCCGGACCGACAGCTCCGGGCTATACTTCTTCTGAAGGGCTGGAAGAGCTGGAAGAGATTCGCCGCGTAAGCTCCGGCTCCATCAAGGCAAGAATCGTTGATCCCACTGCCCTGAAAGACCATAGCTACATCGTCAGCTTCAAAGATGAGGCCACCGATGGGGTTGACAATGACGGTGACTGGACGCTGGCCAACGACCTAAACGGAAATGGCGTGCCTGATCCGGGTGAGGCGAATTTTGAATACAAAGACCCGCAAGAGCTGCGCCGCCTTACCACATCCTATTCAGTTCTCGATTCCAATTTCTACACGATTACCATAAAACACAACGATACGATTCCCACGCCTATAGGCTTTGTAAACCTGCGTCCTGAGAGTTTTGAACTCAAATCACTCACCGGTGCTCTAATCAATCCGGCAAACTATACCCTGATGCCAGTTAGTGGTTTTCTAAAAGCAAATATCAGCGGAGTTTTTCCCACCGATTCTCTCATCTGTCGCTTCCAGTATTATCCGGTCTTTGAAAGTCCTAATATCGCCGGCTCAAACTTTGCGCCGGAAACGAAAGACTCTGATATTTTTGATGGCATCCAACTTGTCTTCAACAATCAATGGAAAGTAGAGCTGGTGGACAGTCTCACTGGCTGGAATTTTGAAGGTGGCTACACGGTCAGTTTTGGCACGACAGCCATCAATGTGGGTGGCGGAAGAGTGCTCACACCGGTGCTTTATCCCAGTGATTATGCCCTGGTATTTGATGATAATGACCAATTTTCCGTAAACAACAGTGATTTTCTCCAGGCTACGGCGCTGAATAATATGGGATTGCCAGAAAATGTGGCCACCAATTTCAAAATGACAAACATGAGTGAGGGCTACGATAATGAGCTTATATGGTCGGATAATAACGGAAATAACGTTTTAGACCCGGCTGACAATCTCTTCGTTTTTGATAAGATTCAGCTTGAAGATGGAAGCGATGAAGTTGAATATTTCTTCACCTGGATGCTAATCTTTAAAAAATCAAATCTTTATCCCGACAGCACCTTTGCTCTGGGGGTGGGTGACAGTCTGATTATCAAGACAACGAAACCTTTCCGGCAGGGTGATATTTTCCGTTATCGTCCTGTTGTTCCATCAATTGATGAAACGAAAATTGAAGATTTGCTCAGCGAAATCAGAGTCTTTCCCAATCCGTATGTGGCAGCACACAGCTTCGAGCCGCCATTGCCGCCGGGTGTTACCAGCGGGCGAGGAGAGCGCAGAGTCTATTTCTCAAATCTGCCCTACGATTCCCAAGTGATGCTTTTTACCACCCGCGGCGAACATGTGCGCACCATCGAGAATAAAAGCACACTCCACAACAGCACAGTCACCTGGGATTTAAAGACTAAGGAGAATCTGGATATTGCTTACGGCGTCTATTTCTATGTAATAGAGACGCCTAAAGGTACCAAACGCGGCAAATTGGCAGTTATAAAATAAACGGGGTGAAGAAACGATGAAGATAAAACATATTAGCAACGGAATTCAAAAAGCGGTTCTTTTGACAATGATGCTTTCAGTCTCTCTCTTTGCCCAAAAGAAGATTGCCGGAAGCGCAGCCAATTTTTTAGGAATTGGTGTTGGTGCGAAGGGGCTTTCCCAGGGCAGCAGCATGGTAGCACGGGCAAGCGATGCGGCAGCCATATACTGGAATCCGGGCGCCATCGCTCAATTGGATAAAAATACCGTGACCTTCTCAGCGACAAAATGGCTGGTGGATACTGAAATAAACTATGGCGCTTTGGTGTTTAAGCCCACGCGTCAGGATGCCATTGGAGTCAGCTTTTTCAACCTAAACTATGGTGAAGAAGAGGTAACAACGGAATACCTGCAGGAAGGCGCTGGTGAATACTGGGACGCCAATGATTTCAATCTGACGCTCAATTATGCCAGAATGCTTACCGACCGCTTCTCAATCGGCGGCGCAGTGAAATTTCTCCAGCAAAATATTTGGCATGAGAAAGCATCCACTGTGGCGGTGGATGTGGGTATTCTTTTTAAAACACAGCTCAACGGGCTGAATATTGGTATGAGTATCGCCAATTATGGCTCTGATATGGAAATGAATGGGCCTGATCTTTATAGGAGAATTGATATTGATCCTGATAATCTTGGCCATAATGAAACCCTTGTGGCCCGGATGAAAACCGAAGCTTATCCGCTGCCACTCCTCTTTAGAATCGGTCTGGCTTATGAAAAATCTATGGGTGCGCTGGGAACCATTGCTCTCAGTACTGATGCCGTCGTTCCATCTGATAATATGGAATCGATTAATGTGGGCGCAGAATGGCGTGTGATGAATGTTCTGGCGCTCCGTGCCGGATACAAAGCTCTGGGTGATGATGATACCATCGAAGGTCTGACCCTTGGTGGCGGTCTGATTCTGCAGAGAGGGATCAACGGAATCTCCTTAGATTATAGTTTCCAGGAATTTAAACATTTTGAAAATGTGCAGACTTTTGGTGTAAGTCTGACTTTCTAAAACAAACCTTAAACAAATGGAGGAAGAACGATGAAGAAAATGCTTGCCACAGTTTTAAGTGTACTGCTGGTAGCGACCATGGCTTTTGGCGCGGTCAATGTGACGTTTCGCGCGAATACGTCGATGGTTCAAGGTATCACAGATACCACCGGATATGTGGATATCCGCGGAAATCTGCAGGTTGGAGACCCTGGTTCTTACCAGGATGGCGACTGGACCGGTGATGTTGATTTACTTACTAACGTTGGTGGTGACTACTGGGAAAAAGTCTGGTCCTTTGATAACACATATATCGGTACCAATGTCGAATTTAAATTTGGCGGCGCGATTGCTGATCCCATCACTGGTGACCTGACTTCTTACTGGGAAAATGATCTGCCGGGCGGACAATACCTTGATAACCGCTCTTTTGTCATTCCCGCACAGGATACCGTTCTGGATATGGCCTATGTCGGTCATCCATGGGGAGTTGTTCCCTTTGAAGATGATCCCGATTCACTTGACGTATATTTCCGCGTCAACATGAGCAATGATATCGAATTTGATCCCGCCAAAATTCTCAGCTGGGTTGGCGGTGGCAATAATGCCAACGGGGAGTATGTCGGCTTTTGGAATCCCGGTATGTATGCCCTGACCCAAGAAGGTGAAAGCGGATACTGGAATATCCATATGCGCTTACCGCTGGATGGCGCACCATATATCGGTTTTATGTACCGTTTCCACAATAATGGAACTGATTGGGATGGTCACTCTGAAAACGTAGCTGATGCCTATTATCCTGATAATGAAAACCGCGGAATTGACCTCCGTGCTGATACTACTGTACAGTGGGTATGGTGGAACAATGAAGCCCCCAGCCTGGTGGAAGGTGACACAATTTCCATTACTTTCCGCGCTGACCTCACCAATGCCATTGTCGAAAATGGTTTTGATGTTGATGACAGCCTCTGTGTCCGTTTTGGATACTTCAATACCGCCGTCTATGCCGAAGCCGGAATGACACGCGTCGGATTTGCCGGCAATACCTACGAAGTCACAGTAGAAGAGCTGGTTATGCCCGTTGGGGGAAATCTTTTCTATCAGTATTACAAGATTCCTGCCGGCGGTGCAGAATCCCGCGAAGTCTATTTTAACTTTGACTATACCGGCAGCAATAATTCAGAAGCCGAGCGCCGCGAAGTCGTTGTTGGTGCAGATGGATTTGAAGTCGTGGATATGGAAAATTCCAACGTGGATGCCCGTCGTATGCCCCGCTTCCGCAATACCAATGTCCTGAGCCAGGATGTAACCGTTACTTTCGAACTGGATCTGCGTCCCGCCTATCGTCACGTTGCCAATGGCATCGTACTCAATGATATCCAGGGCAATTTTACCGTCAATTCCGTCGATCAGATTGATGAATGGGGCGTCTTCATGAATGGCCCTGCTTCTGGTGGCTGGACTCAGTGGGGAAGCACCCTGCAGGGTACCGAAGAAAAAAAGATGTGGGATGATGGTACCCATGGCGATGCAGTTGCCGGTGACTCTGTCTATACCGTTATTTTCACCTATGGACCCGACAGCTCCAACAACCTTATTGGTCAGGAATTTAAGTTCGGTATCGGTGGTGGTGACAATGAATCCGGTTACGGTCTGAACCATATCGAGAATATCAATGATTCTGATCCTACTTTCACTCTTTTCAGCGCTTGGGGAAGCATCAATCCAAATTTCTACTATCTCTGGGATTTCGACAACAATGTACCGACTTCAGTCGAACCTATTAGCAATGTTCCCGCTGCGTTTGCTCTGAATCAGAACTATCCCAACCCCTTCAACCCCACAACCACTATTGAGTTCAGCATTCCTGAAATGAGCAATGTCTCCCTGGTGGTCTATAATGCCCTCGGTCAGGTTGTGCGCACCTTTGATGTCGGCCTGCAAAATGCCGGTTCTTATCGTATCAACTGGGATGGCACCAATGATTTTGGCGCACCTGTTTCAACAGGTCTCTATTTCTACAATCTGAAAGCTGGAAACCACTCAGCCACAATGAAAATGATTTATATAAAATAATCTTTTCAGAACATTTCGTTTGAGAAAAGCCCTCAGTGATGGGGGCTTTTTCTTTTAGAACAGAACAAAAAATCTTCTATAAGATACTTTTATTTTTAATTTGAATTCTCTATTTTGGCAGATGAAAAAAATAGACAACAATTATAAGCGCTGACTGTCTAAATGCAATGGAGGTAATTATGAATAAAATCAAAGTTTCCTTGGCAATGGTTCTCATTGGAACGATGCTCCAGGGCATGGAATTTAAAGCTGCAGATAAAATCAATCTGGATGGTGTTTTTACCGATGATTTAGCAGCTCTGGGCGGAGAAATAAGCGTTAAAGGCGAAATTGGCGGCAATCTTTTTCTCATGGGCGGAGAAATTGATTTCCAGGGTGAAGCCAGGAACTCTGTCTATCTCTTTGGCGGTGAACTGGTTTTGGGCGGCCTCTCCTGGAAAAATACTTATCTCTTCGGTGGAGATGTGGTGGTAATCGGGAAAGTTCACGGTGATTTGAATATTTTTGCTGGAAGCATCACGGTGGATAAGGATGCGGAAATATACGGAATGGTACGGATTCGCGCTGGTGATGTCATTTTAGATGGACAAATTGAAGGGCCTGTCAATGTAAAGGCTGGAAATGTGATTTTAAGAGGCGTGATTAACAATGATGTATCCATTGATGGGAAAAATATTATCCGCGAGTCAGGCTCCCTCATCACCGGAAAATATACCGCAGATGAATTGGATGATGACCGGACTTTCAGGGATATGAATCGGCATCATCGACGTGGCTTCTCCCTTGCATTTTTTATCAGCTCGCTGCTCATTGGTTTGCTTTGGCATCGACTCTTCCCAGAAACTTTGGCTCGCTCCGGCGTATTGATCCAGGCTAAAACTGTTTCTATGACACTGTGGGGTATGCTCTATGTGATTGCTATACCAATTGTGGCGGTTATTCTTATGGTTGGGCTTGTCACCATCCCCGTTTCTGTGCTTTTGCTCGCCATCTATGCATTTAGTATCTTCTTGGGACAGTTTCCGCTAGCCCTTTTAATAGGAAATCTCATCGGTCGCAACAGTGAAGCATTCAGTAAAAATTATTTGCCTCTTGTCACTGGTATGATTATTCTCTATATCGCTCTTAAAATCCCGGTTTTGAATGCTTTCATTATCGGATTTTGGATCATTAGCGGTTTTGGTTCCGTTTGCTTTGCAATTGTGAATGAACGGAAGCAGCGACGCTCCCATACACCTGGAATCTCTGCAAATTCAGAAAAAACTGAGCAAAATAAAGGCTGATTCACGCGAAAAAGAACTTTCTGCATATAACTCAATTTGACTTTCACGTCAATTTCCATTAGCTTTGTAAGCTATGAACCGGCAAAGCAAAGAAAATATTTTTAGCGCTGATTTTAGGATAAATCGAAATATTCAGCACAATTATGGCAGCGCCGGCATCAGATTGATAAAAGACACACTCTTTTTTGGAATTACTATCGGAGGATTAAATGAAGGAACTGCCTAAGATTTACGAGCCAAAGCTTTGTGAAGAAAAATGGTATCAGCATTGGATTGAGAAGAATTACTTTCACTCTGAGCCTAATTCTGAAAAAAAACCATTTACGATTATGATACCGCCACCGAATGTCACCGGTATGCTCACGATGGGACATGTTTTAAACAATACGCTGCAGGATATTCTCATTCGGAAAGCGCGTATGGAAGGTTTTGAGACACTGTGGCTGCCGGGAACCGATCACGCCGGAATAGCCACACAGACAGCCGTGGAAAAATCACTGCGCAAAGATGGAAAAAGCAGACACGACTATTCTCGTGAAGAATTTGTTCAGCTTGTATGGGACTGGAAAGAGAAATATGGCGGCATCATCATCAAGCAGCTAAAAAAGCTTGGTGTGAGTTGCGACTGGGAAAGAGAGCGTTTCACCCTCGATGAGGGGCTTAGCGCTGCTGTGCGGGAAGTTTTTGTCAGAATGTACAAAAAAGGCTTGATTTATAAGGGTAAGCGCATCATAAACTGGTGTCCTGTCAGCCGCACTGCCCTCAGCGACGAAGAGGTCGTCTATAAAGAGTCTCAGGGAAAGCTCTGGTATTTTCAGTATCCCCTTGAGGAAAATCCTACAATAAAACTGGTCGTTGCCACAACTCGTCCTGAAACGATGCTTGGCGATACTGCCGTGGCTGTCAACTCTAAAGACAATCGCTACAGCCACCTTATCGGGAAAAAACTGCGGCTTCCCATCGTCGGGCGGCTGATACCAGTCATAGCAGATGAATATGTTGATATGGAATTTGGCACTGGCGCAGTGAAAGTGACCCCTGCTCACGATCCAAACGATTATGAGATGGGGATGCGCCACGGCTTGGAATTTATCAATATAATGAATGATGATGCGACAATGAATGAAAATGCCGGCGCCGACTTCGATGGCTTGGACCGCTACGCCGCCAGAAAAAAAGTAGTGGCAAAATTTGAAGAGCTGGGTCTGCTGCTGAAAGTTGAAAACTATACAAATAATGTGGGCTATAGTGAGCGGGCCGACGTTGTTATCGAGCCCCGGCTTTCCGAACAGTGGTTTGTGAAGATGAAACCCCTGGCTCAAGCGGCTCTGGAAGTGGTGAATAGCGGCAAAATCCAGTTTCATCCGAAGCGATGGGTCAAAACTTATAACCATTGGCTTGAGAATGTCAGGGATTGGTGTATCAGCCGGCAGCTTTGGTGGGGGCATCGCATACCGGTTTTTTATTGTGAGAGCTGTGCCTGGGAAGATGCTCTTATTCACGCCCCGGAAACTTGCCCCAAATGTGGCAGCACTAAAATTCGACAGGATGAAGATGTCCTCGATACCTGGTTCAGCTCCTGGCTCTGGCCCCTAAGCACCCTCGATTGGCCTAAAGAAAACAAGGACTTAGATTATTATTATCCTACAGATGATCTCGTTACCGGCCCAGATATTATTTTCTTTTGGGTGGCCAGAATGATTATGGCAGGGCTTGAGTTTCGCGATGATATTCCTGTCTCTTATACACATCTCCG
>OMKS01004352.1_pt1 | contig 10704 bp, 10 predicted proteins | sample 1674721 | NCBI WGS metagenome assembly OMKS01 (sample SAMN06264996, study PRJEB25208) | sediment metagenome | isolation source: hot spring sediment | place: USA: California | collected 2014-09-02 | reverse complement strand
GATGCGCGTATACACACCCTAGAGAACGCAAGTCACCACCCGATCTGTGAAAACGCTCTTCACCGCAGAGAGTAGGGCTATCGCACCGGCACCCTCCAGGAAGCTACGCGAGTATGGTTTGGAGCAAAACCCTGGAATAAAACGGCTTTTCACTATTTACAAGGCCGCGCTAAGCTTCCCGGAAGGTTATGCCGGGCTAAGCGCGATAGCCCTGGAAAGAATCTATTGACACTGCGAAAAAACTGTGCTATAGTTTAGGATAGTTCCGAGAACGATACCGGTATTGTTACCGGAATATCATTCACCGCCATTGAGACACGACAAATCTTTTGAAACTTCATATGCCGTTAGGATATTTTGCCAAAGGCTACGGAATTTTAGCCGCGTGTTTTAAACGATCGAGGCAGTTGATAGAGGTGTTTTCGAACTCGGAAAGGAGGATCAAGCCAGGATATTTTGACAAAACTTTAAGGTATCTTTCCCCAATCTAAAAATTCACGATTCAATCACAGGAGGAAACAGAAATGTCTCGCACAGTTACTCGATTTTTAACAGCCGTTCTCGTAGCGGCCATGCTTATGACCAGCCTCGCTGGCTGCAAAGGCAGCGGTAAAACCAAGGTTGGACTGTCGTTCTCCGACTTCGCTACCGAGCGTTGGAAGAACGAGGAAATACTGATGAGGAAATTGCTTGAGGAAAAAGGCTACGAGGTTATTTCCCAGGAAGCGGCACACGATGTGAAACTGCAAAACGACCAGATCGACAATATGGTCACGCAGGGGGTCAAGGCCCTCATCATCGTAGCTGAAGACGGCGACGCTGCTGCCACGGCCGCCAGCAAAGCCGCCGAGCAAGGCGTCATCGTCATCGCCTACGATCGCCTGATCAAGTCCCCCGACATTGCCGCCTACGTCTCCTTCAACAATGTCGAAGTGGGTCGCCAGCAAGCTCTGGGCGTAATGACGGCCATCGATGCCGAAAACTGGGACGTGGCCGCCAACGGCCCGGCGCGCGTCGTGAAACTGGGGGGAAGCCCCACCGACAACAATGCGATCCTCTTCCGCCAGGGTCAGGATGAAATCCTCGATCCACTGGTGGCCGCGGGCAAGATCGAAATCGTCGCCGATCAGTGGGTGGATAACTGGGATGCGAAGAACGCGCTGGCGTTGATGGAGAACATCCTCACCGCGACAGGCAATGACATCGATGCCGTGGTCGCTTCCAACGACGGGACCGGTCTGGGTTCGATTCAGGCGCTGAAGGCCCAAGGTTTAGCGGGCGAAGTCCCGATCTCCGGTCAGGATGCAACCGCCGACGGCTGCAACAGCATCGTCAAGGGCGAACTGACCGTCTCCATCCTCAAGGATATCCGCGACCTATCGCCGCTGGCTATCGATCTCGTGGACCAACTGCTGAAAGGCGAAAAGGCAGACTTGCAGATGTACACCTTGGCCGAGCTGACCAACGACCCCTCACTCCAGGGTGAAGTGCCCTGCAAGTTCTTACCCGTCTATCAAGTCAACCAAGACAACGTCTACGATCTCGTGGTCAAGAGCGGGTTCCAGAGCTACGACGACGTTTACCGCGACATCCCAGAGGATCAAAAGCCGCCGAAGCCCTAAGCGTGCGCACAGATAGTTTGACTCTGTAAACATTTGTGCCTCCTCGTACTAGGTGTATACTTACTTGCTACGAGGAGGCACTCTCCTTGGTAAAATAGCCGTTTGTTCTTTTGAATAATCTCACGGTGAGGAGCGCGTGATGAATGACCACAATGCTGAAATCAGCGCCAGTGCCAACAATAGCATAAACACACTTACTAATCCTGAGGACGATGACATTATCCTGGATTTTCGCAATGTCACCAAGACCTTTCCCGGTGTCGTGGCCTTGCGCGATGTCTCCCTCCAGATTCGACGGGGTGAAATCCACGGCATCTGCGGAGAAAATGGGGCGGGCAAATCGACCCTGATGAAAATTTTATCCGGCGTCTACCCCTGGGGTACGTATGAGGGTCAAATCTTTATCGAAGAGCAGGAATTGAAACTGGAAAACCGCTCCATCCGGCAAGCCATCGAAGCTGGCATCGCGATTGTGTACCAGGAACTCACGCTCGTGCCGGGCATCACCGTAGGAGAAAACATCTTCCTGGGCAAAGAACCGCTCGAGTATGGGACGATCAATTGGGATAAGCTCTATGCGGACACGCAACAGCTTTTGAAAGAGTACAAACTCGATATCCACCCCCAGGCCATTGTCAAGAACCTCGGCGTTGGCAAGATGCAGATGACGGAAATCGCAAAGGCGCTCTCCGAAAATGCTCGGATCCTCATCCTCGACGAACCAACGAGCGCGCTGGCGGAAGCCGAAATCGAGAAACTGATGGAGATTCTGCGCACCCTCAAGGAACACGGCGTCACCTGCATCTACATCAGCCACAAGCTGAATGAGTTCTTCGCCATTACAGACACCATCACCGTGCTGCGCGATGGGCGTGTCATTACCACCCAACCCACCGAGGACCTGTCAGTCGAGAAACTCGTCAACTATATGGTGGGACGCGAGATGACTGAGCGCTTCCCCGAAAGCCACCGCCAGCCCGGCGAAGTTGTTCTCGAAGTTGAGGACCTGCACGCTGTCGATCCCGAAGAGAGCGCGCGCGAGGTGCTCAAAGGCGTCAGCTTCAACCTGCGCAAGGGAGAGGTACTCGGCATCGCCGGATTGATGGGGTCTGGGCGCACGGAGTTGGCGATGACGATCTTTGGCGAGTACGGAAAAATTACCCAGGGTACGGTGAAATTGGGAGGGCAGAAACTCGACATTAAAAACTCGCACGATGCCATGACGCAAGGTCTCAGCCTCGTGCCAGAAGATCGCAAGCGTCATGGTCTGGTGCTTATACAATCCATTCTGCGGAATATCTCTCTGCCCAACCTGGGTCAATTCGCAACGTGGTACAAAATCGACGACAATGCCGAATTGAAGGCCAGCCGCACTTTCGCCCAAAGCCTGGCCATCAAAGCGCCACATCTGAACGTGCTGTGCAAAACCCTGTCGGGCGGCAACCAACAGAAGGTCGTCATCTCTAAATGGCTGATGTCTAACCCCAAAGTGCTGATCATGGACGACCCTACACGCGGGATCGATGTGGGCGCCAAATACGAGATCTACAAATTGATCAATGATCTCACAGCCCAGGGGATCGCGATCATTATGATCTCCAGCGACCTCGAAGAAGTCCTGGGAATGAGCGACCGGGTTATGGTTATGCACGCAGGCCAGTCTGCCGGCATCCTGGACATCGCTGAGGCAACCCAAGAGCGTGTTATGTCATTAGCCACCGGCGTCGCCTGAAACAACATCATAACAAAGAAGGTGAACTTATGAACACAACCTCCAATAACGGTTCGGTGCAAGGCGTGGTTTCCAGTCTCGCCAAACAGTTCCGCACCAATATTCAAACATATGCCATCATTGTGGCGATGATCTTCATCTGGATCCTCTTCTCCATCGCGACCGGCGGCTTGTACATGTCGCCACAAAACATCTCCAACCTGATTCGGCAGATGACCGTAACGTCCTTCCTGGCCGTTGGCATGGTGCTGGTCATCGTCACCGGCAACATTGACCTGTCCGTTGGCAAAGTGGCCGGTTTTGTATCGGTCATTGTCGCTCAATTACAGGCCAACATTTGGAACACCATCTTACCCGAACAAGAACTGCTGACCACGATGCTTTCGGTTATTTCAGGTCTGGCAGTAGGTACACTTATCGGCGCATTTCAAGGTTATATCATTTCCTATCTTGCCGTACCGTCTTTCATTGTCACACTCGGCGCTCTATGGGCATTCAATGGCGGCATCCTGATCGTGACCCAGGGAAAGACCATCCCCGCCAACCAGCCGCTGTTTTCGTGGATCGGGCAGGGATACCTGAGTCCCACTGCCGGTTGGATCGTTGCGGTTGGGGTGATTGTAGGGTTATTTTACACAATGTTCAACAGTCGCCAGAAGAAACGCCGGTACGGTTTCGAGCTCTCGCCCTTATATATGGATGTGCTCAGGACAGCTCTTTATGTTGTGCTGATCGTGGCCTACGTCGCCGTCGTCAATTCCTTCAACGGCGTGTCGATTCCCGTGCTCCTGTTGGCGCTCTCTGCCGTCGTGATGGCTTACGTCTCGAACAACACCCGCTTTGGACGCTATGCGTACGCCATCGGGGGCAACCGCGAAGCGGCACGGCTTTCTGGCGTCAACATCAAGAAAAACGTCTTCAGCATTTTTGTGGTGATGGGTCTCTTGTGTGGCGTGTCCGGTATCGTACTCGCTTCCTATATTGGCTACGGAACCGTCGCGGCCGGTCAGGGCTACGAACTGGACGCCATCGCCAGTTGCATCTTGGGCGGCACCTCCACCCTCGGCGGTGAAGGTACAATCTTTGGGGCGATGATCGGGTCGCTGATTATGGCCAGCCTCACCAACGGCCTGCAGATTCTGAATGTTCCCTCATCCTGGCAATATGTTGTGAAAGGGGCCGTTTTGATTCTGGCCGTTTATACGGATGTCTACTTCAAGAAGAACCGGTAGAACTACGACCGCATCGCCCAAGCCAACGCCGCTGCGCATCGTGCGGAGCGGCGTTTGTTATGGCAGCGCAAAGAATTTGAGAGGGCGCCGATATGTGATACCATTATCAGAACGGATGAACCATGTTTAACCAACATCTACTGCGATTGGATTTGAGCGTATCCGAATACGAGGCCCTGGGAGGGCGCCTGGGACGTCGTGTCGAGGCATACTATGCCGCCTTGCCGGCCTACCTGATTGCGCGCTGTCCGCTCTGCGGCCTGGAAAATATCGAGCGGCTCGATACCTACTCGCTGCGCGAATGGCCGGGGATGAATCTCCTCAAAGGAACGTCGCTCTTTGGGCATCACGCCGTTGTGCGGCACTGCGAACACTTCGCTCTGGTGCAACGCTTTCTCAACCTGCGCGGCGTGCAACTCGACGAAATCTACGGCACTGTCAAAGGGCCTGAAGTCCCTCACGTGATCGGCTATTTGCTCGAGCCAGGCCCGTTTCCGGTGCCTCACGCCATCGATTACATCTTGCGCAAGGAAGACTTTTACTGCCACGCCGTCCTCCACGCCCTGCCGGTTTGCCGTCCGGAAAGTACACACTTCGAACCGGCCTACAACGTCTTCATCGTCACCTACTTCTCCGAAAACCCGAACAACACCCGCAAAGTCGTGCGCGCCTACAACACCTTCTACCGCGACCCGCGCACGCCGCCGATGTTCTGGGAACCGCCGGATGGCCACGAGACGTGGTGGGATCTGCGCCGCTGGGTGCAGGCCGGGCGGCTGCACTGGATCGACGGCAGCGAATCCAATCTCCCCCTGCGTACCCGCGCCGTGACCGAATTCCCCTATGGCGAACTCGAAGGCCGCCGCTATCCCTATTTTATCCGCCCGCACCGGCTTGATACCTGGAAAAATCCGCCAACGATTGACAAAACTCGTCCGGACATCGTCCGCTTTGGCTGGCAACTGGATTGCGACCAGGATGGCAATGACATCCCCGGCGGCGTGCTCATCCGTTGGGATAGCCTCAAAGACACCGCTGCTTTTCGCCTTACCCGCCATCCGGTCGCCCAATACTGGCTGCCGGAGCCGGAGACAGCCCATCGTGTACGCAGTGTCAACATCCTGATCCACGACATCAAAGGCTTCACCACCCGCCCTGATGCCGAAAGCGGGAAGACCGAGGTACTGCTAGACGTCCACTACCCTCCAGGAAAGCGCACGCTGGGACTGACCGGCAAACACGACGAAGCAGCTCAGTGGGTCGCCGACGCCAACCAATTTCTGGACAGCCTCAAAACGATGCGCCGCGTCGATTTTCTGCGCATACTCCACGCTGAAGACTAAACACATGCACCTGTTTTTTGTCCGTCACGCCGAATCCATGGGCAATATGACCGGAGATTACAGCACTCCAGCCCACGACCAGCTCTCGCCCAATGGGTGGCAACAAGCCGAACGGCTCATAGAGCGACTCGCGGGGATCCACTTCGACGCCATCTACGTCAGCACCACCACTCGCACTATGCAGACGATCACCCCTTTTCTCCAACACCACGGTATGCGTGCCAGACTCTGGCCCGCCCTGCAAGAAGCGTGTTGGCAGCGCGACCGCACAGTGGCGGTTCCACTGCGCACCGCGCCGTCCGCAGAATTCGTGATGCCGACGGAAGCAAACGCACACTTCGACATTCTGGACGGATACCGGGATTTGCCCCCGGCCGGCGAGACATACCAAGAGGGACACGCGCGCGTCATCGAGGTCTACGAACACCTCTTGCACCGGTACAGTGGGCGCCCGAACACCGTTCTGGCGGTCGGACACGAATTTGCCGGAGGTCGGTTAGTAGAACTACTCCTCGGTCTCGAGCCGGACGGGCGCATCCAGCACAACAACACCGGATTGACTTATTTGATCGAACAGGACGATCATACGTTTCATCTGCAATTCACCAATCGCATCTAGGAGGAACCCATGCCAACCGAATCCGCAGCCGCAGCCTTAGCCATTTTACGTGACGGGAGTCGTTTCCAGTGGTATCTCATCACCCTTTTCGCCTTCGTGGTGTACGTCTACGCCGTCGAAGTAGAACGCCGCAACTGGAACCTGGTCTTTGCCGGGCTGGCGTTCTGGGGGATGGATTGGTTCAACGAGATCTGGAACGCCCTCGTCTTCCACTTTACCAACCACGCACCGGTCTGGGGCGCGCCGGGCAAGACAGCCTACCTCATCCTCATCGGATTGAACATCGAAATCTGCTTTATGTTTGCCGTGGCCGGCATCGCCTTTGGGAAGATGCTGCCAAAGGACAAGCAGATGAAAATCCTCGGCATTCCCAACCGCCTTTTCTTCGCCATCGTGAACGCGACGTTCTGTGTCTTCGTCGAGGTGATCCTCAACGCCCTCGGCGCGCTCACGTGGGACTATTCGTGGTGGAGCGCCCGTATGCCGTTGACTATCTTCCTGGGCGGCTACTTCCACTTCTTCCTCGTCTCGTACTGGGTGCACGATATGAAGACCATCAAGAGCAAAGCCATCACCGTGGGCAGCATCTTCGCCGTCAACCTGCTGTGCGCGCTCATCTTCGGCGTCATCCTCAAGTGGATCTAGATTAGAATTTTCGACAGGATTCATAGGATTTTCAGGATAGAACAACCCTGTGAATCCTGTCGAAAGAGAGAGAAATGCAAATTCAACGATTGAGTTGTTTAGAAGGGGCGCGACGCGCCTCCGGCACGGTGTTGGTCATCGACGTGTACCGCGCGTTCACCTGCCAGGCTGTGGCCTTCGCGCAGGGCGCAGCGAAAATCCTCCTCACCGACGACGGCATCCTGGTTTCACGGCTATAACCTGGCCCTAAAGAGACCAGGGCAAGAGAGCGCGCGGGCTTCAGCCTCGCGCTTTTTCAGCGCCCGGCTTCCACAGCATCATCAACACCGCCGCCGCCAACGCCATCGCCGCGCCGAAGAAGAACGGCGCTGACGGACCGAAGCCGTCCCATCGCCCCACGCCATCCCACAGCATGCCGGCGATGAGCGACGCAGGGAAGTCCAGAATGCCCAACACAGCATTGTACGTCCCATAGGCCGTACCGCGCAGCGCCACCGGCACGAGATCGGCAACCATCGCCTTCGCTGTGCCGTAGGCGAGACCGTAGTACACACCGTAGATGGCATATAGCACCCAGATGTGCCAGCCCGCCCCGGCAATCGCAAATCCCAAGTAGATTGCCGCGTAGACCAGCCATCCACCGATGATGACACGTCGCCGTCCCACCCTGTCGGAGAACGCCCCTGCCGGGGCGCTCACCAGCGTGTAGACGGCATTGAATGTGACCAGCATCCCCAAAATGCCGAGGATGCTCAATCCGCGTTCCTGCGCGCGCAACACGAGGAAGGCATCCGACGAGTTGCCGAGGTCGAAGAGGCCCACGATCAGCATAAAGACCAGGAAAGGTTTGCCTAATCCGCTAAACGAAATGCGCGGTCGCTCGCGCACTTTGGTCACCCCCACCTCACGCGCGCCAATCGCCAGCGAGAGCACCGCCAGCAATGCCGGGATCAGACTGACGAGCACCACCGTCTGGAACGTCCCCCGCGTCAGTTCCCCCGTGGTGCGTTGCGCGAACCACACGACCAAAAGCGCAATGAGCAGCCCCAAAACTGCCCCACCGGTATCTGCTGCGCGATGAAAGCCAAAGGCCAGGCCACGCTGTTCCTCGTCAATGCTATCGGCGACCAGAGCATCACGCGGCGCGGTGCGCACCCCCTTGCCGACGCGATCCGCCCAGCGAACACCCGCCACCAGCCCCCACGTGTTCGCAATGTAGAAGAACGGCTTGGCGAGCGCCGAAATCCCGTAACCTGCCACCGCGAGCCACTTCCGCGCGCGCAGCTTATCCGAAAGCCAGCCAGAGAACACCTTGAGGATACTGGCGGTCGCCTCGGCAATCCCTTCAATCAGGCCGATGATGTTGGTCTTCACACCCAACACATTCGACAAAAACAGTGGCAGCAAGTTGATGACCATCTCGCTGGAAATATCCATAAAGAAGCTGGTCAGGCTCACCGCCCAGACGTTGCGCGGCAGGCCGCGAACTTTATCCTTGAATGAGACAGGTTTGTTGTCCATAATGAATTCCTCCTTGTCAGTCGTTAGTCAGATAGTCGGCTTCGCTTGGGCCGGGTTCTGAAAGCGTCCGTCCGCAGACCGGTTACAACTTCATCGTAATGTAGCACCAGCCAGCAAATCGTCAATCAAACCGCTTGTGCAAACAGCGGCTTTCGATAGAATAGTAGCTTAGATACACTCGCAAAGCACACGGGGGAAAAACACTATGAACATCACCTTCCAAACGCTGGAAATTGCCGGACACAAAGATAAGCCGCTTCCCAACACATTTCTCAAGCAAGCGGAGCCAACATCGCACGCCACCATCGTCCTGCCGGGCCTGGGTTACACGGCGCAGATGCCGTTGCTGTTCTACGTCGCCGAGTTACTCCTGGCGCAGCAGGCCGACGTACTCCAGGTAAACTACACTTATCTCGATACCTTCCGCGGGCTGGATAACGCCGCCAAACACCGGTGGCTAGCAGCGGACAGCGCGGCGGCCTATCGTGCGCTCGTCGTGCAGCGCCCGTACACGCGCCTCACCCTCGTTGGTAAATCGCTGGGGACGCAGGCGATGGCGCACCTTATTGCCACACAGACGTTCCCCACACATACATCTGCGCTCTGGCTAACACCAGTTCTCAGCAATCCGCAGGTACGCGAACAAATCGCGGCCTTTCCCGGCCCATCGCTCGTCGTCATCGGCACCGCCGACCCATTCTACGATCCAGCCCTGCTCGCGGAGATCGGCGAGACACCCACGCGCACATTCGTCATCATCGAAGGGGCGGACCATGGGATGAGCGTCGGCGACGACGTGTTCCGGTCGCTGCGGGCGCTCGAGAAGGTTTTGCGGGCGGTGGCGTTGAGCATAAGCCACCTCACCTGAAAGCATGATGGACGCACTAATGCTAATGATGCTTTTTCTTGAGCGGCAGCGGTGTGACGCGCACGCGCCGTTTGTCAACAACACAGATAGAATGTTCCAGAGTTTCTACAGGTACGATTTGCAGCACCCGCTCTAGCAAAGCACACATCTCCACGTCCGAATAGTTTCCACCACGAAACAAAATAACACCAGGCCCGTTCGCCGCACTGAGCGCCAACACTTGTGGGAAATCCAAATCAGCCGTAATTACAACGCGGTTTTCGTTATGCGCCAATGCCAACAAATCAGCATCAGCGGCGCGCCCAGCATCGATAGTATGCGCATGAACACCACTGTGTCCGTGAGCGTGTAACACGTCCAGCAACAGTGGGGAGACTGGCATATCCAGTAATGCTTTCACATTGCTAACTCCAGCACCGGAGCATCGGTCAAATAGACAGCATAATTGAGCGCCGCGTCAATATCCTCAGCTTCCAGATATGGGTAAGAGTGCAGAAGCGTTTCTGGCGTCTCGCCAGCAGCCAGCAACCCTAGCAGCCGCGATACGGGGAAACGTAATCCCCGGATACACGGCTTGCCGCCGCACACAGCCGGATTGACGGTGATGCGTGAAAACCCGCATCCATCTGTGTATTCCAGCTCCTTGAACATTACATCTGTTTGTACTTCCATTACGCGCCTCCGTTCACCACTCGGCTTCCCACCTTTATTATACACGCGCTTTGGTTCTTTGCATGCTGCGCTATCCAATTTTGTACAATGGATTGGCAACCCATCATACAAAGATAAAATGCAAAATGACAAAACCCAATTGTAATAGGGTAATGACGCTTCAGAAATTGCACGCGCGTTCGGTCAAGACGAAAGATTCCCGGTTTCTTGGAAGAAACCGGGAATCTTTCTATGATGTATTAATGTTAGTGATTGCGCATGACGAGTGGCAGGTAAATCGCGAAGCCGTCTTTGGGTTCGACCACGACAACGTGCATCGCAGAGGTTGTTCCGCCGCAGTTCTCCGCCGTGAGCGTGACCGTGTACGTATCCGGCGCGCTCCAGCGGTAGGTGGCGGTGTTTGTCCCTTGCCCGCTGAGCGGCGCAGGCGTCCAGGTGTAGGTGATGGGC
>OMKS01004351.1_pt1 | contig 10706 bp, 10 predicted proteins | sample 1674721 | NCBI WGS metagenome assembly OMKS01 (sample SAMN06264996, study PRJEB25208) | sediment metagenome | isolation source: hot spring sediment | place: USA: California | collected 2014-09-02 | reverse complement strand
TGACCCCGATCGCGGCGATCACCTCGGCGACCTTCCGGCTGAGCGAGAACGAGGCGGGCTGCTATCCCGACCTGCCGGGGCCTGCGAAACTGGCAGCGCGGATCGACGATCTGGCCGAGGACCTGGCCGCCGCCCGGTCCGAGGTCGGTGCGCGGATCGACGCGATGGGCGCGCGCGCCGAGACGCTGGAGGCCCGCGCCGGTGCGGTCGAGAAAAGCACGGGCCTGATGTCCGCCGAGATGCAGAGGCTGCGCGCGGCCTTCAACACCACCAGGACCGTGGCCGAGGCCTTGCAGGGCCGCCCGATCCGCCGCACGCTGGACGAGATCCATGACGACCTCGCCAAGCCGGTCTGGCGCTTTTCCGGCCGCATCAAGGGCGGCTGGGTGACGATGACGCTGGCCTATGAACGCCAGATCTCGGCGCCCGTCTTCAGCCCCGCGCTGCGCTTGTGCCTGACACCGCTGTTCCTGTCCGCGGCGGAGGGCGATGTCACCGTGTCGGAAATGCCCACGGTGCGGGGCTATTTCACCCTGCTGGACGAGCGGTTCCGCAGCAATCCCGCGATCATGCGCACCTGCCAGTCGATCAACCATGCCGCCTTGTCGGGCCGCGGCCCCGCGCCGGGCGGCGAGGGTGCGCCGCTGCTCGCGCCGAGCGGGCAGTACCAGTATCCCTATGCCGAGAATTTCGTGCAGCAGCATTACTTCGCCGCCGAGGCGCGGCATGCGGCGGGCGAGCTGGAACCCTGGAACGGGTGGTATTACCTTCAGGTGGTCCGCGAGGCGTCCGGCCCCGCCGGCACAGCCCCGGAAATCGTGCTGCGCGCCATCATCGACCTGGACACGCTGGCCCCGGACCTGGCGATCAGCCCGGCGGGCAACCTGTTCGTGGCCGGCCAGCGCTGGAACCGCGAAAGCCTGATGCTGCCGGGCGGCAGCATCCCGGCCTTTCCGATCACACCGGGGCAGGGCATCGAGGACTGGTTCCGGTTCTGCCAGGTGGCCGACAACGCCGCCGGGATCAGCCAGTTCTCGTCGGTGGCCTTCGATGCCTCGGGATCGCCCATTTCGGCAGTCCGGTGGCCGCCTCGATCCTGTCCATGCCGGACGATTTCTCGGATGTCGCGCCCGGCACGGAACGGCGAACCTTCGATCTGCGCTGCGGGGCCTCCGCGCAAGTGTCGGTCTTCGAGGATGAGGGCCAGATCCATTACATGTCCTCGACCATCGAGGGCGCGGTGCTGGAAATCGGCCGCATGGCCCACCCCGACGAAAAGCCCGGCCATGCCGAATGTTTCCGCGTCGCGAATGTCTGTGCCCAGAAATCCCCGGTCACGACGTTCTTCCCGGTGCGTCACGCGCTGATCGAACGCCCCCCCGCCGCAGAGGATGCCCCGCCCTGGCGCGGGGTGCTGGTGCTGGAACCCAATAACGGGCGGCTCTACCTCTTCGAGATCGGCCTCGGCGGCGGCGAGATCCTGGTTTCCCGCGCGCGCTCCTCCGAGATCGGCCTGGCCGCGCTGGACGGCGCGGCCGCCGAGGGGCGGACCGGAGCCTTCGGCCTGCTGGCTGCCAGCGGCGACGGGGCCGAGACCCTCGTCTCCGGCACGTCGATGCGCCGGGTGCTGCGCTTCGGGATGGATGACGATGGACGGCTGCGCGCGCCCGCCGCGCCGGCCGAAGGGGCGGGGCTGCCCGCCGGGTTCCATTCCGTGCGCCTGCTGCAGGAGGAACTGAACGCCGCGGGCTTCGATTCGGGCCGGGTCGACGTCATCGCCGGGCCGCGGACGCTGGAGGCGGTCAAGGCCTATCTGGCCGCAACGGCAGAGCGCGCGGCGGACGCGGATCCGGACAGGCTGCGCGCGGTGATCCGGGGGGGCTTTCCGCGCTTTGCGGCGGAATGACGCCCCGCGCGGGGCCAGGGCAAGGGAGCAAGGCGGATGATGACATTTCTGACGATGCTGGCGACGCTGGCCATACCGGCCCCGGCCGCGTCCTGCCCCTGGCCCGGGCAAGGCGTGGCCGGGCGCGAGTTCTATTGCTGCACGACACAGGAAGGGCAGCAATGCTGCTCGCCCGAGCTTGACGAGAAGGGCCTGCCGACCGGCTGCGACTGTCGGCCCCAATAGGCGGGCCTGCGTCCTTCTTCTGGCCCCAAATATCCCCGCCGGAGGCAGATCCGAGCAAGCGGCGCAAGCCGCTGGCGAGACAATGCAATGCGCCGCAGGCGCGCAACCTGATTTCCATGCCGCCGGGCGTCACCGATTCGCCGGGCCGCGCTTCTGTCGGGGCAGGGCGGGCAGGCCCCTGTTCCGGCGGGCTCTGCGGCGCCGCGGGACCGTCAGACATGGACAAAGCCCGCGCAGCCCGACAGACTGGCGCACAAGGCGCCACAACGCCGTTCCTTGCCGGGGGATGAAGCCATGTCAGATCCGACCAAACCGGGCGCCACGCCCGCCGATCCCGCCCGCCGCGCCGCGCTGAAGACGCTGGCCGGGGCGGGGACCGCCGCTGCCGCGCTGCCGCTCTGGGCGCGCTACACCCATGCCCAGAGCGCCGCGCCGATCCGCGTGGGGTTCCAGATGCATGCGACCGGCATCGGGGCGGCCTATGGGCGCTGGTATGACCGCACCACGCAGGCCGCGGCGCGGGTGATCAACGCGGCGGGCGGCATCAATGGCCGGCCGCTGGAAATCGTGACCGAGGATGACGGCACCGACCCGCGGCGCGGGGCCGAGGTGGTCGAGAAATTCGCCAACCAGCATCGGGTGGACGTGGCCTTCGGCACGCTGTTCAGCCATGTGGTGATCGGGTCCGCCCCGCGGGCTGGCGAGTTGAAGCTGCCCTATTTCGCGGTCTCCGAGGGTCATCACGTCGCCAGCGGAATGCTGAACCGCTGGACGTTGCAGCCCGGCATCACGGATGTCAAAAGCCAGGTTCTGGCCGTGGCGCCCTTCGTGGCCGAGACGCTGGGCAGGAAGGTCACGATGATCTTTCCCGATTACGCCTTCGGCCATGACCATCGCGACTTCTTCTCCGAGGCGATCGCGGCGCAGGGCGGCGAGGTGATCGCCAAGCTGGCGATCCCGCCCACCGAGACCTCGTTCACCAGGTATTTCCCCCGCATCCCGCGCGAGACCGAGGTGATCTATCACGTCATGGTCGGCCCCGCGGTGCTGACCTTCGTCAAGGAGATGGGCGAGTTCTTCGGCCCCTCGCGCCCGGCGATCTTCGGCTTCATCGATAGCCTGGAGGCGGTGGACCTGCGCAGCCCCGGGCTCGACTTCCTGGAAGGCACCTATTTCTGGGAGGGGATGCCGCGTTACGTCCAGCCCGACCAGACCGAGTTCGACCGCCATTTCCGCGCCGAAGTCGGCATCGACGAGAATGGCGCCTCGGCGAGCGATCCGCGCGACGTGTCGACCTATGCCCATATGTTCGGCTGCTGGGAGACGCTTTACATCATCAAGCGCGGGATGGACGCGGCGGGCTATGCCGGGCCGCAGGATCGCCAGAAACTGGTCGAGGCGGTCGAGGCGATGACCGACATGGCGGAATCGAACGAGCATCCGCAGGGCGCCAAGCTGTTCAACGGGCGGACGCACCAGGTATTCGGCCAACAGCATGTCTCCAGGCTGGAAAACGGGCGTCTGGACGTGGTGCGCACCGTGCCGCTGGAGGAGACCTTCTATCCCGACGAGGTGGATTACACCACGCGCCCGTTCTGAGCGCCGCCCGTCCCCCCGACAGGAGAACGCGACCGCATGGAGTTCGGTCCTTACCTGATGCTGGCCGCGCTGGAAGGCGCGGTGACGGCCGCGGTGCTGGCGCTGATGGCCGCGGGGCTGAGCCTTGTCTTCGGGGTGATGCGGGTGGTCAATGTCGCGCATGGCGAGTTCTACATGCTGGGCGCGGTGCTGGCCTTTGTCGTCGCGGGCATGGCGGGCGGGGGCGCCCTGGGGTTCGTGGCGGCACTGGTCGCGGTGCCGCTGATCGTGGCGGCGCTGGCGGTGGCGGCCGATGTCACGGTGCTGAAACGGGTGGGCTATGACCCCGAGCGGACCATCGTCGCGACCATCGGGATTCTCTACATCGTTCAGCAGGTGACGCTGATGGGCTATGGCCCGGATGCGCGGCCGGTGGCGGCCCCCTTCAACCAGCGCATCGCGCTGCCCTGGGTCGAATGGGGCGCGGGCGGCCCGTCGCTCTACTGGCCCTGGGGGCTGTCGATCACCTCTTACAAGCTGTTCGTGATCGGGGCGGCGGTCGTGGTTCTGGCCTTGCTGTGGGTCCTGATGACGCGCACGCGGATCGGGCTGGTGATGCGCGCCACGCAACTGGATCGCGAGACAGCGCAGGCCTTCGGCATCCCGGTGGAGCGGGTCTATGCGCTGGTCTTCGGGCTGGGGGCGGGGCTGGCGGCGCTGGCGGGCGTGCTGATCGTGCCGATCCAGCAGGCGCATTACCTGATGGGGGGCGATGCGCTGCTGCTGTCCTTCATCGTGGTGATCATCGGGGGCCTGGGCAGCCTGTCCGGCACGCTGATCGCGGCACTGCTGATCGGGCTGTCGGATGGCATCCTGTCGGTGTTCTTCTCGCCGACGCTGGCCAAGATCGTCGCGACGCTTCTGGTGGCCCTGGTGCTGGTGTTCCGCCCGCAGGGGCTGATGGGAAAGCCTGCGCGATGACTGCCCGGATCCTTGCGCTGCATGGCGGGTTGCTCGCGCTGTTGCCGGCGCTGCATTTCCTGCTGCCGGTCTATCACCATGGTAACCTGGCGCGGATCATGGTGCTGGCCTGCTATGCGATCGGCTACAACCTGCTGTTCGGCTATACCGGGCTTCTGAGTCTTGGCCATGCGATGTTCTTTGCAGCCGGAATGTACGGGATGGGGATGGCGCTCTACCATCTGGGGCTGGGGGCGGAACTGGCCTTTCTGGCCGGGATCGCGGCGGCCGGGGGGTTGGCGCTGGTGGTCGGCCTGCTCGCCCTGCGCACGGTGGGCGTGGCCTTCATGATCGTGACGCTGATGTTTTCGCAGGCGTTCTACCTCGCGATCCTGCTGGCCGCGCGCTGGACGCGGGGCGACGAGGGGCTGGTGCTGGCCGGGGCGGACCGGGTGCTTTTCGGGCTGGACCTGACCGATCCGGATATCCGTTTCCTGCTGGCGCTGGGGCTGTTCGCGCTGTGCCTGTCCGCGACGCTGTGGCTGGTGCGGCGGCCCTTTGGCCGGGTGCTGGTCGCGATCCGCGAGAACCCCGAGCGGGCCGAGTTGCTGGGCTATGACATCTTCCGCCACAAGCTGGCGGCGGTGGTGATGTCGGGGCTGTTCTCGGGCGCTGCGGGGGCGGCCTACGGGTTGATGTTCGGCTATGTCGGCGCCAGTTTCGCCGAGGTGCATTTCTCGATCTTCCCGCTTCTGTGGGTGCTGCTGGGCGGCGCGGGAACGGTGATCGGGCCGTTCTTCGGCGTGCTGTTCATGTTCTACCTGATCGACATCTCGTCGGGGCTGACGCCGGCCTACATGCTGGTCGCGGGCGTGGCGCTGGTGCTCCTGACGCTTTTCGCGCCGCAGGGGCTGATGGGCGAGGTGCGGCGGCGCTGGCTGCGGTGGCTGCCATGAGCGCGCTGCTGTCCACGCGGGCGCTGTCGAAATCCTTTGCCGGGCTGCGCGCGGTGCATGAGGTCGATTTCGACCTGGAACCGGGCGAGATCCGGGCGCTGATCGGGCCGAACGGGGCGGGCAAGACCACCTTCGTCTCGATGCTGATCGGGCGGGTGGCGCCCACATCGGGGGCCATCGTGTTTGACGGGCGCGACATCACCCGGCTGCCGGCGCATGCGCGGGTGCGGCTGGGCATGGCCTACACGTTCCAGATCACCTCGGTCTTCGCGCGGCTCGACGTGGCCGAGAACGTGGCGCTGGCCGCGCGGCGCAGGCTGGGCGGCGACCGGGCCGCGGTGGCGCGCGAGACGGCGGCGGTGCTGGAGCGCGTGGGTCTTGGCGCCCATGCGGGCGCGCTGGCGGGCGATCTGAGCTATGGCCACCAGCGGCTTGTGGAACTGGCGATGGGGCTGGCGCAGACGCCGCGCCTGCTGATCCTGGACGAGCCGACGCAGGGGCTGGCCGAGGGCGAGATCGCGGCGTTCAGGCGGCTGATCCGCGATCTGGCCGCACAGACCACGATCCTGCTGATCGAGCACAACATGGGCGTGGTCATGGCGCTGGCCGACCGGATCACGGTGCTGGATTTCGGCGAGGTGCTGGCCGAGGGCAGCCCGGCCGAGATCCATGCCTCGGCCACGGTGCAGGCGGCCTATCTGGGGACCGGCGCGGATGCTTGAGGTGACGGGCATCGACGCGGGCTATGGCCCGGTGCAGGTGCTGCGCGGGCTGTCGCTGGCCGTGCGGGCGGGCGAGATCACCTGCCTGCTGGGCCGCAACGGCGCGGGCAAGACCACGACGATGAAGGCGATCATGGGGCTCTTGCCGCTGAGCGCGGGCCGGATCGCGCTGGAGGGCGAGGATATCGGCCGGTTGCCCGCCCATGAGGTGCCCCGGCGCGGGATCGGCTATATCCCGCAGGGGCGGCGGCTGTTTGCCGAGCTGACGGTCGCGCAGAACCTGGAAATCGGTCTGATGACGCGGAACAGCCCGCGCCATGTGCTGACCCGGGTGCTGGATCTGTTCCCGCGGCTGGCCGACCGGATGGGCCAGCGCGCCGAAACCCTGTCCGGGGGCGAACAGCAGATGCTGGCGACCGCCCGCGCGCTGTGCCTTGAGCCGCGGGTGCTGTTGCTGGACGAGCCGACCGAGGGGCTGCAACCCTCGATGATCGAGGCGATAAGGCAGGTCGTGGTCCGGCTGAAATCCGAGGGCGTCGCGATCCTGCTGGTGGAACAACGGCTTGACGCGGTCCTGTCGGCCGCCGACCGGGTGGTGTTTGTCGAGAATGGCCAAAGCCGCGAGACGGTGGACGCCGCCGATCTGCGCGCCCGGCCCGAGGTTCTGAAACGCTATCTGGGCGTCTGAGGCGCCCCGCAGCGCGGGATCGGTAAAATCTGAAGGATCCCCGGCAGGCGGCTTAAGCCCGAAGTAACATCTGTTCTGAATGCTTCCTCGCGCGTGCCGATGTTTCGCGGCGCCCGGTCCCGGACAAGGGGGAGCGTTCCATGTCCTTCAGAACAAGAATTATCCTGGCGATTTCCGTGTCGGTCCTGATGACCGCCGGACTGGTGCTGGCGCCGATGCTCTGGGGCATGAAGGGCCTGATCGACCGCGGCACGCTGCGCGAGCTGGACCAGTTCGAGCTGCGCCTTCAGGCGGCGATCGAAGACCGGATCGGCAGCGCGCTGACCACCGCCGCCCTTGTCGCCGCGATCCCCGAGGTGCAGGAAGCCGCCGCCGCGCAGGACCGCGACCGGCTGGCCGCGCTGTTCGTGCCGGGGTTTGCGCAGATGCGCGCCGAGCACGGCATCGTGCAGTTCCAGTTCCACGAACCGCCTGCCACCTCGCTGTTCCGGGTGCATCAGCCCGACCGGTTCGGCGACGACCTGTCGGCTTTTCGCAAGACGGTGATCGAGGCCAATGCGCGCAAGGCGCCGATGGCCGGTCTGGAACGCGGCCGGGGCGGGCTGGGCATTCGCGGCATCAGCCCCCTGGCCCATCAGGGGCGGCATGTCGGCACGGTCGAGATCGGGCTCGATCTGGATGCGGCGTTCTTTCAGGGGCTGGTGCGCAACAGCGAAACGCAGCTTGAATTCTACATCCTGCCCGATGACAGCATCGCGGGCTTTTCGGCCACGGATGCCACGGTCCAGCGCGCGGTGGCCACCATCGCCGGTGACCCGTTGCTGACGCCCGCTGCGGCAGAGGCGGCCGAGGACGAGGCGAACGCCGCGCGCGAACTGCAAATCGCCGGGCAGAGCTATGCCGCGCGGATCATTCCGGTGGCCGATTTCGCGGGCAATACCGCGGGGCTCGTGCATGTCATGGTGCCGCGCAGCGCCTATCTGGCGATCGCGGGGCAGATGCGCCTGCTGGCCTTCGGGGCCGGGGCGGTGGCGCTGCTGGCGGGGTTGGGCCTTGCGGTGCTGTTCGGCGGGCAGATCTCGAAGGCGCTCTTGCGGATGATCGCCAAGATGCGGCGGCTGGCCGGGGGCGATCTCGACCTCGATTTCCAGGCCGATTGCAAGCTCGGCGGCGAGATCGGGCAGATGGCCGAGGCGCTGGTCCATTTCCGCGAAAGCATCGCCAAGGAACATGCGCTGAAACGCGACCGCGACGCCGCTCAGGCGCATCAGAAGGCGGTGGTGGACACCCTGGCCGAGGGGCTGAGGCGGCTGGCCGCGGGCGATATGGGGGCGCATATCGACGCCGATCTGGGCGAAGGCCACGACGCGCTGCGCCGCGACTACAACGCTACGGTTGCCAGCCTTGGGGAACTGATCTCCGACATCACGGATTCGGCCCAGACGATCAATGCCAGCGTCGCCGCGATCAACGGCTCGGCGCATGAGCTGTCGCAGCGGACCGAGAATGCGGCTGCCACGCTGGAAGAGACCGCGGCGGCGCTGCAGGATCTGACCACCTCGATCGGCGCCACCGCCGAGGGCGCGCGCGGCACCGACGCGATCGGCCGGGATGCCATCGGCAAGGCCCAGTCCGGCGCGCAGATCGTGGGCGAGACGGTGCACGCGATGGGCGAGATCGACGCCTCGGCCGGAGAGATCGCGCGGATCGTCCATGTGATCGACGACATCGCCTTCCAGACTAACCTGCTGGCGCTGAACGCGGGCGTCGAGGCGGCGCGGGCGGGCGGTGCGGGCAGCGGTTTCGGCGTCGTCGCCTCGGAAGTGCGGGCGCTTGCCCAGCGCACCGCCGAGGCCGCCCACGAGATCGGCGCGCTGATCTCGTCCTCGGGCGAGAAGGTCAAGCTGGGCGTGGGCCTTGTCGGGCGCACCGGCGAGGCGCTGGATGCCATCGTCGCGGCGGTCGAGAGCGTCACCGACCGGGTCAGCGAGATCGCCAAGCTGGCCGCAGAGCAATCCGTGGGCCTGGGCGAGATCAACATCGCGGTCGGCCAGCTCGACCAGGTGACCCAGCACAACGCGGCAATGTTCGAGGAGACGACGGCGGCGAGCGACACGCTCCGGGCCGAGGGCGAACGGCTGCGCGCGCTGGTGGCGCGCTTCAATGCGGCCGCTCACGGGGCGGTGCCGCTGCGCGCCTCGGTGGCCTAGCGGCGCCGGTCGCCCGCATGCGGCGCAGGGGCACGTCGGCGGGCGGTTCGACCATGATGCCCCCCGGACCGGCTGTCCCCCCGACGCGTCCCGGGTCCGCCCGTTTCGGCCTCTGGCCCTTTCCCGCGCGGCGCATTCCCCGGATCGGCCCGGATGACCCGTGCGAATCGGCTTGCCGCCCCTCCCGGCGACGGCCCCTGGCCCCCCGACAGGCTGGGCCCCGCGCCGGCGATGACATGCCCGTGCCACCGAGACGTCCATCCGCCGCCCAAAAACCGGCCCATCGGGCGGCGATAGGCAGGGGCTCCGCGGGGTGCCTTTGTGGGGGGGCGGGCCGGACGGGACATGTTCACCAGTTCTTAGGCTTCGCGGGCTTAGACAGACAGAGACATTGATTGACACACAGGAAAACGGGGATTCGGAATGGAGCCTGATCGTCACCTGGATCTCGATATCCGCGATCCCGCCCGGGCCGACGCGCCCGGCAAGATCGTGAAGGCGGTGCTGGGGGGCGGGCCGCATGCCGTGACCCTGCACGCCGACGGGGCCGATGCACCCACCGCGCTCGCGGCCCAGCTTCTTGCCTTTCTCAGACGCCATGTCGAGGCCGGCGGCGGCAGTTTCGACATCGTCGAGCCCTCCGAGCGCTTCGTCGAGGGGTTGCGGCTGCTTGGCCTGGGCGAGGCGATTCTCGGCACCGAAGGAGTGCAGTAATGATCAACATTCTTGCCATTGACGATTCCCTGACCATGCGAGAGATGGTGTGCGAGGTGCTGAGCTCGGCCGGCTTCTCGGTGACCACGGCGAATGACGGCGTGCATGGCGTCGACGTGTTCCAGCAGGACCAGTACGACGCGGTCATCACCGACATCAACATGCCCAAGATGGACGGGTTCGGCGTGATCGAATCGATCCGCGGCGGCGGTGTGAACGCGCGCGTGCCGATCCTGGTATTGACCACCGAAAGCGGCCCCGCGCTGAAGGAACGCGCGCGCAATGCCGGGGCGACGGGCTGGATCGTCAAGCCGTTCGAGGACGAGGGCCTGATCAGCGTGATCCGCCGTGTGACGGGGGTGCGCTGACCATGTCCCGCGATGATCTCAAGGCCACTTTCTTCGCCGAGTGCGAGGACCTTCTGGAACAGCTGTCCGAAGGCTCGCAGAACATGATCGCCGGCAGTGCCGACGACGACACGGTGAACGCGATCTTCCGCGCGGTGCATTCGATCAAGGGCGCGGCCGGGGCCTTCGGGCTGGAGAACCTGGTCACCTTCGCCCATTGCTTCGAGACGGTGCTCGACCGGGTGCGCTCGGGCGAGCTGGTGCCCGATACCGATGCGCTGCACACGATCCTGCGCTCGAGCGACATGCTGGCCGACCTGGTGGAACTTGCCCAGGCCGACAGCACCGAGATCCCCGAAGCGATGCCCGCCATCCTCGACAAACTGAACGAGCTGTCGGG
>OMKS01004348.1_pt1 | contig 10709 bp, 7 predicted proteins | sample 1674721 | NCBI WGS metagenome assembly OMKS01 (sample SAMN06264996, study PRJEB25208) | sediment metagenome | isolation source: hot spring sediment | place: USA: California | collected 2014-09-02 | reverse complement strand
CTGCCCTTTTTTATCGGCTTCAACCATTTTTACTACCTGAAGGAGCCGGCCCAGGCGGCCAACTACCTGCGGCAGGCCTTGGAGATACCCGGAGCTCCCTTTTGGTTCGGCCATCTGGCCGCCACTCTGGCCGGCCAAGGCGGCGACATCTACGGGGGGCTGGTTTGGTTGCGGGCCATGCTGGCCGCCGAAGAGGACGAGCATCTGCGGGAGCGCTACCAGCACAGCATCGCCATGTTTGAGCGGGCGGTCACGGTGCAGGAAGCGGTGACCGCCTATCACGCTGAACGGGGGGAATATCCGGAGAGCCTGGCACTGCTGGAGCCGGACTACCTGCCGGCCTTGCCGGAGTTCGCCCCCCCCTTTGAGTTGAGCTGGCAGCCCCCCGATTTACGCTTGCTGCGGGTCCACTGATCGGCCCCCGCCCCACCGGGCGCCTTTTCCCTTGACCCCGGCTGGTTCGGGTGCTATTTAGGGGGATTGCTTGCCGTGCCGTCGGGGCGTGGCGCAGCCTGGTAGCGCGCCTGCCTTGGGAGCAGGAGGCCGGAGGTTCGAATCCTCTCGCCCCGACCATTTTCCCCTTTTCTCCTCTTCCCCCTTTTCTCCGCTTTGGGTCGCGATCTGGTGGGTCTCTTCCTCCCGCAAATCCACGCCGCCGGCCACCCGCAGCGGCCAGCCCATAATGGCCGCCAGGGTGTGGCGGGTCAACCGCCGGTAAAAAGCGGGGTCAGTGGAAGTTGACATTTTTCACGTAACGGTCGTAGCTGCTCTGGTAGATCTCCGCCAGGGTGAGAAAGGCGGTGATGATCAGCGGCCCGTAGATAATCCCGAGGAAGCCGAAGGCGCTCAACCCGCCGATAATGCTAAGGAAAACCAGCAGGGTGTGCATCTTGACCCGGCTGCCCACCAGTTTGGGTTTGAGAAGATATTCGATGGTGATGGTGATCACCCCGTAGAGGGCCAGGATGATGAATGCCTCAGCCAGGCCGCCCTTGAATCCGAGCAAGAGGGCGGCGGGCACCAGGATCAGGCCGATGCCGAAGATGGGCAGAAAGGCCAGCACCGCCATGATCGACCCCCAAAGGACCGGCGGTCCCAGGGAGAAAACCACGAAGATGATCCCCCCCAGCACCCCCTGGATCAGGGCGCAGATCCCGTTGCCGATCAGCACCGCCCCGGTGATCTCGTCGAACTTGGCGAACAGGCGCCGCTTCTGGTCGTCGGGCAGGGGAGAGAGCCGCAGGATATAGTTCAGCAGCCGGTCATGCTCGATAAGCAGGAAGAAGATGGTCAGGATCATCAGGAAAAAACTGAAGAAGAACATCATGATGTTGGCGGCCCAGCTGCTGGCCTGGTTGTATAGGAACAATCCCACCACCCGGGCCAGCTCGGCCAGGGCTCGGCTGATGTTGTCCGGTTCCAGGGAAAAACCGAGCAGGGCGGCGGTCTCCTGGAGCCGCACGAAAAGGGGGCTTTCCTGGAAAGTCCGGAGTTTGAGGCCGAGGTTGGCCCCGGCTCCCCGCCCCCACTCATAGAGGTTCTGGGCCTCCTGGGCCAGGGCGAAGACAAAGAAAACCAGGGGAACAAAGACCAGCAGCACCACCAGGGTGCAGGTGAGCAGCGAGGCGAAAAAGTCGGGCAGCTTGCGGTTGAGCAGGTTGTAGATCGGTCGAAAGATGCTGGTCAGCAGATAGGAGAGGATCAGGATGGAGAGAAAGGGCCAGAGCAGGCGCCCCACCAGCAGGATGGAGATCAGAAAAAGGATCAGAAAGTAGCCCATCACCATGGGGGATGGCGGGTTTTCTTGCACGGAAATCACCTGCCCTGCGGTTTAAGGAGAGAGTCAGTCACCTACTCTACCTAATATCGAACTGCTCTGCCAAGCGAAATAAATTGTTTCAATGGTCCTGAAACTTCGTTATATTGCGCTCTATTTTTGATCCCCCGTCGGACCGGGGCATGACCTTTAAGGGAGCGGGTTGCACAATGGACATCAGAATGGAAACGGTACCGCCGGCCCAACGCAAGGCCAAGCCGGACGAAAAAGCGCTTGGTTTCGGGCGGATCTTTACCGACCACATGTTTGTTATGGCGTATACCGCCGACCGGGGCTGGCACGATCCCCACGTCCGTCCCTACGGCCACTTCTCCCTGGATCCGGCGGCCATGGTCCTCCACTACGGTCAGGCGATCTTCGAGGGGCTGAAGGCTTATCGGGGGGAAGATAATGGTATCCGTCTCTTCCGACCCCAGGCCAATCTGGAGCGGATGAACCGCTCCGCCACCCGGATGTGCATGCCCAGCTTGCCCCAGGATACCGCCCTGGCCGGACTCCAGGCCCTGATCAAAGTTGATTCCGACTGGGTACCCAGGGCCCAGGGAGCCACCCTTTATATCCGGCCGACCATGGTGGCCACCGAGGCCGGACTGGGAGTGCGCCCGGCCAAGGAGTATCTCTTCTTTATCATCCTGAGCCCGGTGGGGGCTTACTACCCCGAAGGGTTCAACCCGGTGAAGATCTTTGTCACCGACACTTACGTGCGGGCGGTGGCCGGTGGGGTGGGCGAGGCCAAAACCGCCGGCAACTACGCGGCCAGCATCATGGCGGCGGTGGAGGCCCAAAAGCAGGGATTCACCCAAGTGTTGTGGCTGGATGCCTGCGAGCGTCGCTATGTGGAGGAAGTGGGAACCATGAACATCTTCTTCGTGCTGGGCGACCGGATCGTCACCCCACCCCTTTCCGGCAGTATTCTGCCGGGGATCACCCGGGAATCGGTGCTGCAGCTGCTGGGCGATTGGGGCCTGGCCGTGGAGGAGCGGCCCATCACCATCGATGAGGTCCTGGCCGCCAACGAGCGGGGCGAGTTGCGCGAAGTCTTCGGCACCGGTACCGCCGCGGTAATTTCGCCGGTGGGTTCGCTCCACTACAAGGGGCAGGACTGTCTGATTAACGGTGGCAAGACCGGCGAGCTGGCCCAAAGATTGTTTAACGAGTTGACCGCCATCCAGTACGGCCGCAAGGCGGACCCCCACCAGTGGGTCCTTCGCCTGTAGCCGGCGCCGTTGCCACATCTATCTGGCCTGATTTTCTTTATTTTCTTTTATTGAAAATTTTTTTGGCGCCCGCTCTTGATTTTTGCAAAGGGCGTGCATAGTGTTTGCCGCGTCCGGTACTCGGCGCGCGGGCGTCGGCTGCCGGCTTGTTATTCATGCAAGTAATCACTTAATCATTAACCAGATCAACGTAAGACGGAGGTAGTCCATGAAAATTCGGCCATTGAATGATCGAATTCTGGTCAAGAGACTGGAGGAAGAGCAGAAAACCAAGGGTGGCATTATCATCCCCGACACCGCCAAGGAGAAGCCGGCGGAGGGCACGGTGGTCGCCGTGGGCAGCGGACGTCACAACGAAAAGGGCGAGCGGGTGCCGGTGGAGCTGAAGGCCGGAGACCGGGTGCTGTTTTCCAAGTACGGCGGCACCGAGGTGAAGATCGATGGCGAAGAGTTCCTGATCATGCGCGAGGATGACATTCTCGGCGTGGTGGAAAACTAAAAAGCAACCCAAGTTTCTGAAGGAGAAAAAGATATGGCATCAAAAGATCTGAAGTATGGCACCAAAGCCCGCGAATCGATTCTGCGGGGGGTAAACACTCTGGCCGACGCCGTCAAGGTTACCCTGGGACCCAAGGGTCGTAACGTCCTGATCGAAAAATCCTTCGGCGCCCCGGTAATCACCAAGGACGGTGTTTCGGTGGCCAAGGAGATCGAGATCAAGGACAAGTTCGAGAACATGGGCGCCCAGATGGTCAAGGAAGTCTCTTCCAAGACCAGCGACGTGGCTGGTGACGGCACCACCACCGCCACCATTCTGGCCCAGGCGATTTACACCGAAGGCTCCAAGCTGGTGGCCGCCGGCAACAACCCCATGGATATCAAGCGCGGCATCGATCTGGCCGTGGCCACCGTGGTGACCGAGCTGAAGAATATCGCCAAGCCCACCAAGGCCCAGAAGGAGATCGCCCAGGTCGGCACCATCTCCGCCAACAACGACGCCACCATCGGCAACATCATCGCCGAGGCCATGGACAAAGTGGGCAAGGAGGGAGTAATCACCGTCGAGGAAGCCAAGAGCATGGAGACCTCGCTGGATGTGGTCGAAGGGATGCAGTTTGATCGCGGCTACCTCTCCCCCTACTTCGTTACCGATCCCGAGAAGATGGAAGTCAACCTGGAAGATCCCTACATCCTGATCAACGAGAAGAAGATCAGCAACATGAAGGATATGCTGCCGGTGCTGGAGCAGATCGCCAAGATGAGCAAGCCTTTGGTGATCATCGCCGAGGATGTGGACGGCGAGGCCCTGGCCACCCTGGTGGTCAACAAGCTGCGCGGCACCCTCAACGTGGTGGCGGTCAAAGCTCCCGGGTTCGGCGACCGCCGCAAGGCGATGCTGGAGGATATCGCTATCCTCACCGGTGGTCAGGTGGTTTCCGAGGATATCGGGATCAAGCTGGAGAATATCACCATCGACGACCTGGGTCGGGCCAAGCGGGTGGTTTGTGACAAGGACAACACCACCATCGTGGACGGCGCTGGCGACAAGGGCAAGCTGGAGGGCCGGGTTAAGCAGATCCGGGCCCAGATCGAGGAGTCCAGCTCCGACTACGACCGCGAGAAGCTGCAGGAGCGCCTGGCCAAGCTGATCGGCGGGGTGGCGGTGATCAATGTCGGTGCTGCCACCGAGATCGAAATGAAGGAGAAGAAGGCCCGGGTGGAAGACGCCCTCAACGCCACCCGCGCGGCAGTGGAAGAGGGGATCGTGCCCGGCGGCGGGGTGGCTTATCTGCGCTGCCTCAAGGCTCTCAAGGAGCTGAAACTGCCCCATGAGCAGGAACTGGGCAAGAAGATCGTGGCCCGGGCTCTGGAAGAGCCGGTTCGCCAGATCGCCAACAACGCCGGCCTGGAAGGGTCGGTGATCGTTGAGCAGGTCAAGGGAATGAAGGACGCCAAGGGCTTCAACGCTGAAAACGAGAAGTTTGAGGATCTGCTGGAAGCCGGGGTTATCGATCCGGCCAAGGTAACCCGTTTTGCCCTGCAGAACGCGGCCAGTGTGGCCGGTTTGCTGCTGACCACCGAATGCATGATCGCCGAGCACCCGGAAGAGGATAAGGGTGCGGGCGGCGGCATGCCTGGCGGCATGGGCGGCATGGGCGGCATGGGTGGTATGGGCGGCATGATGTAAGAAGCCTTTTTTGCCGTCAAGACGTTTGACGCACCGGCCCCGGCGACACGGCTACCCTGCCTTGTCGCCGGGGCTTTTTTTTGCTGGTCGCCGTAAACTATTCTCGTCACGCCCTTGGCTCTGTGTCGGGGCGTTTTTTGGGCTATCTGAATTGTTGTAACCTCGTGTGACAAAAAGTGTCAGCACCTGACTTTTTTTGTCGTTTCAACGTGCTTTTTGTCTTACATTTTTTGCCACGCCAGAAACGCTGCTTGTTTCAACATCCCTGGATAACACCAAAAAAAGCAAAAATAATCAGGCATGGCACCTTTTTTGCTAACAAAATGGTGCCGCGAACAAGTGCTGTTCCCAGCAAAGGAAATTATGGGGCTAAGCCCATCTGGGAAGAGTGGGGGAAAAGTGGGGGAAGAGGCCGTTTATGGGCGGAGGGCGCTGACGGTTGCTCTCCCCAAAACCTGGAACCGATGAAGATGAAGGTGCATTGCCCGGAGCAAGGTTTTACCCTCATTGAGGTGTTGATTGCCATTACCCTGCTGGCCATCGGGGTTCTGGCGGCGGCCGGCATGCAAATCTCGGCCATTGGAGGCAATCACCTGGCGATACGGGTCACTGAAGCTTCGACCCTGGCCGGTTCCACCGCCGAAGATCTAAGTGGCTTGGGCTTTGACGATCCCTTGCTGGCTCCCACCGTGGATCCCGCCACCGTCGATCCGCTTGATCCGGCAACTTTGGCGGCGGCGCTGGCTGATTTGGACACCGCAACCCAACCCGCGATACAGCCCGACGGGTTTGAGGTTTTCTGGAATGTGGCAGACGACCAACCGCTGGCTGACTATAAAACCGTCAGGGTCATGGCGCGACGTCTCGATCGGGGGAACGCGGAACGAATCGTTGCTGTGGATTTTATTATCGTGAGGCAATAGATGCCAACTCAATTTATTCGGCCGGGTGGGACCAGAGAGCAGGGTTTCGTCCTGGTGGGTGTTCTGCTGATCATGTTGGTGTTGGTACTGATCGGAATATCCGCCACCTCCAGCACCAACCTGGAACTGCAACTTGCCACCGCTGAAAGGTTGCGGCGGGAAGTTTTCCACGCCGCCGACAGCGGCGTTCACCCCACCCCCCGCTTGATCACCATGGCCCGTGAGGTCGCTGGCGATCCCCCGGTTCCCGGATTCACCTTTGAGGACCCGGCCGGCATTTTTTATGACGAAGTTATGGGGTTTGCGGCGCCTGCCGCCCGAATCAACCCCAATTTCAGCTATCGCTTGGGCTCCCACGATATCGCGGTGGATATCGACCATCGCGGCGTCGTGCCGATGCCGGGCGGCGGCGCGGAATTCGCCATGGGTGCCACCGGGATCGGAGCCGGGGCCACCGGGGGAATCATGGTTCGCTACAACATAACGGCCACGGCTGATCGCGATCTCCAGGCCGATGGGGGTACCCCGGCCCGGGCGGCAGTCATGGTCCGCTACCGGAATGTGCCGGGAACCGCAGGAGGGCTGCAATGACCAAAAAAATTCACCTGATAGTTATGCTGATGGTCCTGATGGTCGTGCCGTGGACCAGGGCCGTCGCCGAGCCGCTGATCTCCGACTACGAAGCTTACCCGATCTTCACCGTCAATCCGGTTGAGCCGAATATTCTGGTTATCCTGGACAACTCCGGCAGCATGAACTTCAATGCTTTCGGCAGTTATCCCGGCGACGGAGGCCTGGTCATCGACGAGCCCTATTCGGGGACTCCTTATGACGCCGAGGCCACCAGGTATTACGGTTATTTCAATCCCGACTGGTTCTACCGATACGACAGCAACCTTTTTGTCCATGCCTATAAAAAAATCGGCCACGGCACCACAACCTGTCCCACCGCCTGGGAGGTTCAGGCCGCCGCCACCGTGACCGGGGGTGGCAACGCCAGCCAGTGTCTCAACAACGCCGCCATAGCCGGGGAAGCCCTCTGGGACGGCAACTGGCTTAACTGGGCGGCCATGCGACGGGTCGATATCGCGCGTAAGGTTTTAATGGGAGGCAAGGCCACGCCCCGGATCAACGGAGGCACCCTGTATGGCGAAGATCCCGCACAAGCCACTCGCCACTTCCGGCGCCAATTCGACAGCTCCGCCCAGACCGATGTTACACCCTATCACGGCAATTTTTTGTACGGTATCAGGGACGGCTATATTTACGTGGATACCAACAACAACGGCAATCCCTATGTCGGCTACGACCGTTTTCATCTGAGGATCAGGCTCAACGAAACCTTCGATCCGGAGAGTTTTAAGGACGGCGAACTGGCCGGCGTCTTCCAGCGAGTTGGTGGCGAAAGGGCTCGATGGGGCAACATGTGGTTTTATAGCGGTACCGGCAATAACCTGGAAGGTGGCCGGATTGCCAATCGAGTCGGCAGCAACATGGTTGATATGACCGCCGATTTTCAAAATACCGGTTGCAACACCTGGACCCCGCTGGGTGAAACCTACTATGTGGCGATGCAGTATTTCAAACAGGAGGAGGTGGATACGTCCCTGGGATACCACCCCCTGGCGGGGGGGCCACGCAATAATCTTTTCGACCCCTACCATCACGACGGGGAGTTCATCCACTGTGCCAAAAGTTTCGTCCTTCTGATCAGCGACGGCGCTTCGACCAAGGATGCCAGGATTCCGACCGAGCTGAAGGATTACGCCGGGGAAGGCTCCAACGTGAACTGCAACGAAGTCACCGGCGCCGACTGCGACTACCCCAGCGGGGGTACCAAGTTTCTGCGCGATATCGCGCTCTACGCCCGGACCAACGACCTCCGGCCCGACTTGGCCGACACCCAGAACCTGATTCTTTACACGGTTCTGGCGGCCTTCGGCAGTGAGAACCAGGAGATGCTCGACGCCAGAGAGTTGTTGATGGATGCGGCCCGCAAAGGTGGACCAATACCCTGGGACGGGGACAACAGCACTATTCCGGAAAACTATTTCGAAGCCAGTGACGGCTATCAACTGGAGGAGCAGTTAACCGCGGCTATCAACGATATTTTGCGCCAGGCTGCCTCCGGCACCGCGGTTTCCGTACTGGCCACCTCCGCCGAAGGCGAAGGCAACCTGGTTCAGGCCTATTTCCAGCCGGTGGTCGCCGACGGTGTGCACGAAACCAAGTGGGTTGGCTACCTGCAGTCCCTTTGGATGGATGATCACGGGATGATGCGCGAGGATAGCGATGGTAATGCCAAACTGGATATCACTCAGGATCGTGTTCTGCGCTATTTTGTCGGAGAGGGCGGGGACACCATGATCAAGGTTTACGGGGTCAGCGAGGAGAAGCCTTACCCCGACTTCGAAGATGAAGACTTGGAGCCGGAGGAGATTATCAGTCTGAATCAGGTTAAGCCAATCTGGGAGGCGGGTGACGTGTTGGCCTGGATGCTCCCCAGCGAACGCAAAATATTTACCGCCATTGATGACAGTGTTCCGGTGGCGCCGGAACACGCGTTGTTCGGGGGGGTTCGTTTTAACAACGACAGCGGCACTTTGCTTTCCCTCATCCGCCCCTATCTTGGGGTCAAGGATGACGCGGCCTGGTCCTACCTGGGAGCAAGCCATGACGACCGAGCCCATAACCTGATCCACTACATCCGCGGCAATGATGACGGGTTGTTGGGGACGGTCGATGTTCGGCAGCGTACCGTAGACGGACGGACTTGGCCATTGGGGGATATCGTGCACTCAACTCCGGTTTCCGTGGCCGTGCCGCCGGATAATTTCGGCATTATTTACTCCGATCCTTCTTATCAGGAGTTCTTCAATTTCCATAAAAATCGGGGTGATCGCGAAACGGTGGTTTATGTGGGAGCCAACGACGGCATGCTCCACGCCTTTACCTCCTGGCAATATGATAAGGACGCGAAGGAATTTGTTCGCCCGGAGGGGGTTGACCCTTCAGAAAAAATAGGGGCGGAGATATGGGCTTATATCCCCCGAGCTCTGCTGCCGCAGCTTAAATGGTTGCCCCGCCAGGACTACAGCCACGTTTTTTATGTGGACCTCAAACCGAAAATTTTTGATGCCCGGATATTTTACAACGATTTGGGTGACCCGTTTTCTGGCACCATTGACGACACCTATCATAAAAACGGCTGGGGCACCATCCTCTTGGGCGGGCTGGGTCTGGGTGGCCAGGCCATTACGGTTACCGATGATTTCGGGAGCGGTGACACCAGTCAGGTTTTCAGCGCCAGCTATTTTGCCATCGATATCAGTAATCCCCGCCAACCTGAGCTGCTCTGGGAAAGATCCTATGACGGCCTTAATTTTTCCCTCGTGGAACCGGTGGTTTTGAAGGTAGACGATAAATGGTTTCTTACGTTCGGCTCGGGCCCGCAAACCAGTGAAGGAACCATGACCGGGACCGATACCAGCAAGATTTACGTGGTTGATTTAGCCACCGGTGAGCCATACCGCCATAACGGTATCGACGACTGGCTTTTTGAGGGGGACAACCCCCGAGCCTTTATGGCAACTCCGGCCAGCCTGGACAAGTGGCTTAATTTTACCACCGATGCCGCTTATTTCGGCGAGTCCTACCTGTCGATAACCGGCGATTGGCAAGGGGCGATTTACAAGTTGACCATCCCCCGGACCGATGACCCCATTAATAATCCCCCTGCCGAAGCCACGTACGAGGAAGACCCCCTCCAGTGGACATTTCATCGTCTCTTCGACGCGCCGGGGCCGATTACCGGGCCTCCGGCCCTGAGTGAGGATTTCTCCGACAACACCATGATTTTTTTCGGAACCGGCCGTTATTTTAATCAGGACGACAAAATCGATAGTTCCGAACAGTATCTTTTTGGGATCAAGGATCCTTTTTACAATCGCGCCTTCTACGAGGTGGCGCCGGACGATTATTACCTGAATTACTCCAATGTTCGTGACCCGTTGACCCAGGCAGACCTGTTTGCTGCCGATACTGCTGTGGTGACCGGTAATAGTTTGGAGTTCAGTACCCTGCTGAACGAGGCCCGCAGTTGGGACGGCTGGTGGCGCACTCTTCAAACCTCCGGGGAACGCTCCTTGAACAAACCGGCAATTTTGGGCGGCCTGTCTCTCTTCACCACTTATGTGCCGCTGCATGAAACCTGCGCCTTCGGCGGCGAGAGCTATCTTTACGCGCTCTATTTTGAGACCGGTACCGCCTATCGCAAGCCGGTGTTCCGCGACGGTTTTGAAACAGTTGACGGGGTTACGGTTGTTCGTGACCGGTTGTGGTTGGGAACAGGCAAGGCCTCCGGCGTCGGTCTGCATGTCAGCAGGCAGGCGGACGGGAGGGCCACCGGTTTTATTCAGCAAAGCACCGGGGTGGTTGCGGAGATTGACCTGGATCCCGCCTTCGCCATCCGCAGTGGCTATATTTCCTGGGAGGAAAGATGATGGCATTTGTGACAAGAAGATTGTTTCCTTCTTTGTTGGCTG
>OMKS01004347.1_pt1 | contig 10713 bp, 9 predicted proteins | sample 1674721 | NCBI WGS metagenome assembly OMKS01 (sample SAMN06264996, study PRJEB25208) | sediment metagenome | isolation source: hot spring sediment | place: USA: California | collected 2014-09-02 | reverse complement strand
CCCATTCCGATTCCAAGTTCTCTCAGGTCCCTTTCCATGAATGTTTCCCAGTTTGTGGGGTCGTCGCTTCGTTTCCTTCGAAACAGGCGCTGGTACCGCGTTTTTGGAGACGCATGAATGGCAATGAGAATGAAATTTGGAAAGTTCTTCTGGAATTCCTCGACCTCAGCTAGGCTTCGGACGCCGTCAACGACAACTATTTTCCTGTTTGCTTCCTTCACTTTTGGGATGCACCGCTTGGCTACGGTTGCTGGTCCCTCCAACTCTCTAAGGTTGAGCATAATTTTGCCCAAGTTTTCAGGCGTCGGCTTAAGGTTTCTTCGTTTAGCCTCTTCCCTTACCACGTCCCCCATTATCACCACGGGATAGCCCATTCTCTGAACCGTTCTCCGAAAGACGCCCTTGCCGGAGCCAGGCATCCCAGCTACGCCCACAACAACTTTATCCTTTATTCTAAATCCCTCTGTCCCTTGCGCCATGCTTCATCAAAAATATCATTCGGTCAAAGTTATAAAATAGTTTGTTGACAAACGCAAAGTTAAGCCACAATATTTTATGTTACAGCGCGAAGATAACTTTTAGGCAACAAATATGCACTCGCTTTAGACCAGAGTCTCTTTGTTTTGTTAGTGTTACTGAACAGCTAGAAGAACGGTCACAGAACTTGTCTGCCACTAACTAACTGAAAAACAAAGAGCCAAACCAGAGGTAGAACAATTATTCTCTCTTCAGGAGTAGCTGTTTGGAGTTTACATGTGCGATGTTTTCTATCAGTTCATTTAATTCGTTTACAGTCACACGCTTTATGGGTTCCGTTGCGCCATAGCCCCCTCAAAAGGTTTAGAGCGTAGAACTGTTAGGAGGTTGTTTGATTTAACCTGTATGAAGAAACAATACGTATCAGAAGTAATATTATAGTTTGGAATCCAATTTAAAACCCAACATGTGTAGCAAACCTTATCAACCAAAAAACCCTATCATTATAAAGTATGTTTTTGTTTGAACCACCAAAAGGGGAAGAGGCTCACAGAACCTAGAGTCGCCGTGCGCACATGCGCAAAACTTGAAGTTGGTGTCGACTTGGTTCTGGCGCTGAAGCGTCCCAAGGAGCATCTCCCCCTCTTGGCAACCAACATTCCCGCCATCATGTTGCTGCAATCTCTTTTTCGATTGTTGAAAGTTCAAACCGTGAAGCTCAAGTTTTAGTCAGCGATGGAGTAAGTTAATTAAAATGGTGTGCATGAAGAGTATAGTTGATGGATTGAACGTTTAGGGGAGATTTGTTATGTCAGGAAACATCCGAAGCTTCTTCTCCTTCGACATCGAAGACCAAAACATAATCAGACGGCTAACAGAAGCTCAGGGCATGCTCATTAACACTGGCGCAGACTTGAAAATAGTTAAGCCACAGAACATCCACCTTACAGTCCGGTTCTTGGGAAACATATCCCCATCCATGGTTGACGCCATCTACGAAGAAATGAAACAGCTCTCATTCACCCCCTTCGAGATAGAACTCACCGGCATAGGTGCTTTTCCCAAGCTGACTTATCCCCGCGTTGTGTGGGCGGGAATCAGAAAAGGCGCAGACGAACTGAAGGATGTTTTCGAGCAGCTAGAACCAAGACTTAGAGGATTAGGCTTCAAACCTGACCGCAAAGGCTTCAGCCCCCACCTGACAATAGCACGGGTGAGAGGCGGAAGGAACAAAGCCCAACTCATCAACCTTATTCGAGAACTGGAAGACTACGAGTTCGGAACCATAAAGGCTGAATGCTTTAGACTAAAAAAGAGCGATTTAACCCCTAAAGGTCCAATTTACACCACTTTAAGAGAGGTTTACGGCAGCTAAAACCTGTAAGAAGGATTGTTTGTTATGTCTTCTACCCTTGAAGAAGTATGCGCCGAAGTTCTAAAGAGAGTCACCCCAACGACTACCGAGAGAAAACAAGTTCTTTCCTTAGCCAAAAAACTAGTAGAAAAAGTGAAAGAAGGGGCGAAAGAGAAGGGTGTGGAAACCGAAGTCCGAGTGGAGGGCTCCGTGGCTAAAAACACTTGGCTCAGAGACTGCCCCGAAATCGACGTCTTCATGCGCGTCCCAACAACCATGCCTAGGGAAGCTTTCGGAACCGTCTGCCTAGAAATCGCAAAAAAAGCCACCGAAGGCTACAAGCAGATTGAAAGGTTTGCAGAGCACCCCTATCTTGAGGCAGTAATAGACAATGTTTGGGTGAATATTGTTCCCTGCTACAGAGTTAAACGGGGCGAATGGCTAAGCGCCACTGACCGCACACCATTCCACACCGATTACGTCAAGCCACTCTTGGACGAACAGAAGAGCGGAGAAGTTAGATTACTGAAGAGATTCATGAAGGGAGTGGACGTTTACGGAGCAGAAATCAAAGTTGGAGGCTTCAGCGGATACCTCTGCGAACTTCTTGTTCTGAACTACGGCTCCTTCATCAAAGTTCTCAAAGCTGCAGCAGACTGGAAAGAGAGAACAATCATAGACTACGAGGGACACTACAAAAGAAAAGACGATGCCAAGGAACTTTTCGAAGAACCCTTCATTATGGTGGATCCGGTGGACAAGAGAAGAAACGTTGCGGCTGCAGTTAGAAAAGAAAGATTAGACGAGTTCATCGCCGCCTCCAGAGCATTCTTGAAAGCTCCGGACCTGAAGTTTTTTTATCCGCCACAGATAGAAGCTCTAGAATCCACAGAGCTGGTCAACAGGATTAACGCTCGGGGCTCCACAAGTGTATTCATCAGCTTTAGGGGAGGTCCCGCGGTGCCGGATGTTCTCTGGGGACAGCTGTACAAGTCTCAGAGGGCACTACGGAAACTGATTCAGCAACACGACTTCACAGTTTTACGCGACACAGTGTGGAGCAACGAAAAAAACTTGAACACCTTCATCTTTGAGGTGGAAAACCGTTTCCTTCCCAACATGAAACGGCATCTTGGCCCACCCCTCAGAAAGAAGAGGGAGTGCGAAAACTTTCTGCGAAAACATGTGGGAGCGGACTCCACGGTTTCTGGACCACGCGTGGAGGAGGGACGCTGGGTGGTCGATGTGCAGAGAAGGCACACCGATGTGGTGAAGTTGCTGAATGAAAAATTGGAGGACAGTGGAGCAAGTGTCGGCTTAGCGGAGTTTGTTTCCAAAGCTGTTGCCGATTCATTAGAGGTCATGGTGAAAGATGAAGCCTTGAAGCTGTATTCCGCGTACCCTGACTTCGCAAAGTTTTTGACAGAATACCTTACAGGAAAGCCCAGATGGCTTACATGAAAAGAATCGTGTTCTCATTAGAGCAGGATACTACATAATAGTTACCGTTGCAGCAGCGTCGAACAGTTAGCCCTGAAACTGGAGTACAAAACAAGCCGCTGATTTCTTGAGATTAGTAGGCGTATAGATTCCCGTAAGGGCGAGACGAAACAGGAACCAGTTTGCTAATTTTGTTTTCCAAGACTTTTTCGGTGTTTAACCCGTAGTAGCTGCAGAACTCGTCAACCAAACTTCCAAGTATCCGATAATCAGCTTCGTTAAGTTCCTTGACTTCAACCTCTTCTCCCAAGTGACGGACTTCTCCGCGAATGTATATTGTTCCGCCATGCATGCCCGTTCCCACGAACCTAGCATCGTGACGGCTTCCGTTCTTCATGTTTAACCCCAACACCACCAGCACGCCTCCAGCCATGTACTCTCCCAGAAAATCCTGCGCAGTTCCACCAATCACTATGGCGGGTCGTTTGTCGAGATACTCTTTCATGTGTATCCCCACGCGGTATCCAGCGTCGTCCCGTATGAAGATTTTTCCGCCCCGCATTGAGTGCCCAACCAAGTCGCCAGCATGTCCATGAACAACGATGGTTCCGTGGTCCATGGTGTTTCCGCAGCCGTCCTGCACGTTTCCGTGAACAGTAAGGTTTGCGCCGTTCATGAAGGCTCCCAAATCGTTACCTGGAGTTCCATAAACGTCGATTCTGAGGTGTCCGTCAAGGTTGGTGCCGATGTATCTTTGACCGTAAACGTTGCAAATTTCTACTTTTTCGATGCCGTTACCGTCCAGACTCCTGAGTAAACTGTTGAGGTCCCGATAGTACACTCCAGTGGCATCGATCAGTGCCACATTCTTTTTCAGAATCAAATTCTTGCGTGCGTTGTTTATCGCATCTTCCAATACCATCTTCCTATTCACCTGCCATTCTCACACCCAAGATCTCCAGTTCCCTATCCATCAAGCCCACGCCTCGTAGAAGCAAACGGTTGCCCCTCACGCTCTCAATAGCGTTTATACCCATTCCACCCATCATCTCCATCATCTCTAGGCTCCATCCACGAAGAAGACCCGCAAGCCTCTTCGCTCCAACGTCAGGATTAATCCTCTTGGTAAGCCAAAGGTCGGTCGTTGCTATGCCCCAAGGACACTTGCCAGTGTAGCACTTCTGGCACACCGTGCAACCTAACGTAACTAGAGCTGCGGTGGCAATGTAAACGGCGTCGGCGCCCAAAGCTATAGCCTTGAGAACATCAGCGCTGCTCCTGATTCCGCCCGCGGCGATAACTGAGGCACTGTTTCGTATGCCCTCGTCCCGTAACCGCTGATCCACAGCTGCGAGTGCCATCTCTATGGGGATGCCAACGTTATCCCGTATTATTTTGGGTGCTGCTCCTGTTCCGCCTTTTACACCATCCAATACTACGGCGTCGGCTCCCGCTCTGACTATGCCGCTGGCTATGGCTGCTGAGTTGTGCACCGCCGCAATCTTCACGAAGACAGGTTTTGTGTAGTCTGTGGCTTCTTTCAGTGCATAGATTAGCTGTCTCAGGTCTTCGATGGAGTAGATGTCATGCTGCGGAGCAGGAGAAAGCGCATCTGTTCCGAGGGGAATCATTCTTGTCCGCGAGATTTCTTCGTTTACTTTTTCTCCTGGGAGATGACCGCCGATTCCAGGCTTCGCTCCTTGTCCAATCTTGATTTCGATTGCTGCTCCCGCATCCAAGTAATCAGGGTGCACTCCGAATCGGCCAGATGCCACTTGCACTATGACGTGGTCTCCATACTTGTACAGGCTTCTTTCGAGTCCTCCCTCGCCTGTGTTGTAGAAGGTGCCGACTTCGCTGGCTGCTCTAGCCAATGATTTGTGAACGTTGAGGCTTATTGAACCATAGGACATGGCAGAGAACATTATGGGCGTTTCAAGTTGGAGCTGAGGAGCCAGTTTAGTCTTCAGCACAACTCCGTTACCTTCCTCCATTTCAAGTTCAAGTTTGTCAGGTTTTGAGCCAATGTAGGTTCTCAGCTCCATAGGCTCTCTAAGCGGGTCAATGGAGGGGTTTGTAACTTGGCTTGCATTCAGCAGAAGCCTATCCCAGTATGTCAGGTTAGGTTTGTCGCATCCCATTCCAGTGAGGACAACGCCTCCAGTTTCAGCCTGCTTCTTTATGGAGGTGATAGCATCTAGGGTCCAGTTGGCGTTAGACCTGTAGCGGTTGGGGTTCTCACGTATGGTTATGGCTTGAGTTGGACAGAATGTGACGCATCGCTGGCAGTTCACGCAATTCTCGTTTCTGCTGTGCATTATGTCATCTTCCTCATCGTAGTAGTGCGTGTCATAGCTGCATTGGTTCACACAGACTTTGCATCGGATACATCGGTCCTGATCGCGCTCAACGATGTATTCGGGGGTAACGTAACTCTTCAGCCTTCATGCACCTTCCTAAGCTAGAACCTCCACAGCTCTTCGGGATTCGAGCCTTCCCACTACAGGCTCTCCACCTCTTGGGCTCCAAACCCTGTCCAGCATAGGCGAAACCAGCCGTATCGCCGCTTCCTCCGAGGACAGAAACAGGTAATCATCCTTTTCCGCTGCGGTGAGGGGTCGAAGCTTTATCCTGTCTGTGAGCCCAATCATTTCGCCTTGATGAGCCACTATGATGGTGAATGGCCCGTTCATCAAGAGACTGCCGTATGTCTGCCGCAGAGCCCTCAGGGCAAGTTTGCTTTCTGGTTTCATTGTTTCTATTTCTGTCCAGAGGGGCGGAGCAAGAATCTTGGAGGCAACTTCTATTGGTAAGCCCTGCCGTCTCATGAGCAGGTCGAAGGCGTAAGCCATCACTTCTGTGTCTGTCTGCATGGTGCACTTGTATCCGAACATCTCCAAGTAGCGCTTGTTGATGCCGTAGGATGAAATTTCGCCGTTGTGCACCACAGTCCAGTCTAGGATGTTGAAGGGGTGAGCGCCTCCCCACCAGCCCGGAGTGTTCGTTGGGAACCTTCCATGGCATGTCCACATGTATCCTTTGTATTCCTCCAAACAGAAGTATTCCGCCACATCCTCGGGAAAGCCGACTCCCTTGAAGACTCCCATGTTTTTCCCGCTTGAGAAAACGAAGGCTTTGCCTGTTTCGGTGTTGATTCGCATAACCTTCTCCAGAATATAATCATCATCTGCTTGTGTCCTAGTTCTAGATTTTTTGGGCTGAAGGAAGTACCGCCACATTATGGGGGGGTCTCTAACGTTGGCTGGCTGTGTCGGCATCTCCTCTTCGCTGAGGATGTTGAAGCATTCGCTGAGCAGGCGTTCTGTCTTCTTTTTCGCTTCTCTGTCGAGGTACATTATCTGGAATGCGTAATCGTCCTTATATTCGGGGTAGATGCCGTAAGCCGCAAAGCCGCCGCCCAATCCGTTTCCTCGGTCATGCATGTTTGCGATGGCTCGGACGGGGTCTTTTGCTGAGAACCGTTCTCCCTTTAGGTTCATCATGCCGAATATGGAGCAGGCATCGAAGACCTTCTCGTCCCCGTAAGGGTTGTTGGTTCTAGCTAGGTTCTTCATCTTAGTTCACCACAAACATTTCTTGTCTCAGCTGCTCCGGCAACGTAACAATGCCAAAATCCTCAGAGAGAAGCTCTCCTTTGATTTCGCTCACATCAACATGGTTCTTCAATAGACGGAAGAATATGCCAGCTCTTTCGAGGTCACCCAAGAAGATGAAACCCACAATTGCACCATCTTTGAGCAATATCTTCTTGTACACGGTTTTTTCGGGCTTAAGCTCAACCAGCACTTCATGATCGCTGATGTCTTCTGGATTCACGTCTCCAACGGCGATGATGGGCAGATCGAAGTATCTCAAGGAACTCATGACTGTTCCTCCTTTGTATTCTACTTGTTTACCTGCCATGTTGTAGCCTGCAATCCGTTCTCCCAAATGAGCTAGAGGCCAGAGGGGCAAGAGGCGGTTTCCATTGATTAGGAAGTCGTGGGCTTCTGCAACGTCTCCGCACGCGTATACTTCAGGTATGTTGGTGCGCATGAACCTGTCCACAACTATTCCACGGTTCAGTTTCATGTCTGTTTCTTTAACGAGTTCTGTGCGTGGGATAACTCCGATAGCAACAACCACTAGGTCGCAGTGGATTTCCTTGCCGTCGGTCATCACCACTCCTCCAACATTGTTCTCGTTGTCTTTTTTGCCCAGAATCCGCTGAACAGTTTGACCAGTGATTACTGTAACTCCAGCTTCTGTAAGCATCTTTTCTGCTATCTCTGAAGCCGTCTTGTCCAGTATGAGGTTGAGTATATACTCTTTGAGTTCCACTAAGGTTACCTTTATTCCACGTTTCACCAGCGCCTCAGATACGCTGACGCCGATTAAACCGCCGCCGATAACCACGGCGCTATTGGCATGCTCCAGCTTGGCTTCTATGTCTTTTGCGCTGGAAAGCTCTGTAAACGTGAACAATCCATCTTTTTCTCCACCCTCCATTCTTGGAACAAAAGGTCTGCCTCCAGTAGCGATTAGGAGCTTCTCGTAATCGATTTTGTCTCCGCCATCAAGCTCAACCTGTTTTCTGATAAAGTCTATTTTTGTTGCGGTTCTTCCAGTAAGCGTCTGGACATTGTTGTTTTTCCAGAACTGGTCGCCGCGGTATTTCATCGTGTCTAATGTGGCTTCTCTGCTGACGTATTCGGAGATCATGGGACGAGAATACTGGGGAACTGTTTCCTCCGAAATCACTGTCAAAGTTCCCACGGGATCAACTTCTCTGATTGCTTCAACTGCTCCGATGCCTCCGGCTGAGCCGCCGATGATCACATATTTCGCCATTAAGGGTTCACCTCTTCGCAGACTAGGGCGTCGTTGGGGCAGTTGGCTACGCATGCTGGGACTTCCAAGTTTGGACAGAAGTCACATTTTGCTATGATTTTGTTTGATGTGTCAGGTTTTATGGCGCCGTATGGGCAGACCATGATGCAGGTCCAGCAGCCTACACATTTTTCTGAATTATGCATCACCCGTCCAGTTTCCTTGTCTAGGGTCATGGCTCCAGTTAGGCATGCGATTACGCAGGGGGCATCTTTGCATTGTTGGCATCTGATGGAGAGGGATTGTGGTTTGTTTGTTTCCACTCTTACTCTGCTGACTGGTTTGGGCTTTTCTTTTTTGTAGGCCTTTATCGGGTCCTTGGATTTGGAGTGCTCTACTGCACAGTAGACTTGGCAGAGTCCACATCCGATGCATGCTTCTTTGCTGATTGAGACCCGTTTCATTATGTTTTATCCCCGTGGTTTATAGGCATACGGCAACCTATTGCCGTATAATAACCAGCACGCACACTTATAAACATTTCCAAACAAACATCCAAAAGCCCACAAAAACAGGGTTCACAACTTGCATAGGTTACAGGAAGACTTCACACACCAACTCATCATTCATATTTGTAGTCTAATAGCAGTGTATTGTTGAAAACAGTCTTTTTTCTGAAAAACCAAGCAACAAAAAGACTGCAAACCATTTATGTGGATAGAGCAGAAAATATATTCAGATTGCTATGACATGCTATTTTAGGCACTTGAATGATATCTTCGACAAAGCGGGAGTAACAGTCACAAAAGAGAACAAAAAAGAAGTTGACAGAGTTATCCACAGCATCGTTGGAGTAGAGTACAAGAACTGTCCAGCAGCTTGGAGAGAAGTGAAGAAAAAGATAGCAGAAGATGAGGAAAGCTTTGTGAACATGCTGAAAACTAAAATGGCGGAAAACTAACCGTCATTCTTGATTTTTTTGGGGGGTCTTGATGACTGACACAATACTGATTCCCTTCCTGTTTTCTCTAATCGCAGGACTGTCCACTGGCCTCGGCAGCCTAGCGGCGTTCTTCATAAAAGACTTTAAACACAGGTACCTTTCTTTGCTAATGGGGTTTTCTGCCGGCGTCATGATACAAATCTCATTCATGGAGCTCATGTTCTCGGCAGTAACAGAAACAGAATTCCTAACCGCAAACATCGCATTTTTCTTAGGCATTGCAACAATAGCCGCAATCGACTTTTTGATACCACATGAATACAAAGAAGAAAAGCTGAATGAAAAGGAAAAGAAAAACAGGAGGCTAATGAAGACAGGGATGCTTGTCGCAGCGGGAATATTCATCCACAATTTTCCAGAGGGAATCGTCACCCTATTTGGCGCCATGAAGGACATACATCTTGGACTCATGCTGCTAATCGCCGTTGCCCTCCACAACATACCGGAAGGAATCTCCGTGTCAGCCCCAATCTACTACGCAACAAAGAACAGAAAAAAAGCTTTCCTATGGTCGCTTCTCTCAGGACTCGCTGAACCAATCGGAGCAATCATAGGCTTTTTTGTTCTATTCCCCTTCATCAACCCATTTATACTTAACATGACATTAGCCTTCGCAGCGGGAATAATGGTCTTCATAAGCTTCGACGAGCTGCTACCCCTCTCCCTAAGCCACGGAGAAGCACACATAGCAATAACAAGCCTCTTCCTAGGCATGCTCACAATGACCGCGATTCTAGCTCTACTAGGATAAAAGCAAACATAGAAAAGAAGAATTGTGAAGCTGGAGAGGTTTGAATCCCAGAACAGGTATTTAGAATATTCTACTCTTTGAGTGAGGCCTTTGCTAATGGTCGTTCATAAAAAGCATGTGCTCAAATTTTAAACAGTTAAATTCCTTTGCTTATCATAGAAGTTCTGCTTCTCACGGAGATATTAGGGATGGGAGACGAAGGTAACATTCAAAACGGAAATTCTGGCGAGGAGAAAGAGTGTTACTTCTGTAAACAAATTAAGTGGGTCACCTATGAGGCACCTGCAAAACTCCACAAATTCTTGTACTCCAAAAAAAACCTGCTTTTAGTAATCATAATAGCAGTTTTCACATATTTTGTGACTACAGGTCAACCAGAGGTTGTTAGAAGGACTTTAGCCACTTTTGTGTTTGCCGCTGGCTGTTGGATGCTTGAAGTGTTTCCTCTTCCAATAACCGGCTTGATGATACCTGCAATGCTGACCCTATTAGGCGTATTTCCCCCCAAAGATGCGTTCGCACCTTTTTCTAACTCAATTATCTTCCTAATGATTGGTGGACTTGTTCTGGGGCAGTCAATTAAAAAACATGGATTAGACAAATGGATTAGTTTTAGTCTGTTAACGTATTCTCGAGGAAATATTGATAGACTGATTTTGTTAGTTATGGCAGCCACTGCCTTCTTAAGCATGTGGATGTCAAACACCGTGGCCATAGCGGTGATTTTGCCTGTGATTCTTTCTATACTGGCAGCGATGCCTGAGGAGCTTGTTAACCTTAAACGGAAGATGCTTTTGGGGGTGTCAATCAGCACCTCAATTGGGGGGACAGCTATGCTTACCGGAAGCACACCAGCAA
>OMKS01004345.1_pt1 | contig 10714 bp, 15 predicted proteins | sample 1674721 | NCBI WGS metagenome assembly OMKS01 (sample SAMN06264996, study PRJEB25208) | sediment metagenome | isolation source: hot spring sediment | place: USA: California | collected 2014-09-02 | reverse complement strand
ATGCGGGGTGGGCCTAGCGGGGGAGGGAGGTCGCCCCCTCCAGCGCTGCGATCCGTTCCAGCACGTCCTCGTCGCCGGGAAGCTCCTCGAGGGCCCGCCGGTACGCGGCGAGGGCGGCCTCGCGCGCGGCCCCGATCGCCTCGTCGAGGGCGGCGATTCTCGCCTCGCGCTCTGGGCCCTCGGGGAGCTCGGTCTCGACGAGCTCCTTGTCCGATTCGAGATCGGCCATCTTCTCCTCGTAGAGGGAGCCGATGATGAAGGAGAGGTACGGCTCCTCGACTTCTCCTTTCTCGCGGATGCGCTCGAACGCGGCGATCCCCTGATCGAGGTCCTCGCTCTTCACGTACATCGCCTCGAGGATCGGGTCGTCGATGAGCACGACCGCCGTCCGCCGCTGCTCGTTCAGCCACGCGTCGAACCTGTCCCGAGCGACCTCGGCTTCGGCGTCGGTCCGTACGCGATCGGCCACCTCCTCGAACGCGGGCTCCCTCGCCTCGTGGCGGTCGGTGAGTAGGATGACGTGGAACCCAAATTGGGTTTCCACGATGCCGCTCATCTCGCCGACCTCGAGGGCGAACGCCGCCTCCTCGAACGCGGGATCCATCTTCCCCCGGGTGAACCAGCCGAGGTCCCCGCCTGCGGTAGCGCTGGGGCAGGTGGACCGCTCACGCGCCAGGTCAGCGAAGTCCGCCCCGAGGGCGAGTTCGTCGAGGATCGCCTGGGCCTCCTCCGCGGTGGCGACGAGGATGTGGGAGGCGCGGATCTCTTCCTGTGTGCTGTAGTCGGCCTTGTGCTCTTGGAAGTACTGACGGAGATCGTCCTCCGACAACTCGATCGGGCCCACTACCGCTGCCTGAACCCCCCCGTAGAGGAGCTGCTCAGCCACACTGGCTCGGCCCTCTTCCTTGAACTCCTCGAGGGTTCCGCCGTAGATCGTGAAGTAGTTGATGAGGTCCTGCTCGGTCATCTCGTAGGCATCGAGCATCGCCTGGTATTGCCGTTCGAACTCGGCCTCGATCTCCTCAGGGCTGACGACGATCTCTCGCCGCTCCGCCTCGCCTTCCACGATCCCGCGCGTGACGAGGCTGCTCACAGCGGTCAGCGCGAGATCGAGGTCGAACAGCCGCCCCCGGGCCCCGACGAGGAAGGCCTGGATGTCGATCCCGAACTGGCTGTAGAGCTGTCTGTAGAAGCCGAGGATCTGGGCCCTCATGTCGTCGAACGCGTCCCGGGAGAGGGGATGGCCATTCACGGTGATGAACGCCGAGGTCTCCGGCCGGGCGGTGGTCGGTTCGGTCGCGGGCTCGGGAGTGGCCACGGGGGCCACGGAGAGCTGGGCAGGCTCGGAGGTCACGCTTCCGCACTCGCTGGAAACGACGACGGTGTACGTTCCCCCATCATCGGCCGTTGCTGTGGCGAGGGTGAACGTGGGGCCCGTGGCTCCAGGGATGTCTGCGCCGTCCTTGCGCCATTGGTAGAGGAGGGGCCCCTCGCCCGATGCCACCACGGCAAGGGTCACCTCCGTTCCGGCCTCTGCCTCCTGCGACGCGGGCTGAACGACGATCGTCGGCGCCTCGGCCACAGCGAGGAGCGCAGCCTCGGAGGTCACGCTTCCACACGCGTTCGTGACCACGACCGTGTAGGCTCCGGCGTCGGCGCTCGTGACGGCGGGGAGGGTGAGGATGGCGGTTGTGGCGCCCGCGATGGCTGCGTCGTCCTTCCTCCACTGGTAACTCAAGGGCGGGGTTCCGGTCGCAGACACGCTCATCAGGACGGAACTCCCGGCGCACGCGGTCTGGGCCGATGGGTGGGCGCTGATCGTCGGAGGTACGTTCACAGTGAGGGTGGCCGGACCCGAGCTCACGTTGCCCGCGCTATTCCTCACGGTGACCGTGTAGCTCCCGGCATCGGACGCGGAGGCTGATTCGATCGCGTAGCTCGCGCTCGTTGCGCCAGGGATCGCCGTTCCGTCCTTGTTCCATTGATAGCTGAGGGGCGTCGTGCCCCTCGCCTCGACGCTGAACGTGACCGATCCGCCGGTGCAGATCGTTTTCCCTTGGGGTTGAGTGGTGATCGCAGGCGGGGTCCCTTTGCCGCACCCGGCGAGGAGAGCCCCAATCCCAACAACGACTAGCACTGCCACAACCGCACGCATCCGCATGTCCGAACCTCCTTCAACGGAAAGAGCTTACCCGGTACGGGCGCTCGCCAACAGCGCGAATCACCGGATCGGTTCACCCCCCGGCGAGGTAGGCCCGCGCCCGGTGCCGGGCGTAGAGCGTCCACCGCTCCGTGTTCCGCTCGGCCAGCGCTGCCTCCCCCTGGCGCAGCATCTCCGGGGTCCAGGTCCGGTCCTCCATTTGAAGCTCGTCCCGCGGGGCGGTGTTCATGACCGCCTTCAGAGCGCAGATGGAGGCGAGGTCCTCCTCCGGGTAAGGGCCCATCCACCACCCGAGGGTGAAGAGGTCGCGGGGACCTTCGTTCCTCCACTTCTCCATCAGGGCCGGATCGAGGAGCGCCTTCCCGATCCCGCGGCGGCGATGGTCGGCGAGGACAGCGATGTCGCAATCCGCGATGTGGCGGTTATGGGAAGCGGCGTAGAGGAAGACGTTGGCCGATGCGATCGCCTGGTCCCCCTTCCAAGCCACCCACCGGTGGACGGACCAGTACGGGGGGACGGAGCGCAGCTTCCTCTCCCAGTGTTCGAGCGTCCGGGGCGGGTCCTCGGGCCATGATTCGGCCCGCAAGCGGGTGGCGAGGGCATGGACCGCGGCCACCTCGTGGCGCGGCGCAATCTGCACATTGAACGCGCGGATCTCCGGTGGGTTCTCTCGCATGGCATTTCCCCCTCTTCCGGGAGGCAGGAAAGGCGAATGGTACCCTGAAGCGATGGGACCGACAACCGTGCCGGCTCTGACCTCGATCACGGCCCGTCTTCGTCCGTGGTCACGAGATCCCAGAACCCGGCGAGGGTCTTGGGGCCGATCCCCGACACTTGGAGGAGGTCATCCACCGTGCGGAACGGACCGTGTTCCTCGCGGAACGCCACGATGCGGGCGGCGAGGACGGGCCCCACCCCGGGTAGCTTCTGCAGCTCCTCGGTGGAAGCACGGTTGAGGTTGAGCTTCCCTTCGAGAACGAACTCGATCGGGACCACGACCGCGGGGATGTCCACCGCCGCAAGCGGGAGCCGCGGCGGAGGGGTGGGGGGGATGAGGCGCACCCCCGCGTACACGAGGAGAGCGAATACAAGGGCGCACGCCGCCCAGAACCGCGGCCCGCCACGCCCGTTAGGGGAAGAGCTCCTTGATGCGCTGGACACCCCATCGCTCCTGCTGGGTGCGGGCCAGCTCTGGCTGTCGCTCGTACCTTTCCTTGGCGAACTTGGACTTCCAGCGCGCGAGGTGGATCTCGCGCAGCTCGGCACGGAGGGCGGGATCAGCGAGGGCGGGATGGCAAGCCAAAGTTTCCAGCTCGGGGAGGTACACGTTCACGCTTGCGGCGCGATCGAACAAGCTCACGCTGCGCTCCTGGTCAGTGGGGAGAAGGGCCACCGCTTGGCGGAAGAGGTCCCGCCGCTCGAGCTCTTCCCTGGCCCGCTCCGCCATCCGCCGGCCGTGGGCGCGGTGGGCGGGGAGCCGCCACACGGGGAACCGGCGCAGCTCATGGGGGCAGCCGTTGTGGGAGGGGAACGCGCTCGGGTCGGCCACGATCCGACCATGCCAGGCCAGGCACTCCGCGCAGGTGCGCCACGAGACAGTTGTGTAGCACTGCCAAAGGGCGGTCCGCCCGCGGAGAAGATGCCCGAGCACCCGCACGAGGTTCATCATCCGTGGTGCCGAGGGTGGGAATCGAACCCACACGCCCTTCTCAGGGCACGGGATTTTGAGTCCCGCGCGTCTGCCAGTTCCGCCACCCCGGCATCAGGGCGATTATAGCCGGTTCCCTCGGCACGCCTGGCACAGACCGTACCCCTGGATCACTGCCTCCGAGAGGTGGAACCCGTGGCGGGCCGCGGCGCGGGCGACGACCTCCGTCAGGCTGGGATCGGCGAACTCGATGACCCTTCCGCAACTGCGGCACACGAGGTGGCCGTGATCCTCGCGGCCCCACGTGTGCTCGTAGTGGGCGTGGGCTTCGCCGAACGACACCCGGCGCACGAGCCCAGCCTGTTCCAGGAGTGCCAGGGTGCGGTACACGGTGGCGGCCGAGGAAACTGATCCGCGCAAGGCCGCCCACAGCTCGGCGGCCTCGAAGTGGGTGGGGAGGGCGAACACCGTTTCCACCACCGCCCGCCGCTGGCCCGTGACGTGGAGGCCGCGCTTGCGCAGGAACGCCTCGAACAGCTCGACCGGCCTGTCCATCTTTCGCTCACTTTGCCCGAGCGTCACGAAGGCGTCAACTTTGGTTTTTCCCCGCCATGAGGTGCCTTTGGGCGGGAGCTCCCTTCTTCCGGGCCCTCGAGGAGGGAGAGCACCCTCTCCGCGAGCGCCAGGAACGGGCCCCGGGCCTGTGGGAGGAGCACAGCCGGCCGTCCCCGATCCCCTCCCTGGACCACCGCGGGGAGGAGGGGGATCCGGCCAAGGAAGGGGACGCCCATCCTCGCTGCCAGTTCCTCTCCGCCGCCCACCCCATAGAGGGCGATCTCCCGTCCGCAGTGGGGGCAGACGAGGCCCGCCATGTTCTCCACCAGCCCGATCCTCTCCACCCCCACCTTGCGGGCGAAGTTCACCGCCTTGCTCGCGTCGAGGAGGGCCACCTCCTGGGGCGTCGTGACGACCACCGCCGCCTCCCCCCTCCCCACGAGCTGGGCCACTGACAATGCCTCGTCCCCCGTCCCCGGAGGGAGGTCGACGACGAGGAGATCCAGCGGCGGCCAGGCCACATCCTCGAGGAGCTGCTGGATCGCCTTCATCTTCAAAGGCCCTCGCCAGATGACGGGGGCGTCGGCGCGGGGGAGGGCGAACGCGAGGGAGGCCACGACCAGGTTGTGGGGCGTGCTCACCGGAACAGGCTTCCCGTCCCGGAGCGGCATCGTCGCCCCCTCGATCCCGAGCATCTTCGGGACGTTGGGCCCGTGGAGGTCGGCGTCGAGGATCCCCACCTCGAGCCAGTGGGCGAGGGCCACCGCCACGTTCACAGCGACAGTGGACTTGCCGACACCTCCCTTCCCCGAGAGGACCATGAGCACGTGCTGGGGTTTGTTCACAAGGCTCCTCTCCTAGATGCGGAATTCCTTCCCCACCGCGAGCGCCTCCGAGCCCGGAAAGCGCACGAGGAGGGACGCTGTCGCCTCCTCGCCGGTGCAGTGTCCTGGGGCGACCCCTTGCGTCGTCTGGCCCAATCGAGCTGCCACTTCCCTGATCCGGTGAGATGGCGCTCGACCGAGGTGGAAGCCACCCAGGACGAGGTGGAGGCCGGCTCCGGTGAGCTCGGACGCGCGGTCCGCCATCCGCTCTACGCCGGGGTGGGCGCACCCCGAGACGAGCACGGACAGGAAGACGTCAGTGAGCTGGGCCAGGTTCACGCCCAGGGCTTGGGCGTTGTGCGCGAGTAGCAGCCGGTCGGCCCCGGTATCGAACAGGATTCTACGTTCCCCCACTTCGACGAGGGCGCAGAATCCCCATCCCTCGTGGAGAGGGGGATGGGCTACGTTGTCGTACAGGACGAGAACGCGCATCAGCTAGCTCAGCGCTCCAGTCGGACACCCGGACAAACACATCCCGCATCGCCGGCACAAGGCTGGATTCACCCGTGCTTTTCCACTGCGCATCTCGATGGCCCGATGTGGGCAGACGTTGGCACATTGTCCGCACCCGATGCACTTCCCCGGATCCACGGTCGGCACGCCGCCCGCCGATGTCGCTGCGACTCTGGGGAAGCGCGCTTCGGGGCCGGCCATTCCCTGCGCCCTGCCCCAGCCGGGCCCCCTTCCCCGACCACGGCCTCCGCCGCGGCCCATTCCCCTGCCTCGTCCCGCAGAAGGACCGGTTCCGTCACCCTGTGGCATCGCCCCGCTCCTCGGTCCGCTGTCTCCGGCCAGGCAAGGCCCGCACGTAGAACCGGTGGCCTCGGTACTCGATCTCGACGATCGTCCCCGTTGCGACGAGTTCTTCCACAACCTCCCCGCCCGCCCCGTCCCTCGCCAGGAGCTTCCGCACCGCTCCTTCGCGCATCGGGTGCACCGCGACGATGGAGAGGAGGTCCCTTCTCGCATCGCCGCTTGCCGCGAACGCATCCCCCTCGTACCCAATGAGGAGTTCCACGTGCGACAACTGCGCGCTGAGGATGGAGAAGGCCGCGACGAGGCGCTCCCCCGGCGGCGGTTCCACCCCCGGTTCGGCCGGCGGCCGGGTGGGGACCGCGAGGTAGGCGACGCGAGGGCGCACCTCGCCCAGGAAGTCCGCGATCCGGTGGAGCTCTTCGGCGTGGTCGTTGACCCCCGAGGCGAGCATCGTCTCCGTGACCAGGATCCCCCCGAAGGTCCGAGAGAACTTCCGGATTCCAGCCAGGATGGAGGTCAGTGATAAGTCGCGGTGGGGGCGGTTGATCCTCCGCCACACGGCTTCGCTGACCGCGTCGACCTTCAGCGAGACCCAGTTCGCAGCAGAGAGGTCCTCCCTCACATCGTCGCGGCCGACGAGCGAGGCGTTCGTGATCACGGCGATGGGAACCCCGAGCTCCTTGAGGGCCCGAATCTCCGCGCCGAGGTTCAGATCGAGCGTGGGCTCCCCATCCGGGACGAACGTGAGGTGGTCCACCTCCTCCCCGCGACGGAGGGCCTCACGGACCTGGGCCCGTACGGCGTCCATGACTTCCTCGGGCCGATGGAACGTACGGCGCTCGACCCCCGTGGTCGGCGTCCATCCGAGCTGGCAGTAGATGCAGGAGTAGCTGCAGGTCTTGGGGGGAACGTTGTTGATGCCCAGCGAGCGGCCGAGGCGGCGTGAAGGGACCGGTCCGAACGTGGGGCTCACCGTGTCCATTGATTGCCGTCTCCCTCCCCAGCCACCCCTGTGGCCGATGATGTCTTGAGCCCGATCGCCGCGGTCAGTCGCTCCCAGAGGAGGCGGATCGCCTCCGCCGCCGGGCCACCCCCGTCTTCGATGAGCGGCCGCCCCGCAACGAGGGCTGCCACTACCTCTTCGTCGTAGGGGATCCTTGCTAGAATTGGGATCCCCTCGCTTTGGGCGTGGGCAGCGATCTCGTCCGCGAGATCGGGGGCGAGGTCGGCCTTGTTGATCGCGACCAGGGGCTTGGCGCGAAACTGGCGGGCTACCGCCGCGACCCGCTTCAGGTCGTGGAGGGCAGACCGGCTGGGCTCCGTGACGATCAGTGCCACGTGCGCTCCGGAAAGGGAGGCGATCACCGGGCACCCGATCCCCGGGGCCCCGTCGACGATGAGGAGCCGTGCCGCCTCTGCCCGCGCGAGTTCACGGGCCCTCATCTTGACCTGGGTCACGAGCTTCCCCGACGCCTCCTCCCCCGGCCGGAGCTCCCCGTGAACGAACACCCCGTAGCGGCAGCGGGAGACCTGGATCCAGCCCGAGAGCTGCCGCTGCATCGCGATCGCCCCCGCTGGGCACACGAACGCGCACGCCCCGCACCCCTCGCAGGACAGGGAATCGATGCGGAAGGCCTCGCCCGCCCTCTCCACAGCGCCGAACCTGCACGCTGAGGCACACGCCCCGCAACGGGTACACAGGTTCGGGTCGATCCCCGCCTTCTCCGAGCCCTGGTAGGGGCTGCGGTCCGTGGTCTCGGGGCGGAGGAGGAGGTGCAGGTCGGGGGCGTCCACGTCGCAATCGGCGATCACGGCGTCGCGGGCCAACGCGGCGAGCGAAGCGACGAGGGTCGTCTTGCCGGTGCCCCCCTTGCCTGAGACCACCACGAGCTCGGTCATCGTGCGCGCTTCGCTCCGTTCAGGGAGGCCTCCAGGAGGCCGAGGAACGGGTCCGTCCACTCGGGGAGGACCTCCAGGAGCGGAATCCCATGGGCGTACGCGGAGGCGATGCGCCGGTCCATCGGGATCCTGAGGAGCACAGGGATTTCCTGATCCCTGCAGTGACGCTCCACCGTGTCGGTTCCGATCCCGTCCTTGCTGATTACCACTCCGGCTGGGACCCCGAGGATCTGCGTCACCTCGAGGGCGAGGCGGAGGTCGTGGAGCCCGAACGGGGTCGGCTCGGTCACGAGGAGGGCGAAGTCGGCACCCTTGAGCGTCTCGATCACCGGGCACCCTGTCCCCGGAGGGGCGTCGAGGATCGTCAGCTGCCTCTGGCCCATCCGTTCCTTGAGCTTGCGGACGATCGGGGTCGCCATCGGCTCCCCAACGTTGAGGATCCCTTGGAGAAACCGGACCCCTTGGGCCTCTCCCTCCTCGACCCACCCGATCGCCTCGGGCCTCTCCCGGATCGCCCGTTCCGGACAGGCGAGGGCGCATAGCCCACACCCGTGGCAGAGCTCGGGATGGAACAGGACCTTCCGTCCGACCACGGCGAGGGCCCCGAACCGACACGCCTCAGCGCAGCGGCCGCAGAACGTGCACCGGCCGAGGTCCACCTCGGGGACGAGGATCTCCACCGCCTCGCGGCCGGTGATCCGCGGGGAGAGGAAGAGGTGGGCGTTCGGCTCCTCGACGTCGCAGTCGATGAACTCGACAGACCCGCGATCGCCTGCGGCAAGCGCAAGCGAGACGGCCACCGTCGTCTTGCCCGTCCCGCCCTTGCCCGAGGCGACGGCAAGGGTGACCCCGCCGTCAGCCGCCTTGGCCATGGAACATGTGTCGATCGCAGGGATCGCCCTCGCTCAGCCGCCCCTTCTTCCAGGCCTCGATCGCGTCCCGCACTGTCCCCGACGCACCTGTCCGCACCTCGATCCCGCGCTCGTGGAGAAGGGCCAGAGCCCGCCGGCCAAGACCAGCACAGAGGACGACATTCACCCCGGCGTCAGCCAGGAGCTGGCCGGGGAGGCCGGTCCCGCCCATGTGTTCGGACTCGTTGGCGAGGACCTCCACCTCCCCGGTTTCCGTGTCGACCACCGTGTAGGTCGGCACCCGGCCGAAGTGTTCGCCCACCAGGTCGTCAAGCCCGCCCGCTCCCTCGCTTGGGACACACACCTTCATCTGCTCCTCCTCATCTGCTTCACCAGTACGGGTAAGGGTACCCTGGCTGGGCTCCGTAGGGCGGTGGAGCGTACCCCCACGGCTGAGCCGGGACCCCGTACGCCGGGTAGCTGCCGTACGGCCAGTAGCCGTACCGCCACCACCCGCGGGGCAGCCACGGGTAGAAACGGCAGAACGGGTACGGGTTGCCCATTCCGCGCCCGAACCCCCAAAAGCCGCGTCCGCGGCCGTAGAATCCTCTAGGCATCTCGGTCTCCTCCTTCCATCTCGCGGAGCTTCCGACGAACTTCGGCGAGTTGGGTCTCCAGGTCGGCGATCCGCTCCTTCAGGGCCTGCGGATCTACACTCGCTCCCCACCTCACCTGTCCGGGCAGAGCGCCCTGCCCCGAGGGGTACATCCCATCACCCAACCCGCGGCCCATCCCACGACCCATGCCCTGTCCCATGCCCGCGCCCCGCCCCATCCGCCTTCCGGGGCCTCCGCCGATACCGGGGCGCGGTGCAGCAGGTGCCGAGCTCGGGGCAAGCCTCCCGGCGATGTAGGCCAGAACAGCCTCCTGTACGGTCATCCCGCTGACAGGGACCATTCCGATCCCCGCCGCCGCGAACACGCCTGATACGTTCGGCCCGAAGTTCCCGGCCAGGACAGCACGCGGGTTGTGCTTGGCGACAAGCTGCGCGGCCTGGATCCCCGCTCCGGAGCCCGCATCCTGGAACGGGTTCGGGATCACCTGGGATCCGCGGACCTCGGTGCCTTCCAGTTCGACCAGGGTGAACGTCGGGGCCCGTCCAAATACCGGGGAGACAGCGTCGTCAAGCCCGCCCGGTCCCGTGGCAGCAAGGACGTGGACGCTCATTTCGACTCCTCAAGCTCGTGCAACCGCGCCTTGATCCGGGCCAGCTCGCCCTCGAGTGCCTCAGCGCGGGACGACAAGAAGCGTACCTCGTCCTCCCGGCTCGGAGCCGCCATTCCCCATGGACCCTGGCCCCATGGGGGCGCAGGGGGCGCCTGCTGAGCCCACCATGCCGAGAAGGCCGGTACCTGGCCCGTCTGGGCGAGGTACGCTGCCCCGGGGGGCATCCCCCCCCAGCCAGGAGAGTAGCCGAACCGCATCCAACCAGGGAGCCCGGTCGCATAGTACATGTTGCGCCAACGCATCGGAATCACCTCGCAGGAATTATAAGCATAAGCACGCAAGTGTCAATACCCGGTATGCATACTATTCGCAGGCCGCATGGACCGGCGCTGTTGCCCGTCCGTATCCGGCCCACTACCATGCCGCCATGCCACGGCCGTTCAAGCCACGCTGGTGCGAGGGGATCCCGCCCCGACGGGCGTTCAAACCGGTTGGGGTCCCGATGGGGAGGCTGGAACCGGTGATTCTCCTCCTGGATGAGCTGGAGGCGCTCCGGCTGTGCGACCTCCTCGGGCTCGACCAGGAGGAGGCCGGCCAGCGGATGGGCGTATCGCGGGGGACGGTGCAGCGGCTGCTCGCCGCGGGGAGGGCGAAGGTCGTCGATGCCCTCGTGCATGGGAAGGGGATCGTGCTCAGCGGAGGGGACCACATCCGGCTTCCCCCGGGGCACCAT
>OMKS01004342.1_pt1 | contig 10716 bp, 9 predicted proteins | sample 1674721 | NCBI WGS metagenome assembly OMKS01 (sample SAMN06264996, study PRJEB25208) | sediment metagenome | isolation source: hot spring sediment | place: USA: California | collected 2014-09-02 | reverse complement strand
GTTCACATACTATGATTACTAGGCCGATGCCGTAAAGTCATTCATTTTGACCGAAAGCGGGGCCGACCTGCTGATTTATGGCATGGCCGAGAAAGCAATCATAAAACTGCTGAAAAGATTGGCTGATGGAGAACCGTTCAGCCGGATTAATGATCTGCAGCAAACGGTTTTTCTAGCCAGCGATAAATCGCAGATTCCAGCCGTTGGGGAGGAAAAAATTCTGGAATTGCCCCACCACGATGAACTAACAAACGACAAAGTTTTATTTGCCAAAACCTTCAGAATTTGGGAAGAAGAGATAAGCAGGCTCAATCCTGCCCGGATTATCCAGCCAAACAGTACCGGATGGCTGGTGATCAACCCGCCGGCAGGTATCAGCACTGAAAAAGAACTGGATGAGATTTACAGCCCGCCCTTTACCAGGCTTCCGCATCCCAAATATCAGAAACGTGGCGCCATTCCAGCCTGGGAAATGATCAAACATTCCATCACCATGCACCGCGGATGTTTCGGAGGCTGCAGTTTCTGCGCCATATCAGCGCACCAGGGGAAATTTGTCAGCAGCCGCTCCCAGGGTTCAATTCTCCTCGAAGTGGAACAGATTGTTGCCATGCCCGGTTTCAAGGGCCATATTACCGACCTGGGCGGCCCCAGCGCAAACATGTATCGCATGACGCCCATCAACCCGGATATTTGCCGCAAATGCAAACGGCCTTCCTGCATTTATCCGAAAATATGCAGCAACCTTGACACCGATCACAACCCAATGATTGATCTTTACCGCAAGGTGCGAACCCACCCGGCAATCAAAAAAGTAACGGTTGGTTCGGGCATTCGATATGACCTTTTTATGAATCACAAAGAAGATGAGGCAAGGAAACGCGGGCATCAGAAATATTTCAGGGAGCTTTTGCTGCATCATGTGTCGGGGCGGCTGAAAGTGGCGCCAGAACATACTTCTGACAGGGTTCTGAAAATTATGCGCAAACCTTCATTCAAAAAGTTTGAGCAACTGAAAAGAGATTTCGACCTGATTTGCCGCCAGAACAACCTCAACCAGCAGCTTGTGCCGTATTTCATCTCTTCGCATCCCGGTTCGCAAAGCGAAGATATGGCACAACTGGCCGAAATAACCCGCCGGATGGGCTTCCGCCTTGAGCAGGTGCAGGACTTCACACCCACGCCCGGAACCCTGGCCACCACCATGTATTACACCGGACTTGATCCCTACACACTAAAACCTTTACCTGTGGCGCGAAGCCGTGACGAGAAGGATCGTCAGCGGAACTATTTCTTCTGGTACAAAGATGCGGCGCAGAAAAAACGGCCCCAGGCCAACTCCGCGTTAAAACACCGTGGGGCAAAAAGGCTGAAAGGAAGGGGTTGAAAAGTCATAAAGCAGAAGGAGGTTTTGCTTCCGCAAAGCTGCATCATTTATCATAAGAATTCCATGAAGTTGCAAGCAGCATCGCTAAAGCAATAAAAACCAATTCAATGGCAGTCGTATGCAATTGTCTTTTAGTGACGGCTTTGTTATTCCTTGCGAAACAAGCACGCCATAACGGGAATCAATAAAACTTGCCGCAATCTGCCTGGCTGATGTTTTTCCTGTACCAGTTTCTAAAATGATCGGTTTGTCGCGTGTTTCGATCACAAAGTCAGGATTGGATTCATTAACTCTGCTTGAAAATGATATAATTGCATCTTTCAGGATTATGCGCAGATACATCACGATGGTATCTTCAATCAGCTTGCTTTCAAATTGAGTTGGCAGGTTAATTCCGTAAAGCGTTGACAACAATGCACTTCTTAATGACGGTGACATAAAAAAGGCCTTCTTGTTTTTAAATATCCTTGAATCCAGGCCACCATAAGGTGATAAAACTGTTATTAATTCAGCTTTCGACAAAATATCAATCATCTCATTGATTTCATTTTGCTTGACTCCAACTAAACCGGCAAGTTTTTCCGGATTAATTTCGTCAGAACCGGCAAGCCTGAGAATCAATCTCTCAATTTTCGTATAGTCAGTATAATCAGGCTTTAGTTTGGGGATGTCTTCTAAAATAACCCTTTTGAACAGATCGCGGATGCTGTCGTTTACCGTATATTTTTCTTTAAAAAACAGGAAGCCCGGAATGTTCTGATATCTGACATATCCTTGCCAAAGATCATGAGGACGGAGAGAATTACCTGCTTCTGTAAGTTGAAAATAATCCTGTACTTTTTCCGAGATTGATATGATCCGGCTGATTGCCTCCTGTGCTGTTTCGCTGTAGAAAATGCTTTCGTAAAGTTCGCCTGCAACAGATTCATCGGGATAAACCATTTTACCCTGGCGCTCAAGGTATGTTTTGGCGGCTACAAACTCCGTAAACTTAAAAGGAAATATTCTCTCAACCCGCATCCTTCTGGCAAGGTCGGCAGTTTGATTTAACAACAAAGCCGAGGACCCGGAGCATAGGATGAAAGCTGTCCTGGCTTCATCGTAAAGTATTTTCAGGGTTTGGCTCCAGTTTTCGTCGTCATGAACCTCGTCGAAAAATAATGTAATGGGTTCTGAAAGTTCGTTGAAGCGTTTTTTGATAATATGCTGTTGAAAGGCTTCCAGGGCTGAATACAGATCAACCCCCAGGTTTTTCAGAATATTAACGTTGAAGAAATAAATCTCTTTCTGGTACTTTGAATAAATATAATTAGCCGTTTGCCACAACAAGGTTGTTTTTCCCACTCCCCGAAGTCCTGAAAGGCTTATAAATCGTGGTTCAGAACCCGATTTGAGGAAATCATCAGTGTATTTTTTCAAATCAGAAAATACCAGGCGGGCAGGATATCGCAGCTTTGTTATCGGATGCGTTAACCTGCTTTCAATCGCTGCTTTTTTTACGATTGTATTTTCGAGGTAATATTTCAGGGCATCTTCCATTTCAGTTTACAAAAGTAGTATTTGTAGCGGTATTCTTCATTCTGTCATCCACAATCACAACCTCCCGCCCAGCACCGTAGTTTTCTTGTATTGCTTGATGTTTCCGCTGAGGTCGAACACTTCTATCAGGACGAGATAATAGCCGATGGGCGCCTTTTCGTTGTTGTCGGTAATGCCGTTCCACGTAAAGGCGCCGTTGCTGCCAAGTAATTGGTTCTGAACCAAACGCCTCACGAGCCTGCCGTTGGCATCATAAATCATGATGGTGGCCACATGGCCGGGTAGGTCGAAACTGTATGAAATATTCAGCACGTCGTTGTGGCCGCCGTTGTCGGGCGAGAAGATTTCGGGGCTGAGCGTAAAAGGATCGTCTCCGGCCATTACGGCCATGAATTGCGAATTCCGGTAACCCGGCGTTCCATAACCTGCCGATGATGAAGCCGAGTGCCAGTTTGTTGGGTCGCTGGCAGGGCGGTTAAAATCAATCCGCTCCAGCGAAACGCCTCTCACCGTGTTCAGCAAAGGGAAGTGCATATCCTCATGGTAAATCAAGCGGTCGAGGATCACTTCATTGGGATCGGCCAAAACGGCAATACCGCGCGTATTGGCAAATGATGGCACCGAGGCCATTTTTATGAACCCACCGGGGTTGGTGGTCATAAAAAACTTTTTCACCAAGTCAGGATTCACGGTGAGCACAACATAATCTTCCGGGAAGATCAGATAGCCTTCGGGTGCGATTTCGCTGATCGAAGTTAACTGATCCAGGATGGTATCCTGTGTTGTGAGCCTTACGTTTTTCAGGTCAACGATCTTTTGCGAGCGGTTGTAAATTTCGACGAATTCAACACCACCTGTGGGCGGATTAAACAATATTTCGTTGATTACAAGATCGTTTGGTTCGGCATAATCAGGAATAGCAAAGCGGGCCGAAGCGGGCAAAGCAAGCAAATTGCCGGCACAGTCAGCAAGTTCGCCGGTTATGCTTACTTCATAAACTGTATTGGCTTCAATGGTTTGTGCAAGCATCAGGGTAACGGCATCGAAGCGCGGCTCATCGGGAGTGGTAGCCAGTGGAGTTCCAATTGCATGATTTACAGAATAATTAGAAAGATTAGCGATGCCAGCCTGATCCATCTTCTCAGAAAAAAACAGCTTTACCAGGTTTTGGCCAATCACCACCGCACGGTTGATGCGCGGCGGCTGCAAATCAGGATTGTCGGCTCGTACTGAATTTTCCTGTCCCGGTGTTCCGCCCCTGAGGTCTTCTGATGCAATCCAGTTACCGGCCTCGCCGCAGGGGTTGAGCGGGTCAATCATCTCGAGCGACCAGCCTCCCTCTCTTTTGGCGGCGCTTTGATACCACTCATCGGAGTAGCTCACCGAATGAATGATCGTTCCTTCAGCATCGTAAATGGAGATGGTGGTTCCGGCATTGGTTAGCGCCGTGGCTGATAATCCCGGGATTTCCGCCACAGGGCCGTATTGAGCCAGCGCCATACTGGCAGCTTCAGTTCCCAGAATTAAGAAGCTGTGGGGTTCAATGGTTACATTTGGAAGATTTCGCTGGGTATTGCCATGCTGAAACACCCATCCCGCAAGGTACATAGCATAATCAGTGGTGTTGAAAAGCTCGATATACTCGTGCGGCGGCAATTCGACTTCGGGAGTGGGATCGGCCATGATTTCGTTGATGACAATATCGTAAGGCCGGGCTTTGTAATATGCGAACCCAATGCTTGCGGGCTCCATCACATTGCCGGAGTAATCCTTTATTTCCTGAACCGAAAGATTGTAGGTTTGCCCCTCAACGAAGATTACATGAAAACGCAACATTACCCTGGCAGGATTTATTGCGTCATGAATTACCGTCCAGGGGCTTCCGACTCCCTGGTTCACAAAATAATTTGAAACATTGGTGGCCGAAACTGGTTCAATGGCTTCGCTGAAGTAAGCCAGCACTTCCTGGGGGCTGATGGCTACTACGCTTTCAACTTCGGGTGGAATGCTGTCAATAATGATGTCGCCCACATAAAAATCGTCGAAATAAAAGCTGGTGGCATTGCTCGAAGTGTATTTGCACAAAACACCAAAATGGCTTGTGCCGGTGTGTGTGGCATCATGCACACTTCCCTGGGGTGTGAACAGGTTGCCGCCCTGTGCATCGGCCAAAACATCCCAGTTGCCGGAATCATCGCGCAGCACCCTGATCCTGATACGGTTGTTGGTGGTGTTGGCCAGGTTGTCGGCGCCCGCCATGATCTCGGTTCGCTGCATGCCATCCTGCCGGAAAAGATAGATACGCTTATTGTCGCCGCCTGTTTTACCTACCTGGATGTAGTAGCCGTTGAGCGGGCCTCTCAGATTGGGCGAATTTGAAACGAGATAAATAAGCGGGTGGTTATTGTCGGATGGTGTAAACGCCAGCCTGAGCCAGAAATTCCATTCAGTGTCGTGCACTACGGCGCTTTGGGTAACAAGGAAACTGGAATCGTTGTCGCCGCTGGAGTTGAGCCTGAGCATAAAATTGTCAATCCTGAAAAGATCTGTATCGCCTGTCCAGGTTGGATTGTGGGTAAAATTGCCGTCGGAGAAATCATCGCTGAACTGGGCAAAACCCTGCATATAAATAATTGCAAAGAAAACTTTGAGCAAAATTCCGGATAAATGCCATGTTGGTTTCATGTGGCTGGCGTTTTGTGTCAGTGCATTTTAAATATGGTTTCAAATGTAGTGATTTTTTGTTAAACATAGATTTTCACGGTAATTGCCAACACGTAGAATCAGGAATTTGTTGCGCCTGAGAAGGTGAGGGTTTTGCTATCAAGCCAATCGTAATTTGTTTGCTCTGATATTGGTCGGTTCCAGACTTTTCTTTACCAGTTTTTGTCGCCTCGGCAGACGTGCAAAACCGTGTGCTTTGATTACATTATAAATTGTTTTTTCGGCAACAGAGATTCCTTTAGAATCCAGCGCAACCTTAATGTTTTCAACCGAATAATAAGATTTACGTAACCCGATAATCATATTCTCAACAAAATACATTCTGAGAGCTTCATATTGCTTTTGCGCAATAATGTTAGGCGTTTTAAAGTAATCAATTGCATTCATATTTATACGTATGATAAAAAAACAGATAATCATTTGATTATCTGTTTTATATCAAAAAGATTAGGGTTGAAAGTAATATCCATCTACGGTTCTTTATTGCCGTGAAAATCTATGTTAATTAAGAACCCAACGGCAAATGCTCATTGATCCGAGCCGGATTCATTGGGTTCAGAACAATCAATAAAAAAAGAAAGCGACGGCATCGCCGAAGTAATTTCCCCAGAATGCCTCGTCATGTATTCCCTCAGGATCGGCCACAAACCGATACTGGTTTTCAGCAAGTCCTTTGGTTTTCATTATTTCAACCATCCTGCCGGTGGCTTTGTGCACGTCTCTTTCGGGGTCTTCCTTGCCGCCGGCCAGGAAATACATCCTGAAATCGTGGGCTATTTCTGTATTTTTAGCAAATGCATAACTTTTTTCAGCAAACCAGAAAGCCGGCGAAAAAATGAGGCTTCGGCCAAATATCCCGGGATGCTTCAGGCTCACATAAAAGCTTATCAATCCACCCATCGAGCTGCCGCCGATGCCGGTATTTTCGCGATCGGGAAGGGTGCGGAAGTTTTTGTCAATGGCAGGTTTCAGGGTTTGAACCAAAAAATCAGCATGTTTATCTCCCAATCCGCCGCCCATTCCTTTTCTTTTCCAGGGCGAATACTCGTTGAGTCTCTCCTCTGATCTGTGTTCGATGCCAACTACGATAACGCCGGGAAAACCATCTTCAAACATCTCATTTAAAACCTCGTCAACACCCCATTCGCCCACAAAAGAGGTAAGATCGTCGAATAAATATTGCCCGTCGTGCATGTAAAGCACAGGGTAATGTTTGTTGTTTTTGAAATAATCCGGTGGCAGATACAGCCATATTTTCCTGTATCGGCCAAGCTGGGGCATATAAAAACCCTCATCGAAGATGTATACATTTTCCATTGCTGTTGTAGTTTTATCGTTGGCGTGTTCAATATTTTTAGTAGATTGCTGCCCGCATGCCAATGCCAGCAGAATCGTAATACAAAATGCAGATGTCTTCTTCATAGCGTTCTGATTTTTTAGGATCACAAAAGCAAACGCGCTGCAGCGCCGGGATCATCAAGAGGAATTTGAATGAGCGACAACTCTGGACCGTCGTGTGCGGCATTGAAGGCAAACGTTTTGCCGATCTGTTGCATCCACGACCCTGTGAGCCTGGTTGACTCATGAATATGCCCGTGCAAGGTGATGTGGGGTTGCATGGCTTTAATAAAACGCTGCATGGCGATGCTGCCAACATGAACATCCACCGGCACATGATCTACCATCACGCCATCCAGCGTTGCACGGTCGAGTTGGGTTTTGTAGGGCGGTGAATCTAATAAAAAAACGCATCTCGAAAAGTTGGCATCAAGCCATAAACGTTCGAGGTGTTGCTGAATGGTGGTGTACTCAATATCCTCGTCAGGTTCAACGGTGCGGTAGCCTTCGGTAGGATGCACACAGCCAGGATCAACAAAACGCGAAATATCATAGCGCTCCCAGTCTTTGAGCAAAAATGGGGTAGGTGGCACGTAGGAGTATCCTATAAAGTCAAAACCACCGAATGTGTGCTTTTACTGGTGCAGGTATTTCCAGATACCCGATTCTTCGGCTTCAACAATTCCGGCTTCTTCGATGCGTGCATCATCATTGCCCATGATCAGATAAACCTGCGGATAGGTTCTCGCCATTTCATAACGCAGTGCAACAAATTGGGGGATCAGAAAATCATGAAGGAAATCATGGATATGCTCAAAATCTTTGTGCTTGCGGAGGCTGTAATGCGGAAAAAGATCTCCGCCAAATAGCACCACATCAGATTGTCCGGTTCTGATCTGATCAAAAAGTTTCAGATACTTCTCAAATTTTCCATGCAAATCGCTCACAAAATATGCCAGCATCCTGTTTTGTTTATGGGTTGAAAATTGGCGGGACTAAATCATCGGTAATAAAATAAAGGCCATGCTCATTTCAAATAATCAGGCTTTCCTGAGCAGTCGAGCCCGTTCGTTTACCCCGTTGATTTGCAACGCAAAACTGGTTTTCTTTTCAATATCCTTGTCGGTGATGATGTGCAGATCAATCAACTGATCAACCTTATGGCCGGTTTTCAGATGGTTGAAATAGCTTAGGCAATAACTCCAGCCTTCTATCCAGGCCTTCAGCCGTTCGAGCTGATTTGTGTTGCCTGCAAAATGAATCATCAGGTCAATATCGCTCGATGGGCCGGCGTTGGCATTTTTTGATGACCCAATCAGGTAAATGGCTTTGGCGCCCAAATATTTCATATCCATTTTTGAAGCCAGTGTTTCGGCAACGCGGAAGCGCCATTTCCAGTGTTCGTCGGAGTCGGTAGTGAGCACAACCTTCAGTTCATCAGGGTGCTGTGCCTCGTTATCAACCTTTGAGAGCACCTCAACGCTCTTTTTTAGCTTCTGAACAAAAATATAACGGCTCAACCTTTCGGCGATGGTATTTAGCAGTTTTTGCTCTTCGGGCAAAAACTGGCTGTCGCCTGTAAGGCGTATAAACTGTGTGTAGCAAACCTGGATTTCGCCTGCAATGTTACCGTCAATGTTTATTTCGGTAGTTTGCATCCATTCGGTTTCTTTGAAATCTTCGGTCATAAAATGTTCGCCGTCATAAATAATACGACATTCGCAAACCGTGGTATATTGCCAGCCGAGGGGGATAATGTTAAGCAAGCCTGTGAAAATCTTTTTTAGTTCCTTTTCAGGATCCTTCATCAACTCCTCCACCTCGTAAAGGCATTTCAGTTCCTTGGCTCTCTCTTTAAGTCCCCCAAGGGCTTTACTCGCAAATTGTTCTACAAAATCTTGCATGGTCAGGGGTTTAATCTGTAAACTTAATAATAAAACATAGCGGAGAGAAATTTGATTGAACAGGGCAGCCAATTATTCCATTCAGGGTTAGCAGTACATGGGAATAGATTTTATCTTTGCAATTCTTTCAGGAAAAATTAAAACCTCACCATAACTTCTAGAACTTATGAATAAAATTCAGGAAGAAGATTTTAAGATCAAAGTTGGGATCACCAGTGGCGATTTCAACGGCATTGGCTACGAAATCATCATCAAAGCCCTGGCCGATCAGCGCATTTGCGAATTGTTTACCCCCATTGTTTACGGCACATCAAAGGCTGCATCATACCACCGGAAAGCGTTAACTATTAGCGATTTTAATTTTAACATCATCCGTAAGGCCGACCAGGCTAACTCAAAAAAACCAAACATCGTAAACATCAAAGACGAGGAAGTGAAGATTGACCTTGGGATGCCTACGGTTGAAGGTGGTGAACTGGCTTATCTGGCGCTTGAAGCTGCTGTTGAAGACCTCAGGCGCAATCAGATCAATGTGCTGGTAACGGCGCCCATCAGTAAACAGGCAATACGGCAGGCCGGATTTGAGTTTCCGGGTCATACCGAGTATCTTGCCTCACGTTTTGAGGCGCCCGACTACCTTATGATCATGGTTAGCGGCAAGATGCGCATGGGCATTGCTACCGGCCACATCCCCATAAGGCAGGTACCCGAAAAACTCAGCAAGGAGCTGGTGATGAAAAAGGCACGCACGCTCCACGATTCTTTGATCCGGGATTTTAATATAAACAAACCTAAAATCGCCGTTCTTGGCCTGAACCCACATGCGGGCGAAAACGGGATGATAGGCGACGAAGAAAATAATTTCATTGCACCGGCTATTGATGAAATGAGCCAGGAAGGCAAGCTGGTTTACGGGCCATTTCCTGCCGACGGCTTTTTCGGTTCAGGGAAATACTCTGACTTTGACGGCATACTTGCCATGTATCACGACCAGGGCATGTTGCCCTTCAAGACCCTCTCGTTTAATTCGGGAGTGAATTTTACGGCGGGCTTACCCATTGTGCGAACCTCTCCAACGCATGGTACAGCTTTTGAACTGGCCGGAAAAAATATAGCTTCGCCCGATTCTTTCCGCGAGGCGCTTTACGTGGCTTGCGATATCTTCCGCAACCGCATCCTCTACGAAGAACTTACAAGCAACCCCCTGGTCAATGATCGTGACGGCAGGGATGATGCAAAGGAAAATTGATTTCCGATCCCGACCTGCCCGACTAAGAGTGCGGGACAGGGTCGGTACGGGACAAGTTTTCCGATCTTGGATCTGGAATCTTAAATCCCGAATTTAATAGGTTGCAGTGGAAAATGAAGATGAATAAGTAGATTATAAAATGCAGTTTTCAGGCATCATAGGTCAAAATGCAGTAAAAGAAAGGCTGATCCGTACTGTGAAGGACAACCGCATCAGCCATGCCCAGCTTTTTCTTGGACCCGAAGGCAGCGGAAAACTGGCGCTGGCCGTTGCATACGCACAATTCATCAATTGCACCGGGCGCTCAGCCGAAAGCACGGATTCGTGCGGCACCTGCCCTTCCTGCCACAAGTATAACCAATTGGCCCATCCCGACTTGCACTTTATTTATCCGGTAGCCACTACCAGCGATGTTCCCAGGAAACCCACAAGCAAAGACTTTATCGCCAAATGGCGCAAGCTTTTGCTGGAACGCAAATCCTACATCAAACTGGCAAATTGGTACGATACCATTGGCATTGAAAACAAGCAGGGCATTATCAATGCAGAAGATTGCAACGAGATTATCAAAACCC
>OMKS01004340.1_pt1 | contig 10717 bp, 10 predicted proteins | sample 1674721 | NCBI WGS metagenome assembly OMKS01 (sample SAMN06264996, study PRJEB25208) | sediment metagenome | isolation source: hot spring sediment | place: USA: California | collected 2014-09-02 | reverse complement strand
CAGAAGACGGCATACGAGATCTAGTACGGTCTCGTGGGCTCGGAGATGTGTATAAGAGACAGGGCCAGTATCAAGTTATGAGCATTCCAACCTTTGTGATCCTAAAAGATGACAAGGAAGTTGCTCGTACAATGGGTGCTATGCCTAAAGATGTTTTTAAAACTTGGTTGGAAGAAAACATATAAAGGTATAAAATATTTATATGTCACAAAAACCTGCCCAAAAATCCCCTAAAATTAAAGTTGGAATAAACGGATTTGGTCGTATTGGTCGTGCGTCCTTAAAAATTCTTTTTACAAAAGGTAATGCTGAAGTAGTAGCAATTAACGACTTGACCAATCCTCGTGTGTTGGCGCATTTACTAAAATATGACACAGCCTATGGAACTTACGATCTTAAAGTATCCCTACTGGAAGATGGAAAAAAGGTTAATTTAGAGGACTATCGTGGAGATGACGCTTTTTATACAGTAGCAGCTAAAGAGACCTCTTTGGTAGTAGGGGATACAAAGATTAAAATGGTTTCTGAACCAGAGCCTTCCAAACTTCCATGGGAAGAACTAGGAGTTGATGTTGTCTTGGAGTGTACAGGCCGTTTTGTAAAAGATGACTCTGCAAAAGCTCATATTGAGGCTGGTGCCAAAAAAGTAGTTTTATCCGCCCCCGCAAAAGGAGGTACTGTAAAAACCTTTTTAATGGGTGTAAATCACATGGAATATTCTGGAGAGGAAATTGTCTCTAATGCATCATGTACAACAAATTGTATAGCTCCTGTAGTGCAAATTTTGCAAGACAAATTTGGCGTGGAGAAGTCCATGATGACGACGATTCATGCCGTTACTTCTACTCAAAACATTGTTGATGGTCCTAGTAAAGATTTGCGTAGAGCTAGAGCTGCCGATTACAATATGATTCCCACTTCCACTGGGGCCGCAATTGCTGTAACAAAAGTCATTCCTGAACTAGAAGGTGTCTTTGACGGAATGGCAGTAAGAGTCCCTGTTTTAACGGGTTCTCTAAGCGATGTAACTTTACTGCTAAAAAAAGATGTAACTTCTGAAGAGGTAAATAAAGCCTTAATCGAAGGAGCAAATAGTGACCGCTACACTGGAATTGTGAAGGCAACTTATGAACCTTTAGTTTCATCTGACATTGTTGGAAGTGACTTTTCCTCAATTGTGGATTTAAATCTAACAAAGGTAGTAGATGGGAACATGGTAAAAGTTTTAGCTTGGTATGACAATGAATGGGGTTATTCTTGCAGATTAGTGGATATGGCGTTGCTTGTCGGAAGTTTTGTGAATTTTAAAGCGGATTCTTTGGAAGATGGTTTTTCGATAGTTTAAAAGTCCTAAGATTTTAAATTTTACAATTTCCTATACTCCTCTAGCACTTTCCTTTGTTGCCTGTTTAACCTTTGAGGAATCCTTACCCTTACTTCCACAATCAAATCGCCTCTACCGCTTCCTCCTAGTCTAGGCATTCCTTTTCCGCGAACCCTTATTTGTGTTCCGTGTTGTGTGCCCTGTGGAATCTTCAATTTTGCTTTTCCAACCCCTGTTTTTTCGCCTAAATCTACAATCGGAATTTCTACTTCGTCCCCTAGAGCAGCTTGTGCAAAGTCTATTTCCAGTAAAGTTCCTAAATTATCTCCAGCTCTTTCAAATTCGTTGGGAGTTTGGACTCTAAATGTAATATATAAGTCTCCCGAAGGTAACCCATTTGGGCCAGGCATTCCTTTTCCTGCAAACTTCATTTCTGTTCCTGTTCGCACTCCCTGAGGTATTTTGACCTTTAATTTTCCGCTTTCCACATTTATTTCTTTTTCAGTTCCATGTACAGCATCCGCAAAATCAATTCGCATTTCATATGCTAAATTTTTACCCTTTTGAGGGGCTCTGTTTTGTGAAAAGCCTCTAAATCCAAAGAAGTCTTCAAAGACCTGAAATGGATCAATGTCTCCAAAAGGATTCCCGCCAGAAGAAGTGGTGTACGAATAGGAAAAAGGCCCGTTTTGATAAAACCCTTGATTTCTTGGTCTTGCTCCTGCCCCAGCACCCGCAAATCCATTGCCAGTAGTCCCAAATCTGTCATACATCTCTTTCTTTTGAGGGTCGCTTAAGACTTGGTAAGCTTCGTTTATTTCCTTAAAGCGTTTTTCTGCAGTGGCTTTGTCACTTTCTGCAACTACATCTGGATGGTGCTCTTTAGCCAATTTTTTGTATGCAGCTTTTATTTCTTTTTGCGAAGCCCCTTTGGAGAGACCTAGAATGTTGTAGTAGTTTTTAGACTCACTCATTGTCTCCTACAACTTCGCCCTCAACAGGTTCATCTCTCTTGTCTTTGTCTTCACCTTTATTATCGCCAGAATTTCCTTGGTCATTTCCAGCACTTCCATCCATTGGAGGCACCCCTTGATCCTTATATAAATGTTCCCCTATTTTTTGCATAGCCAAAGATAATTCCTGTGTTTTTGTGTCTAATTCTTCCTTTGTAGCTGTTTGTAAGACATCTCTCACCGATTTAACTTTCTCCTCAACTTCTGTTTTTATTTCTGCTGGAATTTTATCTCCACCATCTCTTAAGGATTTTTCTGCTGCATAACAAAGGTTATCCGCCATATTCCTTGTGGTAATCATTTCCTCCTTTTTCTTATCCTCTTCTTTTTTGGCTTCTGCTTCTTGTACCATTTTTTCTACTTCATCTTTATTTAAGCCAGTTCCGCCTTGAATCACTATTTTTTGCTCTTTTCCAGTTCCTTTATCTTTTGCGGAAACATTTAAAATCCCGTTTGCATCAATATCAAAGGTTACTTCAATTTGAGGCATCCCTCTTGGTGAAGGGGCAATTCCATCCAGTACAAAGCGTCCTAAAGATTTATTATCAATAGCCATTTTTCGCTCACCTTGTACAACATGAATCTCAACACTGGTCTGATTGTCTGCAGCTGTGCTAAAAACCTGAGAGGCAGAAGTTGGGATTGTGGTATTTCTCTCTATTAAAGGAGTTGCAATTCCTCCTAAAGTCTCAATTCCCAGTGTTAAAGGTGTAACATCCAATAAAAGTACATCCTTTACATCTCCAGCTAAAACTCCCCCTTGAATTGCAGCACCAATAGCTACAACTTCATCTGGATTTACGCCTTGGTGAGGATCTTTTCCAAAAAATTCTTTTACAACTTCAACCACTTTTGGCATTCTTGTCATTCCTCCAACCATAACAACCTCTGCAATATCTTCCTTTTTTAGCCCAGCATCTTTTAAAGCGGCTTCCATAGGAGGAATTGTGCGATTAATAAGATCTTCAGTTAATTGTTCCAATTTTGAACGAGATAGTTTCATTTCAAGGTGTTTAGGCCCTGTTTGATCTGCCGTAATAAAAGGAATGCTTATTTCGGTTTCTAAAGTGGAAGAAAGCTCTATTTTTGCTTTTTCTGCAGCATCTTTTAGCCGTTGCATTGCCTGCCTGTCTTGTGAAAGATCTATTCCATCAGATTTCTTAAATTCGTTTAAGATCCAGTTTAAGATTTTGCGGTCCCAGTCATCTCCTCCAAGATATGTATCCCCATTTGTGGATTTTACTTCAAACACCCCATCTCCAATCTCTAAAATAGAAATATCATAAGTTCCTCCGCCAAGGTCATAAACTGCAATGGTCTCGTTTTTCTTTTTGTCCATTCCATAGGCTAGAGCTGCTGCAGTAGGCTCGTTTATAATTCTATCTACAGTGAATCCAGCAATTTTTCCAGCTTCTTTTGTAGCTGCCCTTTGAGAATCATTAAAATAAGCAGGAACTGTTATTACAGCATTTGTGACACTTTCTCCAAGATATTTTTCCGCATCCTTTTTTAATTTGACCAAAATCTTAGCCGAAATTTCCTGAGGCGTATAAGTTTTTCCTTCTACTTCAACACATGCCAATCCATTTGATCCTTCCACAATTGTGTAAGGATAATCCTTCTGGATTTCTGCGACTTCTGGATCGGAAAATTTCCTTCCCATTAGGCGTTTTATACTAAATATTGTATTTTTTGGATTTACAACTTGTTGTCTTTTTGCGGGTACTCCTACTAAATCACTTGTAGGTGCAACAACCGAAGGGGTGGTATTTCCACCTTCAGCATTAACTATTACTTTTGCTTGCCCACTTTCCATAACTGACATGCAGCTGTTTGTGGTCCCTAAATCTATTCCAATAATTTTTGACATATATTTCCTTTCAAGAAATTAAATACTTTTTGCTACTACAACCTTTGCAGGTCTAATTAGTCTTCCTCTAAATTTATACCCTGGTGTTACTTCTTCAACAACGACATTTTCTTCCTGTTCCTCTGATTCTGGTTTTACTGTATCTACAGCCTCCATAAAGCTTGCATCAAAATCTTTTCCTAAAACCTCTATTTTTTCAAGTCCTGCACTTTTTAAAATCTTTGCAAATTGATCTGCAATCATTTTTAAACCCTTATCCTCTGAATGTTTTTTTAACATTTCCAGATTGTCAAATACGCTTATAAGCTCTGCCACTAAAATAAAATTAGCAAACTTTGCGTGTTCCTCTTTTTCAATGACTGTTCGTCTTTCCAGATTTTTATAATCGGCTAAAGCTCTTTTCCAATTATTTTCTGTTTCTTCTAATTTTTTTTGCAATTCTTTTAATGCCTTATCCTTATTAGATGTATCTTTAACTTGTGTATCTTTTGACGCAATATCTTCTTTTTTTTGAAAATCCTTTTTTGTCATAATTTTATTGAATTAAATCTTGTACTAAATTTTTGGCGTACCTAAGTGAAGGAATTATCCTCTCATAATTCATTCTTGCGGGTCCCAAAACAGCAAGATACCCAGATTTTTTAGGAGTTTCATATTTTGCAGTTGCAATAGAACATTGAGTAAGCTCACTTCCAGGAAGGTCGTCTCCTATTAAGCAAAAAACATCCCTAGAGTTGTCATACGCGGGTTTTTTCAAAATATCTGTTAAAAGCTCGTAGCTATCCACCAGTTGTAAAGCTGATTTTGCTACTTCTATGTCCCAAAACTCTTTTTCTTCCAACATGTTTACAGCTCCGGCATATGTAACAAAGCCCTCATCCGTTGTAGCTATAGTCAATTCTTTTGTAAACTCTGCCAAAGTTGTTACAAGCTCCCTTAAAAGTTTATGAATCTCATATCTAGCAGGCCAAACTTGCTGTTTTATAGCTACTTCTTGAAGAACGGGGATCTCTTCCTCTTCTAAAAGCTCTTGTAAAAAGTATCTATAAGCCATGGAAGTAGGCACTCTTCCCGAGGAGGTGTGCATCATTTCTAGGAAGCCTTGATTTATAAGGTCGGCCATTTCGTTACGGACGGTAGCTGCGGAACACCCCAGATTATACTTTTGCACCAAATAAGTTGATCCAACTGGTTTAGGGCTTTCCATATATTCCTGAATTATATAGTCCAAAAGCTGGATTTGTCTGTCTGTTAGCATATTATCAGTATGATAGCATGAGTGATAATTTTGTCAACACTTTGAGGTCATCCAAGTCTCCAAGGACAGTCCTTGGGGTGGCTCAGAGTTCGAGTTGTGGCCACAAGGAATAGTAGCGTTTCTATGAAGGACAGTCCTTCAGGGAATAGTGGATTCTGCTTGTAAGTAAGGGGTTAAGTCCTATTGTACGGAAGGATTGTCCTTGAAATTAAGCCCCCAAAATCTCCCTAAAAGCTTCCTGTGGCACATCCACCTTTCCTATCCTCTTCATCTTAGCCTTTCCCTTCTTTTGAATCTCCAACAATTTATCCTTTCTTTCCCTATGCCCTCCCGACATCTTTGCCAAAACATTCTTTCCCATAGAGCCCAAAGTGTCTCTTGCCACAATATTTCCCCCAATAGCTGCCTGCAAAGACACTTTAAACTGTTGTCGTGGCAAAATGTCCTTCAGTTTTGCAATAATCGCGCGTCCCTTCAACTTCGCCTCTTTGCGTAAAACCATATGAGATAGCGGTTCAACTATTTCGCCGTGTACTAAAATATCCATTTTTACTACATCTGCCACTCGATATTCCAAAAAATCATAGTCAATACTTGCAAAACCTGAAGAAACGCTTTTTAACTCATCAAAAAATCCTTGAATTAGCTCGTTTAAGGGCAACTCATATTCAAAAATTACTCTTTGTTCGGACGGATACTCCACCGATTTTTGCACGCCTCTTCTCTTTTCACATAGGGTAATAATTGGCCCTACATAACTTGAAGGTGCAACAATATTTGTTAAAATCCATGGTTCTTCTATTTTTTCTATCTGCGTTACCAAAGGAAGTTCCGACGGTCGTTTAACTAAAAGTTCCTCTCCCTTTGTTAAATAAACCTTGTACTCAACACTAGGAATTGTAGAAATTAGGTTTAAGTCATATTCCCGTTCCAATCTTTCCTGCACCACATCCGCATGTAGAAGGCCTAAAAAACCACACCTAAATCCAAAACCTAAAGCCCCACTACTTTCAGGCTCATATGATAAAGCAGCATCCGACAGCGACAATTTCTCCAGTGCCTTTCTTAACTCAGGGAATTCATCATTATCAATTGGGTAAAGCGAAACAAAAACAAATGGCTTTATTTCCTTATATCCTGGAAGAAGCTGAACTTGTGACTTTTGAGCTACTAAACAAACGGTGTCTCCCACCGAAATAGCATGAATATCTTTTAAACCTGTTGCAATATATCCAACTTCTCCTGCAGTTAGCTGATTTATCTTTTGTCTTGTTGGCGTAAATATTCCTATTTCCTGAATCGTAGTGGATGTATTTGCCGCCAAAAAATGTATTTCTTCATCTGAATTTTTTGCCAAATTCTCCTCCGAAAGTTGCCCGTTTTCTATTTTTACTACAGTAACAACTCCTAAATAGTCATCAAAAAATACATCAAAAACTAGGCCTTGTAGTGTATTTTCTTTTCTTCCTTTTGGAGAGGGAACTTTTTTAATAACTTCTTCCAAAAGTGCTCCCACATTTTCTCCAGTCTTTGCCGAAACTGACAAAATATCTTCTCTGTTAAAGCCAAAAGTATCAATTAAGTCCTGAATTACTTCTTCCGCGTGATGCCCTATGACATCAATCTTGTTTATAACAGGAATAATAGTGAGGTTAGCTTCTAAGGCCTTATAAACATTAGAAACAGTCTGAGCTTGAATGCCTTGTGTAGCATCAACCACTAGAATTGCGCCCTCACAAGCTACTAGCGAGCGAGAAACTTCATATGCAAAGTCCACATGTCCCGGAGTGTCTATTAAATTCAGTTGGTAGTTTTGCCCCTCCTGGGTGTAGCTCATACGGACGGCTTTGAGCTTAATGGTAATACCTTTTTCTCGCTCTAAATCCAATTGATCCATGGTTTGCTTCTTTAACTTGCGCTTTTCAACTGTTTTGGTAACTTCTAAAAAGCGGTCTGCCAAAGTGGATTTCCCATGATCTATGTGGGCAATGATGCAGAAGTTTCTAATGTTTTGTGTCTCCATGGAAGGGATTATATCAGGTTGTGTTTTTAGAGCCTTAGGAAATTATTCCCTAACCTCCCTCACCGTATAAGTCTTCCTACCTGTTGCTTCAAAATAAATCCTCATTAAAAGCTCTCCTAAAACTCCCATCATCATAGATTGAATTCCTACTATTATCATCAAAATCGCCACTGAGAGTAGGGGACGGTATCCAATACTTTGTCCCATAAATACCTTTAAAAATCCCAAATATCCTCCAATTGCAAACCCAATTCCACTTATTACAGCTCCTGTGGCTCCAAAAAGTCTTCCAGGTAAGGCGTAAAAAGGCTTTTTGGCAAAATAAAGCATAAAGCCCAGAGTCATTAAGTCCAGCATTACCTTAATAGTGCGCTTATTCCCTTTATAAGCAGATACTCCAAAATCTCTGTCTGAAAATTGCACTTCAAATTCCATCATTCTTGCGCCATAGACAGAAGCACAATCGGGAATAAACCTGTGCATTTCACCATATAATCTTAAGTTTTTAACAATGATCCTTGTAAATCCCTTCATCCCTGAGCCACGATCTTCCATGTGAACTTTGGAAATTGCTCCTATAATCTTGTTAGCCATTCCACTTTTTTGAGATCTTCCTGCATTGGTTGCATCTTCATCATTTTGCCACCTTCCCACACGATGCGTATTTACAAAATCATAACCTTCTTCCAGTTTTCTAAGGACTACCTCAACATTATCCAAAGGAATTTCTAGATCGGCAGAAACAGTAATTACATAATCTCCTTGTGATAAGTCAAACCCAGCTTGATATGCGGCACTTTGTCCAAAGTTTGTCATTTGGTTAATTCCCTTAACCGAAGGGTATTTATCCGCATAGGTTTTAATAACCTCCCAAGTTTTGTCTTTGCTACCATCGTTTACGGCAATGATCTCGTAATTGTATTGGCTTTTTCTTGCAATATTAAGTAAGCCTTCAATTGTACGATCTATGTTTTTCTCTTCGTTATAGCAGGGTATTACAATGGAGACTAATTTTCGCCCATTTCCATTTCCATTTTCGCCATTCCCGTTTCCGTCTTTATTTTTTTCTTCAAAATTATTTTCACTCATTTTCAATACTCATCCAATCGGTACCATTCTGGTTGCTGTACAAACCAATCATAATAGGCTTGAACCATCTCTTCCAGAGTAGCCTTAGGATCATAACCAAGTAATTTCTTAGCTTTAGAAATATCCGCATAAGTTTCCTTCATTTGACCTGGTAAAAAATTCTCCTTGGCATTAACCTTTTTTCCTGTAACCTTTTCCACTGTTTTCATCATGTCAATAAGTGTAATTGGGTTAGAATTTCCAAGATTCATAATTTCGTATTTTTGAGGATTATTAACCGCCGATTCTATTGCTTTGCACATATCATCTATATGAGTGTAGTCTCTGGCACTACTAACAGGATCAATCCATATTTCAAAGACTTTTCCGTACTCAGCAGATTTAATAAGCTTTGGTAAAGCCATATCAGGGCGAAGATTTGGTCCTAAAGGATTAAAAAATCTAAAAATTGTTACATTTAAATCCTTATTTTTTGATATTGTATAAAGCAAAACTTCTGTGGCTTTTTTTGTAGCTGGATAAGGTGCATTTGGATGGCTGGAATCCATATCTTCAGTAAAAGGGGTTGGATTGTCGCCATAAACCGATGAAGTGGAAGCAAATATAAAGTTTTTCACTCCATATTCAACGCAAAAATCGGTTATGTTGTTTGTACCTAAAACATTATCTTTAACAAAAATATGAGGATTTTCTACAGACTGTGTTACACCTGCCCAAGCTGCTAGATGTACTACGGCTTCCATGTCGGGATTTTCCTCAAACACTTTTTTTACGGCTTCTCTTTCCGAAATATCTATGCGATATAAAGTGAAATTGGGGTTTGATTTAAAAGGCTCAATATGAAACTCCTTAATTTTTGGATTGTAAAAATCGTTGAAGTTGTCTATTGCAACCACTTCGTAATCTCTTTGGAGGAGGTAATTTGCTAAATTTGACCCTATGAAGCCTGCTGCTCCGGTGACGAGTATTTTCATATAGGGTGATTATACTATATTGGCGGAGGGGGTTTTGGTAGAAAAAAAGAAGTGGTCACAGCAAGAGATCTTTGCTGTTTGAGGTTTGCGCCTCTAGACCTAGTTTGGGACTTTAATTTAGGAGGTTTACCAATCGATCGAAATCTTGGAATATAACCTCTTTCCCCATATGAGGGACTTCTTGGGGCACTTTTCCGCCGGAGACAACCACTACTTTTTTCCCGTTCTTAAGTAGCTCTTTTGCCCAGATGATGCCGTCTCCTGGGAAGCTTATGCTTCCGTCCACGACAAAGCGATCAAATTCTTGAGATGCTTTTTTGGCATCCCTCAAGTTTCCGAAAGAGGTAACGGTGAATCCTGCCTCTTCAAGAAATTCGGTGAGAGTAGCTCTCCAATCAGCATTGTCATCTACAAACAACAATTTCCTTTTCATTAATTCCTCCTTATGAGTTTGGATATTGAGAAATTATACCATTATCCTATAGGAATGCAACTTTGGCTATACCTTGCCTTGAGTAATATTTGGTGCCTTCCCATAAACTGGTTTTGCTAAATTTTCTTGAGATTTTTTCCCCAAAACCCAATTCAACACATTTGCCACCGTAATTCCGATTTTTATTCCTGTAAAAGAGCCAGGTCCTGGATTTGGCACAAATTCCTTTATATCTGCCAATTTCAAATTGTTTTTCTCCAGAATTTGTTGAATGGTAGCCACTATATCAATATCCCCTTGCAGGAAATCAATCTCCATTTCCTTTTTCGTAGTCATGCCAGCACCTTTTTCAACCTCTTTTAAGGTTATTCTTTTTTCAAATCTTTCGGTTGTGTCAATATAAATTTTATACATTGTTCATTTTTCTAAAATATTCGTAAGTGTCTGTCTTTTTAAAATCAGTTTCGTATTCCAGTTCTCCCCTTTTTCTTATTTCGATTGAATCTATCCCCAATTCATCTAGTAATTTCATGGTTACAATTTCCCCAGGAAGGACTTTTAAAACATCATCCAGAAGCCATTCTCCTAAAGCAGAGTTTGGATTTGACATTAGAGCCTTTCCACCCTCTTGACAGATTTTAGCACTAAGTATGTTTCCATTTGGTAATTTAAGATTGAAAGTAGTATCTCTTGGAGGAAAGAAATCGGGATATTTTTGATGAATCCATGCAGG
>OMKS01004338.1_pt1 | contig 10719 bp, 7 predicted proteins | sample 1674721 | NCBI WGS metagenome assembly OMKS01 (sample SAMN06264996, study PRJEB25208) | sediment metagenome | isolation source: hot spring sediment | place: USA: California | collected 2014-09-02 | reverse complement strand
CATCGTCGAGCAGAATATCCATGTGCTCGATGTGGCCAACTGGTACCTGCAGGCACGCCCGCTGAAGGCGTTCGGCGCGGGCGGGCGCAAGGCGCGGGTGGATGTGGGCGACTGCTGGGACCATTTCGTCGTGGCCTACACCTATCCCAATGACGTGCTGGTGGACTTCGCATCCACGCAGTTCCTGTACGGGTTCGACGACTTGTGCATGCGGCTGTTCGGCACGCTGGGCACCGTGGATTCGCATTACGGCGGCGACGTCTCCATCCGGGGAAAGAGCGACGGCTGGGCCGGCGGCAATACGGGCCGCATTTACGAAGAGGGCGCGGTCAACAACATCAAGGACTTCTGCGCCGCAATCGTCGAGAGCCGCTACATCAACAACGCCCCCGAATCCGCCAACAGCACGATGACCAGCATCCTCGGACGCATGGCCGCCTACGAAAACCGCGTCGTGACGTGGGAGGAAATGATCGAGAAAAACGAGCGCCTCGAAGCGCATCTCGATCTGCCGCCCGACGGTCCCGACCGCCGCGCCTGAAACCTGATTATCAGCCTGTATGCATTGCGTCACTTCGCTGCGCTGAAATAAGTCTGTTGTGCACGATTCATCGTGCCGGGTTTTTCGAGCGCCGCCCCGGATCGGCATGCTAAAGCATGAACAACATGCGACAATTTCATGCTTAATGGGGGAGGCGTTAGGCGCATGGATGATTGCCCAGTAACCGGATGCAAGTCTTCTTGGTCCATTCTGGCACCACAATTCAGGGTGCCGATCGGTTGACGCCGGATTGTAAAAGGACTTACTTTTTGGGCAAATCCAGCCTAGAATAATTGAGTTGGGAGATTTTTTTGTTTTTCTGGATTGGAGAGGGTCGGATGCCGCTATCGCTTCGTACAAGTTTTCAAGCACTGTGTGAGTGAATGCTACTGCGGCAGCACGTTATTTCTGCTCGATATAGGGAGTTCTATTATGAAGTATTTCAGAAATTTCAAGCAATTCGTGCGGGTATTCGTTATCTTGCTTGCCGTAATAATACTTGCCGGGAACGCTTTGGCCGATGTCGCGCCCATCCCCCGGATATTGCTGGTGGGGGACAGTTGGACGGGGTTTTTACTGGCGTTTCGTTCATTCCGGGGCGTGATGCCGGAGTATGCGGGGCTGGAGCGATGGGTGGAGGTGGGCAACCGGACGGCGGTGATGGGGGCGCGCGCCTTTGAGTTGCATGACCCGGCGTATCTGGCGACGTTGACGGATGAACTGACGCGTTACCCGAACATTGACGTGGTGGTGATGACGCTGGGCGGCAACGACTTCATGCGGGGGCTGCCCAACGTGCTGCCGTGGGACCCGACCCGCAAGGTGAGTTTTTATGACTGGTGGCAGGACAACACGGACGGCAATCCCGACAACGACTGGGACGCGGATTTGCTGTACAGCCGGCTGAAGTCGGACATTGCCCTCATTGTGGATTACATTCTGGCGGTGCGTCCGGACATCCGGGTGCTGCTCCTGAGTTATGACTATGGGGCGCGTCCGCCGAAGCCGGGCCACGACTACACGATCGAAGAACAGCACCTGGCCTTCGTGGAGATGGACCGGCGCAAGCGCGAAATCGCGGAGGAGCGGGAGCGGGTGGACTTTGTGCAGAACTACGGGATGATGCAATACAGTTTTGGGGTGCCGGATGCCGAGCCGCCGCTGCCGCCGGGGGCGGTCCCGTATCCGGGCGACGCGCCGGACTGGGACCCGTGGCCGGGGGGGCTGCCGCAATACCTCTCGCCGCTGGAGGCGTACATAGACCAGGACATCCACCTGACGGAGGCGGGCTACGCCATTTTGGCGCGTCGGGCGCTGGACCTCTATGTGGAGGAATGGCTGAACTATCCCAAGGCCCTCGAGATAGTGCCTTTGGACGACAAGGCGCCGCTTTACCAGTTCCGCGTCACCTTCACGCACCCGGTGCTCGGCGTGACCCTGGACGACTTCGAGGTCTTTGTCAATACAAAGTCGGGCCTCAAATCCATGGCCGTCGTCGGCGTCGAACCTGCCACCGGGCCTGCCGATGCGTATACGGTCACGGTGGATATGGACGGTTCGCAACAAGTGGCCTATATCCGCGTGCTTGACAATGATTCAATTACCCGCGCCGACACAGGGACGCCTCTGGGCGGCCCGGGCGCAGGCAATGGGTTCTTCGAGTTCAACGGTTCTTACGAGTTTGTGGATATTCCCCAGCCGGACGACGAGGATTTCGCAGGGGCCTTCCAGTTTCTGTACATGGCCTCGCAGGCGTATGAGCACCTGCTCTTCGGCTTCAGTTTTGCGCCGGACCGTTTCGACGCGAACGGGAATTTCCTGCTGGAGGGCAACATCACGTCGGAGCCGTACATCATCCCCGGCAACGGGCTGCTGGAGCACTACGAGTTCATGCTGATCCAGGCGTGCCTGGAGCGGCCGGACCTGGACCTGAGCGCTAGGGGCGGGGCGACGCATGCGGCGGTGCGGGCGGCGTGGGACCGGAACATCACGCAGATTCAATACGCGCTGGGGGGCGCTGGGGGCCTGGTGGACGTGATTTTGCCGGGGCTGGACACGGTGCTGGCGGCGTACATGACGATGGGCGGCTTCAACGAGAAGTTGCTGGTAACGACGCTGATCACGCTGCTGGCGGGGATAGAGGAATTTCCCACGAACATCCAGTTGGACGGCTTGGAGCAGAGCCTTTACACGTACCTGCCGCAGTGGCTGTCGGCGGCGGGGGATGCGGACGGGGACGGCTTCACGAACGCGCAGGAGTATGCGTATTTCGCGGTGGACGGGGTGGCGGCGTACCTCGAGGCGGCGCTGGACCCGGAGATCACGCCGAAGACGGGGGCGGGCTACCACGTGACGGGCGATTTCATCCGCATCGCCGTGCTCGATACGCCCAAGTATGACAGCCCGTTCCAGTGGTATCGCGACGGCGCGCCGCTCAGCGACGACGGGCGCATCGTGGGCGCGAGCACCCGCACCCTGGATATTCTCCACGCCCTGGAAGAGGACACCGGCCTCTACACCTGCGACTACCTCAAGCCGGTGACCGCCTACGGCGCGCCGCCGCAGGCCGCCGTCTACGGCCCCATTGACGTGCGCGTCGGCGGCGCGATGCCCATTGCGGGCGCACTCGGCCTGATGGCCGTCTTTGGATTGCTGGCAGGCGCGGGATTCTTTTGGCTGGGCTGCAGGCCTTGAGAATAAGGTATAATGGATACGTTGCCTGGATGGAGATGCGGGAGTTCGCGGGAGCCAAAGGACCTATAGGACATATATAACCTATAGGGTTTGGAAGAAGAGAATACGCAGAGGTTCTCTGCAATTTTTCGTCAGGTCTCGTTGGTCATATATGTCCGAAAATGTCTAATTGTCCCAAACAACCCGAGGAGTTCATATCATGAAACGCACACGGAGAAGTATCGGTTTTACCCTCATTGAACTGCTTGTGGTGATCGCGATCATCGGGATTCTGGCCGCGATATTGCTGCCGGCGCTTGCGCGGGCGCGGGAGGCGGCGCGCCGTTCGAGTTGCCAGAACAACCTGAAACAATTCGGACTGGTGCTCAAGATGTACTCGAATGAATCGCCCGGCGGGAAATATCCGCCAGCTCAGCATCAGACCTATTGTTCGCCGTGTGCCGGTGTATTGCTGACGCCGCTGTGTTCGGCGGTGTACCCGGAGTACGCCACTGACCCGAATATCTACGTGTGCCCGTCCAGCGCATCGCATTCAGTGAGCGACATGTACTATGGCGACGGCACGACCATCCTGCAATTCCGTGGGCAACATGGCGACCAATCCTACAATGACTAGTGGAAAGCGGCGTGGTCATACATGTATTTCGGATTCGTCTATGACCGCTGCGACAGCAACCCGGAATACCTGGTCCCCGTGGACCCGGCAGTGGCCGCCATTCTTGCCGTGGCTGCGCCGGAAGTCGAAATTCCCCCCGGCCAGATGGTTCCGGCGCAGTTCCAAAGCCAGTGGTTGAAAATAATGCTAATAGATACAGCCAGCACTTCCCCGCCAGCGCCCTTGGGCGAGATGCCGTTCAACTGGTATGGTCCCTATCCGCCGTACGAGAACGATACCAGCGGCCTCTCGCCCCATGGCAACGCCGGCGGCGACACGGTTTATCGCCTGCGCGAAGGCATCGAGCGCTTCCTGATCACCGACATCAACAATCCTGCAGCAAGCGCGCAAGCGCAGAGCACCCTCCCGATCATGTGGGATATCGTTTCTGCAAAGATTAAATCCTTTAACCATGTGCCTGGTGGCAGCAATGTGCTGTTTATGGACGGTCATGTCGAATTCCAGCGATACCCGGGCCAAAAAGGGCCGGTGACGCAGGAAATCGCCATCATCGCCCGCATTTTCTAGGAAACAGATGCTGTGGGGTTGCTGGACCGTTGCCGCCTTAGCGCATCTGATAAGCCAGTGGGACTGCGCCAACGGCGTCCGCCGCAGGCGTCTCGTCAGCGCAAAACAACGCGTCTGCCGAGTCGGTAGCAAGTGGATGCTGGAGGGGAATGTTGCGTTTATTGCACAACATATTAAGCGGTTGGGATGGGGCGCCGGGTTGACATGGGGCCACGGCGAACTTACAATATTGGCAGATTGGAGCCGGGATAATGCCCCGGCATTTTGTTCAGGGAGTCTTCATGAAACCCATATTGGCGGAACTGGTGAACGTCATCCTGCAACGGGTGGCCGAGAATGGCGGCATCCCCCCCTCGGTGGACGGAATGCGCTCATGGCTCATGCAGCAGGGGTATCGCAAGCGCGACATTGAGGCGGCATTCAAGAAGTTGCGTCCGCGACTGAACGCGGAAAATGCGGCGCTGCCGCGCACCCCCGGTTCGGTGCGGCAATTGTCGGTCTATGAGTCCTGCAAACTGTCGCCGGAAGCCCGCGATGCGCTGGCGCGGCTGGAATTGTTTGAATTGATTCAGCCGCATGAGCGGGAATTGCTGCTGGACCGGCTAGCGCAATTCGAAGGCCAAGTCGGCATGGAGGATTTGGACTATCTGTTGTCGTGGCTGACCTGCTCGGTCCGGGATGTGGAGTCCCAGCAGACGATATATCATGTCCTTGAGGGCAACCGGCAGGCGCTCCACTGAATGGCGGATGAACAGGGTTTTTGCGCGCCCATTCCGCAGGGAGTGGGCGTGATTCGCGTATAGGGGAATTCATTTCCATGGCAAAATATCTGGTAGTGGTGGAATCGCCCGCGAAGGCGCGCACCATTAACAAGTTTCTGGGACCAAGTTACATCGTTCGGGCAAGCAACGGCCACGTGCGCGATCTGCCGAAGAATGAACTCGGCGTGGACATTGAGAACAATTTTCTGCCGAAATACGTCCGCCTTTCCGAGGCGAGCAAGGCCATCAAAGGCTTGCAGGAGGCGGCGAAGAAGGTCGAGCGCATCCTGGTCGCCTCCGACCCGGACCGCGAGGGCGAGGCCATCGGCTGGCATGTGGCGGCCCTGCTCGAACGCGAGAACAAGCCCATCGAGCGCATCGTGTTCAACGCCATCACCAAGCGCAACGTGCTCGAAGCGGCCAAGCACCCCCGGCCCATCAACGAAAACCTGGTGAACGCGCAGCAGGCGCGGCGCGTGCTGGACCGGCTGGTCGGCTACAAACTCAGCCCGCTGCTCCAATGGAGCGTGCAACGCGGGCTGAGCGCAGGCCGCGTGCAGTCGGTCGCCGTGCGCATGGTCTGCGACCGCGAGGCCGAAATCCGCGCTTTCGTCGCCGAAGAATACTGGACCATTGACGCCACCCTGCGCACCCCGCGCGGGGAAACCTTCATGGCCCGGCTCAACCAGATTCGCGGCGAAAAGGCCGTCATCCCCAACGCGGAAGCAACCCAAGCCATCCTGCGCGCGTTGGAGGGCGCGGAATACCGCGTCGCGTCGGTCGAGCGCAAGGAGGTCCGCCGGCGTCCCTACCCCCCATTCATCACCAGCACGCTGCAACAGGAGGCTCTGCGCAAACTGCGACTGCGCCCGCGCCAGACCATGCGCATCGCCCAGCAATTGTACGAAGGCGTGGACCTCGGCGAAGAGGGCCGCGTCGGCATCATTACCTACATGCGCACCGATTCCACCCGGCTTGACCCGGAGGCGCTGGACGATGTGCGCGCATATATTCGCGCCAACTTCGAGCCGGACATGCTGCCGGAACAGCCCAATTTCTACAAGGGCAAGAAGGACGCGCAGGATGCGCACGAGGCCATCCGGCCCACCGTCACGGCGCGCACCCCGGACAGCATCCGCGCCTATCTCGACAACGACCAGTACAACCTCTATCTGCTTATCTGGCAACGCTTTGTGGCGTCGCAGATGACTCCGGCCGTGCTGGACCAGACGACCATAGACACGCTGGCGCGCGCGCACAATTTCCGCGCCACCGGCTCGGTCATGAAATTCCCCGGATTCACGAAACTCTACGAGGAAAGCGTCGAAGAAAACGGCGGGGACCCCGACAAGTCGCAGCAGAACCGGCTGCCGGAAGTCTTTCAAGACGAAATCCTGGGCGAGGAAGGCTTGCAGCCAGAACAGCATTTCACGAAGCCGCCCGCCAGATACACCGAGGCGGGGCTTATCCGCGCGCTGGAGGAAAACGGCATCGGACGCCCCAGCACCTACGCCCCCATCATCAACACCATCACCGAGCGGGGCTATGTGGAACGCGAAAAGGGCCGCCTGAAACCCACGGACCTCGGCGAAAAGGTCAACAAACTCCTCGTAGAGCACTTCCCCGACATCCTCGACATCCAGTTCACGGCGCGCATGGAGGAGGACTTGGACCATGTGGAGGAGGGCCGCCGCGAATGGCACGACCTGCTGCGTGATTTTTACGCCGCTTTTGAGAAGGACCTCACCGACGCGCAGTGCCGCCTCGTCGGCAACGCTTTGAAAGAGGATGCAACCTGTCCGGTCTGCGGCAAAGGTATGGAAATGCGCGAAGGGCGGTTTGGCATGTTCATCGCCTGCGTGGATTATCCCAAGTGCAAGGGCACCCGCCGCGTCACCAAGCCGGCCGCCCAGGAAACGGACCAGAAATGCGAACAATGCGGGGCGCCCATGCTGTTGCGCCACGGCCGCTTCGGGCCGTTCATGGCCTGCTCCACGTACCCCAAATGCAAGAACACCTACAGTCTGGACAAAGACGGGAACAAGGTGGTGCGCGCGCCAAAGGAGCCGCCGCAGAAAACCGACCAGCGGTGCCCGGACTGCGGCGCATTTCTGCTGATTCGCAAGAACCGGCGCGGCGAGCCGTTTTACGGCTGCGAAAAATACCCCAAGTGCAAATTCACCAAGCCGATGGAACTGGGCTTGAAGTGCCTGCGACCGGGTTGTGACGGAGACTTGGTAAGCAAAGTGGCGCGGGGCCGCCGCTTTGTCGGGTGCAACCGGCATCCCCAGTGCGACTTCGCGGTCTTCGGCCAGTTGGACAAAGCGACGCCCTGCCCCAAGTGCGGCAATTCCTGGACGTATACCACCAAACCGCGCAACAAGCCGCAGGTGCGGCATTGTCCCGTCCCCGGATGCGGCTACGAAGAACACCTGCCGGAGGAATCCCCGCCGGATAACGAGAACGTTTAAGCGGCCGCCGCAAACATGGCGGCAACCAGGGCGGCGCGATGTCGGCCATTGATATTCTGCATTTCATGAACCACCTGAAGGTGGAGCGGGGTTGCTCCGCCCACACCTTGCGGGCCTATCTGCGCGATTTGGACCAGTTCTGCGATTTTCTGGAACACGGCCCTGCCGCGTTTCAGCGGAGCGCGGAGGAAGCGCAGACTCGCGCCTCGCTCGACCTGCTCCGGCGCGCCGCAAAGCACGATGTGCGCGCCTTTCTCGCGCATGTGCGCACCACTGGCGGTACGCCCCGCACCGCTGCGCGCAAACTCGCGGCCATCCGCGCCGCGTTCCGCTACTTTACCCGCACGGGCCTTCTGGAAGACAACCCCGCGCTGAGCGTGCGCGCGCCCAAACTGCCGCGCGATCTGCCCGATGTGCTGTCCATCCCCGAAGTGACCGCCTTGTTGGAAGCGCCGGATATGGACGACCCGCTGGGCGTGCGCGATCGCGCCATCCTGGAGACGCTTTACTCCAGCGGGGTACGCGCCGCAGAACTCGCAGGGCTTTCCGTGCAGGACTTGGACCTCGACCAGGGTGTCATGCGCGTATTGGGAAAACGCAAGAAGGAGCGCATCGCCCACCTGGGTTCCTATGCGGTCCGGGCGATCACGGCGTATCTGGCGGCGCGCCCACAACTGGGCGCGCCCGCGCATGCGACGCTTTTCGTCAACGCGCGGGGCGGGCCGCTCACCACGCGCAGCATCCAGCGGATCGTAGAGAAATACGTGCGGCAGGTCTTGCCGGGCCGCCGCGAAATTTCCCCCCACACGCTCCGCCACACCTTCGCCACGCACATGCTGGATGCGGGGGCCGACCTGCGCGTCGTGCAGGAACTGCTCGGCCACGAAAGCCTCTCCAGCACGCAAATCTACACCCACGTCAGCATTGACCGCCTCAAGGAAGCCTACCGCGCCGCCCACCCTCACGCCTGACCCGCGCGCCCTTCCTCCATCCATTTCCAGAGGGCGTCATGCCAGAGGGCGACGCGACGTTTCTCCATGTCCGTCGTCGCAAGCGCCTGCGCTTCGGTCATCAGCGCGCCCAGTTCCTCCATGCGTTCCTCTGTGCCGAGATGGGTCCAAGCGACATTCCGCCAGTCAATGCCGTTTTTCCTGTAAAGGGGCGGCGTGTAGTTCCCGGGATCGCAGGCGATTTCTTCAAGTCGCCGGTAGAACTTTTCCATCGGCGCGGCGGCCGCGCCGAAATAGCGCAGGAAAAACTCGCGCAGCATGGCGTCCACGTCCTGTTCGGGGTCATCCCAGAGTTTCGCTATCACATACCCCTCCAGCATGTCCTGTTCGCCGCAGATGAAGATGCCGCGGACGCCGTCGTTGATGAACATGCGCATCGCCTTTGCGGTCTCATGCACCATCACGTTCGGGAAACACTTCCATTTGTCAATCAGGGCGGGTTCCATCGGATGATGGTAGTAATTCCAGAGGAAGACCGGCGCTTGCGCCTGCTGCAACCATTGCCGGTAAAGCATCATGTCGTTTTCGCGGATTTCCTCGTGGATGGCGTAAACACAGGTGTGTAGGCAGGGGGCGATGGAGACGTTCGGCTCGATGTCGAAGCCGCGCGGCGGAAGGGCGTAGTCCCAATACGCGAGGGCGGCGATGTATTTATCGGGATGGGTCTTGCGCACTTCGCGCGCGACGGCGTTCACGAAGGAGAAGAAGTAATTGCTGACCGTGCCGCTGCTGAACTGGCCGGTGTTCATGTCCCTGCCGGAGGCCAGCAGCGCCTTGCAGGGATCGCAGCGGCAAAACCTGGCGTTGTCATCGGGGACAATCGCGAAATAATCGCCCACCGCTTTCCATCCCGCGGGCGGATTCTCTTTTCCGTCGAAGAAGTCCCGCGCCATCTGGGCGACCTGTTCCACCAGGATGGGATTGGAGTAACAGAGTTGCGTGCCGCGACCCGGTCCCTGCGCCTGGTACTCCGGATTCGTAAACACGGCCTGAATGGTCCTGGGGTGGAACGTGTGGTTTCCGGCCCATTTCTCGCCGCCCAGACGCAAGCGCCGCCAGAACAGATGCACCTCGGCGCGCGTGGTCGGCCCCCACTGCCCCTGCATGAACGGCCAATTGCCCGACCAGAGCGCGTCGCGATACTTGAGGGCCGGAGACCGGCGCACGTCCGCGCCGCTGACCGTCAGGGTGGATTGCGATGGCAGGATGACGCCTGTTTCGTTGGGTCCATACCATCGGACGTTGCAGAAGTGTTCGAGGAAGTGATAAACCGCGTAGCACGTGCCCTGATCGTCGTACACGCCCGGCAGTTCCATTTCGCCGGCACTGCGTTCGGGATGGCCGACGGTCGCCCAGTAGTCTATGCGGTGGCGCGTCGCTTCCAACGTATCGCCGCAACTCATAGGACGGCCGAATTCCGCCCGGTTCGCCTCCGTGTCTTCCCAGTCGCGTCCGATAAGAATGAGCGCATCCGGGCGAAACGCGACGAGGTATTCCTGCGGAGCAAAATCGGCCCCCTTGTAGCCAAGGGCGCGTGTGGCCGCGCTTTCCCCGACAAGCACGCGCGGCCCGGCGACGGGTTCATTGTCCGTGCGGATGGGTAATTCCGCGCCCGTGATCTTCATGATGTGCCACTGAAGTTCCAGCGCCGCCAGGCGCGCGGCTGGCGTCGGATTCGCGGAAACAACAATGGCGCATGCGGGACGCCCATCCTTGGCGAGCGTGAACGCTGTATCGCCCGCGATGGCCGCGTGCCACGACACGCAACACACCAGAACACAAGCCCAGAAGGCACGACACATCTTCCCCTCTCCTTCAGAAGTTTTCAGGAAACGGTAACATTTTAGCCAGAAATCTTATAATAGCAGGTAATTTGAGATTATAAAACAGTACTGTCCAAAACAAACCAAGCGCTTTCTTCCGGATTTTCATGACATGCATCCGGCCTGAAAGGCCGCAACATGTCAGCCCACCGAAATTTCTTTGAAATTTCGCTGGGCAACGCCCTGGGTTAGTTGCATAGCACAAAGGGAAAGCCCTGAAAGGGCGAAACAAGCCT
>OMKS01004337.1_pt1 | contig 10724 bp, 10 predicted proteins | sample 1674721 | NCBI WGS metagenome assembly OMKS01 (sample SAMN06264996, study PRJEB25208) | sediment metagenome | isolation source: hot spring sediment | place: USA: California | collected 2014-09-02 | reverse complement strand
CTGCTGGCTCTGCAAGGAGGAATGTCCGTTTTACAAGGACGAAAAAATTCACGATATGGGGCAATGCGTGCAGTGCAAGGCGTTCAACATAGTGGGATTGCTGATTGTCGATAACCGGAATCCGCAGCATAAAGTCGATGAGTCCAACCTCGCGTTCCTCGAAACATTCGCCAATCAGGCGGGAATGGCATTGCATAACGCGAGTCTGGTCGAGGACCTTTCCCGCGAGGTCACATTCCGCGAACGGACTTTCAAAAGTCTTCCGAACGGCGTCATGGTTCTGGATGAGCGTGGGCTTATTCGCTCGATTAATCCCTCCCTTCTTGACATCCTCCAGATTTCAAATGCCGATGTTACCGGAATTCCGTTCGAGGCGGTAAGGCTGGTTAATGATGAGGAAAAATTTCATGCGATTGTAAATCTTGTATTGAAAGAGGGCAAAAATTACGAGGGTATCGGCGAAACATGGACACTGACTCTTCCCGGACGGACATTGAAACTCAATATCAAGGTGAATCCGCTTCCGGGGACCGGCTTACGGCACGGCGCGGTGATTCTTTTCGAGGACATCACCGATGTAACCGCGCTTCAGGAACAGCTTTTTCAGAGCGAGAAACTCGCGACATTGGGTCAGGTGGCAGCGGGAATCGCCCATGAAGTCAACAATCCGCTTGCGGGAGTATCGGGATTTCTTCAGGTGATGTCATCGAGACTTCCCGAGGACAGCCCCGAAAGGTCGGCGATGCAGGCCGCTTTGAAGGACATCAACCGCGCATCGGGAACCATAAGAGACCTGCTGAAATTCGCGCGGCTCGGTCCCGCTCAGAAAAAACCGGTTCAGATTAACGATGTTGTCGAGGAAAGCCTTACTTTTATTCAGTTCCAGAAAGAACATGCGGGAATCAAAGTGGTGCGATATTTCGATGAAAAACTTACCAATGTCATCTGCGACCCCGACCAGATGCGCATGGTTTTGACCAACCTTGTACTCAATGCGGTGCAGGCGATGGGAAGAGAGGGGACTTTGACTGTTACGACAGTCTCACAGAACGGTTACGCGAGAATTTTTCTCGAGGATACCGGTCCTGGAATTCCGTCGGAAAATATTCCGTCCATTTTCGAACCCTGGTTTACAACAAAACAGGCGAAAGGAACGGGTCTGGGGCTTACCAACTCAGATAGAATAGTAAGTGACCACGACGGAATACTCGCGCTTTCATCGGTTGAAGGGCAGGGAACAACCTTTATTGTAGATCTTCCGCTCGACCAATCCGACTGGTAGCTCTTTCATTCTCTCTCAGTGAACCAAATCAAGTGCGAGGCGATACAGATTAGGATCGATTAATTTCCTTTCGGCAAGTAATTCTTCAAGCGGTGTGCTTACGATTGTGCCGTTTATTTCACCGACCATAATTCCCGATGCTCCCGACGCTATTTCATCAATGGCTCTGGACCCGAGTTTGCTTCCGAGAATTATGTCGTTCGCTGTCGGGCTTCCGCCTCGCTGTACATAGCCGAGAACCACGGTATTCGCGACAAATCCCATTTCCTCCTTCATTTTAAGGGCGAGTTCGGTCGCGCTCATGACTCCTTCGGCAACGACGACAATAGAATGTTTTTTTCCGCGAGCGATTCCTGACTCGAGAGCATGGCATACCTCCTTGAGGTCATATTCCATTTCCGGAACGAGTATTATCTCCGCGCCGCCCGCGACTCCGCTTTTAAGCGCAATCCATCCGGAATGCCGTCCCATGACCTCCATTATCAGCGTTCGTCCGTGGCTGGACGCCGTGTCTCTGAGTTTCTTAATGCAGTCCATAACCGTTTCAACAGCGGTGTCGAATCCGATTGTATAATCGGTTCCGTTTACATCGTTATCGATTGTTCCCGGTATCCCGACAACTTTGACTCCCAGTTTATGCAATTCCAGCGCGCCCTTGAAACTTCCCTCTCCTCCGATGATGATTAGTCCGTCAATGTCGAGAAGCGAGATATTTTTTGCGGCTTTCTTGATATTTTCAACCTCTTTGAATTCCTCGCATCGTGCTGTCCCGATAATGGTCCCCCCGCGAGTTATTATGTCGCCTACCGAGCGGTTGTACATCTCCGCCGAATCGTTGTCCAATAGTCCCCTGAATCCGTTATAAAAAGCGAATACCCTGTGCCCGCGAAGGATTCCCATTCGCACTATCGCCCTTAATGTCGCGTTCATTCCGGGGGCGTCTCCGCCCGATGTTAAAACACCTATGCGCATGCTTCACTCCGATTTCCGAACGAAATTCACATTTATTTCCAATATTAGTGTCGCCCGATATTTGCCGACCTGCACCCTCCGCTATTTTTCTTTATGTATTTTTACCCGCGATGTCGCGGCATAAGCCAAACAGTGCTATCCTTCAGCATCTCAATCAGACGGGGGACTATATGACACAGATTAAACCCGATAAACATGAATTCAATCGAATTATGCTGAAATTATCCGGCGAAGCTCTTGGAGGCAAGGGCGGAACCGGACTTGACCATCCCACTATAAAACGGGTTACGGGGGAAATTGCCGATGTAGTAAAATCCGGAAAACGGATTGCTATCGTGATGGGAGCGGGAAATTATGTGAGGGGTCGCGATGTTATCGCCTACGGAATGGACAATGTAACAGCCCACCAGATGGGCATGATTGCCACGATTATAAATGCCCTCGCGCTTCGCGATGTACTGAACCGCTCCGGAATCGAGGCTGTCGCGATGTCCGCGATTCCGGTAGGTTCGGTTATAGAGCCTTTCTCGGCTCAAACCGGAAGGAAATACCTCGATGAAGGGATTGTCGTATTATGCGCCGGGGGAACCGGTAATCCCTTCTTTACCACCGATACAGCCGCCATTTTAAGGGCGATTGAACTTCAATGCGATGTCATGTTCAAGGCAACGATGGTCGACGGGGTTTACGATAAGGACCCCGCATTGCACCCCGATGCGAAAAGATTTGATTCATTAACTTACGATGAAGTAATCGAGCGAAAATTGAAAGTGATGGACTTGACCGCTGTCACGCTGGCCGCCGAAAAAAAAATTCCCATTGTGGTCATCGATTTGTGGACGCCGGGAACGATGAAAAAGGTTTCAAGCGGTGAAATAAATCATGGGACGCTAATTTCGGATTGATTTCGCTTTCGAAAAATTTCGATTCTTGATACTAAACCCGCTATAAAGTAAAATATCCTCTGCCCCGACATTTTGTCGAGAACGGTGTTAGTATACGTTTTTGAAGTTTTTTCAGCAGGTGGAAACTGAGTATGGAAGAATTGTATCTGGAAGCCGAAGAGCGGATGCAGAAAGCTATCAAGGCTGTTACACACGAGCTTGCCATGGTTCGGTCGGGCAGGGCGAATCCCGCGCTTCTCGACCGGATAATGGTCGAGGCTTACAACACGAACATGCCGCTTAATCAGGTCGCGACAATTACAATCGGCGATGCCAGCACTATTCTCATCAGACCTTTCGACCGCGGCAATCTGGGAGCGATTGAAAAAGCCGTACAGAAATCCGACCTCGGGCTTACTCCGCAATCCGACGGAACCATTATCCGCCTTAACATCCCGCCCCTCACCCAGGAGAGAAGGCAGGAGATGGTGAAAATGATTAAGCAGATGGTCGAGGACGGCAAAGTTCAGTTGAGGAACATCAGACGCGACTATATCGACAAGTTTCGCAAAATGGAGAAGAACGGCGAGATAAGCGAGGATGAAAGCCGCGACGCGCAGAAAGAGATACAGGATTTGACAGACAGCGGTTGCGACGACCTCGACGAGGTGTTCAGAAAAAAGGAAAAGGAAATTGTCAGCATATAGGTTTGCCCGATAAAGACAAGAGGACCTTATGCATTTTACTAAATCCGGAAAATCATCCGATGAGTCCGTACCGAAAGACTCGAGCGGATTAGCGCAGGATATGTCGGCTCACACCGACCTGACCGACCCGCTCAAATTGTTAAGCGAGATAAATCTCGCGATGCTCCCCAGACATATAGCGTTCATAATGGACGGCAACCGAAGATGGGCGCGGGAGAGACGGCTCAACAAGCTTGAGGGTCATCGCGCGGGTGTCAAAACAGTGCGCGAAGTTGTTGAAATGTCCCTCGATATCAACTCGGTTTCCGGCGGAAAACCCATCGAAATCCTCACTTTCTACGCTTTCAGCAAGGAAAACTGGAAACGACCCCTGCTTGAAGTTTCGGGTTTGATGCAGATTTTCGAAAAAGCCGCAATAAAGGAAATTCAGCGCCTTCACGAGCGGAACATTCGGGTCGAGATTCTCGGCAATCTGGGCGACTTGCCCACAAGCCTTTACAGACGAGTCAAGGACATTGTCTATCTGACCCGCGACAACACCGGCTTGAGAATCAATTTCGCGCTGAGTTATTCGGGAAGAAACGAAATCGTGAAGGGTGTTAAAAAGCTGTTTCAGGAGTATGAAAAAGGGAAAATCGATATTGAATCGCTGGATGAGCGTACTTTTGCCAGGTATCTCGACACGGGCGGGCTTCCCGACCCCGACCTGCTTATCAGGACATCCGGCGAGATGAGGTTCTCAAATTTCCTGCTGTGGCAAATCGCCTATACCGAACTCTGGGTCACCCCCGTTTACTGGCCCGATTTCAAACGAAGCCACTACCTTCAGGCTTTGAAAGATTACCAGAAGCGCGACAGAAGGTATGGCGGACGGTAAGGCGGATGTCAGGGCTTGAATTCGATTGCCTTTTCCCTTCCTTTTTTGAACGCCGATAAAATCCTCTCGGATTTTTCATCCCTGAAAACCCTCCGTCTCATTCTCAGAAAAGTGTCTATCATGCTCAGAGACATGTTCACCCGCGATTTCGTAAAATGCTTAATGAGATATTTCACAAGGCTTTCGAAATAAATCGCCAGCGGGTCTATTCCGTCACGCTCTGTCAAGCTGTTCAATGATGCTCCCCTTATATGTTCTATTCTGATTGCGGGATGAATGAAACTGGGCCATCCGATTGCAAGCGCCCTTTTACAGAAATCCGTCTCCTCGAAATAAAGGAAAAATCTTTCGTCGAACTGACCCACTCGATTGTAAACCTCGCGCCTGAAAATCCAGAACGCACCAGTGGGATAGTCGATCCGTCGCGGAGGGCTGTCCGGCGACAAATTCAGCTTGAGCGTCGTAGTCCATGCCGAACGGGGAAGGATTTTCCTCAGACCGCACCAATCCCAGACCGCCATTGACGGTGTCGGAAAAACGCCCCCGCATTCCTGCAACCGCCCCTTTTCATCGACATGAATTCCCCCGATAACCCCGCATGTGGGAATTCTCTTTGAAATCATCCTTATGTGTTCGAAAACCGGCGTTAGAATTTTCGCGTCGGGATTGATAAGGCAAATCCATTCCGTTTTCGCAAGTTCGCAAATTCGGTTCGCGCCCCACGCGTAACCGTGGTTCGTGTCCTCGGGAATCAGATTCAATAAATACGGAAACTTTTTCTGCGCCTGAGTGACAATCTGCACAGTGTTGTCGGATGATGCGTTGTCGAGAACATAAACAATCGGGAAAACCTCTCCGAGATTCGACGCGATTGAATCAAGGCATGACTGTATATGGTCGGCGGAATTGTAGGTGACAATCCCTACTGTCATTTTTGAATGTTCTATCGCGGGATGTGTCCGAGAGGACATGGCGGTGAATTTTATTCCATCTTAAGTGTTCTGGTCATAAGCTCCCGAATTACCGTATCGGGGTCGGCTTTTTCAAAAAGCATTTTGTAAACGGCGTGGGTAATCGGCAGTTCGATTCCGTTTTTCATCGCGTAAGTATGAACATGTTTTGTCGTTCCGACTCCCTCCGCGATGGATTTCAAGCTCGAAGTTACAGAATCGAGCGATTCGCCCAGCGCGATTCTCCTGCCGAGTTCGTGGTTGCGGCTCAGCGTGCTGTGGCTGGTGCAGACAAGGTCTCCGAGTCCGCTTACGCCGAAAAATGTCCGGCTTTCGGCTCCAAGTTTTTCGCCGAGCTTTATCATCTCCGCGAGTCCGCGAGTGATTATCGCCGCGAGAGCATTTTCGCCCAGTTGCAAACCGTCCGCGATTCCCGCGGCGACGGCGATGATGTTCTTCAAAGCTCCCCCGAGTTCAGTTCCAGCGACATCGGTCCCGCCGTAAACTCTGAAATATTCACCCGACAAGAGGTTCTGGAATTCGGAAATTAGATTCTGATATCGCGAGGCCACAAGGCTTATCGCGGGAAGTCCCGCCATGATTTCACGCGACAGATTCGGTCCGCTGATTACACCGAAATGATTTTCCGGTATCGCATCGTCGAGAAACTGAGATGGTCTTGTCAGGTCGCTGTCGATAAACCCTTTGGTTGCCGATAAAATCCGCGTTGCTGTCGATACAAAAGGTTCAAGTTTGTCAATGGTTTCTACATAAAACATGGACGGAATTGCAATGATAAGCCTGTCGATTGAGCGGAAATCCTCCATCCTTGTCGTCGCATCAAGGTCGTCCGGCAGTTCAAATCCGGGGAGGTACATGGAATTCCGGTGAGATGTGTTTATTTCATCCCTCACGGTTTCCTCATAAGCCCATAGAAGAACCGACCGTCCCGACTTCGTAAGATAAGCCGCGAGCGTGGTTCCCCATGCTCCCGCGCCGATTACACCGATTTCGTATTCGATTCGGAAACTCAACTTGAATTCTCCTCCCCACCACTGTCCGCCGATTCATCCGATGGTTTTTCTTCGGGGATAAACGAACCCGGTTTGGGTTCATCTCCGAACTTCGATTTGCCCTTGCGCCCGATTTTCGGTTCTTCGCCTTTCATTATCCGCTTGAGGTTTGAAGTATGTTTGAAAATGACAAGAAGCGCGACCACGGAAGTGAAACTCAGAAGAAGCGCGAACGCGCTCGTTGATTCGCCCGAGTCGGTTTGGCTGAACGGAAGCTGGTTCGAGAGGAACAGCACGGTGAAAGGAACCGCGATCGCGGCGGAAATGCTCGCGAGCGACACAAACCTGAACAGAAACAGAATCAGACCGAAAATCGCAAGCGGAATGAAAATATACACTCCGATTAACGCGCTGATTACGCCGAATCCTGTCGCGACTCCCTTCCCGCCCTTGAAAAGAAGATACACGGGAAAAGTATTGCCCAGAATCAGGCAGAGCGCGACGAGAATGATTATCAGTTCCCGTATCGCCGTTACACCGCCGAAATCATCGGAACTGAAAGTCTGAAGCGCAATCAGGACGGGAATGTATCCTTTGAGGAAATCGAGAAGTCCCGTTGCCAGTCCGGGTCCCCATCCGAGAGTCCGGATTACATTTGTCAGACCGATGTTTCCCGACCCGTGCTCCCGGATGTCTATTCCCTTTGCGACATGACCAACTATAAGTCCGACAGGTATGGACCCGATAAGGTACGCAAAGGCTATCCCTAGTACCGCCCGCGTTATTGGAAGTATCAATCCGGAATCGTTCATTCTTTCTGACTATACCACCGATGATGTTCGTTTTACAGCTTTTCTGCGTACATTTAATACAAGCGGCGAACCGTCGAACCCGAACCGGTTTCTGAATTGCCGCAGAAGGTATCTTTTATACTGATCTTTCAAGAATTCGGGCTGATTGACAAAAATCGTCAAAGTAGGAGGCGCGATGCCGGTCTGGGTTATGTAATTCAGTTTCAACTGCTTGCCCTTGACTGTCGGGGGTGGTCTTGATGTCACCGCATCCTGAAGCGCGCGGTTCCATTCGGATGTCGGAACCTGTTTCGTAAACTCTTTGTGAACATTCAGAAGAGCCGGAAATACATTTTCAGTGCCCTCGTTGTATAAACCCGATGTAAAAATAACCGGCGTATGCGACAGGAAATGAATCCGTTCGGTTACATGCTTGATAAAAGTTTCCCGATGTCCCGGAGCATCCTCCGATTCATCCCACTTGCTCGCGATGATTACGCACGCACGCTGGGTTTCTTGTATAAATCCCGCGATTTTCATGTCCGTGTCGGTAACTCCCTCGGTCGCATCGATAAGCAAAAGAGCGATATCCGACCTTGCCAAAGCGGATTGAGTCCTTTTCGACGCATAAAAATCGACATCCTCGCGTATTCTGGTTCGTTTTTTTAGTCCTGCCGTGTCGGTGAAAATGAACTTCGTCCCGTCGATTTCAACTGCCGTATCGACCGAATCACGGGTAGTTCCAGGAATGTCGCTGACAATCGCGCGTTTATCTCCGACAAGCGCGTTGAAAAGCGTGCTTTTTCCGGCGTTCTGATGCCCGACAATCGCAACTTTGACACTTTCGCCGATTCCGCTTTTTATTTCGGGGATTCTCAAATCCGCCGTCAATTCCGCGATACGGTCCAAAAGTTCATCGACATTCAGGTTGTGAGTCGCCGAAATCGGTATCGGGTCGCCCAGACCCAATTCGTAAAATTCAACAGCCTGTCCGAAAGCCTGAACAGTGTCGCATTTGTTGACGACCACTATAATAGGCGATTTCGAAGCTCTTAGTTTGGCCGCTATTTCACGGTCGCAGTCGGTCAAGCCGGTCTGCCCGTCAACCATGAGAAGCAAAACATCGGCTTCTTTTGAAATCCGGTTAATCTGCTCGAAAATTTCATTCGCGAAAGGGTTGTCCGGACCCTCGTCCCATCCGGCGAGGTCGGATACACGGTAGCTTCGTCCTTCCCATTCGTATCCGCCCTCGATTCGGTCGCGGGTTATACCGGGAGTAGAATCCACAATCGCCTGCCGCCTTCCGACAAGGCGGTTGAACAGGGTGCTTTTTCCCACATTGGGGCGTCCCAGTATCGCTATGTGGGGTTGTCCGGACATAATATCTTTTTCCCGAATTACGACCTAGAGCTGGTTTACATAATTCGCCTTGAGGTCGGCCAAAAGATGCTCAATCTGGTCGCTTATTTCCTTCGACCATTCGTCTTTTCCCTGCTCATAGATGACATTCATGAGGTTAATCGACTTTCTCGCTTCCTCCATTTTCTTCGCGATAAGGTTGGTCTGCGGATGAGGAACCAAACCCATCTGAACCCATGCCGCCGTGTTCAGAGTCTGCAGAAACGCGATAAGCAGGTTTTTATAGTCGAGCGGATCGAAATCCTCCTCACCGACCCTGTCGGACTTGATTTCATCCAATGAATCCTTTAATTCATCGGGAATTTCGTCGGTTTCCGCTTTGCCATCCGTACCTTTGGCTGTCGTTTCATCCGGCTGTTCGGAAACGGTCTCCCCGGATTCTTCAGGAACATCCGATGCATCAATTTCCTCGGCATCGAATCTTCGCTTGTCAACTATCTTGAACTTGGGTTCCTTCTTGTTGTCATTGTCCCTTTCGTTATTCATAATTCCGTCCTTTGAAATCCGTCAAGTGTATAATAAACCGCTCCGGTCGCGAGTCGGTCGCAATCGGTCGAGTGATTATAACATATTGAAGCCTATAGAAACCCGCTTAAGTATTTTGCTTAATGCCGCGCGAGTCGTATAATTTAGTTTGCGCTAAGGAATCCGGCATTCCGTTTTTACGGAACGGATTTCCAAAGGTTGATTGATGTGATTTCCGACACTTCCGAGAAAAAAGAGGAAGAAAATTACGATGACCGAATGCAGATTCTTGTCGCGTCCCGTGCCGGATTCTGCGAGGGTGTCGAGCGCGCCCTTACCCTTGTAATGACAGCGGCATGCAGGGAAGACAAATCGCCGATTTATACATACGGCCCGCTTATTCACAACGAGCAGGTGGTGAAAAGGCTCGAATCGATGGGTGTGCTGGTGGCGAATTCGATTGATGAAATCCCGCAGGGAAGCCGGGTCGTGATTCGAAGCCACGGAATCGGTCCCAGCGAACGGAAACTTATCGAGGACCAGGCACTTGAAATCATCGATGCATCGTGCATGTTTGTAATCAAAGCCCAAAGGCTGATAAGCGAACTTTACCGCGATGGTTACAAAATCATCATTCTCGGCGTAAAAGAACATCCGGAAATCAAAGCATTGAGGGATTTTGTGAACGACGAGGCGATAATCGCGAGCAGTCTCGATGAACTTCCGGTTTTCGACACTCCGCCCGAAAAACTCGGCGTAATCTGTCAGACCACTCTCAACACGGAATTTTTCGGGCTGGCAATCGAACGGCTGAAAAAACAGGTTCCGAATCTCATTGTGAAAAACACAATCTGCGATGCCACCGTCAAGCGTCAGGAAGCCGCGAGAGATATCGCGGGCAGGGTCGATGCAATGATTGTCATCGGCGGACGGCATTCATCGAACACCAGAAAACTTACCGATATTTGCCGCGAAAGGGGAGTCGACACTTATCACATCGAAACCGGCGATGAATTGAAAAAGGGCTGGTTCCTCGGTCGTCAGAGAATCGGAGTAACAGCAGGCGCAAGCACTCCGGACTGGATGATTGAGGAAGTAATCCAGGCGATTCAGAAATTCGGATTCCGAAGAGGCGAACAAACCTGCGACTTGCCCGATGAATCCACCGGAAAGGACGAATAACCCTATGCATATAGCTGGAAGACTGCTCATTTTATCGGGACTGGCAATCGCGCTTGTCGGACTCATTCTCCATCTGGGCTGGGGAAAAATCGTGTTCGGATGGATCGGGCACTGTCTCTTATACACATCTCCGAGCCCACGAGACCGTACTAGATCTCGTATGCCGTCTTCTGCTTGAAAAA
>OMKS01004336.1_pt1 | contig 10725 bp, 8 predicted proteins | sample 1674721 | NCBI WGS metagenome assembly OMKS01 (sample SAMN06264996, study PRJEB25208) | sediment metagenome | isolation source: hot spring sediment | place: USA: California | collected 2014-09-02 | reverse complement strand
CGGCTGAAACGTATGAAATAGCGCTGTTTTTACCTTTGTTTGTGGATGCCAATGAAGCTCTGAATAGAAGGGCAAAATCATCGCCTGTTCGGACTGATTCTTTAATGCATTTAGAAAACTACCTGAAAGGTGACACACTGATTGAGGTGGATGAACCGGAAGAGATGTTTCATGGTTTTTATCGCGAAAGTGAAAATTTTCTTCAGTTTTACGAAGGGGTGTTGCTGGCAGTGGATTCGCTCAGAAAAACGGGCATGCGCATAAAACTGAACGTATTCGACACCCAGCAGAATCCCGATTCCATACGGAAATTTATTTACCGAGAAGAGTTTTTGAACACCGACCTCATCATTGGGCCGGTATATGCCCGGGTACAGGATGAAGTGGCCTCAATTGCAGCGAAAAACCGCATTCCAATGGTTTCGCCGCTATCTTCGCAATCAATGGAGTTGACTTCAAACCCAAGTTTTTTCCAGGTAAACCCATCCCGTGATTTTCTGGCGGTAAAAACGGCGGAATTGATTACAGAAGAGTACTTTAACAGCAATTTTGTCGTTGTTAAAACCTCCCACTCCGGTGGCTTGTCTGAAGAAAGAGTTGTTGATGCGGTGAGGGAAAGAATGGTTCATTCAGGATATTGGGGACAGCCCGAAGGAATGCAGTTTCATGAATATGATTTTGAAAGGGAGGGCCCTTTTGGCTTCAGACGCATTCTCTCACCCCACAAGGAGAATGTGATTTTTGTTGCATCAATGAACGAAGGCGATCTCAGTGTTATATTGTCCAATATCAACAATCTTTCCGATGATTTTCCCATAACGCTCATAGGCTTTAACCGGTACGAGCAATTTCGCAGCATTTCTGATGAGTTTTTTCATAACCTGAACCTGCACTATGTTGCTCCCTATTGGGTTGACTATGAAAATCCGGCAACCATTCGTTTCTTTGAGAAATTTAAAACGCATTTTCACACTGAACCCAATAATTTTGGACTTCAGGGATATGACGTGGCCTTCTATTTTTTGAATGCATTGAAAAATTACGGAAAAGATTTTGCCGAATGTCTTCCATACCAGCGGGTGCATTTAGCCCAGGGCAGCTACCAATTCGAAAAGGTCTCCCAATTCGGAGGATACATGAATCAGGGTGTTTCGGTAATCAGTTACCAGCGCAATTTCGATGTGGTGCGCAAACGGGTTGTCGGGCCTTACCGTTTTGCCCAAAGGTAGCCTAATCTAAATGCCTATCTCATCAAATGTTTTTTTGATAATTCCTACAGAATCCATCAGTTGCTGTTCGGTAATTACCAGCGGAGGGGTGAATCTGATGGTATGTTCATGAGTGGGTTTAGCCAACAGTCCGTTTTCTTTCAGCGCTACACACATTTCCCATGCTGTTTTGCCATTGGTGGGTTGTATTTCAACGGCATTCAGCAACCCTTTGCCGCGAACGGCTTTAATTAGTTTCGACGGAATGGCTTTCATCTCTTTTCTGAATAATTCGCCTAACTTTAATGCATTGTCAGCCAGCTTTTCTTCCTTGATAACATCCAGTGCAGCCATAGCCACCTTTCCTGCAATGGGATTTCCTCCATAGGTGCTTCCATGCTCTCCGGGTTTAATGGTGAGCATAATTTCGTCATCGGCAAGAACGCACGAAACCGGGAACATACCACCCGAAAGTGCTTTGCCCAATACCAGAATATCGGGCCGGACGCCTTCGTGGTCGCACGCCAGCATTTTTCCGGTTCGGGCCAGTCCGGTCTGCACTTCGTCTGCAACAAATAAAACGTTGTATTTTTTGCACAATTCAGCTGCATTCTTCAGATAGCCATCTTCCGGCACATAAACTCCGGCTTCTGCCTGAATGGGTTCTACCAGAAAACCGGCTACGTTAGGGTCTTTCAGCTCTTCTTCCAGCCTTTCCAGGTCGTTGTAGGGAATATTTACAAAGCCCGGAGTGTAAGGACCATAGTCGCTGTATGCATCCGGATCGGATGACATAGAAATAATGGTGATGGTACGGCCATGAAAGTTTCCGTCGCAAACTACAATTTTGGCCTGTTTGTCGGGAATACCTTTTACTTTATAAGCCCATTTACGAACCAGTTTTAGTGCTGTTTCGTCTGCTTCGGCGCCCGAGTTCATGGGGAGCATTTTATCGTAGCCAAATAGTTTGGTCATATATTCTTCCCAGTCGCCCAGGGTGTTGTTGTAAAATGCACGCGAGGTTAATGCCAGCGTTTTGGCCTGCTCTGTTAGTGCCTGCACTATTTTAGGATGACAATGTCCCTGGTTTACTGCCGAATAAGCCGCCAGAAAATCGAAATACCTTTTTCCTTCCACATCCCACACAAATATGCCTTCACCTTTTGCCAGAACTACAGGAATCGGGTGGTAATTGTGTGCACCGAATTTGTCCTCTTTGGCTATGTAATCTTTTGTTGTTAGTTGTACCATAATGAATCGTTTTAAATTACGATTGCATAAATACAACTTTCAAAGAATATTTCAAAGGATATTCATTGGGTTGGAGGACCGTTTAAACGCGTTTTATAACATGTTTTACCGGCAGAATGAAAGCAACCTGCTCTGTATTATAATAATCAACAGTAGATTCAATCGGTTAAGAACTGTAGCTTCCCGCCGGTTTGCAAATCTTCATGTCGAATGACAGGTTCAGTTTCATTGTTGTTGAGTAAAACTCGTGAAAAGGTATTGTACTGGTTTTCAGAAGGAGTCTCCAGAACAAACTTTCCTCCGGGGTAATATTTTTTATTTAAACTGAAAGTTACTTTTTCAAAAACAGGCGACGACAACTGGTATTCGTTACTGCCTGGACAGACCGGGTAAAAGCCGGCAGCTCCAAATACATACCACGCCGACATCTGGCCGGCATCGTCGTTGCCCGAAAGTCCGCCGGGACCTGTGCCGTATTCGGTTTGCAACAGGTTTTTAACTGTTTCCTGCGTTTTCTCCCAGTTTCCAATGTAATTGAACAGGTATGGGATGTGGTGGCTGGGTTCATTGCCATGCCAGTATTCTTTGTTGTCGATAAAAGCATTCAGCTTTTGTGAAAATGGTTCAGATCCCCCCATCAGGTCCATCAATCCTTGTATGTCGTGCGGAACAAACCATGTATATTGTTTCGGTGTGCCTTCCGTAATGTAAAACATATCGCCGTTGGCGTCGAATTCATCGGTAAATGTGCCGTCTCCGTAGCGCCCGCAAACCCAACCTTTGTCCGGGTCGAAAACATTGGCATAGTTGAGCGATCGTGCCATCAGTTCATTGTAATCTGACGATTTTCCCAGTTTCTGTGCCACCTGTGCCACTGTCCAGTCGTTATATGCGTATTCCATGGTTCTCGAAACCTGTTCGTGCGTATGAAAGGCGTATGGCACTTCGTCTTCAATGGGAATGTAGTCGAACTGCAAATACGATTCAAGTGCCCGCCTGCCTTTACCATCGATATATTCATCCAAATCAACCGGTGTTTCAAAAGCATTTTTTCTCATGTAATTGTATGCTTTTTCAGCATCAATGTCAAAACCTTTCATCAGTGCATCTGTAATAACCGAAGTACTGTGGTCGCCAATCATTGCCGAAGTATAACTGTTCCACATAGGAAAAATGGGCAGCCAACCTCCCTGTTCCGCTTTTACAATAAGCGACTGAACCATGTTTTCGTAATATTCCGGTGCAATAATGCTTACCAGGGGCATTTGTGCCCGGAAAATATCCCAGTTCGAAAAGTCGCAGTAATAATCGAACCCATTTGCCTTCTGAATGGATTTTCCACCACCGAACTCCGGGTAATCGCCGTTGGTGTCGCTAAAAAGCCTCGGGTGGATGAGACTATGGTACATCGCGGTGTAAAATTTGGTGTAGTCATCATCTGAACCACCTTCAACATTGATTCGACCCAGCAGGCTGTTCCAGGTTTTTTCCAGTTCGATTTTGGTTTTTTCAAAATCCCAGTGTGGAATTTCTGTTTCCATGTTCAGCCGGGCATTTTCAATGCTGGTAAACGAGGTACCTATTTTCATTTTCAATACTTCCCCGTCCTTTATTTCAAATGTAACATAAGCCCCAATGTCGTTTTTGTTTTGCTGTTCAGTTATGTCGTCAAAGAGTTCGTTGTTGCCATAGGTTCCTGCTTTTACTATGGACTTATCGAATTGGGCTGCAAAATAGCCGTTAAACCCTGCCGGATGCCCGTGCCCGTTATAAATGCGATGTGCCGGATTGTAACCGGTAATTTCACCTTTTTCAGCATCGATTTTGATAAAACCTTTTCCTTCGTCACTGTTTACATCGATAATGATTGTCGGATTTTCGGGATCGAGCCACGAGAAACGAAAAAATCCGGCCCGCCGGGTGGCTGTAATTTCGGTTAAGATATTGCTTTCGGGGAGCATTGCGGCATAATACGCGGGCGACGAAAGGTCGCTGTTATATACGTACAAGGTTTTGCGTTGCGAAGGAAGAAACCGGAAATGATTTCCTCTGGTGGTGGGAAAAACAGTAAAGCTGCCATAGTCCTGAACGCAGGAGCCACTGGTCCAGTGAGTAGCCCGAAATCCCTGAAGGGCCGGGGTTCCCCAGTAATATGGTGCCACGCACTTTTTTTCAGTAGCATGAGTTTGTGGTGTAAACTGAGTCATCCCAAAAGGGGCCGTTACCGCTGGTATGGTTTGCCCGTAGTTTTCGCTGGTTGTTTGCCTTTTTACCGCCGCCGGGGTGTTGGCTGGGGCCGTGCCAATAAGTAAATCAACAAATTGCAGGTAATTTTTCTCTTCTTTTTTTGTGCAATGAGTCAACAGAAGCACTGCCAGTAACAATACAAAAATGCGCATAATCTTCATACCACAGGTTTTACAAGGTTTTAAAATGAAGTCCCAAAAATAAGAAAACAGTTAAATATTGCGCTGTAGATTTACAGAAATAATATAGAAAATGCAGGGAAATATCTGTGAGCAGCAAAAGGACAGTTTTACAGTCCAAAATGTGCTGATGTCTTTATTTATGTGAAAGAAAACAAACGTATTGTTTCGTTACCAAAAATTGAAGCGTTTACCACTTCCAGCATCGAAGTGGGAGGAAAAGAACTTCCCATTGGCCGGAGTTTTAAAAGCAAAGTGCTGGGGACTCTGCACGTCAGAAAACCGGTTATGGCTGACTGAAAACTGTCCACAGTCGTGAAATCCCTTTTCCTTTTTCCAGGCTCTTTACCGGCGACAGGTCAAGGTATTTGGTGCGAATGTGGTTCACCGTTGACAGATGAAGGGTGTCTGAAGTATTTTCACCGGCAAAAATTTTCAAAGCGATAACGGTTTTGAGGGTTGCTGCACGCACCCGTACGCAAAAAGGCGAATACTTAGCCGGATGAATGTGTAAAAATCGTTCACTATCAAGTCCCTGTTTAATAACCCAAACCGATTTATCTGTCAGCTCCGTTTTTCTGAATTCTGCAGGTGCAAGCCATTTTGCCAGTTTTTCAGCATCGGTGAGGTTTTCTTTTTCGGCAAAAGCAATACATTGGCGCTCAATTTCATTTACTGTAAGCTTTCCGCAGTACAAATCAATCAGATTGTTTCCAATGCAGCGTAATTCGGTTTGAACCTCATCCCGGTTTTTTGTCTTCCATATTGCGATCTGTTTTTTCAAAAACTCCAGGTGATGTTTGTGAGGGTTAAAGGTTATTGGGACAATGGTTTCCGGGTTTTTCCCCGGTTCATTTCTGTTTATTGGGCGCTCTTCCTTTGCCATTGTTCTTGCTGTAAAATTTTTGTATGGGGTTCACCAAAAATAATCCATACATTTGCCTCAAAATTAACGAATGATTTATTATCCGCTACATAAATTTTTCATCTATGATGACGAACTAAAACCAAATTCCGAATTCAGGGTTTCCGAAAATGCCGGTGGCGTTTACGAAGTGCTGCGGGTTCTGGAAGGCATTCCTCTGTTTTTGGAAGACCATCTCGACCGTTTTTTTAGTTCTGCCCGGCTTGCCGGTAAAACAATCCGGTTTTCAAAAGAGCAGATTGAGGGATTTCTGAATTTGTTGATTGAGAAAAATGAAGCACACACCGGAAATATTCTGCTTTCCTGCAAAACCCATTTGAAGGCTTTGTTTATTCCGCATAAATATCCTGAATTAGCCTGGTATAAAACCGGAGTTACCTGTGGCCTGTTAACAGCAGAACGGGAAAATCCAAATGCCAAGGTGTTTCAAACACCGGTGCGGCAGCAGGCCGACGAACTGATGGAACAAAACGGCTTTTATGAAGTATTATTGGTTGACAATCAGGGACGGATTACCGAAGGCAGTCGCAGCAACGTTTTTTTTGTGGATGAGGGGCGCCTGATAACACCTCCCGGCCGTGAAGTGCTGTTGGGAATTACCCGTCAGAAAACCATTCAACTTGCAAAAGATGAAGGTATTCCATTATTTGAAAAAGAGGTTTTACTGGAAGAAGTCCCCGGTTTTCAGGCGGCCTTTGTAACGGGAACTTCTCCCAAAATTTTACCTCTCTCGCGCATTGGTAAATGGAATTTCAATCCGCAAAATCATACTGTTCAAAAGCTTCGTGAATCGTATGATGATTTGATTATCAGCTATATAAAAATGAAAAAACAAGCAGCCCGGACGTAACTTTTTACCGGCAGGGCTGGTACTACTTTATGCTATAGCCTGTCGCGCAAAATGGCTTCCACTTCTGTGTAGTCGATATCTGCTTTTTCACCCAGCTTTGTGCCACGTTTTTTAAATCGTTTCGTAATTTTATCCACCGTTTCTGCCGGTACATCATATTCCGGAAGGGTACACGGAACGCCCAGCGATTCAAAAAATTCTACGGTTTTGGCAATGGTCTGGTCAATTCGTTCGTTGTGGTTTCCTTCGGTAATGCCCCAAATACGTTCACCAAACTGCAATATTTTTTCTTTTTTGTTTTGCCGTTTAATGTGCATCAAACCGGGTAAAACAATGGCCAGGGTCCGGGCATGGTCAATGCCATGAAAAGCAGTAAGCTCGTGTCCTATTCCGTGGGTAGCCCAGTCTTGCGGAACTCCCACGGCAATCATACCGTTCAGTGCCATGGTGGCGCTCCACATAAAGTTGGCGGCAGCATCGTAATCGGTACGGCTGGCCAGCACCTTCGGCCCTTCTTCAATCAATGTAAGCAAAATGCTTTCGGCCATGCGGTCTTGCAAAGGTGAATTAACAGGGAAGGTGAGGTATTGTTCCAGCACATGTACAAAAGCATCAACCACTCCGTTGGCCACCTGACGGTCGGGCAGGGTGAACACACATTCAGGGTCGAGAATGGAAAAGCGGGGCATTACCAGCGGTGACCCAAAAGCCAGCTTTTCCTGCGTTGAAACACGGGTAATTACCGAGTTGCCATTCATTTCGGAACCGGTGGCCGGCAAGGTAAGAACCGAAGCCAGCGGCAAAGCTGCTTTAACCTCAATTTCGTTCCGGTGTAAAAGTATATCCCACGGATCACCATCGGGATATAAGGCAGCGGCGGCAATAAATTTGGTAGCATCGAGCACCGAACCACCACCCACAGACAGCAGAAAATCAATGTTTTCATTTTTTACCACTTCCACTGCTTTCATGCAGGTTTCGTAGTGCGGGTTGGGCTCAATCCCTCCAAATTCCAGCACCTTAAAATCTTTCAGGGCATTTTTCACCTGGTCGTAAACCCCTGTTTTTTTTATACTTCCACCACCATAGGTCATTAAAACTTTTGCGTTTTGCGGAATTTCATCAGCAACTTTTCCTATGGTTTCTTTTCCGAAAATAATTTTTACCGGATTTTTGTATTCAAAGTTGTACATATCAATATTTTTATGGTTCTACAATTCTATCTATATTACAAATTTCTGTTTTATTTGTTTGAAAATATAAAAGTATTGGAAAATGCCGGAAAAATCAATTGTATCTGAACAAAATAACGATTTTGAGGAATTGATGGGCAAAATGAGTGATGAACAGTTAAAGAACGTGCTTCAAAAACGCAATCATTACCAGGAGAAAGCAGTTGAAGCAGCCGTGCGTGAAGCCATCAACAGGGGTTTGATTCATTCTGAGGAGGATTTAATGGCGCCTGAGTTTAGAACAAAGCCGCTGAAAACAAAGCTTTTCCCGAAAATTGAAAATGAAGAGGTGCGGAAAAAAATTAGAAAAAGCATGGCCCGTGGGTTGCTCATTGCCGGAATTCTCCCGTTGATTTTGGGAGTGGTAAAGCTGAATACCGGATACAGAAGCGAAGGATTATTCGTACTTTCTTTTGGTTTGGTGTGGATGGGTATTGCCAGTAGCTTAATCAGGCAAATGCTGCCAAACGCCATTAAAATACTTTTTGTGCTCACTGCAGTTGCTGTGGCATATACCGGCCGGTTGCTGTTTTTGCAGCCGGTTATTGAATTTATGGATGTGTTTATTATTACCGTTTTATTCCTGCTAATTCTGTATGGATTAACATTTTTGTGGCGGTTATACTAATGCCTTTTCGTGTTTATCTGAATTTTGATGCCGTTGGCCGAAATTATTTCTGCTTTTCATTCGTTTCTCATACATTTGTTTGTGCATAAAATTTTGGGAAATTTAAACTGACAAAATGGATAGAATTAAATGTAATAAAGGGTACCTGATCATTTGTAGTGTTTTGTATTTCAGCCTCTTTTTTGCTCAGTTGGCTAATGGTCAGGAAGACAATCGCTTAACCCGAAAGTACGATACAGGTGATTTTACGGAACTTTTTCTTGAGGGCGCGTTTGGAGTTGAACTCATTCAGGGAAATGCCAACTCGCTGGAAGTGAGGGCTGCCGACGAAAAAGCTTTTGATTACCTGAACGTTACCAACGAACAGGGCAGGTTGCATTTGCATGTTGACCGGAAACCTTTTGATTTTAGCCGAATTACCTTGTATGTGACTTTTAAAACGCTCAGCCGTATCCACATTTTTGGTGGCATCAGGCTGAATACCAAAGGATTTCTTGATTTGGACGATGTTGACCTGCTGCTGGAAGGGGGAGCACGAGTTAATTTTCAACTGATTGCCAGCCGGATAAGGGTTGAAAACAGGGGAGGGGTGTTGTGCGAAATCAGTGGAGTTACCAACACGCTGGACGTCAGGCTTGCCGGGGCCGGCCATGTGAATGCGAAAGAACTGAAGGCCGAAGAGGTACGTTTTAAAATTGAAGGCGTAGGTACGGGAAAAGTTTTTGCTACCCAAACCCTTCGGGCAGATATAAAGGGCGCTGGAAAAATTAAATACAAAGGCAATCCTCAGGTATTTCAAAGCATCGAAGGACTGGGGTCTGTTGTCAGGGAATGATGAATGATTTCAACCCTTTTGGGGCTATCCCAATCTGTTAATTCGATGCAAATTCTTCATAATAGGTTACTTCCGAGGCATTTTCCGGCGCTGAAAACAGAATCCGGTCATTTTCATCCAGACCCGATAGAATAATTATTTCCGAGTCGTTTTCCACGCCGGCGGTTACCGGTTGTTTGTAAACCGTTCCCGATTTTTTCAGGTAAACAAAATTTTCTCCGTCTTCCGAAAACAGACATTCGCGTGGAATGGTCAGAACATTCTGCCTGTTGTGCAAAATTATCCGGTTATTGGAGGTCATTGCCGGACGTAAGCTGGCGTCGGAATTGGTAATATCGATTAAAACATTGAACACTTTTGCATCCATCCCTGATATTTCCTGTCCGATATTTGCAATTCTGTAAACCCTTCCTGTATAAACTTTTCCTGGAATAGCATCTACGGTAACCTCCACGCTGTCTCCAATTTTTAGTTTGGTAATCTGTATTTCTTCCACATACGTTTCCGAAATAAGCTCCGACATGTCGGGAAGATTGGCAATGGTGGGCTGCCATTGGCTTACGTTGTCGCCAATTCTGATTTTTCTGCCTCTGCGTGTACGGGCATACATCACTGTGCCGTCGCCGGGCGAGGTAATGGTGGCCGCTTCAAGCGCCTGCCGTAAAAGAGAATCACGGTGCAGGGTAAAGTTGTAACGGTCTTCACGTCGTTTGGTGCGTACCGCCAGGTTCAGCCTGCGCAATTCGTAATCCCGGCGCCTTTTTTCTATCTGCCTGATTGTTTTGTTGTAGGCTACCTGCACTTTGCGCTGATAAGCCGGCGATTCATACTGGGCCTGTTCCAAATCGAGTTCTCTGTATTGCAGGTCGTACCCAAGTTCTTTCAGTTCCTCCCTGAAGTTAGTCAGTTCGATGGCCGAATCAATTTTGGCATCGTTAAATTCAGCAAGTCTTCTTTCCAAATCGTCGTTGTTGTACTGGATTTGCTGATTGATGTTGTCGATATCGAGTGTGGCTACCCAGTCGCCTTTTTTTACCAGTGTTCCTTCCTCGATCAGGTCTTTTATTTCGAATTCGCGAATGCGTAAATCACGGTGTTTTAATTCGTCTGGAAATGAGATAAGTACAGCATTTTTCCCCTGAATTTCACCTTTCACCGAGATGCTTGATTCAAAACCTGTTTTTTTAACGGTATAAACTCCCGTACCAGTAAGTGTGTTTTGGCCCAGCAGAGCAACGGCCAATACAACCATTACTGCTGCCGTTATCCACAATACCTTTTTATTTTTTAAATGTTTCATTTCTTAAAATTGATTTACCAACCTGTCGAAATCTTCCGACAAGGTAATTCTTTTTTCAAAATCGAACAGC
>OMKS01004334.1_pt1 | contig 10727 bp, 8 predicted proteins | sample 1674721 | NCBI WGS metagenome assembly OMKS01 (sample SAMN06264996, study PRJEB25208) | sediment metagenome | isolation source: hot spring sediment | place: USA: California | collected 2014-09-02 | reverse complement strand
ATTTTAATGGTGCTATCAGAAGGAGGTTCAAAATTATCTGCAATAAAGGTTTTCAAATCAATCTCACGTGAATGTAAATTTCTGAATTGATGCAGAATTTCTCTAGGATCTTTTTTTGGAACTGAATCAACAAAAGTTTTTGAATCTCTGAATATTCTTTTTAATTGGACTTCTTCAAACAAATCACCTGAGATTTGTATGTAATCTTTCTTATTATATTTCATTTAAATTTCCTTAAAAACAAAAGTTTTTCGTTTTCTGTTGTAAAACAATAATGTAATTAAAAGGAGTACCATTGGCAGAATAGAAAAATAAAATGCTGTTTGTCCGTCAAACATACCGAATAAAGTACCGGTAATTACAGAGCCGGTAGTACCGCCGAGCGCCGAGAAAATAACAATCAAACCTGTCATTGCGCTTTGTTTGTTTTTAGGAAGAACGCTTAATATTGATGAACTTAAAGCGGGATAAATGGGCCCTAAAAATAAACCAATTAGAGGGAGTAAAAAGGCTGCAAGTGGTGCACTTAACCATCCTTCAATGCTGCTTGGTGCCAAATCAATTGTTAACGGAATAACTAACAATATCAGTACAATTGATCCGATTAAACAACCTGTTAATACTGTCATCCAACTCAATTTTTTAATTATCCAGCCTCCGCCGATTCTACCAATTGCAATTGCACCTGCCAATATACTTACTATTTGTACACTTATTGATGATGGTAGATATAAAACCTGCGCATTAAAAGTAGGTAACCAGGTTTGAATGCTCTGTTCAATTAAGACATAGAAAAAAGCACTTATAACAAAAAGAATAATTAGCGGAAACCGTATAAGTGCCAGCATATCTAAAAATTCATGTAGGGTATTGAATCCTTTCTTTTTAACCGAACTTTCATCAAGCTTGGTTGTAAATAAAATTAAAAATGCAATAATGCAAAGACCGGCTAATACCCAATAAGTATCCAGCCAGGAAAACACACCACCTTTACTTTCTATTTCAATAAAAAATCCGAATATCCAATATCCCGAAAGTACACCTATCATAAAAATACCTTCCAGGTAACTCATTAAACTCGCATGTTCATCTGCACCTTCTGTGATAATACCAACTGTTGAATATGCAGAAACTTTAATCAACGCAAAACTAAAACCAATCGAAGCAAACATTAATTTCGACATGAGAAAGCCGTCAAAAAACCTCATTCCTAATGTTGCTGCCGTAACAATTATAAGTGCAAACAACATAGATCTTTTGTAACCAAATTTTGGAACACTTGATGCGAGTAAAAAAGAAAAAATTGCAATAGATAAATCTTTGAAAGCTTCCAGAATACTTGCTGCTTCTTTAGAAACCGAGTAATGGTCAATCACTTGCAGAATTACAATTCCTACGGAATTTAAAAGTATTCCTATTACAAAAAAATTAATAAAAAGCGAAAGTTTGACTTTTAATTTTGACATTTCGGCTCACCAATGATGAAAAAATTACATAAAAATAATATGTACTATTATCAATTGAAAGAAATAAAAAAAATTTTCAAAATAATTATTTAGAAATGAAACAAAAAAAAAGTTTTTGATATTATTGCTTCATTTGAATATATTAGTGTAATTTTTATCACACATATAACTAATCCCTCAATTGATGAGGATGGTTTTAAAATTATGAAGTATCCATCATATTTAATATTTCTGCAGCAAGAAATTTCACAAAAAACCGATTCAACGTTTCTCAGCTCACTAGTAAAAAGTAATACCCCAACTTATAACACAAACAAGGAGGATGCATGAAAAAAAATAAGACTAATATTATGTCCTATTTATTTATGTTAAGCGTTCTTTTTACATTTACCGCCGAATCATTATTCGCACAAGGAACTGTAACTGGTAAAGTTACGGATTCAAACAACAATGCATTATTAGCGGCAAATGTAATTTTAACAGGAACAAATTATGGTGCTGCTACTAACTCTGAGGGAATGTACTTAATACAAAAAGTACCAGCAGGAACTTATACCATAAGAATAAGTATGGTAGGGTATAGTTCGGTAGAATATTTCATCACAGTTCCCGTTGAAGGAACTGTAGAACAAAATGCAGTATTAAAAGAAGATATTCTAAATATGGAATCTGTTGTTATAACCGGTACCCCTGGTGGAGCCGGTGTGAGAAAAAAAGATGCAAGCTTTGCAATTACCACCATGTCGGCTGAGGAGATAAGACAACTTTCTCCACCAAGTACAGCTGCAGCTTTAGAATTAGTGCCTGGTGTTTGGTCCGAAAGCTCTGGAGGTGTTGCAGGCGCAAATATTTTTGTCCGAGGATTACCATCTTCAGGAGATGCACCCTTTGTAACTATGGCAATTAACGGTGCGCCAATTTACGGTACGCAAACTCTTTCATTTTTTGAACAAAGTAGTATATTCAGAATTGATGAAACCGTATTATCCATAGAGGCACTAAGAGGTGGTCCAAGTTCAGTATTCTCCAATGGTGAAGCCGGATTAACAACCAATTTTAATTTACGTAAAGGAACTGCTCAGACTGAAGGGTTAGTTAAGTATACAACTTCAGATTATAGTGAGCAGAGACTTGATGCTGTGTTAAGTGGTCCTATATCTGATGGCTTCTATTATATGGTGGGTGGTTATTTAAGAACATCCCCAGGGATAAGAGATACTGAATTCAACTCTGAAAGAGGCAAACAGTTCACTTTTCAACTAACCAAGGTTTTTGATAAAGGTGTATTGAACGGTTTCGCGCGTTTGACCGATGATCATGGTCAGTGGATTTTGCCAATGGCGTTGGGTACCGGTAACGATCCGGGAACATTCTCCCCCTTGGGAAATTCGACACGATTTAGAACTTTACAAATTAATGAACAAGGTGATAACAAACAGTACGATTTTTCTAGTGGACGTGGTTGGAAAGGTATTGTGAGTGGGATTAACTTTGATTATGATTTGGGGGATGGCTGGACTGTACGCGATAACCTTTCATACACGGGCGGTATGGCTAATACGCTTGGTTTTGTTCCGAATGGTAGTCCTATGCTCGTTTCTGATTTAGCAGCTAAAATGGGAACGGGTTCTCTTGAAACAGTTGGTGGAAAAACTTTGACTTCAGGTTATGTTCAAAGTTATGGACATTGGGTTGTTGAAAAACAATTAGAATCTTTTACGAATGATATAAGCTTAACAAAAAAAATCAGTGATCATAACATAACACTCGGCGCATATCAAGCATTCTGGGCTTCCAATGATTTTTGGACATTGGGAAATCATATATTGGTTGAGAATGTTACTAATGGCGATATCATAAAAAATATTCATGCTGATAGTGTTGCCGGTAGCTGGAACTATGGACTTAATGAATCAGGAGATGCTAGAGCTTTTGCAATATATGCCGGTGACTCTTGGCAGGTAACTGATAAATTGAGATTAGACCTTGGAGGTCGTTATCAATTTTGGTGGCTTAATTTTACTCTAGATCATGGTGCTTATCCTGATGGCGTAATTGATAAAGTTGCCAACTTGGATGGCGAAGATTGGGCAGCAACAGCTGCAGTAAATTATGCTGTTACAAATGATTTCGGCGTTTTTGTCCGTGGCTCAAAAGGGTCCTTATTCCCGCATTTCGATCAGATACGAGATGGTGATAATTATAATTTAGAAAGTGGTGAATTAATTACTGACGCCGGAGGTAACGTTTTATCCGCTAAAGGAACTGTCGCCGCAAATTTATTCAATCAGTATGAAGTTGGTGTAAAGTATGAACAAGAAATATTAAGTTTATTTATTACCGGCTTCCTTAACACAGTTGAGGTTTTTGATGGTGATGTTGGTGCTGCGCGCGCAGCTGCTCTTCTTAAAACAAGAACTTTCGGTGCCGAAATTGATGGCGGGTTAAGTATTAGTGGATTTAAATTGAAACTTGTTGGTACATTTCAAAGTGGTGAAATTACTGAAGCCCCCAAAGCTCCAGAAACAGTCGGCAATAAAATTTGGAGACAACCTGACCTGCAATTTCGTATTGCACCTAGTTATAAGTTAAAGGTAAGCGAGAGTGTGAGTGCAACATTGTATGGAGCGTTCAGATATATTGGAACAAGATGGAATGATAGAGACAATTCATATGAATTAGATTCGTTTACAAAACTTGATCTGGGAATAAACGTTACTACAACAAGTGGACTCTCATTTGATCTGAGCAGCGATAATCTGACCGATTCCGATGGTTTAACTGAAGGAGACCCGCGAGACCCGACAACAAGAAATGGTCGTCCTATTTTAGGTCGTTCGATTAAATTTTCTATTGGTGTTAATTTCTAATCTGTCTTCAGTAAAATTACTTTATTGCGAAGCCATCTCTAAGTTTAACTTGAGGTGGCTTTTTTTTTGTTGTAACTTACTTATAGATAGATAAAAAGGAATACGAACTGAGAAACAAAATTTCTTATTCCAATCCGTATAGAAAGATAAATTAAAAGATAGTTTTCGGAAATAAATAGTCGGGGTGATAGGATTTGAACCTACGACCTCTTCGTCCCGAACGAAGCGCGCTACCGGGCTGCGCTACACCCCGAAAACTGTGACTAAAAACAAAAATCAAAAATAACTATTGATTTATCGTTTGGCAATATATAACTTGTCGATTATTTTTAACAATATATCAAATAATCTCAAAAAAATGTTTATTATTGTTGTATTATTTATAATATTTTATTAAATAATACTTAACGAATTATAGAAATTACGCAAATTCTAAATAACCGAAAGGGGTGACCATGAAAAAACTTTTTACATTAATGGCAGTTTTATTATTCCTAGCTTTTTCCAGCAACACATTTGCTCAGCTTGCTAAAGATAGCTGGGGATTTGGGTTTGGTGTGTCATATCCTCGATTGACTTCACATAATCCAGGAATATGGCCACAAAATGAAAGTGTCGGTGGTTTTTTAACCATTCAGAGAAATTTTAGTGAGCACACTGCACTAAGATTACAAGGACGTTTTAATCACATTTCTTATGCATGGGGTGCAGGATTAAGTAGAGATGGAAACACAAATCTAATTTCCGGTAACATTGATTTTGTTTATACTTTCGTTCCATGTGAATCAGTATCACCTTATATGTTTGCTGGTTTAGGAGGTGTTTATCAAATGTATGATAATCCCCCGGATCCAACCCTTGATGATTTATTAGATTATCAAGTAAATTTAGGTCTCGGTATTGATATTGATTTATCAAGCACCTGGGCTCTTACTGCTGAATTAGGTATCCATCAAGTTCCTAATACATCTTTAGATGGACAATATGGCACAGGTTTAGGCGGAATTTTTGGCGCCACAACTGATGCTTATATGACTTTCAATCTTGGTTTAATGTATACTTTCTCAAAAGGCGAACCTTCAAAATATTGTCAACTGTATGATGGTATCAGCGCAGATGTTCCTGAAATCGATTACGAAAGAATTGAAAACATAGTTAAGAAACACATTCCTAAAGAAGTTGTTAAAGAAGTTGTTGTTGAAAGACCAATGGATCAAAAATGGATTTTAGTTGGTGTTAATTTTGATTTCAACAAAGCTACACTTAGGAGTGAGTCATATCCGGTATTGTTCCACGCCGTTCAGGTATTACTACAAAATCCTGATATGAGAGTTGAAATCCAAGGTCATACAGACAACATCGGCTCAGACGATTATAATATGAAGCTTGGTGAACGCAGAGCTAAGACAGTTAAAGATTATTTAGTTGCTCGCGGTATTTCTGCTGATAGATTATCAGTTAGATCATTCGGTGAAAGCCAACCGATTGCTGATAATAAAACTGCTGATGGCAGAGCAATTAACAGAAGAGTTGAGTTCAAAGTTCTCAACTAATCAATTAGTTTTAAGGGGTCACATTGTTGACCCCTTTTTTTTGATCTGTTTACATTGAATTAATTCTTACTTATTATTGCACAAGTTTTTCCTTTAATTTTATCCGGAGAGATAAGCAAGGAATGGAAATAAAAAATACATATCACACAAACATGGAGACCTCAGCGACGTAATGTCAATGAGGATTTTTTTTATATGAACATTAAAGCAAAAATAATTGATGAAGATGGACTTAAACGTACCATCACCCGTCTTACTCATGAAATAATTGAACGAAATAAAGGAACAGAAAATATCGTTCTTGTTGGAATGAGAACAAGAGGCGAGTTTCTCGCTCAAAGAATTCACGAGAAAATTAAAGAGATTGACGGAAGTGATGTTGATCTCGGTGTATTGGATATAACTTTATACCGTGATGATTTTCGAATGAGATTAAAACAACCTGAAGTTTCTACAACCGATATAACCTTCGACGTTTCCGAAAAAGATATCGTTTTAATTGACGATGTTTTATATACCGGTAGAACAGCAAGAGCAGCTCTTGATGCATTGATGGATTTGGGAAGACCGAACACAATTCAATTCTGTGTGTTGGTGGATCGCGGGCACCGAGAACTTCCTATTAGAGCGGACTTTGTGGGCAAGAACATTCCAACTTCTATTAACGAAGAAATAAAAGTAAAATTAAAAGAATCCGACGGTGAAGATGCCGTCTATTTAATCGATATTTCTAAAGAAGCTTAAAGAGAGAATACAATGCCATTATCAAGCAGACATTTATTAGGATTACAAGGTGTGCCAAGAGAAGATATTCAATTAATACTTGACACCGCAACTACCTTTCGTGAAGTTTTAGAAAGACCCATCAAAAAAGTACCGACATTGCAAGGCAAAACAATCGTAAATCTCTTTTATGAAAGCTCCACTCGAACAAGAATCTCATTCGAGTTAGCACAAAAGAGACTTTCTGCCGATACAATAAATTTTTCTAAGTCCGGAAGCAGTACTAGCAAAGGAGAGACATTTAAAGATACTGTAAAAAATATAGAAGCGATGAAAGTCGATATGATTATTGTAAGACATGAGTCTGCCGGTGTTCCGCAATTTTTAACAAGGATATCTAATGCAAATATTATTAATGCCGGTGACGGCAGACATGAACATCCAACACAAGCATTATTGGACATGTATTCAATCAGAGAACGACTTGGAAAAATAGAAGGATTAAAAGTTTGTATAGTTGGTAATATTGCTCATAGCCGTGTTGCTCTTTCGAATATTCATGGATTAAAATCTATGGGTGCGGAAGTATCTTTATGTGGTCCTAAAACAATGATCCCAAAAGGTATTGAATCAACCGGAGTTAAAGTCATTCATAACATTGATGAAGCGATTGCAAATAATGATGTGTTAAACGTATTAAGAATACAGCTTGAACGGAAAGCAGGCAGCACAATTCCAAGTTTGCGAGAATACCATAATTATTTTGGTATCACTTCCGAGCGACTCGAAAAATTTAATAGAGACATTGTAATTCTTCATCCCGGTCCGATAAATCGTGGAGTTGAAATATCATCCGAAGTTGCCGATGGTCCGTATCAAATTATTCTTGATCAAGTTACTAACGGTGTAGCTGTTAGAATGGCAGTACTCTATTTACTCGGAACAAAGAACTAACTCTAAATTCGGAAGGAAAGAAATGAAAATTTTATTGAAAGACTTACAAGTAATTGACCCATCATCAAAATTAAATGAAAAGATGGATGTTCTTATTGAAGACGGAATGATTACAAGTTTAGGAATAACCAATTCTAAAGAATTGAAAGATGCTAAGGTTATTGAACTTGATGGAAAAATTTGTGCACCCGGATTTTATGATATGCATGTGCATTTTAGAGAACCGGGCAGAGAAGATGAAGAAACCGTAATTTCCGGAAGCAATAGCGCAGCAGCAGGCGGTTTTACCGGGGTAGCATGTATGCCTAATACTTCTCCGGATATTGATTCAGCGGAAGTTGTTAATCTTATAAAAGAAAGAGCAAAAAATCATTTAGTTAATGTGGATGTAATTGGTGCAGCTACATTAAAAAGATCAGGAGAAGCTCTTTCTCCAATTGCGGAAATGGTTGAAGCCGGAATTGTTGCCGTTACAGATGACGGTGCCCCGATTAAAACCGCATCAATTTTAAGAAGCGTTCTTGAATATTGTCAAATGTATAATATCCCTGTTATTGAACATTGTGAAGAACCTTCATTTACAGATGGAGTAATGAACGAAAGTGAAATTTCTACTCAATTAGGTCTCCCTCCTAAACCAACTATTTCGGAAGACTTGATTGTTATACGCGATATTATTACGGTTGAGTATTGCGGTGGCAGAATTCACATTTCTCATATATCTTCTGAAAAATCTGTGGAGCTTGTGCGACAGGCTAAAAAACGAGGTCTAAATATTACTGCTGAGGCAACACCACATCACTTCACTTTAACCGAAGATTCTCTTAAAACTTATGATACTAATTACAAAATGAACCCGCCGCTTCGTTCACAAAAGGATGTTGAAGCTGTAATTGTCGGGTTAAAGGACGGGACAATTGATTGCATCGCTAGCGACCACGCACCTCATTCTATTGAAGAAAAAGAGATGGAATTTATTTATGCACCGGACGGTGTAGTCGGTTTGGAAACGGAAGTCGGACTTGCATTAACAGAACTATATCATAAAAAGCATTTAACACTCGAGCAAATAATAGAAAAGTTTGCTATTAATCCGCGAAAAATTCTTGGTCTGGAAATTCCTTCAATTGAGATCGGGAAAAAAGCAAATCTAACAATCTTTGATCCGAATTTGGTTTGGACTGTTGATGTTTCTAAATTCAAATCAAAATCAAAAAATTCTCCGTTTGATAAAAGACTACTCACCGGTAAATCTGTTGCCGTTATAAATAGAGGTCAAATGTTTTATGAGGGAGAGTTTATTAAAATATAATCTCACTGTCCACTCATGTATACATGGGTGGACATCTATTATACACTTCAAAGAACAATTCCATAAAATTATTTAATAATCTTTTCGTTTTCTAAATGAATTTGTTTTGGCATTCTCTTTGCCTTAATTCAATTAAAAGGAGGAAGCCATGAAAAAAATAATGATAAGATTGACAGCTTTTATGATAATTCCAATTAGTTTACTTTTAACTTCTTGTGACGCAGAATATTTTTATGATAATACTCCACCCTCACCACCGACAAACGTTGTAACTATAACCGGTGATAATTGGATTGAGATAAGTTGGGATCACAACCGTGAAAGAGATATTGCCGGCTATAATGTCTATTATAATTATACTTATGAAGGAAGATATACTTTAATCGGAAGCACAACGAACAATTACTTTATCGATTATGAAGCAGTTAACGGAGTAACATATTTTTATGCAGTTGCAGCTTATGATTATGACGGCAACGAAAGTGAGTTAAGTTATGATTATGTTAAAGACACTCCTCGTCCAGAAGGATTCAACAGATCTGTATTCGATTACTTAACTTCACCGAATAAAGCCGGCTATGATTTTTCAGCTTACAAAGTGCTGCCTTTCGATTCATGGGATACGGATTTCTTCTTTGAAAATTATTACGGTACTTATTATATAAATGTTTGGGAAGAAGCTGACATTCAAGATATGGGGGCAACATACGATATATATGATATTACCGAAGCGCCTATTTATGGTTGGGTTCCTTTGTACGAAGGTGAAAACGTAAAATATGTTGAAGCAATTCCGGGACATACTTATGTAATTTGGACTGCCGATGACCATTATGCAAAGATCAGAATAAAAAGTATTCAAGGAAGTATGATGGTTTTCGACTGGGCATATCAAACAGTTAGAGGTGAAAGAGAACTTAAACGAGGATCGCGCGAAATTATACCAACAGGTGAAAGAAGAGAATTGAGGAAAAATTATTAACAGATTTTTTCTTATCTGCTAATGAAAAGCATCCGTCATTTGGCGGATGCTTTTTTATTGGCATTTGACTATTTTTTAATACCATCAAATTAATCAATGAAATGAATTTTTATCGATACTACATCTTTCTATTTTTTCTGTTGATTACAGCAAATCTATCTATTGTGCCGGCACAAGATACCCCCGATGCTGCAAAAACAATAATCCGTATTGAAGATGCATTTAATAATGGAAATATCGAACAACTTGCTCAATACATTGACAGCAAAACATATTTCAGTTTTACTTCTGACTTAACAGGGTATTTCAGTTATTCGCAGATTTACAATCTGTTAAAAGATTATTTTGAAGCTTATAAACCTATCAAATTTAGTTTTGCAAGTAAATCGATTAATACGGATTCACCATTCGGATGGGGTGAATACATTTATTTGAAAAATGGTTTAAGAGGCTCTCACAAGATTTTCATTTCATTGCAGTCTTCAGATTCTAAATTTTATATTTCACAAATATCGATTAACTAATGAGGTAAGTATCAACTTTGTAAACAGCAAAATAGTTTTCTATACAATTGGATTAATTGTATTAACTATACTACTAATTGGTATAATTAATCCATTAATCCTAAGAGACAAAGAAGAAAACTGGGAAGAGATACTTAATGAAAAGCTTGAGACAATAGAAAATTTTATTAATAGTGATTTTGCAGAAAAGCAGAAAGCAATAACACAACAATTAATTGATCTCAAGAGTAAAATTAAAACACAAAACACTATTATTAACGAAGAACCTGTCTCTTATACACATCTGACGCTGCCGACGAAGAGGATAGTGTAGGTCTCGGTGGTCGCCGTATCATTAAAAAAA
>OMKS01004333.1_pt1 | contig 10728 bp, 5 predicted proteins | sample 1674721 | NCBI WGS metagenome assembly OMKS01 (sample SAMN06264996, study PRJEB25208) | sediment metagenome | isolation source: hot spring sediment | place: USA: California | collected 2014-09-02 | reverse complement strand
GTTATACTTAGCATCCTACTTTGAGGCACATTTTATATTGGTCTGCCCTTCGCTTATCTTTTAAAATTTAAGATTAAAGTACAAGATTAAAGATTAATGGGGCAGCTAATTCGCAGCCGCTAGTTCCTTTTTTAATTCCTGTTAAAAATCAATGGCTAGTTCGTATTCCAGAAACTGCCTGGTTTTGCCTGTATTGGCTAAAGAATTTTTTACATCGCCACGTCGGGGTTCGACATACCTGGGTTTAAGGGAGTGTGTATAAAATAACAGTCATCTGCATTCTGTTTTTTTCTCTACTTTTAAGATTGTACAATGATTAATATATTTGCTAACTAATTCTTTCACACATCTTTATTTAGCATGCTGTCCATTAGCTCATAAAAATTCAAAAACACCTGTCATTGCGATCCCGCTTCAGCGGGAGAAGCAATCTCTTTAATTATCGAGACTTATTTTATCCTGCTGAAATGGAATCGCTATGATATTGATGAATCTCGCTATTTGTTCAAATGAAAGCTCCGGAACCGGTTGCCTTTAAACCGTTTATCAAACAAAGATCTTTGATAATGAGTCAAGTTTTGAAAACAGCATAGATGTTATTAGCAAGCTCGTCCCGCGACAGCGGGATTAAATATTTTCCTAAAATTCTAAAACGAAAATTAAAAATCTGCCTAAATTGAATATATATCGGGAGTGAATCGCCTTTATGCGATTCTGGGAAGTGTCTAATAACTCGCTTAATTTATTATCAAAAAGTAAACAAAAATCTCTTTGTTTTTGTTTCAAAAATAATCGCTAAAGGGTGACAAAAAACACGAATTAGCGTTTCTTACCTGCCCGCAGCAGGCGGATTAGCTGAAAACAAGATTAAAGATTAAAAAGGGTTGCTTGGGCTTTCATTTTTTTGAGCTTAAAACTTTTCTATCCTGAATTATTCACAAACAATAAGTTGAACTGGATTAATTTTACTAATTACAATTAGTTAAAAATAAGTGAAATTTGAAACTGTTTTTTTGTCGCTTAATCCTTAATTTATGAACAATTCATCCCGTTTTTGCAGGACGCTACCTTTGAAAATCTGATGCCTGTACAGTTACCTTATAAATATAAAAAAATAGCTACTGTGAATAATACGGGATAAAAATGTGGTAACTAATCACAGAGTAGTAATAGAGTGATTTAAGTTGTTGTTATTTCGGAATGCAATCCATTAATGTCCCGCTTCAGCGGGATGCGGCGCATAAACAGGCTGTCCATGAACTCATAAAAAATCAAAAAATACATGTCATTGCGAGGAGCGAAGCGACGAAGCAATCTCATTAATTATTGTGACTTATGTTAAAGATTGCGTAAGCGATCACAGGATGCATCAAGAAGCCGTTTAAAACGGCGTTGGATATGGATCATGTCGTCTGTACTCACCACGATGAATCATGGTGTTTGTTCAAATAAAAGCTCTGTAATCAGCTAATATTCGATAAAATAACCTCAAATCGCTTTGGCTTGAATTTTTCAAATAACAAAACACAAATGACAAACATGTCCGATTTTTGCGGATTGACCAGATGAAAGCTGATTTTATTTTCCTCGATGACATGGCTGGATATCGGTATTCTTTGCGCCAGATACAGCTCCGCCATGTCAGTCCCATTGTCAAAGACCGAATGCTATGAAGAATATGGCTGGTGTTTTTTTGAAGATGTAAATTGCAATATTTGGGCAAAAATTCACCAGGCTGAAGCCTGGTGTTAGTCATTAATTTTTATTGACTAACACCGACTTTCATGGCGGCAATTGAATAATCAAATACGATTCGGGCTTTAACCTATATTTTTGAACCATGTATCATCCTTTTTATATTGAATTAGAAAATTCTACAACTAAAGCGATCTGACAATGACAACCAATTTCAATGTAGATTAACCATATCGACAATGGCTTTTAACAGGTTTAAGCAGATTATTTTTACTTTACAAAAGACAATAATTTTCCATCCTTCAATTGATATTTCAACTGACAGCGGACGCACTCGGCCTGTTTTTCAAATTTGGGTAAAACTTCGCCGCATTCACAGATCCAGCCTTTTTGCTTTGCCGGAACGCCCATCATCAGCGCATAATCAGGAACATCTTTAACTACCACTGCGCCAGCGGCAATAAAAGCATGCCTGCCAATGGTATGCCCGCAAACAATGGTGGAATTTGCGCCCAGCGACGCGCCTTCTTTTATCAGAGTTTTAATATAATATTTTGCGCCGACCTGGGGATATTTTGATCTCGGGTCGAGAATATTTGTAAATACCATTGATGGACCGCAGAACACGTAATCTTCCAGGGTCACGCCCTCGTACACCGAAACATTGTTTTGAATTTTTACGAAATTACCGATGCTGACGTTGTTGGCGACATTGACGTTCTGCCCCAGAACGCACTTTTTCCCAATCTTTGCGCCAGTTTGGACGTGTGAAAAATACCAGATTTTTGTACCGTCACCAATTTCCACGCCGTCATCGATCACTGCTGTCGGATGGGCGAAATAGTTTTTCTTTTCCTCGTTTTTGGCAGGGGAAATTGAATCCAATTTTCTTTCATCAGCGGTCAGGCTTTGGGACGCGGTTTCAAGGATTTCCAGCACATCCACACCATTTTGGCCGCTTGCGATTTCAACCGAAGTGCCGTCCAGATGCTCTACAAAATATTTCAGCTCTTCGGTCAACGGCATGTTATTATCATACGAAATGATTTCAGTCGGACCATCCCGTTTTACCGGTTCGCCCTGAACCCAATCGATTCCCTTTTCATAATAGAGCAATTTTTTTTCATTGGATGAATCTTCAAATGACAGCATTCCCTTTGATCCGATTACAACCAGCCGCTGCTCCTTAAACGGATGCAACCAACTGACGAAAATGTGAGCAATAATGTTGTTGGGATATTTGAGCACAGTCATGGTGGTGTCGTGATTATTTGGCTGCAAAAACATACCGCCGCGGGAAATGATCTCTTCCGGTAACGCATCTATGAAATATTGAAAAATCGAGATGTCGTGTGGTGCAAAGCTCCAGAGGATATTCTCTTCGGTTCGCACAGTCCCTAGGTTGAGCCGGTTGCTGTAAAGGTATTGTAGTCTGCCGATCTTACCCATGTTCATCATTTCTTTAATTTTTCGGATTGCCGGATGAAACAACAACACATGCCCAACCATCAGATTAACACGATTCCGGTCCGCAGTACTTTTCAATTTTTGCGCTTCACTAAGTGTTAGCGCCATCGGTTTTTCCACCAAAACATGTTTTTTGTTTTCCAGCAAAAATTGGGTGATTGGATAATGTGTTTCTGCCGGGGTTACCACAGAAAATCCATTAAAATCTTCGAGGACTGCATCCCGGATATTAGTAAAGGTTTTAATGTTGGGATAAGCCTGTCGGATCAAGTGCAGATTTTCCTCGTTCGTTTCCACCACGCCAGCCAGACAACCCAGTTGTTGAAGGGTTTTGATATGATTTTTTCCCCATTTTCCAGCGCCGACTACGCACACTTTTTTCGATTCGGTAGTTTTCATTGTGTTAAGTTTCTCCTGATATTTGATCAATTTTTATCATTGATTAAATCCCCCATTTTAATTTTATGCAAATCCGGATTTAAAAACCCTTTGCTCAGCCTGCTTAAAATCCGCTCACTAAAAACGAGCCGTTCTTAATCACTGGTTTATTATATGCAAGCCGTTGTGCTTCAGCGGTTACGGTACCACCGGCGCCCTCAACAATTGCCTGCCCGGCAGCGGTATCCCATTCCCAGGTCGGTCCATGGCGATAATAAACATTGGCTTTTCCTTCAGCCACCATACAAAATTTTAAGGAGCTTCCCACACTAATAGAGTCCTGAATATTCCATTGGCTGAGCGCCTGCAGCTCCTCTTCCGATGAATGAGAACGGCTTTTGACCGCAATCATGCCGTTTCTATTTTTTTTTGCGACTTTAATCGCGACCGCGGCGCCGTCGCTGTTTTGTTTAAACGCAAGACTTTGATTGATTCCATAATACAATGTCTCCAAAGCCGGCGCCAAAATCACCCCCAACACCGGATAATGGTTCTCGATCAAAGCGATATTAACAGTAAACTCGCCATTCTTTTTGATAAACTCTTTGGTGCCATCCAGCGGGTCGACCAGCCAGAACCGGTCCCATTTTTGACGGGTTTGAAAATCAACATCTTTTCCCTCTTCTGAAAGCACCGGAATTTCAGGATAGGCCCGGGTCAGCTCCTGTTTAATTATCTGATGTGATGCTTTGTCAGCCAGGGTCAGAGGGGAGTTATCATCCTTTATTTCCACTGAAAAATCACCGGCTTGATAAATTTCCATAATTGCCCGACCCGCCTGTTGAGCAATCAACATTATTTTTTTCAGATCAATATTCAAAATTGCGCCTCCTGGTTGTGTTGGTATATAATCTGATAGCTTGTCCGGAACCAAATTTTTTATATATCCCCCAATTAACGGATAAACTAAAAGATGGGATTACAGCCATCTAAAACATCCCCCTAACTCCACCCTTTGAATGGGTGACAGGGGGATGTAAAAAAGGTGAAAATAATAACCATCTTTTAGCTGTTTATTCATTGAGGTTAGCATAAAATATATATTCCTTATCAATCAATTTGGGATAAAGTAAATCAAATAAATCATGGAAATAACCATCAACCCGATGAACAAATTCATTGGTATGCCGACTTTTAAAAAGTCTTTAAACTTATAGCCGCCAGGCCCATAGACCATTAAATTGGTTTGATACCCAATGGGAGTGGCAAAACTAGCCGAAGCCGCCAGCGCCACTGCGAAAAGAAAGGGTCTTGGATCAGCATTAATTTGAATCGCCGCTGAAATGGCAACGGGAACCAATAGCGCCGCCGCGGCATTGTTGGTGATGACTTCGGTATATAAACTGGTCATAAAATAAACCGCAAACAGCACACCAATAATCCCGAAAGAACCCATGGCTGCCACCAATTGACTCGCCAGATAATGGGCTACGCCAGAGTTCTCAAGCCCCTGCGCGATTCCAAAAGCAGCGGCGATCACCAGCAATACTTTCCAATCCACGCTATTTCGAGCGTCATGGGGTGTGATGCATTTTGACAAAATCAACGCCAATGCTGCCACACTCACCGCTACCAAAATTGGGATAAGATTGAACGCCATGCAAATTATCATCGCCGCCAGAATGACCAGCGAAAGAATGGAATTCAAGCGCGGTTTAAACGCAATATCGATGGATTTGGAAACCAGATGAAAATCTTTGGAATGATACCAGCGTTTAACAAAGCCGCGTTTTGCCATGATCAACAATGTGTCGCCAGAATGCAAAACAATGTCGCCGATCTTTTTTTGAATACGTTCACCGGCGCGATGGATGGCGATGATTACAGCTTCATAGCGGCTGCGAAAATTGCTCTCGCGAACATTTTTACCGATCAGCGGTGAGTTCGGCGAAATTACCACCTCGAATGTGCCCAGATCGTCCGAATCCAGATTCCGGATATCAAAACTAGCATCTTTTATAACAGCCAGCCCCGGTTTTCGCTGCAAATCTAAAATAGTTTCCGGTAAGCCGGTGAAGAATAGCCGATCATTAAGCTGAATCCTTTCTTCAGGTGCAACCGGATTTATGATTTCTCCGCTGCGTTCGATTTGAAATAAAAACAGCCCGCGCAAATGTCGCAGCCCGGCGCTTTCGATCGTTTTTCCCACATGCTGATATTCCCGGCCCACTTTCAGCGCGACCACAAACTCTCGTGTACGTTCACTCAATTCAGTAATCAACTCCTTTCGCGATGGGAGCAGTCGATGTACCAACAACGCCACTGTCAGAATACCGACAATGGCAACCGGAATGCTGATTTTTGAAATTTCAAAGAACGACATTCCCGGCATGCCCCTTTCTATCATCAATCCATGAACGACCAGGTTAGTCGATGTTCCGATGAGCGTACACATTCCGCCCAAAATTGTGGCGTAGGACAGCGGGATTAACAGCTTTGATACTGCAACCTGATTTTTTTTCGCCCAGTAGCGGACCACCGGAATGAGCATCGCCACAATCGGCGTGTTGTTGAAAAAGGCAGAGATGGCAGAAACCGGCGTTAAAAAGCGCAATAGTTTTTTTGAAACTGATCGCGAATTTCCCAGCAGTGCATCGCCGACATTATTCAACACGCCGGTTCGTTGCAGCGCCGCGGCAACGATAAATAAAAAGCCGACCGTCAGCATCCCCTGATTGGCAAAACCCTGAAACGCTTCTGTTACATCGATGACGCCACCCAGAATCATTAACAGCAGCACTGAAAAAATGACAATGTCGGTTTCGATCAATTCAAGCACCAACATCGTGGTCATGGCAACAATTAGAACAATGGTATAGTAAAAGTGAAAATCGAACATAAAAATATAACTTCCGGTTTCTGCTTAAAACATGCCGTTATCCGCTCGTTTTCTCCTGCCAAATTTTCTAATACCCAAAGCATCAAGTTTTTTTATCGATGACGAATCAATATTATTTTCTTTCAAACTGATCGCTTCATTGAATTTTTGAATACAGTGTATATTACACTGCAATAGCCGCTGGAGATGATTGAAAAACAGCTTTGGGGAATGACTGGCTCATTTTTTTAACTGAGTTGCCAGAGGCTTTCGCTATTTCGTGCATCAACAGTTAGACCGGCTCAATCAGAATTAATTCAACCACTCTCTTTTAGCACGATATTGCAGATGGATTACAATTGACGGTAAAATTTTTTTGCTAATCGATCGTATTTGATCGCTGAATCAACCACAGGTTCATTAATCACCCGAACGTCGCGATAATCAATATCCACCGCAATAGCTTGTTTGATACTATCGATTTGCAACACCAGCCGATGGCTGTTTTTAACTGCGACTAAAATTCCCTGAAGCCCTTTCAAATCACCCTGTACAACCTCGACCTTTTTCCCCGGGGTCAAATAGTCAATTTTTTGAACTTGTTCCATTTTTTCGCTAACAGTTCGGATCGCATTTAACTGTTCTTCAGGAATGGTTGCCGGGATACCGTTAAAAGTTACCAATCGCACCACTCCATCGGTTTGAAGCACAGGCAACCGATCCTTCAGGGCAATCCTCACAAACACGTAACAACTGAACAACGGCTCTTCCACCAACTTATAACGATCGCTCCATTTGCGATGTGTTTTTTGGACCGGTAAATAGCTCTGAATCTGCTTTTCGAGCAATCGTTGATTAACCTTTTTCTCATGACGCGCTCTGGTGGAAATCGCGTACCAATAGGGCGTCTCGTTAAGCTCTCCGAAAATAGATTTGGATAAATTTTGCATTGCACTCTTTGGGGTTTGGTTTATTAATTACAAAATCTCAATGACTGTGAGAGCTAATGCGTTACAGCCATTTAAAATTTAAATGCCTGATCTGAAACTTTAACTTCCTCTTGATAATAATAAATTTATTTGTAAAAAACAACAAAAAAAACCAACAACTTTGACGTCTTAAAAAAAACTATGGAGAATAGTGTTCATAAAAAGAGAATTTTGCAGGGGAATAATTCGCCATAGCTTAATAAAAGTTGAGCCGATGAATGTGGACGCAGGCATAAAATTAGCTCTGCGTCCACAAACAAAACGACTCACATCTGGTCATTGGTAACTATTGTAGCATGATCATTTTCTTTGTCGCAAGGTATTCTGCCGTCCGGATCTGATACAAATATGTGCCCGTTCCCACTGGATTTCCATTTTTATCGGTTCCATTCCACTCAACTTTGTAATAACCAGCCGATTTTTGTTCATCGATCAGAGTTTTAATTTTCTGACCCAACGTATTGTAAATGGTAATAACAACTCGAGCCGGTTGAGGAATCTGGTATTCTATTAGAGTGGTCGGGTTGAACGGATTCGGATAATTTTGCATCAATTTAAACTCATTTGGCAATAAATCATCCTTGGACTTGGTTTCATCAACAGCGCTTATTAAATGAGTTCCGAAAGTTTCATTTGCACCGAGAAATTCGGCGATGTTAGCAATAAAATGATCATAGCCTTTATCATTATTGCTATTGAGATAAACAATCACCCGTGATTGCGGAGCTGCGCTCATTTCGGTATAGTCTAATGCTAAAGCTGCCGGCAATCCTCCGTCAGGTAATGTTGTTAGAATCGGAGTGCCATTCCCGATATTCTCAAATGTGCCATTACCCACCGAGCAATGAAAGATTTCGCAGACGCAGTTTGGTTGATAGCTGGTAACATGATCCCTGTTTGTATAATAAGTCTGTTGAGTAGGATTCAATGTAGGAGATTGCTTGACTCCTCCGGCGCCGAGAACATTTAATAAACTATCCCTCCAGTTGGCGAATTTGACTCTTTCTGGTCGGTCGCCACCGATATTTTCACCCATAAAAAATGCTCGCCCGCCGTTTTTAATAAAGTTTATCAAACTTGCAGTCGCTGCCGAGTCTGCTACATCCTGAAAAGATGAAATCCAGACTTGATCGTATTCACTCAAATTTGTGGCTGCCAAAACATTGAGGTTATCACCTCCATAATTGACATTGTGACCATGAGCTTCAAGTTTGGAAACATTATCAGTGCGTTCTTCTCCCACGACAAAGATGTCATATATTGCCGGTACTTCTTTGGGAATGGTGATTATATCAATTCCTCGTGGAGCCTGATCAACTTCTATTATCGCAACTGGAAAATGACCAGTAGTGGAAACAGCCCAAACTGTATTCGAAAGTGCATTGGTAACATAGGCAAAATCTCGGCACGAAGAGAATGCTAATCCAGTGGGTCCTTGATCAACCGGAAAAGTAGTTACTAATTCATCAGTATCTACATCAAAAATCCCCACTTTATTTGATAACGTAAATGTGACCCAGGCTTGATTATCAGGTGTTATTTCAACAAAAGTAGGCGCAAGTTCTACACCATCCGATTGATCCAGAGTTTTGATCACAGTATTCGTAGTCAAATCCAACACTGAAATGGTATTATCAAAGGTATTGCAAACATAGGCTTTGGTACCCGATGGATTAATTGAAATTCCGGTAGCTCCATTACCCACAGTGATTTCTTCAATAGCATTGTTCGTGGCTAATTCAATTACAATAACACCACTTGTGGTGGTATCAGAATTTACGACGTAAAGATATTCGCCATCTGGTGTTCTATCGATTCCAGAGGGAGTATCGCTGCCACCGAGATCTACATCAATCGTCGCTATAACGGTCTGCGTCTTAGTATCGATTACATAAACATCCTCTGAAAAAGCGTTAGTCACAAATAATAAATTGCCATCAGTAGAAAAAGCCATTTCAACCGGACCTTCACCCACAGGGATAGTGGTCTCAATTATATTGGTGGCTGTGTTTATTACCGATACTGAGTTCGATTTCCCGTTGGTTACATAAACATAACGGCCATCAAATCTTCCGGCAACCCCAAAAGGATAATCTTCAACCGCTATCGTTGCTTCCACAGTGTTGGTACTTAGATCAATTACTGAGACTGTGTTAGAATTTGTGTTTGCCACATAAGCGGTGAACTGGCAGGGAACTGGCAAAGGCGGAACGATACAAATATCTATCCCCCGTGGCGCCTGATCAACTGGTATCGTAGCAGCAGTACTGTAATCATCGGTAGATATCGCCAGAACCGTATTCGAAAGCGCATTGGTCACATAGACAAATTGCTGGCCGGGAGAAAACGCTAAACCAGTGGGACCCTGGTCGACCGGAAATGTTCTCACCAATTCATCTGTATTAACATCAAAAATTCCGATGGTATTTGACAATGCAAAGGTAACCCATGCCTGGTTATCAGGCGTAATATTCACAAAGCTGGGCGCGAGTTCTACACCATCCGATTGATCCAGCGTCTTGATCACAGTGTTTGTAGTCAGGTCCAGCACCGAAATGGTATTATCAAATGCGTTGCAAACATACGCCTTAGTTCCTGACGTATCAATAGAAATTCCGGTAGCGCCATCCCCAACGACAATCTCTTCGATCGCAGTATTGGTGGCTAAATCAACGACAATAACGCCGCTAACAGAACTGTCAGAATTGACCACATAGAGATAATTCCCATCAGGTGTGATATCAATCCCTGAAGAAGTATCACTGTCATCAAGAAATGTCGAAATTGTATCCAGAACTGTGTTTGTGTTGGTATCTATTACATAAACATCATTTGAAAAAGCGTGGGTTACATATAGAAACTGATTGTCAATGGAAAATACCATCTCAACCGGACCATTGCCCACAGCAATGGTTGTCTCAACTGTATTGGTCGCGGTGTTTATTACAGATACCGAATTTGACCTCCCGTTGGTCACATAGACATATCGACCATCAGGGCTGCATGCGACTCCGAAAGGATTTTGCTCAACAACGATCGTCGCCTCCACGGTGTTGGTACTCAAATCAATTGCCGACACTGTGTTTGAGTTTGTGTTGGCAACATAGGCGTAGGCGTTTTGGGCATAGACTTCGTCGTAAGCTGGATAGGCAAATAAATAGAAAAACAAACAACATACTGCTAAACAACCCATAAAATAGTTAACCACTCCACGCCTTGCAAAATAATTTTTGGTTTTCATTGTACTACCCTCCTCATTTTTTTTATGGATGAAATTAAGTTACCATTTAATTTAGTAACTTAATACTTGAACTTGATCTC
>OMKS01004331.1_pt1 | contig 10730 bp, 10 predicted proteins | sample 1674721 | NCBI WGS metagenome assembly OMKS01 (sample SAMN06264996, study PRJEB25208) | sediment metagenome | isolation source: hot spring sediment | place: USA: California | collected 2014-09-02 | reverse complement strand
GATTATTCCTGGGTAAAAATTGATGGTGATTTAGCGACCTTAGGTGTCAATCGTCAGTCAGCTGAAAAGGTCAAAGAATTTGTTTTTATAGACCTTCCACAAGTTGGACAAAATATTAAAAAGGGCGAAAAGTATGTTTCTTTGGAGGCTGTTAAATGGAGTGGTCATCTATCCGCCCCTCTTTCTGGAGAAGTGGTTGAGGTTAATGAAGAATTATTTGATGAGCCGAATATTATAAACTCTGACCCCTATAACAAAGGTTGGATTTGTCGCCTTAAAATATCCAATGAAAAAGAAATTAAGGAACTTTTAAAAGCGCAAGAAATGAAAAATGATGGATAATAAAAATATAGTTATTATCGGTGGTGGTTCGGCTGGGACGGCTTGTGCTTTTCATCTGAGAAAATTAAATAAAGATTTTGAGATAGAAATAATAGAAAAAAGTAATCATCTTCACTATTCTTCTTGTGCTCTACCTTATGCTTTAAGTAAGGAGTTTTCCGGTCCGGAAGATTTATATATTTTCAAAACAGAGGATTATTCAGAAAATAACATAAAAATTAATTTAAATACTAAAGTTGAGAGTATAGATAGAAAAGCTCGGAAAATAAAATTAGTTAGTGGAGAATATATTGATTATGACATTTTGGTTATTACCACTGGTTCCAACCCTGTCTGCCCCAAAAATTTTGCTGAAGATGAGATATTAAATTTTCATAGTCTTGACGACCTCATTTTATTAAAAGAGAAATTACAAAAGACTAAAAAAATAACTATCATTGGCGCCGGTTTTATAGGGGCCGAATTAGCGGGGGAATTGATAGAATTAGGAAAAGAAGTTATTCTTCTGGAAATTAAGAGTCATATATTACCTGAGTTATTGGACGAAAAATCGGCTTCTTTAATATCAGAGTATTTAATTTCTAAGGGAGTCGTTATCAAAACCGGTGTTAATATTGAAGAATTAAGGGAGGATAAATTAATTTTAGAAAATGGGGAAATAAAAACAGATTTAATTATTAATGCTACTGGTTTTAGACCTGATGTAGACATAGCTCAAAAGGCCGGTTTAAATATAGAAAAAGGGATTGTGGTTGATGAGTATTTACGGACTTCAGATGAGAATATTTTTTCAGCCGGTGATGTAGCTGAATTTTTTAATAATTTTAGTAATCAGTCAGAAGTTACCGGCTTGGGTTCAGTGGCAGTTAGACAAGCCAAGATAATAGCTGAAAATATTAATGGTGGGCAGGAGGTTTTTTCTAGTGCTCTGAATTCTTTTATCTCTAAAATTGGCGATTTATTTGTCGGTGGGGTTGGTTTTAATAAAGATCAAGCTTTTAAAATGGGAGTAGATTGTCTCAAGGCCGATTTTCAAAGTTCAGTTTTGGCTGATTATTATTCTGATAAAGAGAAAGTATTTTATCAACTTATTGCTGATAAAAAAGGATTATTAAAAGGCGGACGAATAATTAGTACTACTAATATTGCCGGTCGGATTAATACTTTAAGCTTAGCTTTGGAAAAAGGTCTAAAGATTTCTGAATTAGCTAAAACTGAGACTTGTTATAATCCGGCGGCAGCACCGATTTTTGACCCACAAACAATCACTGCAGAAATTCTTTGTAAGAAACTCGGATTATGAAAAAGTGGCGACTTTTAAGAACCGACACCCAAGCTGATTCCTATATGAAAATGGCCACCGATGAAGCTATTCTTTTAGCTGTCGGTCAAAAAAAATCTCCGCCCACTCTTCGTTTCTATATTTGTCCTCGTCCGGCCGTGGCTATTGGTTATTTTCAATCTATTAAAAAGGTTTTAAATTTACCTGCTTGTCAGAAAGATAAGATAGAAATTTTTAGGCGAATGACCGGCGGGGGAGCTGTTTATAAGCATCAGGAAGGAGAGCTTAATTATAGTCTGGTTATACCTGAAAATTTTTCAGCCCAAACAAAAGATATTTTAAATTCTTACCGCTTAATAGAGTCAGGGGTGATAAAGGGCTTGGCCAGATTGGGGATTAAAGCTGACTTTGGTGGCATTAATGACATTATGATTGAAGGTAAGAAGATCTCCGGCAATGCTCAAACCAGAAGCTCGGGAGCTATATTACAACATGGAACCATTCTTTTAGATTTTAATCCCGAATTAATGCTTAAATATTTAAAAATTCCTAAAATCAAGATGATTGATAAAAAATTTACTTCGCCTCGGACTCAAGTCGGAACAATAAAGGAATACTTACCGGATTTAAAGATAAATAAATTGCAAAAAGAGATTATAAATGGTTTTGCTGATGTTTTTGAAGTGGAATTCACCAGAGGTCTTTTGAGTTCCTGGGAGAAAAAAACTGCTCAGAATTTGTATGATAATAAATATACTCAAGAAGAATGGATTTATAAACGCTGATATGAAAAATAGAATTCAAAAAATAGTTTTTAGCATTAAACCATCAGGTGGAAAACTTTTGCATACTAAATTGATAATAGAGGATAATTTAATAAAGTCTTGTTCTTTGACCGGAGATTTTTTCATTTATCCGGAAGAGTCTTTGGAAAAATTGGAAGATTTTTTAACTAATCAGAAAGTTACCAATTTGGAGAAAAAGATGGCTGGTTTTATAAAAAGAAGAAAAATTGTTATTTTAGGCTGGTCGTCCAAAGATTTTTGTAAAGCTCTGATGGAAAATATAGATAAGCAAATTTAGCTATTTGCTTTTTGTCTTTTTTCTTGATATAGTAGGCTGGTTGTTAAAATAATAACCGGTAAATATGTCACAAAATAATCTAATAAAATTAGCCTGTGGAACCTGTAAAAGGATTAATTATTATACTAGAAAAAATCGAAAAAGGGTGGAGAGAAAGATAGAATTGAAAAAGCTTTGCAAATGGTGTTCCGGGCGCACTGTTCACAAAGAAGCTAAAAAATAATACTTTCCATTTTTATTGTTTTTGATATATAATTGGCCTGTAAGAGGGTCCATAGTTTTAATGGTAAAACAGCGGTCTCCAAAACCGTCGTTCTCCGTTCGAATCGGAGTGGACCCGCCAATATTTAATTAAGAGTTAAATAATATTTTTATGACTAAAAATTTTAATTTGAAAATTCTCAGTTTCTCGGTAGCTATCTTTTGTGGATTAGTAATGTTTTTCTTAATTCTGGCCGGTATTTATTTGGATTATGCTCCTCTATTTTTTGTTCTAGTTGAGCAAATATATCCCGGATTTACTTTATCAATTACCGGCTTATTTGTAGGCGCAATTTATGCTTTTTTAGATGGTTTTATAGCTACTTATATTATCGGTTGGCTTTATCTACAATTACTTAAATTATTAGCGACGTAGAGCGAGAGTAATGGAAAAGTTCCGACTTTTCCATTACCGAGCCGAGGAGCTAAGGTCAGGTTTTATTTTCTTAAGGCTGATTTAAAAATTCTTGAATAAGTTTTTCAGCTTCTTTTTGATTCTTAAGCCAATTTATTTCTTTGTCTTTTTTGAACCAAGTTAGTTGTCTTTTGGCATATTGTCTTATTTCTTTTTTCAGATTATTTATCATTTCTTCTTTGGTTGTTTTCTTTTGAAGATAAAGGGCTATAGCTTTAAATTCTAATCCAAAACTTTCTAATCTTTTCCAACTTAAACCTTTTTTGTGTAAATTGGTTATTTCTTTTATCATTCCTTGTTTGATTCTTTGCTTCAGACGAGTTTCTATTTTCTCCTCTAATTCAGTTACTGGTAAGCTAATGGCGATTTTTAAACAATCGTACTTTTTCTCAGTCTTAATTTCCGGCACTTGACCAAGTTTTTCGGCTATTTCAATTGCTCTAATTAAGCGACGACGATTATTTTTATCAATATCTTTTGCTCTTTTTTTATCTAATTTTTCTAATAATAAATATAATTCTTTGGTTGTTTTTTTCTCTAACTCAATTCTTCTTTTATTATCCGGAAGGACTTCGGGAAAAACCATCTCACCCAAAAGAGCTTTGATATAGAAACCACTACCTCCAACTATAAAGGGGAGTTTGTTTTTTTCGCTTATCTCTTTTATGGCTTTATCAGCTAGTGATACATAATCATTTACACTAAAATTTTTTTTAGGCGAGATAACATCCAAGAGATAGTGTTTTATATTTTTCATCTCTTTCTTATTCACCTTACCGGAGCTCAAATCAAAACCTTTATAAACTTGTCGAGAGTCGGCTGAAATTATTTCACCATTGAATTTTTTTGCCAATTCTACCGCCAGAGAACTTTTACCGCTAGAAGTTGGTCCGGCAATAACTATTATTTTTTGTTCTTTGTTCATATAAGTAAGTTTAGACTTTTTTAACTAGGAAGTAAATTTGCTTTTTGCTCTTTTTTATCTTAAAATCTAATAGAGTTTTGCCAGAGTGATGAAATTGGTAAACATGCACGACTCAAAATCGTGTGCCGCAAGGCTTGTGGGTTCAAGTCCCACCTCTGGCACTTTAATATTATGGATGATAGTCGTTACAATTCTATCTTTTGGATTGAGATTGATAAAATCAAGCCCAATCCTCTCCAACCTCGTCGGGAATTTGATGAGGGGGCTTTGCGTGATTTGGCAGATTCTATTCGCCAATATGGTCTTTTGCAACCTTTAGTGGTTTTTCGAAGAGAAGTTGAAAAGCCGGATGGTGGTTTAGCGAGTGAATATGAATTAATAGCCGGCGAGAGGAGATTGCGGGCTGCTAAATTAGCCGGTCTTCATCAACTGCCGGTGATCATTCGTTCTGGCGAGCAGACCGATAGTATTAAATTAGAGCTGGCGATTATAGAAAACCTACAAAGGGAAGATTTAAATCCAGTTGACCGAGCTCGAGCTTTTATTAAGTTGAGTAAAGAATTTAATTTACGACATCATCAAATAGCTAAAAAAATAGGCAAGAGTCGGGTTTATGTTACCAATACGATGCGAATTATGTCTTTGCCACAGGAAATATTGGATGCTATTGTGGCTGGTCAAATTACTGAAGGTCATACTCGTCCAATTTTAATGTTAATTGATCGACCAGAAGAACAATATACTCTTTTTCAGGAAATTATAAACAAACGTTTAACGGTCAGAGAAACCGAATTAATAGCCAGAAGAATAGCTTATGAAAGGGCAAGAAACAAAGCTGGTTTTCTACCGCCAGACATTCTTAATATGGAAGAAGAATTAACTGAAATTTTTGGAACTAGAGTAAAAGTTGAAAAAAAGAGAAATGGTGGGCGAGTGACAATTGATTTTATGTCCGAAGATGATTTGAAGAATATATTTAAAATAATGTCCAAGGCTAAAAGTCAAGAAAATGATGATATTAAAATTAATAATGATTGGTCAGATAATAATTCTAAAGATGTATCAATAGATGAAAAAGATGAAGAAAAAGTTATCTGTGAAGAATTACCAACTGATAATCAAGATGAATCACTAATAGTTTGTCATCAGGAAAATCCTGTTGATTCAGAAAATAATTTTGATAGTGGTAATCAGATTGAAGATTTTGGATCAGAATATGGGCAAGATCATAACCAACCAAAGGCACAATTAACTGATTTTTTCGAGAAAGATAATAATAAAAATGAAGACAATTTTGAAAGACGAATAAGTTCTGAATATGAACAAAGCACTATAGATGATTTTGAAAAGTCTAGTGATATAGAGAGAGAAGAGAAGGAAAAAATTTCCAATCAAGACGAGGATGATCTCTATTCAATTTTTGATTTTAGTATTTAATTTTTACTTTCTTTATCTCTTTGAAGATAAGATTTTATATGTCTTTTAGCGGTTTGAGTTTTGGCAAAATTAAGCCACCTTCTAGTGGGTCGGCTATTTTTCTTTTTTTCTATTTCCACTAAATCATTATTTTTCAATTTATGATTTAGGGCAACATATTTATTATTTACTCTGGCTCCGGCGGCATGATTACCAATATCTGAATGAATAGCATAAGCAAAATCAATTGGTGTAGCATCAGTTGGTAATTCTATTACATCACCCTTAGGGGTAAAAACAAAAATACGATTTTGGATAAAATCATTTTTTAAAGCTTTAATAAAATGTCCGGAATGGGAAACTTCTTTCTGCCAATCTACCAGCTCACTTATCCAAGTCATTTTTTTAGCCATCTTGCCTCCAGCTCTCGGCTTACCACTTTCATCATATATTATATGAGAAGCGACACCATACTCAGCTTCATGGTGCATTTCTTTACTTCTGATTTGAATTTCAGCAATATGGCGATCTCCAATAAAGATTGAAGTATGAATACTTTGGTAGCCATTAGGTTTAGGGTTAGCGATATAATCTTTTAATCTTCCCGGTACCGGCCGCCAGACAGAATGGATAATACCCAAAACTTGATAACAATCACTCATATTATCAACTATTACTCTCAAAGCTGAAATATCAAAAATTTTTTCAATATCCATATTATATCTTAGGAGTTTTTTGTATAAGCTATATAAGTATTTAATCCTATATTCAATATGAACACTTTTCATTCCTGCTTCAGCTATTTTAGTTTCTAAGAGGCGATAGACTTTTTCCAAATGTTTTATTGATTCTTTTCCTCTAGATTTTCTAAGTTTAACCACCTTACTATATTCTTCGGGATAGACATAAGGAAAAGAAGCGTCTTCTAAAAGGCCTTTTAATTTACCCATGCCGAGACGATTAGCCAGTGGCGCATAAATTTCTAAAGTTTCTAGGGCAATCCTTTTTCTTTTTTGTTTAGGAACATAATCTAAAGTTCTAACATTATGAAGTCGGTCAGCTAGTTTGATTATGATGACTCTGATATCTTCAGCCATAGCAACTAAAATTCTCCTTAGACTTTCAGCATGTTTTTTCATTCCACGATATTTTAGTTCTCCTAATTTACTGACTCCTAAAACTAAAAATAATATATTTTCTCCGAATTCTTTTTTTATATCCTCTTTGGTTACGGTGGTGTCTTCAATGGTGTCATGAAGTAGCCCAGCCGCTATAGTTATTGGGTCAGCTTTAAGTTCGGCTAGATTTTTAGCTACCTGAAGAGGGTGGATTATATATGGTTCGCCGGAAAAACGTTTCTGCTCTTCATGGGCTTTTTGAGCAAAGTTATAGGCCCTTTTAATTAAATCAATATTTTCATCAGTTGGCTCTTTAATGAGGGATATAATTTCCTCTAAAATTTCATTTCCCATATCTTTTAATATAGCAAAATTCATCCAAGATAAAAATGGGTCGGTTTTTTACCCCATTAGAAGCAGAATGCCCCATGGCTCTTGACCCGTTAGAAACCGTAGTTTCTAACGGGTTTTATTTACCCATTTTATGAGGATTGTGATTCGGGCAGTTTTTATTACTGCAACGGTTAGGAATTGTTTTAGTCCCCTCCATTATTAGAGATCCACATAAGTGGCAATTTTCTCCAGTTGGTTTTGTTTTAATAATATTTTTACACTTAGGATAATTAGAACAGCCATAAAAAGTTCCAAAACGACCCTTTTTTTCTACCATAGTACCCTTTTGGCATTTTGGACATAAAACTCCATTACTCCCGGGTCTTTCTTGGTCATCACTTGCTTCATCATTTTTTATATAACGACATTTAGGATAACGACTACAACCAACAAAAGAACCAAAACGACTTTCTCTAGAAATTAATTTACCTTTATCACATTCGGGACATTTTTCACCGGTTTCTTTTGGCCCTTCCAATTTTTTTCCTTTCAATGTTAGAGCTCCTTCGCAATCAGGAAATCTAGCGCAACTATAAAATTTACCTCCTCGACCTAGTTTAATGATCATTTTTCCTGAACATTTTGGACAAATGATTTTCTCCGGGGCTTCTCCCAAATTGGTAATTTTGGGTAAATCTTTTTTGGCTTCAATACTTTTGGTAAAAGGTTGATAAAAATCACTTAAAACTTTTTCATATTTTTTATTACCTCCGGCAATATCATCAAGTTCATTTTCTAAGTTAGCAGTAAAGGAATCACTAATATATTCTTTAAAATTATTTTCTAAAAATTCACTGACTACTTCACCAGTTGGAGTAACTTTTAAAGAACGATTTTCTTTTTCCACATAACCGCGGTTAATAATTGTTTTTATAATACTGGCATAAGTGGATGGTCGGCCGATGCCTCTTTTTTCTAATTCTTTAATTAAACCGGCTTCAGAAAATCTTCTTGGTGGTTCGGTTTCTTTACCTTCTGAATAGATATCTTTTAAAGATAACTTCTCACCTTTAGCCACCTGAGGTAATAACTCTTCATCAAATAGACTTTTTTTATCAGCTATTAAAAATCCTTTCTTGATTAACTGACTACCCGAACAACTGAAAGCGGGTATTTTATCGTCATCAGTTTTGGCTATAATAGTGGTTTTTAAAAATAGTGCTTCAGTCATTTGAGAACAAATTGTTCTAGTTCTGATAAGGTCATAGAGTTTTTTGCTGGTGGTATCTTGTCCGGCTATTTTTTTACTGATATCAGTTGGCCTGATGGCTTCATGAGCTTCTTGGGCATTTTTACTTTTGGAAGCATAGACTCTCTCTTTTAAATATTCTTGACCATATTCTTTCACTATTTGTTTTCTAATATTCTCTAGAGCTTCTTGGGCTACACTAGTGTTATCGGTTCGCATATAGGTAATATGGCCGGCTTCATAAAGTTTTTGCGCTAAGCGCATGGTTTGACTGGGGGATAACCCTAATCGTGACGAAGCAGTTTGTTGTAAAGTGGAAGTGATAAAGGGTGCTTTGGGTAATCTTTTACTTTCAACCTCTTTAACCTCATCTATCTGCCATTTTCTTTTTTCACCTTCAGTAATTATATTTAAAGCGGTTTTCTCATCCTTAAATTTTTCAAGACATTCCATTTTCAAAAGGTCGTTATTTTCAGTTTTAAAATTAGCAAAAACTAACCAGAATTTCTCCGGTTGAAAAGCTTTTATCTCTCTTTCTTTCTCAGCTAAAATTCTTAGAGCTGGTGATTGAACCCGACCAGCTGATAGACCATAGCGAAGTTTTTTCCAAATAAGACTTGATAAATCATAACCGAAAAGACGATCTAAAACTCGACGAGCTTCTTGGGCTTTAATTAAATTATCATCTAAAGGACGAGGATTTTTTACAGCTTCTTTAATAGCTTGCTCAGTTATTTCTTGATAGGTGACTCTTAAGGGATTTTTCAAATTAGCTACTTCTTTTAAGTGCCAAGCGATAGCTTCGCCTTCACGATCTGGGTCAGTAGCCAATATTACTTCTTCGGCCCTTTGAGCCATTTTTTTTATTTCCGCAACTATTTTTTCTTTACCGGGTGAGATTATATATTTTGGTTTGAAATTTTTTTCTACATCAACAGCATCTTTATTTGATTTAGGTAAATCTCTAATATGACCAACGCTGGCTTTAACTAAATATTCTTTACCAAGATAATTGGAAATGGTTTTGGCTTTGGCGGGGGACTCAACGATAAATAATTTCATTATTATATTTTTATTTTTTAAATTTAGTTTAAGTATTACTACAAAGAGATAATTTTAGCAAATTTTTTATAACAAATGAAATAATCCACCACTGTCAGCAATGATCTTTTTTATCTCTAAATTACTAATAGCCATTAAGACTTGAGAAGCCTCTAAATTGCTCTTTGAAATTATCTCATCAATTGGTAAATTATTGCGAGCTATTATGTTTTTAATAATTTTCTCTTCAGGGCTTAAATCCAAATTCATTTTATTATCAGACTTTTCATTGTGAGAATTTTTAAAACCCAAAGATTCTTTCAAATCATCAGCTGATAATATTGGCTCAGCTCCTTCTTTAATCAAACGATTAGTTCCGGCCGATAGAGGAGAAAAAATAGAGCCCGGGACTACTAAAATATCTTTGTTATATTCCAAACCTAAACGAGCAGTGATTAAGGTTCCGGATTTTTCTCCAGCTTCAATCACTAAAACTTTATGAGCTATTCCGGCCATTAGTCGATTACGTCTAGGGAAGGTATAAGGAGCGGCTGGGGTTTCGGGTGAATATTCTGATAATAACCCACCTCCAGCCGAGATTATTTTATTAGCTAATAATTTATGGCGAGCCGGATAGAGAACCCTATCAGATAACCCTGAACCTGGAATAGCTACTGTTGGCAGATTATTTTCTAAAGCTACTTGATGAGCCAAGCCATCAATACCAATGGCTAAACCGGAGACAATAACTATTTCTTGGCCGGCTAAAGAGTCAATAAATTGCCGACAGATTACCATTGCTTGTTGACTGGGTCGGCGTGGGCCGATAATAGTCAACCATAATTTGTTGAAGTCAGGTAAAGCGCCTTTTAAGTAGAGTTCTTTTGGTGGGTCGGGAATTTCATTAAAAAGAGGTGGCCAAAGTTTTTTATCTAACTTAATTATTTCAACCATCTAAAACATTTTAGCAATTTTTATTAGCGACGTAGAGTGAGTGAAATGAAAATGTAAAAACATTTTCATTTCCGAACCGAGGAGCTAATATAGGTATAATACCGCACGGCTCGGCCGGGCGCAAGGACAAGCGAAGCGAGTTCGTATTTATTACCTCGGGACTTTGTCCCGAGGGTATATATTAGCGACGTAGAGTGAGTGAAATGAAAATGTAAAAACATTTTCATTTCCGAACCGAGGAGCTAATATAGGTATAATACCGCACGGCTCGGCCGGGCGCAAGGACAAGCGAAGCGAGTTCGTATTTATTA
>OMKS01004330.1_pt1 | contig 10731 bp, 5 predicted proteins | sample 1674721 | NCBI WGS metagenome assembly OMKS01 (sample SAMN06264996, study PRJEB25208) | sediment metagenome | isolation source: hot spring sediment | place: USA: California | collected 2014-09-02 | reverse complement strand
TTGTGCAACCCTTATTTATTTCAACAAACCTTAGTAGAAAAGCAATCGCAGGGTAAAAACAACCTTATTACCTTATTAATTTTGCCAAACGCCGCCATGGTTAATTTTATTGAGAAACTTGTTAATCAATTCTAATTGAGTTATATAAACAGAAAAAATTGAAATAATAATTGCTTGAAAAATCGCTGATAGCTATCGGGACTCAACCTTAGCCTCAGCCTACGCCTTCTCCTCAGCCTCAGCCTCCGCCTTCTTTTCAGCCTCAGCCTTCTCCTCCGCCTTCTTCAATTATCCCAAAACACCTTACTTTTGCCTGCCTAACCAAAGCGACCTGAAAATGCGGATTGACATTATCACCATATTTCCCGAAATGTTCAGCGGGCCGTTTGATCACTCCATTGTGAAACGAGCCAGGGAGAAAAAACTGGTGGAGATACATTTTCATAATCTCCGCGATTATTCAAAAACAAAACACCGCAATGTGGATGATTATCCGTTTGGCGGTGGCAGCGGCATGGTGATGATGGTGCAACCCATTGCCGATTGCATTGAAAAGCTCAAAAGCGAGCGGAATTATGATGAAGTAATTTTTCTTACCCCTGACGGCAAAATATTTGATCAGCCCACGGCCAACCGGCTCTCGCTGCTTGGCAATATTATTATGCTGTGTGGGCATTACAAAGGAATTGACGAGCGTGTGCGTAAGCATTACATCACCCTGGAATTGTCAATCGGTAATTACGTGCTTTCGGGCGGTGAACTGGCTGCCGCAGTGGTTTGCGACAGCATCATCAGGCTCATACCGGGAGTTTTAAGTGATGAAACATCTGCCTTGTCAGATTCTTTCCAGGATAATTTGTTGTCGCCCCCGGTTTACACCCGCCCGGCTGATTACAGAGGATGGAAAGTGCCAGACGTTTTGCTTTCAGGCCACGAGGCAAATATCAAACAATGGCGTTTGGAACAAGCCCTGAAGAGAACCCTTGAACGAAGGCCGGAGATGGCGGCGGGAGAAGCTGACGACTGAGAAAGTCTGATTTCCTTGCACCTTTTTAAATCTATAACATAAGAATTCAAATGAAACTGCCCCGCTCATTTTATCTGGGAACTGATGTAGTTGAGATTGCCAGAAATCTGATTGGCAAAAAGCTATTTACCAACATTGATGGCCATTTAGCGGGAGGAATCATTGTTGAAACTGAAGCCTATGCAGGTGTAACCGACAGGGCTTCGCATGCTTTTGGCGGAAGGCGCACCGCACGTACTGCGGTCATGTACCAAAAAGGCGGAACAGCTTATGTTTACCTCTGCTATGGAATGCATGCACTTTTCAATATTGTAACAAACGCCGAAGAAATTCCAGAGGCGGTGCTTATCAGGGGAATGGTGTTGGAGCAGGGAAGAGATATTGTTGAGATCCGCATGCCAAACATAAAAATTAAAAACGGACTCATCTCCGGTCCTGGCAGGGTGGCCAAAGCTTTGGGCATAAAAGTGGTTCATACAGGAACCTGCCTGTTGGGAAATCTGATCTGGCTCGAGCATGGAATTTCGGATTTTGATACGGCTGAAATCATCACTACCCCTCGGATTGGAATTGACTATGCCGGCCAAGATGCTTTGCTGCCGTATAGGTTCGTTGTTAACCTAAATTCATCCGGTTTGTAATTAAATCATTAAAAGAATGCAGCCATGTTTTTTTTTTGCCTACATTTGCCCCCTCAAATCTTTTGTTTAACTAAAATTAATTTGTGATGAAAAGATTACTTTTATTAATGGCATCATTTGCCTTGGTGTTCAGCCTGAAAGCTCAGGTTACACTGTATGAAGACGATTTTGAAGCTTACACTGTCGGACAGGGAATTGCTTCCCAGAGTTCCTGGTGGATTGTTTGGCCGGGAGGCCCTGATGCACCCATTACTACCGAACAGGCCCAAAGTGGCACCAAATCGGTGAAAATTTCCGGAAGCAGCGATATTATCTGGATTCTTGACAAAGTCAGTGGAAAATACCAGGTTGATTTTCACTATTACGTTTTAAGCGGCTTTGCCGGATATTTTAACTTCCAACGCCTTCCGCAGCCTGGCGTGGAATGGGTAACCGAAGTTTATTTTAATAATAATGGAACCGGCATTGTTCATGCAGGCGGCCAGAATACAGCAACCTTTAATTACGTTCAAAATCAATGGGTACATGTTAAGCACATCATAGATATCGACAGCGATTGGGCTGAAATGTACCTGGATGATGTTCTTATTCACGCCTGGCAATGGAGCCTGGATACCTACGGGCAACCCAGCCCTCATGGACCCAAACTTGGAGGCGTCAATGTTTATGCCGGCGCTCCAACCGGACAAACACCTAATTTTTACATGGATGATGTAGCTTTTATTGAGCTTACCACAGGAACCCTTCCTGCTATTTCAGTAACACCCGATCATTTCCAGAAAGACATCGTTGCCGGACAGGTTGTTACCGATAACATCAACGTAGAAAATGTTGGTGAAGCGCTGCTTAATTATCAATTTGAAGTAAACTACATATTTCCTGATAGCAAGAACCGTCAGGTACTTGAAGTGCCTGAATTTAGCGGAACGATGGTTAAGAACCTTGATGGCGCTATTGGTTTCGATCCCAATGCAACGCCAGGTAGCCACACAGCACCACAGCCTGAGCAGGTTACACTGAATTACGATGGACCGAATGCAACAGGTATCGGACTGAATAGTCCTGCTGAATGGGAGCTGGCCGCCAGGTTTACGAACGATCTCACTGTGCCTCATGCAGGCATGGAGTTAACACAGGTTGAAGTTTATATCTATCATGTTGACAATTGTTCTTTTAAGCTCAGGGTTTATGGCGAAGGCACCTCCTTTGCTCCCGGCGACCTGCTGGTTGATCAGCCATTTAATCCCGTTGTTCCGGGATGGATGACCATCAATCTAACAACTCCGGTTCTCATCACAGGTGAAGATCTTTGGGTCGGTTACTGGATTGATCAGACTCTTGAGGGCATTTTCCCAGCAGGTGCTGATGCAGGTCCGGCACATCCAAACGGAGACTTCATTAAAATAGGAGCCGGTTGGGGCCATAATTCTCTGGATCGCAACTGGAATGTCAGAGGTATTCTTGAAGGCGATTCAGCACCAAACTGGCTCACAATTAGCCCTCCATCAGGTGCACTTAACCCAGCTCAAACCGCTATTCACGGTGTGAATTTCGATGGAAGCATTCTTTTTGAAGGCGATTACGAAGCTGTTATCAAAGTAAGAAGCAACGACCCGGATAATCCACTGATCACTGTTCCGGTTGATATAAGCGTTTCAGGCAGTCCTGAGCAACCGGCAATCACAGTTAATCCAAGCTCTTTGAACCAGGAACTGCTTGTTGGGCAAACCGCCACACAGCAACTGAATGTAGGAAACGTTGGGCAGATGCCACTTACTTTCAGCGTAGAATGGGAATTTCTTGAAAAAGGATATACCATCCACCCGGTTCCCGAAGGCAAAACAACTTATTTTGATATTGATATGAGCCAATCGCCTGAGCTTACCAACGGTGGCCAGCCCGAGAATTATACCGAAAACGACCCCGTGGTTCTTAATTACGATGGACCAAACGCTTCAGCAGTCGGGTTAACTGATGGAGGTACGTTTAATGTTGCAGCCCGCTTCCCCTCTGCCATGGTGGCACCTTACGAATACTACATGCTCGAATCAGTTGAAATTTATATTAATGATCTTCCAACCGGAGCAAACCTCAAGATTTGGGGTGCAGGAACAAGCACTTCACCGGGAGCAGTCATCCATCAACAGCCCATTTTACCTGTTTCTGACTCCTGGATAACAGTTGAGTTAACTAATCCTGTTATGATTGATGGTACTGATATCTGGATTGGCTATGATGTTACTCATGGCGCCGGCCAATTCCCGGCAGGTGTTGATGCAGGCCCTGCCAACGTAGATGGTGCATGGATTTCAATTGATGGCATTGCTTGGAACAGATTATACGAACTGGCCCCAACGCTCAACTACAACTGGAATATTCGTGGTACATTATACCCCGGCGAAATTCCCTGGTTAAATGTTAGCCCCGTATCAGGCATAGTACCCGGAAGCTCATCAACCATGCTTGACGTTGTTTTCAATGCTACAAGCTTAGACTTGGGAGTTTTCAATGCGAATATCCTGATCAGCAGCAATGACCCGGATAATCCTGTCGTAACTGTTCCTGTTCAGTTAGACGTTACCGGCGCACCGACGCAACCAACTATTGAAGTTGACCCGGAAGAATTATTCGAAGAACTGCAGCTTGGAACCAGCAGTGAGCAAATTCTTAACATCAGCAATGTAGGCATGCAGCAGCTCACCTTCAATCTCGATATAGCCATTGAATCAAAGAATTCAATTCCTCACCGGATTGTTCCCGCAGGTGTTCTGGCAGATATTGAAGCTGAGGTTTCCATGAAACCGGATGCCAACGCTGGTGGAGAACCCAACAGCCCCGAAGATGGTGTTGTGTTGAACTACGACGGACCTAACAATAGTGCGATTGGTCTCACCGATGGAGGAACCATGTGGGTTGCAGCCCGTTTTCCCGCTGACATGGTGTCACCATACGCCTATTATACACTCGAAACAGTTGAAGTATATGTCAATGACCTACCCAGCGCCACAACATTATTTGTGTGGAGTGCCGGCACCTCAACCGCTCCCGGTGCAATACTTCATGAACAAACTTTTGTGCCTGTTAACAACGATTGGAATACCATAAGTTTGAGTACTCCGGTTGTGCTTGATGGCAACGATATCTGGATAGGATACAATGCAGTGCATGGCCCAGGCCAATTTCCAGCCGGATGCGACGCAGGACCGGCTCATCCCGAAGGCGCTTATATTTCAACCAATGGCGTAGCCTGGAGTAAACTTTTCGAATTAGCCCCCACACTCGATTTCTCCTGGAATATTCGCGGGACCATTTTCCCAGGTGTCGCTCCCTGGCTAATGGCCAGTCCAACATCAGGCACTGTTGCCGGCGGAGCCACACTACCTGTCACTGTTTCTTTTGATGCCACCAACCTTGACTTTGGAACCTACAATGCCAATATTCTGATTAACAGCAACGATCCCGCTAGCCCGCTAACCACCGTTCCGGTGCAACTGATCGTAGAAGGAACTCCTGACTACCCATCCATTACGGTTACACCTGCTGAGTTGAATGTTGCAGTTCAACCCGACCAGGTTGTTGAAAAAGAACTTGTGGTTGGCAATGATGGCGATGCTGACCTGGTTTACACTGCCGAAGTTCAATACATGCTTAATGCAGGCAAAGATGCAGTAGTTTTCTTTGAAGGGTTTGAAGGAGTAATGTTCCCGCCTGCCGGCTGGGCTAAAATAAACCCCGATGGCGGCACAGGTTGGACTGATCTTGCTGCAAACACCACACCTCTTCCAGGCTGGCAAGGTGGCAATGCCGACCCCGCGCCAGAAGGAGGAAACAAAATGGCATTCTGTACCTGGACAACCGGTGGAGCAACAGCCAACGATCAGTGGTTAGTTACACCACAATTTACCATGGCTGCCGGAATGGAACTTTCGTTCTACATGCGCTACTGGCCCACAACCTATGCCGATCAGGTTCAAATAAGGATTTCAACTACAGCGCAAAATAACGTGAATGCTTTCAGCATCATTGTTGATGATATCGTTTTTGGAGCTACCAGCCCCGATACATGGCAATTATACAGCTACGAACTCGATGAGTTCCTCTCACCCGGCCAAACATTTTACATCGGTTTCCGCGAATTTGTGGCTGATAACTTTGATGATGGTGCTGCCATCTTCCTCGACAATATATCATTATCCTTATCAATGGATTGGCTCAGCATTTCGCCAACGCAAGGCACGGTTGTACCTGGTGGCGAAGATGTGGTTACTGTAACGCTGAACGCCGAAGGGCTGGAAATGGGCGATTATGCAGCCATGATCCGCTTCCTTAGCAACGACCCCAACCAGTCTGTGCTTGAAGTTCCGGTGACTATGTCAGTTAATATCCTCAGCGGCGATTCAAACTGCGACGGCGAAGTAAATATTCTCGATGCTGTAACAACCATCAGCTACATTCTCTTTGCCAACCCCGAACCATTCTGTTTTGAAGAAGCCGATGTGGTGGCCGATGGCATCATCAACATCCTCGATGTGGTTGGAACCATCAACATCGTACTGCAAAACAAAACCAACGTAGTGCCAGGGCTTGTTTCAGCACCGGCTCACATGCATCTGAACCAGAACAGCATCGAACTGCAAAGCGATGGCACCCTGGCAGGCCTGCAATTCGAAATTGCCGGACTAAGCATGGAGCAAATCAACCTTGCAATCGAAGGTTATGAGTTTGTTGGCGCAGTGAAAGATGGCGTTCTCACAGGCTTGTTATTCAGCTTTGATAACACACCGTTGCCGGCCGGATCAGTTAAACTGTTTGACATCAATTCAGACAGGAATCACACATGGGGCGAAATTGTCGCTGCCAACGTGAATGCCGAACAGGTTGACGTGCTGAAATACCAGGAAAATGTTTTCGTAGCTCCCGAGTTCACGCTTTCTGTTTTCCCGAATCCTGCAAAGGATCATCTGACAGTTCAGGCCAACCAAACGATTGATTTCATTCGTATGACCAACCAGCTTGGACAAGTTGTTGAAGAAAGGATGATACAACTCGAAAATACCGTAATCAACACTTCCACCCTGAGAAGTGGCTTATACATCCTCGAGGTTTACACCCAGGATAATATTACAATCCAAAAAATCGTGATCGAATAATTACCCTTACGGTAAAATTCGAAAAACCAAAAAAGGCCGTTTCCTGCTGGAAACGGCCTTTTTTTAATGCTCATGATTCCTGTTATTTCAGTGAAAGCAGGCAGCAGGCAGTCATCAGTGAGCAGTCGGGTTTCATAAAATCCGAAATTGGAGCATAGCGGAAATCCCGAGAGGAACTTTTCGGGATCGAAAATCTGCAATCCGAAATCCGAAATCGAAAATCCTATTTTCGAAGCTACCTATGAAATTACCGGTTTAATGGCCTACATCTTCTCCGGCACTCCGATACCCAGCAAACGCATGGCCTGCCCGATCACCTGCCCCGTGAAAGTGGAAAGTGCCAGCCTGAACCTGGCCAGTTCCTGGTTTTCTTCGTGAAGAATGGAAAATTCGTGATAAAACTGGTTGTACTCCCTTGCCAGTTCATACACATAATTGGCTAGCGTGGCCGGATTTAGCTCATTGCCAGCTTCTTCAACTACCAGCGGAAAATCATATAATATCCTGATTATCTCTTTTTCCTTTGCGGGAAGTTTTTCGGGTAATGTGTCAATCAGTTCATTTAAGTTTTCAACCTTCCATCCTGCTTCTTCGGCCTTGCGGTAAACCGAGCGGATGCGGGCGTGGGTGTACTGGATAAATGGCCCGGTGTGGCCATTGAAGTCAATGGAATCCTGTGGGTTGAAGAGCATGGTTTTGCGCGGATCAACCTTGAGGATAAAATATTTCAGGGCGCCAAGGCCCAGCATATTAAATAAGGTGTCGAGTTCATCCTCGCTGAAACCTTCGGTTTTGCCGATTTCGAGGGTTGTTTGGCGGGCGGTTTTGTACATTTCGTTCATCAGGTCGTCGGCGTCAACCACGGTTCCTTCGCGCGACTTCAATTTCCCCTGAGGCAGTTCAACCATGCCGTAAGATAAATGATGGAGCCTCTCAGCCCAACTGTAGCCCAGCAGTTCCAGGGTTTTCTTTAATACCTTGAAATGATGGTTTTGCTCATTGCCGACAACATAAATCATTTGCTGAGGATGATATTTTTGATAACGAGTGCAGGCTGTTCCCAAATCCTGAGTCATATACACAGATGTTCCGTCCGAACGCAGCAAAACCTTTTCATCCAACTTATGTTCACTTAAATCAGCCCACACCGAACCGTCTTGCTTCACTTTCAGCCGGCCTTCCTGCACACCTTTGGCAACAATGTCCTTACCCAGTAAATAGGTTTGCGATTCGTAATCAATGGTATCGAAACTGATGCCCAGGCGCTCATAGGTTTGTGCAAACCCATCGTAAACCCAGCCATTCATCATTTGCCAGAGCTCATGCACCTGCTCATCACCGTTTTCCCACTTGCGCAGCATTTCCCTGGCCTGCCCCATCAGTGATGAACGCTTGTCGGCCTCCTCAGCCGAAAGTCCCTGGGCTGTCAGTTTTGCCAGTTCGGCCTTGTAATGGCGATCAAAAAGCACATAATATTTACCAACTAGATGATCACCTTTCATGCCCGATGATGCGGGTGTTTCGTTGTTGCCCCATAGCTTCCAGGCCAGCATTGATTTGCAGATGTGAATGCCACGATCGTTCACCAGGTTGAGCTTCACCACTTTTTTTCCGGTGGCCTTGAGAATTTCAGCCAGGGAATGGCCCAGCAGATTATTGCGAATGTGGCCAAGATGCAGCGGCTTGTTAGTGTTTGGTGATGAAAATTCGATGAGAACCGGATCAGTGCTTTTTTGTGTGCTGAACCCAAATTCCTTTTCCGGCAGGGACTTTTTAAAAAAATCAAACCAAAACCCGTCGTTTAAAGTCAGGTTCAAAAAACCTTTAATAACATTGAAGTCTGCGATCAGATATGGGAATTTACCAAGCAAATGTTCCCCGATTTTCTGTCCGGCAATTTCTGGTATTTTTTTCAGCACCTTGGCAGCGCCAAAGAGCACGATGGTAAAATCACCCTCAAATTCTTTTTTTGTTTTCTGAATCTGTAAAACTGAAGAGGGTATTTCAACGCCGTAGATTTTGCGGATGGCATTGGTGGTAGTTTTGAGCAAGGTTTCGTGGATCATAAAGATGAAAATTAAGGTTCGCAAAATTACTGCTTTTTGGAGCATAGAGAAATTCATCTGCAAAACATTAATAATCAATCTATTATATTGAATATTTTTAATTGAAAATCAATCACTTAACATAGTGTTAGTAAAATAATCAAAAACAGGTATTTGTATTGCAAGCCGAAAGACGTATCTTTGCAACTCATTCGGATCGCGGGAGCAAACTCAAATTCCTGATATACTTATTTTTAAATAAAAATTACACCAATATGAAGAAAAAAGTAATCATTATCGGAGCTGCAGGGCGCGATTTTCACAATTTCAATCAGTATTTTCGCGGCAACGCTGACTACGAGGTAGTGGCCTTTACTGCGGCTCAAATTCCAGACATTGACGGGCGAAAATACCCTGCTGAACTCGCTGGTAAAGACCTCTATCCCAACGGCATTCCCATTTTCGCTGAGGATGATCTTCCGGATCTCATCAAAAAACACAACATTGATGATTGCGTATTCTCCTACAGCGATGTTTCTTACAACACTGTGATGGCTGTGAGCGCAATTGTGAATGCTGCCGGGGCAAATTTCGTGCTCCTTGGTCCGTCTGACACTTATGTAAAAAGCACCAAGCCGGTGATTGCCGTGGGTGCAATACGTACCGGCTGTGGTAAGAGCCAGACTTCGCGCCGCATCATCGAACTGCTCATGGAGCAGGGCTTAAAAGTGGTTGCAGTGCGCCACCCCATGCCCTACGGCGATTTGGTAAAACAAAAAGTGCAACGCTTTGCCAGCGTTGAAGACCTGAAACTGCACAATTGCACCATCGAGGAAATGGAAGAATATGAACCCCACGTGGTTCGCGGCAATGTGATTTATGCCGGCGTGGATTACGAAGCCATCTTGCGTGAAGCCGAAAATGACCCTGACGGCTGTGATGTGATCCTCTGGGACGGCGGCAACAACGATTTCCCATTTTATAAGCCTGATTTGATGGTTACCGTCACCGACCCGCACCGCGCAGGCCACGAACTGGGTTATTATCCCGGTGAAGTGGTGCTCAGAATTGCCGATGTGGTTGTGATCAACAAAATTGACACCTCTGCACCCGACGATATTCAAACCGTTCGCCAAAACATCGCCAAAGTCTGCCCTAACGCAATTGTGGTTGATGGTGCTTCGCCCATCATGGTTGACGACCCTTCGATGATTCGCGGCAAACGCGTGCTGGTGGTTGAAGACGGCCCCACACTCACCCACGGCGAAATGAAAATTGGTGCCGGTATTGTAGCAGCACAGAAGTTTGAAGCTGCCGAAATTATTGACCCGCGCCCATTTATTGTAGGCAAGCTGGCCGAAACTTTTGAGAAGTATCCCAACATTGGTGCTTTGCTGCCTGCCATGGGCTACGGCGAACAACAGATGAAAGACCTGGAAGCCACCATAGCCAATACCGAATGTGATGCAGTAATCATTGGAACGCCCATTGATTTGAACCGCATCGTTAAAATCAACAAGCCCAATACACGCGTTTATTACGACCTGCAGGAGATCGGAAAGCCCGACCTGAAAGAGATTATCGCAGATTTCGTGAAAAACCACAACCTAAAATAATTGAAAAGGCGACTCAGACGGGTCGCCTTTTTTCTTATAAAATATCAACATTATCGTTCCCGCTTTTTACAGATTTCATACTTTTAGACGCTGATTTTCTCCAATCCGGCGGATGGCAGTTCGGAGAAGAGTAGGCAGCAGGCAGATACCCACAAAAAGCATTATGCGCAAGGGGTGGCTAACAGGGACTGCATTTTATTATGGATTATTGGAGTGGTGGAGTAATGAATAATGTCCCGATAACTATATGGA
>OMKS01004326.1_pt1 | contig 10739 bp, 10 predicted proteins | sample 1674721 | NCBI WGS metagenome assembly OMKS01 (sample SAMN06264996, study PRJEB25208) | sediment metagenome | isolation source: hot spring sediment | place: USA: California | collected 2014-09-02 | reverse complement strand
ATCCGCCGGAATCCCAACCTCCGTTCGCTGCTGTTTGAGCCTATCGCGGTCGAGGAGATCGGCCCGTATGCCCATCCGTGGGAGGCGCGAACCTTCGCAGAGACAGAAACAAGTCCTACGGACAGATCGGCGGCAACGTATCAGAATCCGGTTATCGAAGGCAATCTGGCCGATCCAATGGTGATTGCCCACGAGGGCGTTTACTATCTTTACGCCACCGGCGATGTGCCGGGCAACCGGGGGTATCGCGCTTACACCTCCACGAATCTGGTGGACTGGAAACGGGGACCGATTGTCTTTCGTTCAGAGCAACCGCAGGCCTGGGCCCCGGACATCTGGCGAGATCCCAACAGCGGCCGGTTCTTTCTCTACTACACGGTCAGCCAGACCGTCGGCGTGGCCGAGGCGGAAGGACCGCTCGGTCCGTTCGTTGTCCGCCGCAAGTTCTTCGACCGGGCCATTGATGCCCATCTGTTCCGGGATGACGACGGGCGTCTGTACCTGTACTTCGTCCAACTGCCCGGCTTCCGAATCACCGTCCAGCCGATGGCGGGCCCCACGGAGCCGCTTGGCGAGCCCAAGGTCATTCTGTATCCGCAGTCCGACTGGGAGACGCGGGCCGGGCATGTGACCGAAGGCCCCTGGATCATCAAGCACCAGGGCCGCTACTACCTGTTGTACAGCGGTTCCGGCGCCGACGGGCCCGACTACGCGGTAGGGTATGCGACGGCGGATGACCCGATGGGACCGTTCACGCGGGCGCCCCACAACCCGATTATCCAGCGGTCACAGGGGCTGTTCGGCCCGGGACACGGCTGTGCCGTCCGCGACGGCGACGGCCGTTGGTGGCACGTATATCACCAGAAGCGAACGGATCGAGTCGAATGGGACCGGTTCATCTGCATCGATCCCCTGTGGTTTGATCCGGAGGGCAATCTGTTCAGCAGGGCCACGCGGGGCGCGCCACAGCCGGCGCCCACCGGTATCGCGGGGCAGTAACCCGAGCGCTCCTTCTGAGCCGTTGCTCCGGCCTCTGGTGGCTACAGCCGTAGCAGATCCCGGTTCTCGTATATCTTCTCGATGGCATCGGCGATGTCGTCCATGTCCGCCTTGTCCGCCAGCAGCGGGCCGGAGGCCCAGAGCATGGCCATCTCCTCGCAGACGGCATCGCACATCGGGCAGGGTAATTGCTCGCGGTACTGCCGTAGCCTCTCGGGGGAGTACATCTTCTTGTAGACCGGCGATTCCAGGATATGGTCCACCCAGGGCTCGCGGTGCAGGCCCCGCGCTATGTACGGACTGAGGCTGACGCCCTCGGCCGCGAGGGCCTTGAGGAACACGGCGCGGTCGGCATTGTTGAAATGCTCTTTGTGGTAGGTCGTGGCGTAGAGGTAGAACGAACCGGCGGTGGTTCCCTCGTAGAGCTTCTGCGGAACGACGACCGGGATATCCTTCAAACGCTCCGTCAGATAGGCGGCGTTGGCGTTGCGGCGGGCGAACCGCTCCCGGACGCCGGGAAGCTGCGCCAGCAGCACGGCCGCCTCAAACTCGTTCATGCGGTACTTGGGTCCGATGACCTCGGTCAGGCCGCGGCGGGAGGTGCCGTGGTTGTGGACGGTGTAGCACTTATCCATCAGATCATCGTCGTTGCCGATGATTCCGCCGCCTTCCCCACAGGCAATCGTCTTGCTGGATTGGAAGCTGTAGCACCCGACATCGCCGATGGTCCCGATGACCTTGCCCTGGTACTCGGCCAGGTGGGCCTGGCAGGCGTCCTCGATGACGGGCAGGTGGTGCTGCTTGGCGATCCGCATAATGCTCTGCATGTCGCAGGGCTGGCCCATCATGTGGACCGGCATGATGGCCCTGGTGTTCTCGGTGATTCGCCGCTGGACGTCGGCGGGGTCGAGCTGGTAGGACCGGCGGTCCAGGTCGGCCAGCACGGGCAGAGCCCTGGCCGAGAGGATGGCGGCGATGGTGCCGGGGTCGGTATAGGGCGAGGTGATGACCTCATCGCCGGGGCCGATGCCGAGGGCCTCGACGCAGGTGTGCAGGGCCTGCGTGCCCGAACCGGTGGCGACGCAGTGCTTTGTGCCCATCATCTCGGCGAATTGCTTCTCGAAGGTCGGGACCGTGCCCGATGCGGACTGGATTCGGCACCAGATTCGGCTCTTGGTCGTCTTGACAACGGCGTCAACCACCTCTTGATCCCAGTGGGGCCATTCGGGCCAGCCCTTGTTCTGTCGGACGGGCTGGCCGCCGAGAATGGCCGGTTTGCCGGCCTTCTTGACGAGATTGCCGTAGGCGGGGATAGCCCGCGACATCGAGGCGACCGCACCGGCCGAGGCCGTGGCCAGGACTTGTCTTCGGGTCAGATTCCTGGGGTCCATGTCTTACCCTTTCACAATGGGCCGTAGTCCGGCGGAAGTGTTCATCGAGCGCCCTCTTGTAGTCCATTGTCAGTGGGACAAGCAAGGGGTTTTTCGCCCGTCGAGGCGCACGACGGGCTCCGGCGGGTGATTACGGTGGTCTTGCCGACGCCGGCGGCGTAGAATACCGGCTGCCACATGACCCCATACTATCTATGGAGTGCACGACCATGAGACAGCGTGTCGGCCCTGGATTCGTAGCGTTTGTATTCGTCCTGTTGATATGCCTTTCAGGCGGCCACAGCGCGGGGGCCTGCCTGCGGGGCGGATGCGCCAGGATCAATATCACACCGCCGATCGGTATCCCGCTGATCGGCTCGTATGGCAAGCCGAGCGAGAGCGTGCTCGACGACCTGTATGTGCGGGCGATGGTCCTTGACGATGGGCACACGACGGTCGCTATTGTCTCGGCGGACCTGCTGTACACGCCTCTGGATGAGATTTGCCGGCCGGTGCGCCGGAGGGTCGAGGACCGGACCGGCATACCCCAGGGCAACATCCTGATCTGCGCCACTCACACGCATTCCGGCCCGGAGGTCTTCACGCGATCGAAAATCCGCAAGGACCAGGAAGTCCCAGCTTCCTCGCTGGACCAGGCGTACCTGCAGGCGCTGGTCGGCAAGATGGCGGAGTGCGTGGCCATGGCCCGTGCGGACATGCGGCCGGTGAAGATCGGGGCGGCGGTCGGCCTGCTACCCGAGATCGTCTTCAATCGGCGGCCCAGGACGCCCGATGGACTGGCCATCAATACGTTTACGTTGCCCCCGGAGGCCGCCGCGACGCGGGCCGTCCGAATCGGCGACGACGGTCTGACGACGGTATCGTTCGCACTTGGAGGCGAGACGTCGGATCTGACGTGGGGCCCGGTCGATCCGGAGTTGCGCGTGTTGCGCGTGGTTGACGCCAATGACCGCATGGTGGGTTCACTGGTCAATTTTGCCTGTCACCCGGTCTGCGTGTATCCGCACCTGCCGACGGCCATATCCGCGGACTATCCCGGGGACGCCACGGAACTGGCCGAGCAGGTCGAAGGCGGCGTGTGCCTGTTCACCCTGGGAGCAGCCGGCGATATTGTCCCCTATCAACGCGGCCTGGAGGGACATCGGCGGATGGGCAGGGCCGTCGGCGCCGAGGCGATTCGCCGGCTCCAGTTTGTTCCAGCCACCGATAATGTGACGCTGGCGGTGCTGAGAAAGGACATCGAATTCCCCGTAAAGCAGCCGGTATCCACGGATCCCAACACCGATCCGGAGAAACCGGCGGAGGTGATACGCACCGAGATGCAGGTCCTGCGGCTGGGTGACATTTACCTCCTGGGATTACCGGGGGAGGTCCTCACCGGGATCGGCCTGGAGATCAAGAAGCGGGCGGGTTTGGAGCATCTGTTTGTCATATCGCTGGCCAACGACGCGATCGGGTACGTCTGCCATAGCCAGGCATACGAGGAAAAGGGGTATGAGCCGGGCCAGGCGACCCAACTGGCCAAAGGCGCCGGGGAGATCATGGTGGCGCAGGCCCTGGAGCTTATCAAGCAGATGTCACCTTGAAGCCGCCAATCCCACGCCACGGCTCAAGGCCCGGCCCGTTCGCAGGCCATCCGGATGATCCGCCTGGCCGTGAGTTGTTTGGATTGGTCTTCGATGGCCAGGTGTTGGCCGTCGGCGGTGAGGATGTCCACGCTGGAGCGCTCCTGGGCGACGGCCGTGGGCGTGTTGGCGACGATCATGTCCAGGCGTTTTTCCACGAGCTTGCGCCGTGCGGCCTGGAGCACCGAGCGGTCCTCCAGGGCGAAACCCACGAGCACCTGGCCCGGCCGCTTGTGCATCCCGGCCCACTTGAGAATATCGTCCGTCGGTTTGAGACGCAGCGTCAGCACCCCCCGGCCCTTTTTGAGTTTCCGCGCCGCACGCTGCGTGGGTCTGTAATCAGCCACGGCCGCGGCCATGATGAGACAGTCGCATTCGTCGAAGTAGGCTTTGACCGCCCTGAACATCTCCTGGGCCGACTCTACGGAGACCAGCTCGGCCCCGCAAGGCGCCTTCAGCCCCGTTGGCGCCGCCACCAGGACCACTTCACAGCCACGTCGCAGGGCCGCCCGCGCCAAAGCATAGCCCATCCGGCCGCTGCTGGCGTTGGAGATAAAACGCACCGGGTCGATGTACTCCCGCGTGCCCCCGGCTGTAATGAGAAAACGCATACTTGATGCTCGATACTTGATACTTGATGCTGACTGCTTGCTTCTTTCGTATGGCGTATTGCGTCGGGGTGGCGGCCTTTGCCACACGCAAGGGCCGGATTAGACCAGCCCTTCGCTTCGCGAAAGGCTGCCACCCAACTCATGCGGCGTGCGTGTTGCGTGGCGCGCCCCTCGATCACGAGCCACTAACTCGTCCCTCGTCCGGCGTTCTTGAGCATCCGGCGGATAGCGGCCAGGATCTCGACCGGCTCGGCCATCCGCCCCGGACCCTCGGTTCCGCACGCCAGCCGCCCCGTGGCCGGGCCCACCAGTTCGAACCCCATCGCTTTGACGGCCGCGACATTACGCTGCACGGCGGGATTGGTCCACATCCGGTCGTTCATCGCCGGGGCCAGCAGACAGGGCTTCCGCCAGGCCGCGCACAACGTCGTGCTGAGAAGGTTGTCGCAAATCCCGCCGGCTGTCTTTCCGATAATGTTGGCGGTCGCCGGGGCCACCACGACAATATCGGCCCAGTCCACCAGGTCGATATGCCGGATGGTCCGGTCGCCGTCGCGCCTCCACAGACTCGTCAGGACCGCCCGGCCGGTCACCGCCTCAAAACTCGGCGGTCCGACCAGCTCGCATGCCGCGGCGGTCATCACGACCTGCACGCAGGCGCCGGCCGCCGTCAGTTTGCTTGCCAGGTCAACAGCCTTGTACGCAGCAATACCCCCGCTGACCCCCAGCAGCACATTGGCTTGAATCCGGCTCGGTTCGCCGGCCCCATCGGTTTTGTCTGTCGCGTCCGTCATCGCATTGCCTCCCGATACGAGCCGCGCGCCGTTTGTGCGGGCGACCCGGGTCGATTCTACTGCGACTGCCCGGCCTTTGCCTGTCCGGGAGCACCCTCGTAGGTGATCTTGTCTTCCACGATCTCCTGCGTAACGATCTCCAGCAGGGTCTTGCCCTTCGGATTGTCGATCAGCGGCCGCGAGCCCTGCACCAGCTCAGTGATCCGTTTCTGAACCAGCGCCGTGAGCTTGAACCGCCCGCCGACCTTTTTCAGCACTTCCTGACTTCTCAGATTCTCAATCATTGCACATTCTCCATATCGCCCGTCGCGCAGCGCGCCGGTTCAGTCCTGTTCGATGAGCCCAATCACCTCGTTGATCGCCTTTTCGAGGTCGTCGTTAATCACCATGTATTCGTAGTACTGCCAGGCGGCGGCCATCTCATTCCCGGCCCCGTTGAGCCGCTTCTCTCTGGCACGCTCATCGTCGCGGCCGCGACCGTTCAGGCGCTCGGCCAGCACCTTCTGGGCCGGTGGCATGACAAAGATCATCAATGCATCCGGATAGATCGCCTTGGTCTTGCGGGCGCCCTGGACATCGATCTCCAGGATGACGCTCTTGCCGGCGGCCAGCGACTCATCCACCTTGTCCTTCGGGGTGCCGTAGAGGTTGCCGAATACCTCGGCGTACTCCAGGAGCAGCCCCTGATCGATCCGGCGTTGAAACTCGTCGCGGCTGATGAACCAGTAGTCCTTGCCGTCGGCCTCGGCGGCGCTCCTGGGCCTGGTCGTCACCGACACACTCAAGTGTACATTGTCCAGCCGCCGGGCCACCTCCCTGGAGATAGTGCTCTTGCCCACCCCTGACGGACCGCTGATAATCACGACTTTTGCCCTTTTCATCTTCGCCGTAGCCATGTTGCCCTTGTCCAACACAAACGCGAAATCGTGTTCGGTGTCCTGTCCGGCGCCCTCGGTCCCATCGGCGATGGGCCTGCCCCGCTACTCCACGTTCTGCACCTGCTCCTTGATTCGATCGATTCGGCACTTGACGTCCACGACGCGGGAGATAATCTCGCCGTCGGTCGCTTTACTGCCTATCGTGTTGGCCTCGCGGAGCATTTCCTGGCAGAGGAAATCCAGCCGGCGTCCCGCCTGGCCGCCCTCGTGGCATATCTGCTCGAACTGCTTGAGGTGCGAGTCCAGTCTGGCCAGTTCTTCGGATATATCAGAACGATCCGCCAGCACCGCCACCTCGCGGGCCAGCGTCTCGGCGTCGAGCTTGAGTTTCGCCTCGGCCAGCAGTTCATCGACGCGGCTCTGGAGCCGTCGGGCATATTCCCGCACGACCGATCCGCCGCGGGAATCGATGACCTCCAGGTCCCTGCGAATCGCCTCGCAGTGGCCGCGCAGGTCGGCTTCGAGACTCTGGCCCTCGGCACAGCGCATCTGCTGGACCCGGTCGATCGCGGTGTTGCTCAACTCCAGAATCTTGTCTCGCACCCGCACGGCCGTCTCCTCATCGGGCGTCACCGGACGCACCATGCCAGGCAGACTCAACAGATTGCCCACATCCAGGCTGCCCGCCAGGTCCGGGCCCAGTTGGCTGAGCCGCTCCACGACCGCGCGAAGCGCCGGTTCGTCGATGTCGAACAGGGCGCTGGCCGAGACCTCCTTGAGCCGGAGCACGTATTGCACCGCGCCCCGCGCAATCCGCCGTCGCAGGAGCTTGTCGATATGCTCCTCAAGATTCACCCCAAGCTCCGGCAGCTTGATGCTGGTCTTGAAATACCGGCTGTTCAGCGTCTTGACTTCGACGACGTAGCTGACGCCATTGAGCGTGCCCTGCGCCTCGCCGAATCCGGTCATACTGTTGAGCATAGTCTGTTCTTTCCCTTGCCGTTGCGATTGCCCGACGGATGGCCCGAACCGTGTTCGGCCGCGGTCTAGTTACCCGGCGCATCGACCGGCACGGGCGCCGCGCCGCCGGCCGGCGCCGTCTCAGGCATACCGGTTATGGGCGCCGGGGTCTCCGTAGGACCGAGGGGGGCCGGACCAGGACCGGCCGGGGCCGTTGTATCGTCCGGCATGGTCTGCCCGGACGGCGGAACGCCGAAGTCCGACGTCGTCGGGCGGTAGTATTTCGCCGTTACCACCGCCAGCATGAGAAACACGCACACCAGCACGATGGTGAACCACGTCAGGAAATCGCCCGTCTTGGAGCCCAGCAGGCCGCCCGCCATGCCGCCGCCGAAGGCGGCGCTGAGTCCGCCTCCGCGGCCCTTCTGGATGAGAACCACCAGAACCAGGGTTATGCAGCTCAGGACGAACAGCGTCCCGACGATCTTCATGATAATGCCAACAGCCAGTATTGGAGCCACTGCCATAATCGTTCCTCGATTCAGACCTGATTGTCGACTCGAAAACTCGGCCCTCAGACGGCCGACTTGATAATCCCCAGAAACTCCTGCGCCTTCAGACTCGCCCCTCCGACAAGCGCCCCATCGATATCGGGCTGGCCCAGCAGTTCGCCGCTGTTGGCGGCGTTGACCGAACCGCCGTATTGAACCCGCATGGCGCCCGCCAATTCCGCATCGTACAGCTTGGCCACCAGTTCCCGTATGAAGGCATGCACGTCCTGGGCCTGCTGCGGCGTGGCGGTCAGCCCCGTGCCGATGGCCCAAACCGGCTCGTAGGCAATCGTCACGGCCGCGGCCCTCTCGCCGTCGAGCCCCGCCAGACCCTTCTTGACCTGGGTCGAAACGACCGCCTCGGTTTGGCCGGCCTCTCGCTCACTTTGCAGCTCGCCCACACACAGGATGGGCAGCAGTCCGCCGTTGATGGCCGCATGGACCTTCTTGTTGACGATGGCATCGTCTTCGCCGATCACGTGCCGTCGTTCGGAATGGCCGCACAGGACATACGCACAGCCCACGTCCTTGAGCATCGCGGGGCTGATCTCGCCGGTAAAGGCCCCCTTCTCCTGGAAGTACACGTCCTGCGCTCCGACGGCGACGTGGCTGGCCGTCACGGCCGAGGCCACGGCCTGCAAGTAGACGAACGGCGGAATCAGCGCCACATCCACCTGCCCGCCGGCGATATTCACGGACCCCGCCGCGATTGCCTTGGCCAGTTCCACGCCCGCGTGGGCGTCCATGTTCATCTTCCAGTTGCCTGCCACGAAGGGCTTTCTCATCCTATGCTCCTGTTATTGCATCCAGATACGGTTGTTATCGCTATCCTCCCGCCGCCGGCCTCGGCTACAGCAGCACCGTGGCCCGCGGAAAACTGCCGAGAATCGATAGGTGCAGGCAGTGCCTGCTGACCTCGGCCAGGCCGTCCTGTACCTTCTTTTGAAGACGGTGTCCGAGGAAATCCACAAAGAAATAGTATTCCCACTGCCGTTTGCGGCTCGGCCGGGACTCAATGTTCGTCAGATTGATCTGGTGGCGTTTGAAGACCTCCAGCACATCCACCAGGGCGCCGGCCTTGTGCGCCGTGCTGAACAGAACGGCCGTCTTGTCGTCGTCCGTCGGCTTGGCGTCCTGGCGGCTGAGGACCAAAAACCGCGTGATGTTGTTCGGATTATCCTCGATGTTCTCGCAGACCACCGGCAATCCGTACAACTCCGCCGCCACGCGGGACCCGATGGCGGCCGTGTTCGGCTCCTCGGCCGCCATCTGAGCCGCCTTGGAGGTGGACGCCACGGGGATCGTCGCCGTGCCCTTGAACGTGGCGCCGAGCCAACTGCGGCACTGGGCGAAGACCTCCGGCTTGGAATAGATCTTCTCGATCTGCTCAAGGCCGCACTTGGCCAGGAGGTTGTGGTGGATCGCCATGAGCACCTCGGCGCAGATCTTGACGTCGGAGTCCGCCAGGGCGTCGAGCGTCTCGATGACGCCGCCGCCCATGGTGTTCTCCACCGGGGCCAGCCCAAGGTCGCAGTGGCCCTTGCTGACCTCGTCGAAGATGCTCTGGATGTCGGTCAGCGATTCATACTCGACGGACTGGCCGAACTTCATCATGGCGGCCGTGTGGCTGAAACTGCCCTGCGGCCCCAGGTATCCGATACGCAACGGCCTCTCCAGGAAGAACGAGCCGCTCATCAGCTCCCGCCATATCGCCATCAGACACTTGTCCGGCAGCGGCCCCTGGTTCGCCTTCGTGATGCGGTCAAAGACCTGCTTCTCGCGGTCGGGGGCATAAATCGGGCGATCCGTCTTGTTCTTGAGCTTGCCGACCTCAACGACGACCTGCGCGCGCTCGTTGAGCAGCCGGACCAATTCGACGTCCAGCTCGTCAATCCTGTTTCTCAGTTCATCCAGCGTCATCGGAAGCCAACCACAGACCCTCAACGATCCGCCGGCGCGTTGCGGCGTGTCCGCTGAGCGTAGAAATAGCCCAATTTTAAGAAAACTGAACTATCTAGCACATTTTTGTGCTTGCGTCAACGAATTTGCCCCCTATAGAACAATATTTGCGTATGTCCGGTAACTACACAGTTTTTGAGACTGCCTGGGGTTATTTCGCACTGGCAACGATGGACGGCCGACTCGCACGCGCCGTCCTGCCGTGCGGCACGCGCGCCAGGGCCGTTGAGACGATACACACCCACTTGCCGACAGCAGGATTCGAAGCAGGCCTCTTATCCGACCTCCAGGCTGAGGTTGTGGCCTATTTCGACGGCCGCCGTGCCGATTTCGCCTCCGTGCCACCGGTGGCTCTGGACGGTCTGACTGCCTTTGGCAGGCGAGTCTTGACGCTGTGTATGATGATAAGGCCAGGTTTTACAAGCACTTACGGCGATCTTGCCCGCTGGCTGGGCCGGCCCGGGGCCGCTCGTGCCGTCGGCAACGCCCTTGCCCGAAATCCCATCCCACTGATCATCCCCTGCCATCGCGTCATAGCCACGGCGGGTGGTCTGGGCGGCTTTTCGGCCCCCGGTGGAATCTCCTTCAAGAGACGCCTTCTGGACCACGAACGCCAATTCCAGTCCCGGTAGGAAACACACCCAAGGACCGCGGCCATCCCGTGGGATTCACCCTGCGCGCTTGGAACAAAGTCCGTGACCGAGTGGATGCCCGATGGTTCCCGTCATCTTCTTCGAACTCCCCGAGTAGGACTCGAACCTACAACCTAGCGGTTAACAGCCGCTCGCTCTACCGATTGAGCTATCGGGGAATCGCCGACCGCCGGCGCACCGACCTGCGGGCCGCCACCCGGTCGAAACCTTTATTATCGCAGAATCGCTTACGACTTTCAAGGGCATTTTTTCCCAGGGGTCGCTTTTTTTGTATCAAACAGGGCAATCCAGGCGCCATAGGCCGGTCCATGCCATGCG
>OMKS01004325.1_pt1 | contig 10740 bp, 12 predicted proteins | sample 1674721 | NCBI WGS metagenome assembly OMKS01 (sample SAMN06264996, study PRJEB25208) | sediment metagenome | isolation source: hot spring sediment | place: USA: California | collected 2014-09-02 | reverse complement strand
GGCAGTTCACTGCTGAAGATGCCCGGATCAAACTGAACCGTCTTTATCCAACATTAGAGATGTGACAGGACACTAGCTGTTTTTTCCGTATTGCCATTATCCCCTTTAACATTTATTACAGGGGAGAAAACAGAAACACTGTTATTGCTTTCAGACTGAACGACAATACATGATGCTGTTTGATCCCATCCGATGCGGGTTGAGTCAATGTTTTCGGGCCGGTTGACCGAGGAATACCCGCAGCAATGAGTACCGGCGGAAAATCAGTCCGTGGTCCCCTTGCAAGGCCCTGTGCATCAACAGCCGCCATCCTGGATCCGGAACGTCAATGAGACCGTAAAGGTGTTCCGGTGACGACTCAGAGGAACAGCCGATGACTTTTCCTTCTCCCGGCGTCTCGCCGCCCCGCTTCTCCTCATGCGAAACGACAGATCAGGCAGGAATGCCATCGACAGCCGAACTTTGTCTGCTTCCGGGCAGAGAACAGCTGAAGGTGTCATTTTTGTGGGTCAGGGTAACCAGGGATGGATCATGGGGAGTATGGAGAGACACCAATTGGAGGTTTGATTTTTCGGTGAATGGTGTTGTGCGGAGTTTGACCAGGGACGTGAACGAGGACGATCCTCCCTTTCCTGTCAATTTCAGCTTTTTAGGTCGATGTCTCAGCGCCGGGTTCCGGACTTGCGGTGCGGGTCGGCGGGAAAGAATTTGACTGGGGGAGTGCGCCGCTTCCCTGCAGTACAGCCCGATGGAGGGCCGAAAACAATTACGGCGTCGGCATACATACTTTGCTGGCCGTCGGTCGATATGTCTCCTACGAAGCGACCTACCGGATAAAATGCGTGCAGAGGAAGGCGGCGTTTATTCCTGAGGGACACGCTGCCGAGGTTCGCCGGAAGATTGATTTCGCCTGTGCAGGCAAAGGCCCCGGCGGGCATTACAATATCTGGGAGCCGTTCCCCGATCATGGCTGAAGAGGGCAGGGCGAATCGACTGACGGGTCCGGAATCCGACTGCCAGTCACGGCCTGTGCTCAAGCCGGGGGAGGAACCTCCCGATTCTCCGCCGGCCAAGTTCCCCCAGATGGCATCCCGGTCTTTATCGGTTGAGCAGACAGTCCCCTGCTCCAGACCGGGATGCCATTTTTGTCGCAATACCGGCTGAGCGTCGCTCCCCGTTGACATGATCTCCATGGGAGGTGATGATCGGATTGCTCTCCCTGAAAGCTGCCGCCCGGGCGTTCACCGGACAGTCCCCTGAAATTTCAAGCAATTTGTCCTGCAGCCTGCAGGTCAGGCCCTCTCCGCCCGGTCGGCGGGTTTCCTTACACGATTCCGGCACCGAGGGCCAGGGCGATGCCGAACAGGAGGATGCCCGTCAGGGTCTGGACGGTCTTCATGGTGATCTTGTGCAGGAAGCGCTTGGCGATCATGACCCCGGCAAAGGCGGAAAGGGTGGCGCCGAGGATCAGGGGCCACTGGTCCGGGCCTGTTGGGGCGGCGGTTTTGGCGACCAGGAACACGACGGCGTAGGTGGCGATCCGGGCCATGTCGACCAGGAAGCCGATGGCGGCGCTGGTGCCGACAAAGGCCTCGGTGGAGATCCCTGTTTTAACCAGAAAGGCCGAGCGCAGGGCGCCCTGGTGGCCGGAAAAGCCTCCGAAGAAGCCGGACAGAACGCCGCCCAGCACCAGATGGCTCCGGTCGAACCTGAGGTCCCGGAGGCGGGGCAGGAGCTCGAACAGGGCGAATACCAGCATCAGGATCCCCATGATCAGCTTGATCGGGGTGATGACCGCGGTCCGCGGCCCCAGCGAATACCTGGCGAGCTCCCCGAAATGCGCCACGAAGCCGAGGGCGGCGGCGCCGGCAAAGGCGGCGATGATCGCCGGGATGCCGAAGCGGAGAACCAGGGCGCGGTCCGCGTGCCTGCCGACGGCAACCATTTTGAACATGCTGTGGGCGCCGTGCAGCACGGCGGTTGCGGCCACCGCCATTTCCACCGGAAAGAACAGGGCAAAGACCGGCATCAGCAGGGTGCCCAGGCCGAAACCCGAGTACAGGGTCAAACCCGCGGTGATCATCGACGCGGTGCAAACAACGAACAGCGGTATCATGGGAGATATTTTTCCTTGCCGGTTTCGGCCATGAGTTCCTCAAGCTGGCGCAGCGCCGCCGCGAGCGCTTCCCTGCCTTTTTCAGTCGCGTAAAAGGAGCGTTTCGCCCGCAGCCCGCCGCCGGGATCGATCTCGCTGCGGAGCCAGCCGAGGCACTCCATGCGGTGGAGGATGGGATACAGGGTCCCGGGACTGACCTCGTAGCCGTGACGGCGGAGTTCCTGCAGCATCCACTGCCCCACCACCGGCCCGGAGGCGGCGTGAAGCAGGATGTGTACTTTCCAGAACCCGAGAAGAATTTCCCGCTGCAGTGCTTTAGAGTCTTTTGTATCCATATTTATTACGATAAACATATACGGTTATCGTAATAAAGTCAAGAGGCAAATACCGGCTGGAAAAGACGAAGATGGGATGGACAAGGAAAGAGACGGCGGCCGGCCCGCTGTCTCTGATTTGCGCTTCCAGGGTCCTGATTCCGGCAGGCCGGACTACTGAACGTACCCCCAGCTTTTCAGCCGCTGGTAGGCGTACTGGGCCTGGGAGCCCTGCCGGACGTGCTGGAGAAACTGTTTGTAATGGGCGGCCGCGTCGTCGATTCTCTGCATGCCCTCCAGGGACAGTCCCTTGAAAAAAAGAATATTGGGGTTGCCGGGCAGCAGCCGGTCGTACTGGTTGAACCGCTGGTAGGCCTGTTCGTACTTTTTGCCGATGATGCCGGTGATGCCGGATATGGCGTGGGCCTGCGCTTCCTGCGGATAGACCTGGGCGGCCCGCAGGGCGTGACGCTCGGCTTCCGTATTCTGCTCCAGGGCCAGTTTGCACTTGGCCATCATCAGCAGGGCGGCATAGTCATTGGGGGCTATGCGCAGGGCCTTGGCCAGTTCCTGCTCAGCCTGGGGATATTTTTTCTGCCCCATGGCGGTCTGGCCGTTCTGCATGGCGGTGAGGGCGTCTTTCATCCTGCGCAGTCCGGCGGTGTGGTCCATGTACCGCTGCCGGTGGTCGGGGGCGGAAAGCATGCCGCCGTATCGCTCCCGGGCGTTCTGGACGGCTGTCCGGTGGCGCTCCTCGCCCATGGGGTGCGTGGCGAACATCATTTCAATGGCGCCCGGTTTGCTTCGGCCGTTTTCCAGGAGGATCTCCATCAGGCCGACCATGCCCTGGGGAGTGTAGCCGACCCGGGTCATGTATTCCATGCCCAGGGCATCGGCTTCGCGTTCGTTGTCCCTGCTGTAATGGGCGAGGAGGGCGCCGGCCCCGATGCCGCCGATATCCTGGATCAGCCCGCCGTAGCCGGTGGTGCTGGTCGCAATGGCCGCGCCGGCGATGAGGAGATTGGCCAGGGCGCCCTTGGTTGCCTGTTCCGCGGTATGGCGGGCGTTGACATGACCGATCTCGTGGCCGATCAGGGCCGCCAGTTCGGCTTCATTTTCGATTTCCGCCAGAATGCCGCGGGTGACGGCGATGGAGCCGCCGGGAAAGGCGTAGGCGTTGATGTAGGACGCGTTGACGGCCCGGAAGGAAAAGGGCATGTCCGGCCGGTGGGACCGCTGGGCCAGCTCCGTGCCGACCCGGTTGATGTACTCATTGAGCTGCCGGTCCTGGACGACGCCGTAATCGGAGGAGAACTGGAACGGCGACTGCTGCCGGTCCACGGCGATTTCGTCCGCCGGGCTCATCAGCATGAATTGCTTCCGGCCGGTCACCGGGTCCATGGCGCAGCCCGAGAGGATTGCCGGCGACAGGCAGGCGCCGGCGCCCAGGCCGAACATTTTCAGGAGCTCCCGCCTGGTCAGCATTTCGGTTTTCCGCAAAGGTGATTTCATGGCTGATCATTCCCCCGCAAGAGTTTCGGCCAGTCCATGGCCAGGAGCAGCCGGCGCACGGCCTCGTAGATGCGCGGTTCGCTGCTGGCCCTCGGTCCGGCGACATTCATGATTTGTATTCTATACCGTTTTATCCATTTTTCCAATGCCGTGACCGCCGATGAACGGGAAACCAGCTCCAGGTCGAGAATCAGGCAGGGCCGGTCATGCTTCAGCGCCAGGCTCTCGGTCAGGGCCGACCCGCCGGTCAGGGGGCCGAAGGAGACGATCAGGGTGCCGTCGCTGTCGAGGATGTTTTGTTCGGTGCGGTCGCGATAGTTGTCCGAATCCAGCTCCCGCAGGGCATAACGAAGGGGCAGGGGTCCGTCTTCCGTTTTTCGGCTCCGAGGCAGCCAGCCGCCGTGGGGAAGTCCCATTTCAATGGCCGCGTCGAGGGCGGCCCGGTCGGCTCCGGTCTGTCCGCCGGAGATGATCTTCATGGCCGCGGATCGAGGGCCTTGAAGCGGTTTCTGCCGGCGGTACAGACCGGGCAGTGCTCAGGGGGTTCATCGACGGCAATATAGCCGCAGAAGTCGCAGACGTAATAGGCGGCGTCTTCCGTTTCCCGGCCGAGGCGTTCGTGCAGCTCCATGGTCCTCCGGTCCACCTCGATGCTGTGGGAAAAGCCGGTGGCCAGCGCCTTGCTGCCGGCCCGCTCCGCCTCGCCCAGCAGGTCACGGTACCGGTCGATGTCGGCGTTGAGTTCGGTGCCGAAGGCGGTGCGGACATTTTCAGCGGTGGGGCCGACAGCGCCGCGCATCTGCACCAGGAAGCGCTGGGCCTGTCTTGCCTTGGACTCGGCCAGGGCCAGGAAAAGCTTGGCCAGCCGCGGCTGGCCGTCCTTGACGGCCCGCATGGCATACAGCCTGCTTCGCTCGGCGGTTCGCGACAGGCTGGAAAAGAGTTCCGCCAGTTTGCCCTCCAGGTTCTCCATGATGCGTCTCCTGTTCTATTGTCCGTTCTCAGGCAGGGAAGCCGCCAACTGGGCGGCGATCGAGTGCATGTTGGCCAGATAGTCGCGGGCCAGCGGATCAAGGGTGACAACCGTGGCACCGATGGACCGGGCAATGGTGGCGGCGGCTTTTTCCGAAAACTGGGGCTGGGAAAAAATGAACCGGACCTTCTCCGCTTCCGCCTCTTCGATGAGGCGGGCGAGCTGCCTTGCGCCAGGCTGTTTGCCGCCGGGGTTGATGGCTTTCTGCTTCAGGCCGTAAGCCCGGCAGAAATAGCCGTAGGCCGGATGAAAGACATAGATTGAGCGCCCGGCCATGGGACGGAGAAGCTCGCGGAGGGTCCGGTCGAGTTCTTTGAGATCGGTGGCCAGCTGGTCGAAATTGGCGTTGTAGGTCATGGCGCCTTCCGGATCGAGGCTGATAAGGGTGGCGCGGATCAGGGCTGCCTGTCGGAGGGCCAGCAGGGGGTCAAGCCAGGTATGGGGATCGAGGTCGTTTTCATGGCCATGATGGTCGTCGTGGGTTTCGGCCGGCCCCAGTAATTCAATGCCTTCCTGGAGGTCGATGATCCGCAGGTCGGGAATGGAGCGGCTGAGCCTGGGTATCATGGCATTTTCAAAAGGGACGCCGATACGGAAATAGATCCGGGCGCCGGCGAGCTGCGCCATCTGCTGCGGGGTCGGCGAGTAGGTGTGCGGGTCCTGTCCGGGCTTGACCAGTGCCTTCACCAGCACCCTGGGGCCGCCGATGCGATCGACAAAATATTCCTGGGGCAGGATGGAGACAAAGACGCGCAGGGGTTGGGCCTGGCCGGAAGCGAACGCCCGGCCCGGGAGGCAGAGCAGCACAACCAGAATGCCCAGCCCCAAGGAGCGGCAAACAGAGGAGAGACGGTTCGTTTTCATGGTGGACCTGTGTATCGTGCTTCGGCGGGGTGATTTCCGTTTCGTCCGCCTAAAGTAGCACAGTTTGGCGCCAGCGTCCAGTCCCGGCGTCTCCCATCGAAAGATCGGCGGCCAGCGCCGTTTCGGTCCGCCTGTCAATCCCGGATGTTGATGCTCTGATCAGTCATGACGAGCCGGTCGGGGTCAAAACCCAGCCGTCCGGTTTCGCCGATGAGCTGCCGCAGCAGGTCCGGCTCCAGTTGCGGCGTTCTGGCCAGGATCCAGAGATACTTGCTTGAGGGCGCGCCGACCACAACATAGCGGTAGCCGGGGTCAAGGTGCAGTATCCAGTAATCGCCGTAAAAGGGCCGGAAAAAGGAGACCTTCAGCCGGGCATTGGTGGCGGGGTCAACGACCTTGGCCCGGCCGACGGCCTGCTTCATTTTTCCTCCCTTGTCGGCAAGGACACAGCGGTTGACGACCTCCAGGGTCCCGTCATCCCGCAGGGTATAGTCGGCGGTGACCGCCGCGCATCCCTTTTCGAACCAATGGGGGTAGCGGGCTATCTCGTACCATCGGCCGGCATATTGACGCAGGTCGACATGCTCGACGGTCGGCAGCGGCGGGTGATGTTTGGAGCCGGCGCAGCCGGCCAGCGGCAGCAGGCTGAGAATGAGCAGGGCGGTGCGGGTCAGGTTCATGACATTGTTCTTGCGCGATCGTTGTTGAATAACGGTATACGTATTTGCTTATTCTACCGTGTTGTTTTTCTGAAGGGCACAAAAAAGCCTTTCCGCCGTGATGGCGGAAAGGCTTTTTTGCTTTGGGGGAATCCTACCAGCGTTCTGTGCCAACGATCTGGCCGGTGGTCATTATTGGCAACAAGGCCATTGTCGGCTTTCAGGAACAGATCATTCGCAAGGAGCTGGGGCTGGAATAAATGGATGCCGGAGAACTGTACGCAATTTTGCGGAAAAACCAGGAACCGCGCGGGTATTTCTTCAACCGGGACCCGGAGTTGACGCATGCGCTGCTGGCAGCGCTGCTGTTCAACCGCGAGCGCTATGGCTACATGGCCTGTCCCTGTCGGCTGGCAAAGGATGACCGGGACGCCGACAGCGACATCATCTGTCCCTGTGCCTACCGGGAAGCGGATGTCCGGGAGTACGGCAGCTGCTATTGCGGGCTCTATGTCTCCCGGGCCTGGAACGAGGGTGGGGTCCCGCATCGATACGTGCCGGAACGGCGGCCGGCGGAGAGGTGCTGATCGGCGCTGCCGGAACGGGGCTCCGGAGCGGTATCACTCCGGTTCAGGCAGATAGGCAAAAACCTCCTGGAAGCGGGATACATATTTGTAATTCTCAACCCGGACCGCAAACAAAGCGGTGGACGGCGCTTCGATGAATTCCCGCAGGGAGGGGTGCCGGGCCAGAAAACGGGTGCCTTGCCTTTTCTTCTCCTCCCCTTCAAGCTCCCCGGCGGTGCCCAGCACGGTGACCGCCGCGGCCTGTTGGAGGTCGTCCGCCCTGTTGCGCCGGCTGTCGATGAGCAGGGCCGCCCGGGGTTCGGCCGTCAGGTTGGCGTATTTGTTGGTTTTCCGGCTCGTGGCGAAATACAGGGTCTGCAGGTCGTCGGCAACGGAAAAGGCGACAAGGCTGGCATAGGGCCGGCCCAGATCGCTGGTGGCCAGGACGGCCAGCCGCTGACCGGCCAGCAGTTCGGTTATTGCCTGCCGCAATTGTTGTCTATCCATTTCACCCCCTTTTTTCCGTCAGAGTCCGAGGTCCTGTTTCAGGCGCAGGACGGCCAGTTCCTTGGCCTTGGCCTCGACATCGATTGTCGCGTGAACAGCCCGCCAGCAGGCAGGGAAGTCGTCCGGATCGATATAATCGGCGTGCGGTTTCGGCGAGCCGCCCTGCCAGCCGTTTTTCGGCGAGGAAAGGTGAAACCAGGGCTCCCGGCCCAAGGCGCGCCAGCGGGCCATGCAGAGTTCGGTGGCTTCCTCCGGGCCCAGGTCGTCGGGCAGACAGCGGTGGTGGTGCACGTCATAGACAAAGGGGAGGGAGAGGCGCCGGCAGACGGGCAGCAGATCGGACGGGGTGAAGGAGCCGTCGTCGTTTTCCAGGGTCAGCCGGCCTTGGACCTTTGCGGACAGGCGGTGAAAATTTTTTTCCAGCCGCCCCAGGGCCTGTTCCTTGTCGCCGTAGCTGCCGCCGGCGTGCAGATTGATGACTTCGGCGTCGAGCAGCTCGGCCAGATCGCCCTGGTATTCCAGTTCCCGAATGGTATTGGAGACCACGTCTTCCCGGGGGGAAGAGAGAACATTGAACTGGTCGGGATGCAGGCTCAGGCGGATATCGTTCTTTTTCCGGAATGCCCTGATTTCCGCGCAGATCCGGCGGATCCCTCTGCTTTCCGGCAGGTCGGCGACCGTATAGCCGATCTCCGGGTGAGTGGCGCGGGGAAAAAGGGGGGAAGGGATGCGGTAGGCGCCGATGCCGAGGCCGGCGAGAAATTGCAGGGCCTCCCGCACGGCTGCAACATTGTGCAGGCACAGGGACGAAAGACGGCGCAGCTGTTCGTCGCGCGGCAGCGCCCGCAGGGCCTTTGCGGTTGTCTGCCTGAACTTGATGGGCTGGGCTCGGAAGAGGCAGCAAAGGCCAAGGCGCAGCATGCTCTATGTCCCGGGGGTTGAAGTGTCTGGACTCGCTCGCCTGGAAACAGAACACCATCCGAAGCAGGGTGTCAAGCATCCGGCGGCCGGACCGGCACCACTTTCCGCCGGTCATTATTTCCTGGGTGCCGCAAAAAGATAGCGTCCTTATTATTTTTTGGGCAAAGAAACGTTTATTTTTTCGACTGTATGTTTAGATTATAATCGTATTGTATAATGTTTCCTTGTGTCGAAGAGGCGATTGGCATATAATCGAATTGATTTTGATACGCATTGTCAACGGTCGTCAATTTGCCTGAATTTGTGGAGCAGGTGCCATGTTCCCAGCCCAAGCAATGGAAAAGCGGGCTCTCGTTCGCTATAGAATGAAAGATGCTCTGTTCGCCGCCATTCAAGGTGAGAACGGTTACAGCCTGGCAAACGTCGTCGATTTAAACATGAACGGGGTAGGCTTGCATCTGGCGGGCAGGGAAAAGGACTTGCCGGAGGAAGTTATCATGTTCGACCTTCTCTCGGAAAAAAAACGCATCGTGCTGAGGTCGCTTCTGGCGCGTGTGGTCTACTACCGGGCGGCAAATCCACACGGCAATGAAGGCGATGACCCGCCGAAACGATACGGACTGCAGTTTGTCAATCTTTCTGCTCTGGAAAAACGGATGCTGGATCTTGTCGCCAAAAAATTCGGCCAGCCTGAATAACAGCCAGTCTCAAAAAAAAGATCTTTCCGGAAGGAAGGTTAAAACGGAAAAAGGGTTACAGCTTTGAGTGCTGTAACCCTTTGATGCTCATTGGTAGCGGGGAGAGGATTTGAACCTCTGACCTTCGGGTTATGAGCCCGACGAGCTACCAGACTGCTCCACCCCGCGTCACGATGACCACCAATGTAACAAGTTTGCCGGGATTGTCAAGGATGGACTTTAACCAATAGGAAAAACTGACAAATTTTCACTCTTCCTCTTGCCCGCTCCAGAGAAAGGGCGCAGACTTCGCGGGCCTGGCCTGCCCGCTGTTCCATCCGGACATCGATGTTTCTCGGGCGGGTCCTTTCCAGAGGCTGCGCGCCGATCATCCGGCCGGCGTGGAACGCGGATGGTCCCTTATTTCTCCGATGGACGAAACGGCAATTCTGTGCTATCACACAGCTGTGGGGGTTGCGCAGTTCCGGCGCCTCGTTATTACTCGGTTCCCGCAATGGATGGTATCATGGTGCAGAATGTCATCATCCGGGTCATGCCCGTCCTCTTCCCGCAGCATGCCTGGGCCCGGCTGCTTGTTCTGTGTCTGGTGTTGATCGCGCCGGGTGGGCTCTCCGCCGCCACGGTGGAATTGCCTCTTTCGCTCCGCACCCGCATCCTGCAGAATGCCCTGCAGGAATCCCTGACCCCGGGTCCGGACCGGAAGGCCGTTCTCTACGAAAAGGACGGCTCCAATTATTTCCACATCGCCGACCCCCTGCTGTCGATCCGGGACGGTGAACCGAGCTTCCGTTGCGACATAGCCGCCGGGGCCGGATTTCCGTCCCTCAAGGTGGTTCCCTCCGCCGTCCACTGGAACGGGTCCATCGAGATGAACCTGTTTTTTTATGTTGATGATCAATGGCAGCTGCGCTATCGCATCATTGATTCAGCCATTTATGATGAAAACGGCGACCAGCCGATGCTCTCCAGTTTTGTCTGGAAGCTCGCCAGGCGTTTTCTGTATCCCCTCCTGGAGGATTTTTCCTTTGACCTCTCCCCGCCGCAGCGGGAAATCATGGAGCTGCTTCGCAACTCCGTGTCGCCGGAGGATATGGAGGAACTGGAGGTCACCCTCAACACCATCCGGGTGGGCACCCTGCGAGCCGATGCCGACGGCATCGTGGTGCCCCTGCTGCTCACCGTCGCCGATCAGCCGCCCCCGCGGGCTGTCCTCCCCCCCCAGGAGCCTCTGAGCCTGGCCGAGATTCAGCGGGTGCAGAACCTGCTCGAACCCCTTGACGCCTTTCTTGTCTTTGTCGTCAAAAGCGCCGGGGCCGACTTCAGTAATCCGCAGTTGCGCGATCAGCTGTTCGACCTGCTCATTACCAGCCGCTACAGGCTGCTGGCGATTCTGGCCGGGGAAAATCCCGTGGGCGACGACGACCCGTTGCGGAGCCTCTTTGTCGAGGCTTGGGGGCAGCTCCGGGAAATCATAGAAAGCAGCGAAGATCAGGATGCCCTGGTGCAGGAGCAGCTGATCCGCTACATGACCTTCGTGAATGCCGGGGACG
>OMKS01004323.1_pt1 | contig 10745 bp, 9 predicted proteins | sample 1674721 | NCBI WGS metagenome assembly OMKS01 (sample SAMN06264996, study PRJEB25208) | sediment metagenome | isolation source: hot spring sediment | place: USA: California | collected 2014-09-02 | reverse complement strand
GATCTTTGATCAGTCTTTGGAAGAACCGTCAACCGGTGTGTTTCTGGCCGGAGAACAATTCACCATAGACGGCGAAGGGTTCTTTGAGGCCAGAGTGGCCGGTTCCTGGATCGATTTGGAAGACGCGCTGACAGGTATTCTGGGAGGCAAGCTGAAAGGCGCCTTCGACGCGGCAGAGACACAGGGCGAGTTTTATTACTGGCACAGCGTCGCGGGCGGCATTTCGATCGGAACCGAGAGATTCCTTTCCATGGCGGATACCGCCGAAGGCTGCGCCACACTCGACGAACTTGATATACCCGCCGTACTGGTCGGGACGACGAATCTTGCACAAGCGTCTTCTTCATACTACCTGGAAAATGTGTACATGAACGACGTACGATTCTTCGCCTACTCAGCCGGAGCGGCGCCGTCCATCTGGGCGACGGGAAACGTGGGCGGAGACTGGCTGGACATTCCATACTGGGACGGTGATGGCGGCGATTCTGTCTTCCTTACTTCAAACGAGTTCCCGCAGGGAGTTGAGTTCGAAATCATTCGGTGGGACAGCAACCGGTGGGCTGCCAGCGTTATCGGACCGGGAACCGTCGCGGGGCACGACATAACCATGCAAGGCGGTGCGGCGGGAGCCTATACTGAGGAAGCAGGACCATCTCCCGGTGGCACGTTCACCGGTACGGCTTCGGGCGCTGCTGCACCCATGTTGCCGCAGCAGCCGCCAGGTGAATTAGTTGGAGGACCGTCGTAACCCTTTCGCAGCTCCGACGTGAACGCAGCGGCAAGCCTGTGAAAACGGGCATCCAGGCGGCGGAAAATAATTGATGTGAGTATGATTTTTATTGTTCCTTCGAAAGGGATAACTTTATTGTCCGGGGTGCGTCACGACGCGCCCCGGCGGACATTGAGGACGTTTTCCGCATGACCGTTGACGCGGACATTGTACCAGGATTTTTCTATTGTTCCCGCCGGGTCGATAAGGAATGTGGAGCGCACCACGCCCATGTATTCCCTGCCGGCCATTTTCTTTTTCCGCCACACGCCATAGAGATTGCAAACCTCCCTGTCGGGATCGCTGAGAAGTTCCACGGAGATATCTTGCCTTTCGATAAACCTGGCGTGCGAGCTTTCACTGTCGGGGCTGACGCCGATCACCGCGGTATTCAGTTTCCTGAATTCTGAAAGCAGTGCCGAGAAATCGCGTGCCTCGCGGGTACACCCGCCGGTGTTGTCCTTCGGGTAAAAGTAAAGGACGGCCCATTGACCGGCAAAATCCGGCAGGCTGACGGGTTTCCCGGCGGCATTGTTCAGCGTGAACAGCGGGGCTGCGTCTCCGGGTTTCAATGTGTCGGGCATGACAGGTTCCTTGTGCTGGTTTTGAATTTCCGCGTCCCCCCGGCCGGGCCGGGTGTCTGTATCACCGCCGTTTTGCTCCGAGCGTTTTCAGTATGCTCAATCTTCGTCTCGCGGCGGGCTTGTATTGTTCCTGGTTGCTCCAGGCGACAAACTTCTTTTCCCCCTCGTAATCGCCGATGAGAATCAGTTCCGTATTTTCCCGAATCGGTTCCAGTGGATCAGGATTAACTATTTTTACCCCGTCCAGATCCAGGGCCACGACGGAACAGTTTGTCGATTCCCGTATCTTAGATTCAATCAGGTTTTTGCCCACGAGATGGCGCGGCGCTTTGTGACGGAAAATATTCAGGCCTTCGGCAAGCAGGAATGTGTCCTCGTTCCGGTGGAAATTGTAGATCGCGTTCGCGCCGAGAGACGCGTAGGACATGACGAAGTCCGCGCCTGCCCGGTGCAGTGTCGACACGTTGCGATCCAGGTTCGACCGGCTGAGAATCAACATGTCCGGCCGAAGGCTTCTCAGGTATTTTGTCAGGTAGATGTTGGTGGCGTCGTCGTGGGTGGTGATGATGCCAGCAAGTACCTTGTCGATGTTGGCCTTCTGCAGGGTAAGGATGTCCGCGGCGTTCCCGATGATGGCATTTTCCTTCTCGTCCTCCACCGGGCGCGCTTTCTTGTCGATGATGAGGTAGGGTGTTTCCTGCTCCTTGAATCGTTCGGCAATGTTGCGGCCGACGCGACCGCCGCCGATTATGAGGACAGGATTCTCCGCCAGGTGAAAGATATGGTAAAAAGAATAAACATCGTCGAACGCCGCCAGGTTTTCCTCGCCGCCGGCCAGGACAAAAACGCTGGTTTTATTGATCCTGGTGTCGGCGTTCGGTATTTCGAACTTTCCCCTGCTCCAGATGCCAACCACCGTTACCCCGAAGTCCTGCCTCAAGTTGGACTCGGCAAGCGTTTTACCCACGAGTGGCGTGCCGAAGACCGGGAACTCGGCGATGAGCAGATTCTCGAAACGGCTTATTATGTTGGCTCCGCAGTCGCCGCCGAAGGTCCACGTGGCGAGAGACCGGCCGAGAATTTTGTAGATCTGCAGTACCTTCGTGCTGCCCGCCATCTCCAGGACGTCGACTGAATAAGGAGAATCAGCGGTCGCGATGATCGGCACGTCCTCGCTCAATTCGCGGATAGTGAACGCAATATTCGTGTTGATTTCGTCACTGCTTGCGGCGACCACGAGAGACGCCTGTTCCACCCGCAATTTTTGATACGTTCGGGGATCGTCGATGCTGCCGATGGCAACCCGTATTCCGGCGTCATAAAGCTCCGTCGCGCGGCGCGGATCCTCCTCGATGAGAATGTAGAATTCCTGGCGGCTTTTCAGCTTTTCTATCAGGGAAAACGTTACGGGATTCAAACTGGTGATAATAATATGGTCCCTGGTGTCCGGGGGCATTTCCCGGGGCGTCCGAGTCCTGGATTCCGCTTCGAGCCAGGGCGCGTAGAAAAATTTTATGAAGATGAACGGAAGCAGGGTCAGGAAGAAAACGACCCCGGAAAGAAGCACCACGATTGAAAAAGCGCGGCCCAGGTCCGAGTGGAATGTTATATCGCCGAATCCAAGCGTCGTCATCACCGTGAGCGTCCAGTAGAAACCGGTGATCCAGGAATAATCGCTTCCCTCGAGCGCCATAAGAACATGGAAAAGAACACTGAATACCGTTACCATTACCGCCAGAATAACGATGAACTTCAGGACAAGGCGAATGTTCTGCCGGGTATTCTTGCTGTCAAGAATGGTGCTGAATATCGCGGGAATATACTTCATGGCGAGAACCGGATCACCATATGCACAAGAAATGTGGAATCATAAATCATGCCATCGCAACGACCGTGGACCGGCCCCCAATATTCAGACAAAAAACAGTTTTGTCTAACGTGCATTGAGTCTGTTCCTTTTATTTATTTATAGTACAGGCTATCATGAGCCTCATCACCTTGTCCAGTTTTTGAAGAGATCAGAACTCCACGGTTGATTGGGCCTGTTCATGACACGAGTAGTTCAATGCCTAGTTACTTCGGCACGTTATATGCCGCCCGGTGCACATTCTGAGCGAACTGACAGTGTTGCTGTAACAACGGAACAAGCTGAATCACCATGAACCGTTTACCTCCGAAAGGGAGATATCACCCGGGGGAAGATACTGCTTATTGTCCGGCTCTTGCTTGCCCGATCTATCCTTCGAGGAGATTTCTCTTGAGTCCTTCGGTACAGCTCGGGACAGGTCCTGTCGAAGGCCGGGCACCTGCACCATCGATGTTATATCCTTCGATTTTACATACGGTGACGTTGCATACTGATGACTCGATACCTCGCTCTTTAGAAAATTAATTAGGGATGGTTGGAGAGGGTTATGCCCAGGTTCTTTGACGTTGAAACATTCAGCCTGTTCCGGACAAGCAATGAGCAGGATACTCTGGCCAATCGTTGCGATGACTACATGCCTTTGTATGGCAAATGACCCCTGCTCACTGTTTTTAAAAGGACTATCGATACCGAAAAACAGGAACGGGAGCTTTTCTCCCTTTGACGGAAATCTTCTGTAAAAAGGAACAACGAACGGCGTTATCCGGATCAAGCCGGCTGTAGGTCATTTCAGAGATGCCGATCGTGTCGGGCTTTATGATACCCTGAATACGGGCTGCCGTGTTGACGACATCGCCGATTACCGTAAAATCTTTTCGTTCCGATGAACCAATATCCCCCTGGACGACAAGACCGCTGTTCATCCCGATGCGGATTTGGACCGCTTCCTGGCCCTGTTCTTGACGCACTGCGTTCATTCGAGGCAGCGCGACATAAAGAATTTTTTCGGCGGCAGCGACCCCGTCGTTTGCATCGACAAAGACAGTCATAACGCTGTCGCCAATGTATTTGTCGATATCTCCGTGGCACTCGCGCGTGATCACCTCACATATTCCGAAGACTTCGTTCAGCATCATAACGACTTCTTCCGGCGCTCTGGTTTCTGAAAACGTCGTAAAACCGACAATATCAAGAAACATGACCGTTAGTTCGCGCCGCCGGGAGACAGTTTCGGCGCCCACGGTGGCCTGAGCCATTGTTTCCTCGAATGTCACGGTTGAGACATATTTCTTTATTAGCGTATTGAATTTTTCTTGAAGATGACGGAAGTCCTCTTCCGTTGAGATATCACGAAAAATTTCGATGCCAGCAATAATTTTCCCCTTGTTGTTTCGAAGAGGAGCCGTATGGGTAAGCGTGGGGATCCGCCGGCCGCTTTTGTGAAGGGGATACACTTTCTCTTCGATTTCCTGTCCGGTTCGCATCGTCCTGAGGAGCGGGCAGGAGCCGCCCCGGCACATAAGATTGCCCTCGACATCGATATGATTCAAGATATTGTCGGAACAGCGCCGGCCTTCTACTTCTGCGGCACTGTATCCGGTAATTGTTTCCGCTCCCTTGTTCCAAAAAACAATCCGCCGTTTTCTGTCGACAATATAGACACCGTCATAAACGCTGTTCAGAACAAGGCCCAGGGTCGTATCGCGGCGGCCTAATTCTTCAATAGTCAAACTTGCGCTCATTCTCAGTTTCCGGCCTTCAGAGCATGAATCTGCTGTTCCATGGCTTTTTTGTGGTTTGAGGTGTCTGCAGTAATTTCATTAACCAGGTTCTGATATTCCACGTCTTTCGTCCGAACGATCTCGCCGTAGGATTTCTCGATAAGGGATGCTTCAATATCGCGAGCCAGGTTGAACATCTTCTCGCGGGTAATTTCACCTTCTTTTACGCGTTCAATATTCCCTTCAAGGCCGGTCTTTATTGTTTTTATATCCGTTTGGTTGAAAGGCCGCTCCAACTCAAAACGTTCCGGTTTGGCTGCAACAATCTTAATCATCCTCTCGATATTGTTTGCATGTTTTTCTTCTTCCGCGACGGTGTCGAGCCAGAATTCCCTGTCCTCAACCCACGCTTCCCCAGATGCCTGATACAACTCGGCAATGAGCCGTTCTATTTCCTCCATCATCTTTATAACATCTATGAGATCCTTCAAAGCAATTGTCGTTATCATTGCATTTTCCCTATTGGATTGCGCCATTCTGTGTGAACCTGCTTCACTAGTGTCCCAAGGTTAATCGAATAAATTCATCTGGTTGCTGAAGGGCTTCTCCTGGTTTGTGTAGCACGCGCCTGAAAGTGCTTGTAAAATGGGCGTTTTCTCGAAAAGAGTCACGCTCAAAACCTGTAGAATTGTGTAGAGACTGTGGTCCAGATTCAAGGTCTTTTTCACGATCGCCACGAGAACATAGACGGAGATGGCGATCCATATCTGGGTCTTGACGGCGTTCTCGGTGGTTCCATAAAAAGCCTTGATTCGGAGATGCTGTTTGATCCACTTGAAAAACAACTCCACCTGCCAGCGGTTGCGATAGAGTTTGGCGATCGTCTCCGCCGGCAGAGAAAAATTGTTGGTAAGGAACACGAGGCGCTTGTTGCTCTTTGAATCGAAGTATCGGATGCGACGGAGTTTTTCCGGGTAATCCCGTTTTGCGTAGTAGCCTTTGAGGGTGACGGTCTGATCGCATTGAACACCGGTGGATTTGTCCACGGGCCGGGAGTACAGACGTTTTCCGCTGAAGTTGACCTTTGCCCGCGTGACAAAGAACCCCAAGTTCTGGTGTATTGTGAAGAGACGGCCATAATCGAGATATCCGCGATCCAGAATGTAGATGGATCCGGCCTCGACGATCAAATCGTCGAGAATGTTCACATCGTGGACCGCGCCCGTGGTAATGATGGCTATGGTTGGAATGTTGCCCCGAAGATCCAGGAGCGTGTGGAGCTTTACCGCGCCCTTGTGTTTGCGGAATTCCGCCCAGGGAAACAGGGCAAGGCACAGATTGATGGTGGTTGAATCCAGTGCATACACCGCCTGGTCCAGTTCGATACCGAAGGAATCGTGGGCGTAGAGTCTTCTTGCTTTGGCGATGAGCACTTGAGCGAAATCGGCGTAGATTCGCCAGTCCCTCTTTTGGTTGGCATGGGCAAGGGTGTTGCGGGATACTTTCCCGCGAATGCCCAGATGGTATAACTTTGAGTGAGCTGCTCGAAGGCAGACTTGAATATCGCGCAGGCTCTCTCGGTACGTGAGCTGGGCGAAGGCCATGCAGAGGTACTGATCCCAGCAGGAGAAACGGATCACCTTGTGGTTGCCGTCGTAGCGATCGACGCATTTCCGAAACTCGTAGGGAGTGACAAAATCCATTAACTGGGCGAAAATCGTTTTCCCGGTATTCATGCGCTGCCTCCACAATCGTCGATGTCGGAGACTGACACATCAGGGAAACTATTTTCAAATCGATAAATGACATTTTTCGCTCAATACAGTTGTATTTCAGTCAGTTGAGACCGGTTCAAATTTCAACCTTGGGACAGTAGTGGAAATAATATTATTTTCATTATATTTTTCACAGTATGATTCCCTGTGTCAGCGTAACCGGGCAGTCGGCGGGAGCACGCCCCGCCGCACGATCGGGCGGACCCGGATACCATCGGGGCGTTTTCCGAGAGTGGAGAAGGAACGAAGCGTTTGGAATTGCAGCCCGGATGCCCGAAGGGTCTTGATGTAGTGATTTCCGCGACGTCCGGAAAGATCAATGATGTCACGAAGGGCGCCGTTCCGGCGGATCGGCGCTGTATCAACGGACGGAATTCAAGAGAAACAGGAGGAGCGTGATGGAACAGATTGCGGGGACTATTCAGGCATGGGCTGCGTTATACGGGTTCAGGGTGATCGGCGCGGTGGCGATTCTTGCCATCGGGTATTACGCGGCGAAGGCAATTCGGTCACTGATAAGGCGGATTCTCGAAAAAAACCACGTGGACGAGATGCTGATCTCATTTACGGCGAGCGTTACCTACGTTGCCATACTGGCCTTCGTCATTATCGCGGCTCTGGGGAAGCTGGGCATACAGACGGCTTCCTTCATAGCGGTGGTCGGCGCCGCCGGTCTCGCCATCGGCCTGGCCCTGCAGGGGTCACTGGCCAATTTCGCTGCCGGTGTCCTAATGGTGATTTTTAAACCATTCAGAGTGGGGGATTATATCGAGGCGGCCGGAACTGCCGGGACGGTGGAAGATATCGGCATTTTCACAACCGGTCTGAAATCGCCCGACAACAAGCGAATCATTGTACCGAACGCGAAACTGACCTCAGACAACATCACCAATTACTCGACGAAGAGTCAGCGTCGCGTTGATCTGGTCGCTTCCGTGAGCTACGGTGACGATCTGGACAAGGTGAAAAAGACGCTGGAAGAGATCCTTTCCGCGGACAACCGCGTTCTTTCGGACCCGGCATTCACCGTCGCCGTGTTGTCGCTTTCCGACAGCAGCGTGGATTTCGCCGTGCGGCCCTGGGTACAGAGTGGCGATTACTGGGGTGTGTTCTTTGATTTGCAGGAACAGATCAAGAAGCGCTTTGATGCCGAGGGGATCTCTATTCCTTTCCCGCAACAGGATATCTATCTTCACAAGGCAGACTGAGCGCCGAGCCACGGCGGGTCGTAAAAGAGCAACAGTGGGCAGTGTGTATGGACATTCCCCTGTACCAGGTCGACGCCTTCACGTCCAAGGTGTTCAGCGGCAATCCTGCGGCGGTCTGCATCCTGAAACACTGGATCGACGATGTTCTGTTGCAGTCGATTGCCGCGGAAAACAATCTTTCGGAAACGGCCTTTCTTGTGCCTGCCGATGATGGGTTCGACCTCCGCTGGTTTACTCCGACGACGGAGGTTACTCTCTGCGGGCACGCGACACTGGCGGCCGCCAGCGTCGTCATGGCCCGCCGGGAGTGGACCGGCGATGAAGTCCCGTTCCGGACGAGATGGAGAGGACGGCTCGCCGTGACCCGTCGCGACGGGCTCTTTGTCATGGATTTCCCCGCACGTTCAGCAGGGACGTTCGATGCTCCTCCGGGGCTGGAAGAGGCGCTGGGCGTGACGCCGCGGGATGTTTTCGCTTCCGAGGAGGACATGCTCGTCATTCTTGACGATGAACGAGCCGTGAGATCAGCCCGCCCCGACATGACCGTTTTGGAGCGACTGCCCTTTCGGGGCGTGATCATAACCGCCCGGGGAGACGAAAGCGATATTGTATCCCGGTTTTTCGCGCCCCGCGTCGGCGTTCCCGAGGACCCGGTGACGGGGTCGTCCCATTGTGTCCTTGCGCCGTATTGGGCTCGCGAACTGGGAAAGAAGGAACTTCACGCGTTGCAGGTCTCGGAACGCGGCGGAGAACTATGGTGCGCCCCGTCGGGAGACCGGGTCTTCATATCGGGTGAAACGGCACTTTACTCGGAAGGGATGATACGATTGTGATCGACAGGAACGTAGCGGCGGGTGTTTCCGAAGAAAGAGCGGAAAGCGTGATGAAGAAGACACGTCACGGGTATCTTATGGAAAACGAGGAAGAAGCGTTCCGCCTGGAGATAAAAACAGATCCCCGTGCGGTCAGGGAACAGGCCGCCTGGTGCGGAGTGCAACCCGGAATGCGTGTTCTCGATCTGGGGTGCGGTTCGGGTAAAACCACTTCGATCCTGCATTCCATTGTTGGACCGAAGGGCTTTGTTCTCGGCGTTGATGCCTCGGAGGAACGACTGGACTTCGCGAAGCGGCATTACGGCGGACGACAGGGCATCGAATTCATCCGGGGCGACCTGACGCGGCCGCTCGACATACCCGGCGGTTTCGATATCATCTGGGTGCGGTTCATTCTTGAATATTTTAAGAGAGAAAGCCCGAAAATCGTCAGCCGGCTGCGACCGCTGGTCGAGCCGGGGGGATATCTGTGCCTGATGGACCTGGACGGTATCTGTCTCAACCATTACGAACTTCCGGGAACGATGGAGACGATCCTCGCGACGCTGGCGTCGCGCCTGGACGAGGATTATAATTTCGACGTCTACGCCGGCAGGAAACTTTACTCCTATCTCTATGACGGAAAATACATCGATATCGAGATGAACATCGTCGCGCATCACCTGATTTACGGAGAGGCACGACGGGAGGACCTGTTCAACTGGATGAAAAAAATCGACGTGGGCGTGGAAAGACTGCCCTGCCTCTTTGACGGATATCCGGGCGGAGCGGCCGCGTTCAGAGATGATTTCAGGACGTTTTTTTCCGATCCGCGTCGGTTCACCTATACGCCCCTTATCATGGCCCGGGGAATGCGGTCCTACGAAGACCGGCCGGAGTGATCGAGAATCTCGCGGATCCTTGCGCTCAGAGTTTCGACGAGGTAGGGCTTCTGGAAAAAGTCGACAGCACCCTTTCTGATAATGTCTTCCCGAACCGTGGCGCCGGAATAACCGCTGACCGCCACCACCTTCATTGCGGGCGCAATCTTCTTTATTTCCGCAAGGCATTGTTCTCCGCTCATGCCCGGCATCATCAGGTCGAGAACGACCAGATTAATGTCGTCACGTTCCCGTTCGATGATTGCCAGGGCGCTTTCTCCCGACTCGGCCGTGAGCACCGAGTACCCGAGAAGTGAAAACAGCTCCCGGCCCGTTTCAATCAGAGACGGCTCGTCATCGACCAGCAGAATTGTTTCGTGCCCCCTGGGGGATGTCTTTTTGTCACCTTTGTCTTCGACAGCGTCGACAACATCCTCTTCTTCGGCCCTGGGCAGACATATTTCGAAGGTTGTTCCCCGTCCCGGTTCGGAATCGCAGAAAATAAAACCACCGTGATTTTTTATGATTCCGTAGACCACAGAGAGGCCGATGCCCGTCCCTTTGTCCGCTTCTTTCGTGGTGAAATAGGGTTCAAAGATATGATCAAGATTCTTTCGTTCAATGCCTTGTCCCGTGTCCGAAATCGTGAGAAGCACCTGTTCACCCGCGTGCATCCGGACATTCCTGTAATAGCGATCCTGCTCGAACATCACAGTATCCGACCTGATCTTCAGTTCGCCGCCGTCGGGCATGGCGTCGCGGGCGTTGACGGCCAGGTTCATGATGACCTGCCCCAACTGTCCCCTGTCGCCGTGTATAATGCATGGACCCCCGGATGGATCCAGTGTCAGCACGATGTTCTTCGGAAGGGTCCCGCGCAGGAGTTCGTAAATAGTGTTGATCTCGTGATTCATGTCGAGCGGTTCCAGGCTACTTTCCACTTTCCTGCTGAAAACGAGAAGCCGTCCCACCAGGTCGGTCGCGCGTTTCGTGAGATCGCCGATCTGGGCGAGAAAGTGCCAATCAGGGTCCGCGGATGTTTTGTTCATTGTCAGCAATTGCTGGTAAGACATGACGGCCTGCAGGATATTATTGAAATCGTGGGAAATACCACCGGTAAGCCTGCCC